>Ga0138256_10000348_pt1 | contig 52371 bp, 45 predicted proteins | sample KNB2016incub_MG_FD_105486 | JGI IMG/M metagenome (GOLD analysis project Ga0138256, IMG submission 105486) | Active sludge microbial communities from wastewater in Klosterneuburg, Austria - KNB2014incub_MG | ecosystem: Engineered > WWTP > Activated sludge > Unclassified | place: Austria...
CTTTCCCGGCTAGTCCGCCTGTCGGCGACGAGAACACCGGTTGACCGTTTATTTTTGTGATCACGTCATTCACATGCAGGCCTGCGGCCGCGGCGGCCCCGCCGGGTTCGACGCCTAAAAGTGTTAGCCCGCCATTGCGGGGGCGCGCCGAAAAGCCGAAATCCGGCGTCGCCTGCGGCTTTCGTTCCAGCCGATAGCCGGCATAGCCGAAAATGCGATCGTACTCTGGCACCTCGACACCAAAAACATAACGGTCAAAAAAGCCTGTATAGTCTTTTTTCGTTAGCCGGTTGATAATGCCGATCAGATCGGCCGTTGTGAACCCTTTCCCCTTTTGATAGTGGTCGCGGTAAAGCGTGCGGAATACATCATCAAGGCTCGAAGTTCCGTTTGAATCATTTCGGATCGAAAGATCTAGAAGGGCCGCAAGGTTCTGGCCCTGCGTATAATAAGAAATTGAGAATGCCTGAGGCGTATCGTAACCGACCCAGGTAATGACCGATGAGCTTGCCGGAGGGATATATTTGCGGGCCTCTGAGTTTTCGACGCCGGCGGCGGCATCGGCAACGCGATCCAAAAAGTTCTCTTTCGAAGTAACACCGCCGCGGTATGTTCCGACCACGCCGTAATAATTCGTGAACCCTTCGGATACCCACAGCAGCGGCGATTCATTTTCCTTTGCGTAATCATAGGGCCACATTTCTGCCGGGCGAATACGCTTTACGTTCCAAAGGTGAAAAAACTCGTGCGACCCTGTACCGATGATCTGCTCAGGCGTCGATCTCTCGCCGGCCGGAGCAAACGCGACATAGGAATTGAGGTGTTCGAGTGCTCCGCTTGCATTCGATTGAGCGGGCATAAAGAAATAAAATGCTACGTACTTTTCATATGGAAGCCCGCCAAAGATCGCGCTCTGGGCCTTGATCGTCGAAGCGAGAAGCTCGGTAAACTTTTTGGACTTTTCGGCGTTGAAAACGCCCGCGGGAGCGGCCGCGAAATAGTGAGGCTTGCCTTCGACCTGAAACTCGGTTACGTCAAACTTGCCCATCAACGCCGGAGCATCGACCAGCGTATCGAAATCGGCAGCAATGAATGTCATTGGGTCGGCCGTTTCTTTTAGCGGAGAGATCAGTTTCCAGCCTGCAGGAATCTGGAATTTAAGCGTGCTGGCCGTGTTGCGGTGGCCGACGGGTTCCAGAAAGAGTTCGATTCCTGTAAAGAATGCAAAGTCGGTCGCAACCTTTGCCTGATTAAGTCCGAGCACGGTTGCGCTGTAATCATAATCTACGCGGATCTGTTTGATGCCGCGTGTATCGACGCTCCAGGTTTGCTTACGCGTCATTCGCGGCTGAAGGCGTTTTCCGCTGCCATCGGTGACGTCGAACTTTATCAAATTCTTTGCATAGTTTTCGACCACATACCAGCCCGGCGTCCATGTCGGCAACGCAAGGTCGAGGCGCGGCTGATCGATATTCTTGATATCCGTTGTTATGTGGAAACGCTGGCTTGCCGCGTCGTTAAGCGAAACAGTGTAAGTTATGTCAAGTTTTCCTTTCTGTGCGAAAGATGATTGAACCAGAACGAGGAGAGTAAAAAATAATACGGCAGTGAAGGCACGTCTTTGGTATTTCATAATTTTTCTCTGTCATATCATTTTCAATCAAACAAAAAAAAGAGGCAAACCCTAAAGGCTTACCTCTTTATTTCTCAAATCCAGATCAAATCTATTCCTGACGTCCGACCATGCCTGTCGGGCCGGTCGCCGTAATGGTAAATTCGCTTCCGGATTGCAGGTCAATATTGTCGCGGCCCTGAAGAAGGACCGAACCCGCTCCTGCTCCGGCCCCAATGCCTGCACCGATCGCGGCGCCGTCACCGCCGCCGGTAATCGCTCCGATCAAAGCTCCCACGACCGCACCGACGCCGGCACGGGTTACCGTCCGCTTGTTCTGACTGCCGTCGCGGACCTCGCCCTCGTTACTGACATTGATCGTGTCGCCGTCCGTTTCGCGGGCCGATTCTACTATGCCTGCAAAGTTATATGTGCGGCCGCCCGCACGAATCGTGTCAAAGTCGAGTTCGACATTGGCGCGTCCTGAGAAGCGGCCTGACTTGTCCACGTCAGCGAGGCGTCCTGTTATGATCGCACCGCGATAGCGTGCCGGCGACGTCACGCGCATTGTAAATCGGTCGCCTGTTTGTGAAACGCCTGAAGCGATGCGGTTTTGCAGCGTCGCTGTCAACCGCGTTCCGTTCGGTATGTAATAGTCACCCGATGTACCGGCATTGGAGTCCCAATCCGGACGCCGATCAATTGACGGCCACCGGGCCGTTTCGGCAGTCCGGTCGTAAACACTCGTCGAGGTCACCATATCATTGCGGCCTTCCAGATAAATACGGCGGGTCACACGTAAACGGTTGTTGCCTTCCGGCGCGAACGACACCCAATAGTCATTCGATCGATCGCCCTCGGTGTTTATCGTCAGTGCATTACGGTCGGCCGACACGGTCGTCCGCGTTGTGCGGCCGCGTGCGTTCGTTTCCGTCACTTCACGCCCGTTTGCCACAAGCGTTCCGCGGGCTGAAAGGTTCGTGCCGATCTCAACCTGGTTGCCTCGCATATCGATCGCCATTTCCTGCGGCGCGGCCAGGCGGCGTTCCAGATTGCGCCGCTGTCGTTCGGCCGCGGCCCCGTTGCCGGTGATCGCGCGGTTCACGGCTGTGCTTACGTTTTCACTCAACCGTGAATTCAACCGGTACGTTCCAGTTATGCGGTCCGCCAACTGGTTCCGGTTAAACCGGTCGTCGTTCCATGGCGGCGAAGTACGGTTCCAGTTCCACGCCACATTATAATAGCGGGCAAGCGTGTCGAGGTCGGTGCGAATGCTCCTCCATTGACGTTCGACATTTGTACCCAAGCGATTGCGGCGCATGAAATCATCAATGTACCACCCGTTGTTTAAGACCGCTTCAGCCTGGTTGGCGGTCGAACGTCGGGCATTAAAATTTTGCCTTAGGTCATCGGTCGCATTTTCAAACGCGGCCACGATGGCCGAGATGCTGTCTTCCGACGAGCTATTGTTCAAACGGCCGTTGTCCATCCGGCGGTCGAGCGCCGTGCGGAACGTGTCCGTTTTAGTTTCCAAGTTAGTCAAGACCGACCTGACCTGGCGGTCGTTGACGCCGCGTATGAACTGTGCCGGTACCGCGATAACCCCGGCGACGACGGCAAATATTGCGCTCAAAAGTACTTGTCTTACTAAATGCATAAAAATTTTCTCCTCCTTGAAATGTCCGGGGGAGAGGCCGACGGACAGTTACTCACTTTTATCGCAAGAACTGTTCCGCATTCTGTATGTATTGACATAACAGGACTTAGCCGCTTGTATATCTGAAACAGCGGCAGCTCGATATACCAAATGGGTTAATCCGTATTGTTCGCATACATTGCGGCACACGGGCCCGTCAGGCATAGCTCGATGATATTGACAGGCAACTTCTTTCGCGTAGGATATTGTTGTGCGATTCTGAAAGACTCGACTTGCACCCGATTTTTATCTTTTATGAATAATTTGGTTCACCTTGCACTTGTTCTTAGCGTAGTTATTCTTGCGGCTATCGGCTGTAAATGGAATTTGGGAAGCAGCGGATCGCAGACGGAACAGCCTGTCGTCGAGGCGACGCCCGGCCCGACGGGAACACCTGATGCGTCCGGCGCCGAAGCACAGTTTGCCGCCGCTGAACCGCTTGTTGCCGACTTATATAAACAGCATGACGCCGATAAAGGACCGTTCCGGGAAAAGAAACGCGCCGTCGTTGACAAATATTTTGCCAAGCCGCTCGCCGACCTTATCTGGAAAGACAAACAAACACCGGAAGGCGAAATGGGAGCGATTGACTTCGATCCGCTCTATGACGCTCAGGATGTCGGTGCCAAAAAGTTTTCGGTCGGCAAGAGCACCGTCAATGGTGACAATGCAGCCGTTCCTGTAACGTATGAGAATTATGGGGAAAAAAAGACGATCACTTACCAGATGGTCCGTCAGGGCGATTCATGGAAAATAGCCGACATCAAATACCAGGGCGGCTTTACCCTTCTCGGCGTGTTCAAGGAAAACGCAAAGGCCGAACCTCCTCCGCCCGCAACTTCGACATCGGGCGAGTTTGAGGGCCGTTACCGAGTCGGCGACACCACGTGCACTGTACGCCCCGTAAAAATGGCATTCGAGATCAAATGGGCAAAAGGCTCAGGCAGCGAATACTTTTTCTACAAGGACGCCAACATCTTCGAATCCGAGGAAGACAAAACCGGCGGACGGAATGAATTTAGATTTGACGATGAGAATTACAACACCGGAACTTTCGTAAGGGCAGACGGAAAAACATTTGCGGTAAGCAGGGCGAAATAAAAAAAGCTCTCGAACATTGCCTCGGTCATTCCCACTCGATCGTGCTTGGCGGTTTTGAGGAGATGTCGTAAACGACGCGGTTGACGCCGCGGACCTCGCTTGTGATTCGTGACGAAACTGCGGCGAGAAAGTCTTGCGGCAGGCGGGCCCAATCGGCGGTCATTCCGTCGGTTGAGGTGACGGCACGCAGTGCAACGGTTTTTTCATAAGTACGAAAATCGCCCATAACGCCTACCGACTGTATCGGCAGCAGCACGGCAAACGCCTGCCATACATCCTCGTAAATGCCAAAATTGTGCAGCTCTTCGATAAAGATCTTGTCCGCCTTTTGCAGAAGCTCAACTTTTTCCGGCGTAACATCGCCAAGAATGCGGACACCAAGGCCCGGGCCCGGAAACGGATGCCGCTGCAGTATTCCGTCGGGAATGCCGAGGTCCTTGCCGATCAGCCTGACCTCATCCTTAAATAACTCGCGCAGCGGTTCGATCAATTTCAGGTTCATCTTCGCCGGCAACCCGCCGACATTATGGTGCGATTTGATAGTCACCGACGTACCGCGAACCGAAACTGATTCGATCACGTCAGGGTAAAGCGTTCCCTGTACCAGCCACTTTGCACCGCCGATCGACTTTGCTTCTTCATCGAAAACGTCGATAAACTTTCGGCCTATCGCCTTACGTTTCAGTTCCGGGTCGGCAACGCCTGCCAACGCTGCATAAAACTGTTCAGAAGCGTCAACCCCGCGGACATTAAGATGAAGATTTTCTGAATAAACCTTTAGCGTGTCCTCAAATTCGCGGTAACGCAACAGGCCGTTATTTACAAATACACAGGTCTGACGATCACCGATCGCTTCATGCACAAGCACAGCCGCGACCGTAGAATCGACACCGCCCGAAAGCCCGCACACAACGCGGTCCTTTGGCCCTGCCGTCTCCCGAATTTTCTCTATTTCTTCTTTGATAAAGCTCGCCGGCGTCCAATCGCCCCGGCAGCCGCAAATATTGAACAAAAAATTCCGCAACACTTCTTTACCCAACGGCGTGTGCGAAACCTCTGGATGAAACTGAACGCAATATATGTCGCGTTCTTCGCTTTCCATCGCGGTCACCACGTCGCCTGTCGTCGCCGTTTTGCGAAAGCCGGGCGGGATCTCGGTAACATGGTCGCCATGGCACATCCATACATCAAGTTCGAACGGCAGCTTATTGAACAACTTGGTCGAGCCGCTAAGCACCTTTAGTTTTGCGTGTCCGTATTCACGCCTCGCGGCCGGCTCCGACCGTCCGCCCAGATCGATCGCCGCCAGCTGCATTCCATAACAGATTCCAAATACGGGTGCATCGACCGCGTTGAAAAAACCGGCCTCAACCCTAGGCGCATCCTCGTCGGTCACACTCGACGGCCCGCCGGACAATATAACGCCCTTTGGACGCTTGGCCGAAATTGCCGCCGCCGGCAAGGTATATGGATGTATCTCGCAATAAACACCCTGCTCCCGCACGCGCCGTGCGATCAGCTGAGTATATTGCGACCCGAAATCGAGGATTAATATTAGCTCGTGCTGCAAAAGAACATCGCTCCTTTTTGTCAGAACCCAACCCTGAAGCGGCCGGATTCTTAACAATATTCAAGGAACGATTATACCGATGTCAGACGGAATAACGGAAACAGCTTCCGAATAAGCTATCCGCGACTGTCAGCACTGCGGCCTATTCTTTTTAACGTACCGGGCCGCATCCTTGATCAGTTTCCGCAGTACTTTCTCATCGACGTCTGACAGGCGTTTTATGTACAAACAGCTGACACTCGACTTATGCGGCCCCAGCTTCTTTAAAAGCGAGGCCTGATTCGGCGAATCGCATATGACATATAGCGTCATATTCGCCTTTCGCGGCGAGAATCCGACCACAGGCCAATCCAACTCGCGGCCGTCCGCATACCTTATTACGGAATTGCCAAATCCCACGATCGCCGGCCCCCACATCGTCGCCGGCTCACCCGTTTCGGCCTTAAATATCTCTAACGCTCTAAATCCGTCCGCCCGCCGCACAACGTCCGCTACGCTATTCAAAAAGTCCTCGACACTCGCCTCCGTCGGCCTCGTTTTCAACTCCGCTTTTGCCATATTGCCGATGATTATATGAATTTCTCCCCAAACTGCAAGAAAATACCCGATAAAACTTGACAACCAATCCCAAAATTCCTAACCTTTAGGTTCGCCTCCAACCAAGCGGCGAACCTCTTTTCCGCAGTAGCTCAATGGCAGAGCATTCGGCTGTTAACCGAAGGGTTGTAAGTTCGAGTCTTACCTGCGGAGCCAATAAAATCAACAACTTAGCCCGGCACTCGTTGCCGGGCTTTTGTGTTTTTCCTAGTAAGTTTCCTATCGCGTCGGAGTGAAATGCCGATGTCCTAGTTCCGCCAAGTGGTCCTAGTAATCCGGGGCCAGGATTCGCAGCTTTACACTCTCACGGACTTCCAGGGACGATATTAGGTTTTTTCTTTCGACTAGAGTATTCGATAGTTCACCTTAAGAATGCCGCACACCCTTAACATTCCGCCTTCTGACAATGGTCATCCTGGGCACCCTAATAAATAGGGCCGACTCCGTCTCGCTCAGGAGAGACCCTTTCACAATCTCGTCTCCAAATTGGGACACGGCGGCGGGATCGTTGGCTTCGTTGCCCCTTTCGATCTGTTGCCTATCTGCCACCGATTTAAATGGTTGAGAAGGATGGTCGAATCCTAAACGGATCGTGATCGTGTCGCGGACGGTCATGATCCGCTCATATATCTGCTTGAAGTGGATGCGCTTTTCCTTCCCTCAGAAGCGCTCCCAATATTCGTTCACTTTGCTGACGGTTGTTCGTTAGTTAGTAAGGTAGCCCTATTTTAGCTTCTAATTGGGTATATAGTTAGTTCGCAGCCGCACCCGGAAAAGACCTGTTTGGTATCGAAGCGGAGCGGGCCTTTCTCATAGTGGGAAAGCCAACAAAATAATATAGGGGCCGAAGTCGGGGAAATTACCTGGCTCTTTTTGACGCCGAAAACGACCCAAAACCTTGAATCTCATTAGAGCCGGGGGCAGAATGGCGGAGTATTGCCCACACGGAGCGATGGCCGGCCGGCCGGATCGTGGTGCATAATCGCCTCCTCACCAAGTTTTCTTAGTTGAGATTGTGCGGAAAACGGCGGCTTGTTTCGGCTTGCTGCCCTTTTCTGTGTTTCTTGTAGCAATATTTGGACACCGCAAGCACGCCATAAGTGCCAATTTTGTTGCGACAATTGAACACCAGTCTTTCCGCGTCTCGCTGTCGCAGTGTAAAATGCGTCAATGCATCGCCGTCCCTCTCCTATTTGTTTCCTTGTTCTTTCGCTCGTATTCGCGACGGCGGCCTTCGGACAGCTGTCGGGAAGGGTCGTCGGCGTTCACGACGGCGACACGCTTACGGTGCTTGACGCTGAGAAAACGCAGCACAAGATCCGGCTTTCCGCCATCGACGCTCCCGAGATTGGCCAGGACTTCGGCCAAGAGGCGAAACACCAGCTTTCCGATCTTACATTCGGGAAGACGGTAATGATCGAGGGAAACAAGATCGACAGACATGGTCGGCGAGTCGCGAAGGTTCTAATAAACGGCAGGGACGCGAACCTAGAAATGGTGGTCGTTGGGTTGGCCTGGTGGTACAAAGACTATCAGCGAGAACAGTCGTCCCGCGATCGCGAGATCTATAACGCGGCCGAGGCGGACGCCCGGTCTCGGAAACTTGGCCTCTGGTCAACTGGGAGCCCGTAGCCGCCTTGGGAATTTCGGAACGGACCGAAGGTCCTAACATCGGCGACATTATTAGGCCCGATCATCGGCAACCGCAATTCGAAGATCTATCACTTCCCCGGCTGCCAGGATTACAACAAGGTTGCGATGCAGAATCGCGTTCCGTTTAAGTCGAAAGCCGAAGCTGAGTCGGCGGGTTTCAAAGCGGCGAGGAATTGTAAATGATATTTGAGTTTGCTGTGACCGATAAACGTTACCACTCGGAACCTGTGAACACCGAGATCTATTATGCGACGAACGATTTCGAGGAAGCGAAGCTGGTTGCGAATGAAGTCGGGTTTAACTTCGTCATCGTCCGGTACCACCGAACTACCGATTCCAGGGAGTTGGCATATGACGCGAGGTTCAATACTGAACTGGCACTTGAGCCTTAGCGGAATCCGGGGATTCCTTTCTCAGATCAGCTTTTGTTGCAGTGTCGTTGCAATCCGGCCAGCTCTTGGGACAATTCTACAGCAACGATTCGTCCAAGTGCTGCGGCGTGACGATGAAAAAAGGTTGTCCGGTCGGAGGCTGCGTAGGGGACGCAACATCGACGAAAAAAGGAAACCGCGGTCCTTGACGAGGTCGATATTGAGGTTTTGAAGTTCAACGATATGCGTCATAGCTTATTCCCCACTTCGTTGAACAGATGGCCGACCGCGCAATACTGTCGGACCAGGGAGAAGCAATCCGTTTGAAAGTTCGAATTGTAAAACCAATAGGTAGCGGACACGAAACCCCTAACTTTCATTTGAAACTTCAAGTTAATAATGACTTCCATATAGTGCTGACGCGCATTCGAAACTAAACTGAAGAGACGTGTTTCGGTAGGATCTAGATACTCAATTCGCAAATTCTTATAAATTCGTATCCTTACCGATCAAGATCAACGTGATGCTCGTCGATGAATCTTCTTGCTTCCGGACCGTCAAAAGGCCTTTTCGGAAAATGGCCTTGTCCGTAATCGCAAACAGGCTTTAGGCGTACGCTTGTTCAGGTAACTCGAATCCTCCTCATCGAGGACTCGCATTTAAAGGCTTTTCGTAAGCTTGATGATGGTGATGATCTCGAAATTCTCCGCGTTCTCCTTCATCAGACCGATGAAGGAACGATCGACTTCGAGAAAGCTGAATGGCATCCGGTGAAGATAACTTAGCGGCGAATAGCTGTTACAAAATTCGTCTGTGCTGAACTCGACCCTTAAACTTCGCAATCCGCCCATCACCCGAATCGCATACTAGTTTAATTCCATCACGTTACCAATTTCAAAGTTTGCAAAACAACAAAGGCAAAATGTGACCATTGGCAAGACTGGACAATCTTTCCGAACGGACGGCGTAATTAGATCATATTAATGGGCAGGAGTTCAGAAACGACGGAATGATGTCGGAAAAACCACTGTAAAGTCCTTGTTGTCGATCCGGTTTACGGAATCGCTCCCGAAGCAATGATATAGTCCGAAGCGCAGCTTTTTCGCGAGCTCCCACGTCGCGAACTTTGCGGCCTCGCCGGCGGCCCAGGAGGCGATCGTTTTACCCTCCTCGGGGAATCTGGCCGGATTCGCGCCCAACAATTTGCTGTAGTGGTTTTGAAACATGGCCTTGTAAAATCCCTCTTCAAACTCCGTCGAACTTTCGGTCGTCCGCAAGAGCAAATACACGTCTGAGACGCCGGTCGGTCGATAAACACCGGTAGCCACGATCTGGACTTTCAACTCTTCGTTCACCTTGAAGATCAAAAAATCCTCGTCGCTATTCGGAGTTCCAACTCTGAAATGATCATCTAGCGGGTGACTGTGCAGGGTCCCAAAGAATGAACATCCGGGCGGAGTATCGCTGCGGTTTAGGGTAACCGAATGCGGCTTACCCATCTTGATCGGGCTAAGATGGATCTCCTCATCGTCCAAGAGTATGCCGAATGCTAATACACAGCCGGACTCAAGCGCTGACGGGGAGTCAGGGCCGGCTCCTGGGACCGCGGTTGGGACGGTGAACGGGTCCGGCATCGAAGGCGGAGGTGCTGCCGCGGCCGGTACAAAGGCAGAATTCGAACTCGCTGCCGGGCCATACGATCGCCCGGATCCTTCAAATGGATTATACGGTTCCGGCGGTCGCGATTGCGGAGGAGAAGGGCTTATCGGGTGCCAAGGATCATAAGGCTGCCCGGGCGGTGACGGACTCCGAGCTGGACTTGCAGGGTACATTGGATCGTAAGGAGACCCGGGCGGAGATGGACTCGATCCCCGAAAGGGGTCATACGGCGTCGACGCCGGCGGAGACAGAAAGGCCGGCGGCGGTAAAGCGGAAGCAGGAGGTCTCCACCCTGGCGGGGGGCCAAAGGATGACGGCGGAGGACCTACGTGGCCCGGTGGCGGCCCGAGAGCAGGCGGCGGTGCTCCGGCTGGACCAGAAGAGAATCCTGGTGCCGAACCGAATGGAGGTTGACCGAAGGTCGAAGGAGGCCAAGCCGAAGTTGGTAATGGGGCCGTCGGCGGAACGTAAGCCGGTGGGCCCGAGGTCAGCCGCCATGGCGGAACCCCTCCGGGCAACTCGCCAAAACCTGCGGGGTCCGGCGGTCGAGAAGCGGACGGCGCGTCGGACCCGAGAAATGGATCGTACGGGCTTGGTGGCCGTGGCGGAGGGAGCGGCGGCGCTGCGGACCTGGCCATACACTGGATGATCGCGTGCACCACGTTGAACGGGAGCTCGATCGTTTCCGGCAAGGAGTTGATAGCCGGATACTTACGACCGATCATCAGCTGGAGAATATCGCAAAGTCTCATCAGTGGCCTCCATCGCAAGGTGATCTGAGAACGTTAATTTAGTCGAAAATTCTACCACCTCGCAAACTAATTTAGATTTGCACCTTTCGGAACTGTTGATAAAGGCGAGGCGTCTCTGAAGTGGTATTTCATTGAAGCCGGAGTGCCTGTATGAATACTGATTCGGGAAGGGCCGTAGTTGGGCATCGGACGGCTTTATACTTTCGAAGTAGTCGGGGGAATGCTTTTACGCGGTCGGGAGCATGTAGTAGATGACCACGTAGCTGGAGCGCGTGACTCCCTTGAAGACGTCGAAATCCACCGGCTTCCCAAGGTCCTGGCGCAGGGTGGTCAGGTCTCGAAAGAGGTGGATCATGAATGATTCGCGCTACGAGATTATGACACCCAAAGGCGAAAATCCTGGTTGTTACGCTTCGAGCGTCTGATCCTGACATCGGGCCATTGCGGATTCCACGAGCTGTCGGTTGAATGCAAATCATCTGGAAGTTTACAGCGTCGGACAAATGGACAAACATCCGCAAATAACTCAATTGGATTGGAGATTCCACAATTGCGGGGCAGCTATCCCCACGTATCCGAGCCTTGGGTTCTGGTATGGGTGAAAGCACGTCGCAACACCCGGAACAGTTTTGAAAAAAGCCTCATCTAGGAAAGTATACCGAGTGCTCTGCCCGAAGGATGCCCTCGCATGAGATCCGCCGGCGGCCATCGTTCAGTCAAAGATAGTGTAACTGGAGCCAAGCCAGCCCATTCGCTATCCCCATTCCGTCCACGGCGTCGAAACGCATTCCCCCACCTGGGACTGTCATAATGGCCGTCGCCAACACCGGCCAGGATGCAACCCCGGCAAACACGGCTACGATGTGATTCTGGAAATGGAGCAACCCGTTCCCCTGCGTCACATACACGTGGAACGCTACCGGACATCCTTCCAGTTCTTCAACCATCCGATAGTGAGCGCGGGCAGAAGCCGTTCGGAGCTCAAAACGGAGGTACTCCGATCACCGCATAGTGCGGGTGACCCACCTGATTGTAATCAAATGCCTTAAAACCTCGGTGGGCCGCGGCCGGTGCAGGCCCCACAACCGAACAAATCGCCGGCATCGGCTTCTCACCTTCCTCCTCAACATACTAGTCTATGCAGATAACGCACCAATCTGGTGTGGCAGATATCAGTGATACAGGAACCGCTCCAAAAGACTCGACGAGGATCAATTGGGATCTTCGACACTTCCGGAACTCCGCGGACAAAATGGTTTGTAAGGTCGGAAAATCACGGCCGGTTAAATCGGAACCTTCATCGTTGTTCTACGAGAAGGTCCCTAAAATCGGCTGGAAGGGCGCTTCGGTTCAAAAAGGACGTTGATATGGGCCAAACGTGAATACGGATGCGAGTTCCGACCATTTTCTGGTGCGTTCTTTTGTGACCAAAACACATTCGAACAAAACAATGCCACAAGATACCAACATTCAGCCAGAAATGCCTATCCCGGCCATCACTTTGAAACCTTGGGCCGTAATTGCAGTGAACATACATGCATTACTGTTAACGGCAGGGATCGTATGGGTGTCGTTCTACGCCGGACAACCGGCCACAGGGCCCGTGCCACACCATCTCAACTTACTGGTCGGAATTTTGGGTTGCCTTCTTGGATGGTTCGTCGGCACACTTGCCTCGCCTTATGATAAACCAGAGGCGCAACGGTTCATCTCTCTAGGGCAGGCTGTTTCCCTGTTCGTCTCCGGAGTACTCGTGAGCAAGATCGACCGCTTTCTGGAATCCGCACTTTTCGATAAAGATGGCATTTACCGCGATGCATGGGAGCGTGCAGGAATATTCGCCGCCGCGTTCCTACTAATGGCTCTCGTTACGTACGTGAATCGGACATACTACAGCGTTACACGGAGCGACCCGCGACCCATCGCCTCCCTGACTGCGGGAACTTCTGCACCGGTTGAGGAGAAGGACATCCTTATAACGTAAGACTGTTTCTTCGCCAGCATCAAACCGATCTGCCTCTCGTCCTCCTAACGCGGGGTTTGACAGGACATGGACATCGCATTTCGCCGATTGAACGGGAGTGACTACTCCGATCATCATATTGAGTCCCTGAGGTGAACGATTTCTGGCGGGCGGGGAAAGGTATCAACGCGCGGATTCATCACTATTTCATGGAGGATGGGAGGACTAGACCCGGTAGGAGAAGAAACATATGCTTCCCAACGATGACGGTATCGACGCCTTACTCAGAAAATATCTTTTGGGCGATGAACGGTATGCTGAAATCTGCCACACAAGCGGGGGAAAGCTGCTGACGGATGTTGACTTTTCGAGTCGCCTTTCGATGGCGGCCGACGATCTGATGGAAGACTTTCTTGACGATATGCTGACCGCTTCCGAGGTCGACAAGTTCCTTTCTTATTTTCTCCTCGTCGATGGCCGTAGGGACGATCTGTGGCTTATTCGAATCTTGAGACGCTTCGCAAACTCCGCTCGGGCCCGGCCAAGGGCGCAACAATGACAAATTCCCAGTCCCGTTGGATGTCGTCTTTATCTGGCCCTGAAACTCGCGTACTCGAAGGAAAAAAGAACGTTTCACCCGATCCCAGCTAATACCCCGAATCCGTCAAGAACGTTTGCCGATGTCCATGGCGTGGCCCGTCTGGAACTTTTCGACTTCACGAAACCGCGCATAGGGTCGAGCCGGGAATAAGTAATCATGTCTTTTGTAAGAAGGGAGTTGCCCTGGTGCTTCAACGCAAAACTTTTGTAAGGGACGCCGGTTGGAACGTTTGTTTTTGCGTGCTAACTTGGGAAGATAAAAAGAAGCGAATTCAGCTTCAAGTTTTGTTTCTTCCCATTTGCGCGAAAGTATAGCCGATTTCCTAAGCCCGGTGCAGGCGGCAAGAATGATAAAGCCTTGAAGTTCAAATTCCTTTACTTCCTGACATTTTCCGATCAAAGCAGCCAGCTCCGAAACTTCGACCCCTCCTTCGGAGGCAATTAATTGGGGGCATTTGTTTGAAGTTTGAGATTGGAGTCTCTCGAAAGGAGGGTCAGTTTGGACGGGAGATCGGAGGAGAGCCTTTTTTAAGGATAGAAAACTAAAATGAAGGAAAGGTGATGAAAATATGACGATCGTGAAAGGAAGATCCAGGCTTAGCAACGACAAAGGATTCGCAAGATTCCGAAGATGTACTATTATTATAGAGCATCTTCCTTCTTAATCCTCTAACACTCCTTCCCAATACCGTATCAAAAGGGCCACCGTCTAAAGAAATACTCACGCGAAGCTCCCGAAAACCTGCCACCCCGCCGCATCACTCCCCGCTCGATCGAGATCATCAACATTATCCGTCGGTATCGAATAATCCCGACATCGATGACCGTGCGTCTCGTTGACGCCTACACGCGAACCACCGAGCGGCATTTGCAGAATCTATACCATCAAGGTCTTGTAAATCGCTTTGCTTTCCCGGCGAGCTACTATCCTACCGAGTTTAACTACTACCTCGACGATGCAAGATCGCTGGCTCTTCTCATCAACGCAGGACGCGATACAGACAAACTCGATAGCGCGATCGTCCGGCGTAATCGTGAGAAACAATACAGCGAGATCACAATGGGAAAACAAATGGTCAAGATGCAGGGCCGTTTGCTCCACCTTCATCATGAACTGATGATCTCCCGCTTTCATTACATGCTTGAGACGGCGTGTTTGAAATCCGGCGGTAAGGTGAAACTGTTGGGCTTCTATCAAGGGTCGCAGCTTTGGAACGACATAGAGGTTCGTAAGGTTACGGCTAACTCTGTCGGCACCCTGACCGAGACGGACGAACTGGAAATGCTCCCCCACCGCCCGGATGCGTTCTTTGCACTGCAATTTCCAAATCGAACCGGATCGAACAATACGCAGTACTTTTTCTACGAAGCGGACTGAAAAACGACATCCATCAGAAAGATACAGAAGAAACTCCGCGCTCACTTTCACTACGTGGTCAAGCAAAAGAAGCACGTTGATGAATACGGCGTTAAAAGAATTAAGGCTGTTCTGGTTGAATCGATCGAGAATAATTGGACCAATAATCTGCGGGTTGCGGCCATGCATCCGGTTGTCTCACCTAACAAGCCAAGGCCCCTGTTCTAGTTCACGACCTCCGACATCATTTTTGAACAGCCGTTGAATATAACTATAAAGAGCGCTCAGAAAGAGGTTCCAATTTTTCTTGAAAAACCCGAGCTTATTTTCGGAAAGATTTGGGCGACGCCGGCTGACTACGAAGAGCGACCTGTAATTCAATCATTAATCGACTAAATATATGAGCGGCAACTTTAGATGCTCGGTCTGTCGACGATCATTTTCAAGTATAGCTGGGCTGAGGAACCATCGGTCCGAGCATCAAAAGCAAACAAGGCATTGTAACAAGTGCGGCGCAAACTATTCTAAGAACTCATACCATCAATGCCAGGAGTTAATATCGTGAAATACTTTGTATGAAGGGTTACAAAGCAAGCATTTTTTACTTGACAGTCTCCGCATCGAAGCATATTCTTGCAGATGTTTACGCGACTTCGTGCGAGTTCCTAAGTACCAACGGAGAGCGCCTATTAACGGGGTAGGCAAAACATTGTTGTACAACCTCCGGCGGCTTTGCTAATATAGAAAAGGTACGATCTTCTGCCTGGCTAGGGGGTTTGTGTATTTAAATTGAGTATCCATCGTTTACAAATTTAAGGAGGATTCTTAGGGAATTGGCACCAATGCTCGTCAGTTCCCTAAAACTGTTTTTAATGACCTGTCTTGCTAATTGGGTTAGCTTAAGGTTGTTAAAAGCCGGGTAACCTCTCCTTTTCAAGGGGTTTTTACCCAAACTTCAATCCCTAATTGGAGTTAATAACAGGAAAATCGCGTCTTTGCGTTTGCAGAGACGCGATTTTTTATTTTTGTTGACGTATTCCGGCGATATCGGCTAGACTTCACTTATTCACTTAAGCTAACCCAATTAGCCCTGTGAAAAAGCGAATTTGACGCTTTTTTGGATTCGCACCCTGTTATTAACAAATGTTAGGGTTGAAGATCCCGCCGGAGTAACTCACTTCTTCGTACAGGATTCAGCCCATCAATTTCGACAAGGCCTTACGGCCGCCCGTCGTGAGGCTGGCTTTGCATACTCAAAAAGAGATGCAGGGAGGGCAAATCTATGTATTTAGTTGAGCTTGATATCTTTTCCGGTCGCCCGAATCCGACATGGATACTTTCCGGCACGGAAGAGGATGAGTTGGTCGATCGTGTTACTGCTGACAAGAGTTTGATGATACCGATTTCAGCCGACACTGGCGGCCTCGGATACCGCGGGTACATTATCAGCAGAATCGATGAGATGAACGAAGGCAGCAAGAAGCCGAAGCTTCCATCAACCTTCAGAATCGGTGGTCAGTATGATGTCAAGCAGGTAGACGCTTTGTGGTTGCTAGACACATCGGAAAAACCGGACACAGAGGTTGAGGACTATTTGAGAGAAGAAGTGCAGGGCGCCATCCGTAAATCGAAAGAAGCTTCCTTATCGATTCCGGACTTGGACCTTGAACGATCCAATTGGGTGAAATGTTCTTCGAATTATTTTACAAGCTCCAGCGACTTCAGTTTCTGGAACGGATCGTCCTACATTACGAAGAACAATTGCTACAATTACGCGAGCAACAAGCGAACAAATTCCTTCGCACAGCCCGGTCGGCACTCGGGGCGTCAGTTCTCCGGCTCACCAACCTGTTCCAAAGTCTCAACAGCGATAATCTATGACGGGTGGAAAAACAATTGCCAGTACAACAACAACTTAAATATTTGCCTGGTCATTAAGCCTGGCACGAACGCGGACTTTCACTTTTATCGGAAGGCTTCGGATAAATGGTGCCATAAACCCGGAACGACTGCCGCAAGAAACACCGACAATGCCGGCAGGGTTATAACTAATCCAGAAACTTGCGACCGCGGGTCGTACACGGATTTTTGCGGATATTACTATGCGGACAATGGCTTGATCAATGTTAGTTAAATAATGAAAACACATGAGATCTAGTCTTGTCCTATTAAACATAATTGCCTTGAGCATTTCGATCATTGGTTGTGTTACAGCGGTGGTGAAGCCTACAGATATGACGCATTCCGATCCACCGGGTGTAGCCGGTCAAAAAGCTCAAGTTGAGCTTGATATCTTTTCCGGTCGCTCGAATCCTTCCTGGACTCTGTCCAGGAAGGATTCGGAGATCCTTGCGCGCATGATAGAAAAGCTCCCACCGTTGGAACGTACAACCATGTTCAGCGGCTTAGGGTATCGGGGATTTATTGTGCGGTTCCAAAACCCGCGCATGACCGGGGACGAAATTAGGGTTTATAAGCGGGTTGTGAAAATAGGTCGGGACAAATTTCTGAAAGACACAGAAAGAAGCGTTGAATCTTGGCTGGCCGAGCGGGCGCGATCCGTCTTAAACCAAAACGAATACGAACAATTAAAAAGAGAAATAGGAAATTAATTTGGAGGTAACTATGACTGAACAATTGACGCGACGCGAGTTCGTGCAGACAACAGCCGCAGTACTGTTAGGTTTTGGGGCACTCACGCTGCAAGCCGACAAGCAAAAAGTGGTTTCCCAATCGAAAGAGTCAGATCTGGAACAATGGTTACTAGATACTGGCCGAGGCCGGATTGACGACGACATCTATTTGAGTGCTCGCCAGAACTTCCGATAGCATCGCTATCTCCCGTGAACGATCACATTCGGGGAGGTGTCAAAAAACCCCTTATAATTCCTCGATCGAAAGACCCTGTAAAACTGGGTCTTTCACTTTTTCATTTTGGGCTGTCAAAAAACTAATATTTTCTGACACCTATCTTCGATTTAGCTTACTTATGTCAATCGGTGCCGGTTGTCATCGACCTCTACCTTCCCGTCTTTCTGTAACGTGCCAAATTCCGTATTCGGCTTCATCAGGCTGCCGTTCCTGGCCCGAGTAACCCATCGCGAGCTCCGTCAACAGACCATCAGACTTTGGCGTCGTTTTCATAAATCGAGTTTCTGTAGTTCGTGTTCCGAAAGCTGAGAAATATTTTTAATCGCCCCCCAATCGATTTCAGCGACCCAGAGGCTGTTTTCCGGGTCGTAGTCAACCACTCCAGCAACCACCAAATTATCTGGATTGCCATGTGCATCCTCATCGTCGTTGTAGAAGACCAGCTGAATACCAGGCTTTAAGTCGATTTGATATTTTTCTAAATCGCTAAATGTGCCGTGCGTGTTTAGAATAAGTCTGCCCGAGTAATCCATCTTCATGAAGTCTGCATATATAAGTCTCATTGGTTTACGGCAGCCTTAGCGGGTTTGCTTGCTGCTGAAAGATTCCTTCAAGCTCACTGCCTGTGAGTCCGCAAATTTCACAGTGGAAAGGGTTCCGAGGATTAGTTGGTCGGTCTGGCGTTATTCTACCTCCGGCACGTCGAATAGCACCAGCCGTCGAGACTCCAATTTGCCCATTTTTTGTAACGGCCGATTCAGCTCCACCAGCCGCGAGTTGCTCGACTGTCTGACCATTTGCGGCCTTCACAGAGACACCTTATAGGGCTCCGTTTGCATCACTTGTAACACCCGAACCCTTAATAAATCTCTGCGCATCCGGAATACCATTTCTGACTACCAGAGCATCATCTGCCAATTCAGCAGCTGCAAGACGGCTTCCCGCTCCAGACCGTAAAGGTGTGGCGATTAACCCAACATCAACCGGAGTAATTGCCATTTCAGAGCCTCTCAAATAGCCATCCGCCGGATGCTCGATAAAGGTTGCTTCAGACGCATCAGTTCTGACGAAATCAAAACCATTAAGTTGGAATGGAGTGAAAGCAAACATTACCTCCGGATCGACTTCGCGGGGCCCGTCTGGGTTAAATCGAAGTTCAAAATCAGGATGGAGTCCGGTCCCCGCCCCGACTAGATCGCCATTTCTATTTCGCCTGGTGACCTCTTCGTAGCCATCCGGTTGCGAAGTTTCATATCGGTAGGTCCTGACGCCATCTGGGTCCTTTGGTTGATACCATTTTCCAGCCTGCAAACCGCTTGGGTCAGTCAGAGTCAGCGGGTTGTTCATCACATATACATAGCGATTGAACGTCTGCGGATCGGCGGATTTCCCGGAAGCCATTAACGGATCGACCGCAGTGAATCTCCCGTGACGGTTCTCGTACATCCTCGCCTCTGCGAAGTCCAGCCCCGTCTCTGCGTCATTCTGGTAGCCGGTTATGAACGCGTTATTCGGGGTTTGTTCGCGCCCACGATTATCCCTTCGCGTTGTTCGGTTTTCAAAGAGCGGCGGCTAAAGAAAAAAGCACGTCGTGTGCCAAGTTTTTATTGTAACCTCGAATGGCGTTTCAGCCTATTTTATTCGAGGTTTTTCTTAGGTTTTCAGTTGCTTTGTCCACCGCTTTTTTTACGTCCGAGATTTCGACGTGGGTGTAGATTTGGGTGGTGTCGAGGCTGTTGTGTCCGAGCAGTTTTTGGATGTGGCGCAAGCTCGCTCCGTGGCGGAGAAGATGGGTTGCGCAGGCGTGGCGGAAGGTGTGGACCGTGGCGTCGATCCTGGCCGCTTCGGAGGCAGTCTTTACGATGCTCCATATCTGCGGATAGGAGAGCCGTCTGCCAGTGACCGAGAGGAACAAAGCTGACGGATTTGTGACCGGCCTTTTCTTCCGGCTTCGTCCCTTTCCCCAGTACATTCCGCTCATCAGTTCGACGCGCGATGTGGCGATGTATCTCTCTATCCAGCTTGAAGCGTTTTCCGTCAAAGGAACGATCCTTTCGCGCCTGCCTTTGCCTTCACGGATGCGCAAAGTTCTGCCGTCGAAGTCTCTCATGTCGAGCCGATAAAGTTCGCCGTGCCTTATGCCCGTTGCGTAGAGAGTTTCGAGTATGCTTCGGTCTCTCACGCCGATCGCTTTTGCGGTGTCAACGCCGTCGATGATCCTTGCGATCGCGGCCTCGGTCGGGACCTTCGGAAGGGAGTGTTCGGCTTTGGGAAGCTGGAAGTCTTCGGCGATGTCGGCCAGGACGCGGTTCGAGGTGTAAAGCCATCGGAAAAAGCGTCTGATCCTGGATACCGTTTGCCGCATCGAAGACGGTCTCTGATTGGCGTACTTAGAGAGGTGGACAAGATAAGCGTTCAGATGCTTTTCCTCGGCCTCGTTCCATCGCCGAATGAAGAATGCTTCTTGAAGATATATTTGCAGTCCGCTCAACGCTCTCTCGCTCGATTTCCGAAGGTCGCGCGAATAACTTTTTGCTTCGAGTTCGGAGAGGTATTTTTCGATCTCCTTGTTCACTTGTTTGCGGCGTTTGTCACTAAACGGATCGCGTAAAGCCTTTAGTGAGAGGATTTACGCGGAAAGGTGCGGTCTGTCATTTTTGATTACAAAGATAACCCTTGTATCTGCTTCATTTAGCCCGATTACAAACGGGCAAAAGCGGTCTATCCTGTCGTACACCTTTGAAGCACTTTTGCGCATTTTTTCAGACACGCGTTTTGGCCCCCTCTTTTCACCGTTTTTCACGGGGATGACAGCGGCTTATGACCTCGGCCAGATCGCCAAGCTCGACGTGCGTATAGACCTCCGTGGAGGACAGCCTGCGGTGTCCTAGAAGCTTCTGTATCTGGCGTATGTCGGCCTTGCCTTTGAGCAGATGCGTGGCACAGGAATGCCTCATCGTGTGGGGCGTGATCCGCTTCTTTATCCCCGCGTTCTTTGACCATTTCCTGACGATCCGCCGGATGTCGTCCGCGTCGAGCGGCCCGCCCGAACGCGACGAAACGAACAGGCTTATCTGCCCCGGAGCGGACGCGAAAGCGGGACGCGACTGCTCAATATAGAGTTTCAGAGCCGACAATGCCGACGCCGTGAGCGGCACAAGCCGGGTCTCGTTTCCTTTGCCTTTTTCTATTCGCAACGTCCCTGTCTGCATCTCTATATCGTAGATCGCAAGGCTCACAAGCTCGGCTCTCCTGATGCCGGTCGCGTACATCGTTTCGAGGATCGCGCGGTCCCGGATGTCTCTCGGTTTCTCTACGGGTACGCGCTCGATCAGGCGCTTTGCTTCGGCGGGCGTGAGGATGTTTCGCGGCAAAGTCTTGGGCTGCTTCGGCATCTGGATCGACGCGGAAGGGTTGTGCACGATCACGCCTTCCTGCCACAGCCAGAGAAAGAACCGCTTCATCGCGGCCAGCTTGTTGGCCTGTGCTCCGGCACACAATCGCTGCTTCTTTTTGCCCGTTTTTTCATCCTCGGTTTCGAGCCGGTAAAGCGAGATTTGGTATTGCGAAAGATGCGCGGCCGTCACGTCGGCGATTGAGTTCAGGGCGGTGTTTTCGGTGAGCCAGTCGAGAAAGATTCGCGCGTCCCGGCCGTAGTTTACAAGCGTCGCCGGCGAGTAGTTCACCGCCGTCAGATATTCGATAAAGCGGCCTCTTAGAAGCTCCAGTTTTTGCTTTTGATTCTCCGTCCACATCGCCAATGCCTCCGCCTCAACAATCAAGATGATTGATGAGTATTTTTTTCTTTAGCCGCCGCTTATTTTTTCCCTTTAAAAGCTTCTCCAGCGACCACAAGGTCAGGTTAAGTTTCTTTCCTGTCTGCAATTAACCTTGTGATTCGGGTGCCACAAGGTGCCCTCAAGGTCGCGTTTTTTACCACAAGGTCCACAAGGTTTGCCGCTCGGGAGCCCGGCATCGGGGACTTTTTTCCTTAGCCGCTTCTTCTCTTTCAACGCGGCCAACACGCACCGCCAGCATTCCACCAGATAGCCGTGCGAAGGAGCGGAGTCGGGCTGCGAGGAACGAGCGCCCGCGTAGCGAGAGAGCAGGAGCGGACGGCGTACGATAATGAGCTTTTTATGACGCTTTTTGTCATAAAAAGGATTATCGGATGACGGCAGCGACGGGAGCGGAGTGCATCCGAAGCGACCAGGCGGCGGGCGTTGAACAGTAGGCGGTTGGCAGTCGGCAGTTGGCAGTTAACCGTGTGCCGTCGCCTTTACTGCTAACTGCTTACCGCTTACTGCCAACTTCTCCCGCAGTTCATCAACGCTCATCAGTCCGCGCAACGTGTGAACTTCGCTTTCGAGATCACCCGTGAGTTGATACACGCTCGGCTTTCCGTTCGCCGATTGGATCGCCCAGAGGTATTCCATCTCCACCAATTTCTGGCAGTACATCCTCACCTGCCAATCGCTCCACGCGGTCGCCTCGCGTATCTCGCGGCGTGTAAGCTGCACGTCCTGCGGCTTGATGTTCAACTCAGCTGCTTTCTCCCGACACGCTTCCCTGATCGCCTCGAACATCCCGCGCACCGGCGGGGCCAGCTCGTCCATCGCACGGCCCAGGATTTCTTCGGCCAGCTCGTTCGCGAGTGCAATATCCGACAGCTCGACCTCGACGTATTCGATCTCGACTTCGCCGCGCCGGGCCGTTTTGATTTCTCTTTGGTATTGGTGAAGCAGGGCAATCGAGTTGATCAATGAAAGGTATTTTCTCTGCTCTCGGCGGTGTATCAATCGCTCCGATGGGTAGGTCAGATATTCGACAAAAGGGTTGACGACGGCAAGCGGTTTTAGCATTCTTTGGGCGTTGTGATGCAGGCGTTTGATCTCCTCGGACTCGGCTTTTTCCAGAACTCCAGGCAAGCTGTGCTGATGCCTTTGCCGCTCCAGTATCGCCCGCGTCTGCTCGATTGATTCGTTCATCGAAAGCTGCACAAAGCGCGAGCGGGTCTCCTCGTCGAACGCCTCGGCTGACGTGGTCGTTATCACGATCACCACGGGGCCGAACACCTCGTAATGCTCGGTCGCGAGCTTGCCGGTGTTTGGGTCCGTCCGCGTGGCCGCAATCGAAAGCCTTTGGTCGCTGGCAAGCGTTCTCAAGCTGTAGACGGCCTGCATCGCTCCTTCGTCCTCGGCGATCACCAGCATCTTGCGTTGCAGCGAATACGGGTCCTTGTAAAAGAGCGCCTGGCCGGTCAGCCGTGTCACGCGCACGAGTTCTTCCGGCGGGACAAAGTTGCAGATCGCATCCTGCAATGCCGACTTGCCCGCTCCGCTCCTCGCCACGATCAGCAATGCAAGCGGCTCTTGCAGCTTCCGCGACACAGCGCCCAGGTAAGCCGTCAGCACGGTCGATCTCTCGCCGACAAGACCGCAACGGCGGAAGTCTTCAACTATGCGCCCGCATAGATTTTGGTCTTTCAAAAAAGACAAAGCAGATTGCTTCTCCGCGTCGGTCATCGCCGCTCCGGTGTCGATTTCCGAGCGTTCGCTTTTGCGCATCTCAAGCCGCTCCGCCTCGAGATTTTCGATAAGGACAAGCAGATCGGCGTTGACGACCGATTCATTCACGCGGCACATCTTCGCGGCGGTTTGCGCAAAGTTCGTCCGATTCCGCGATTGATACAAGTCCAGAGTGTCGAGATGAAAGAGATTCCCGGCATTAAGCCGCAAGTTTATTTTCAGCTTTTCCAACCCAACGCCCGTCAGCCCGCGCACTCTGTATTCCCGATTGTCGAAAGTGAGTGCCCGCGTGCCATCGGGCAAAGTGGTCAGTTGCCGGTTGTCAGTGGTCGGAGTTTCTTCGCCTTCCTCTGCGTCTCCGCGTCTCTGCGTTGAAATGATTTCTAGGAGGTCTTCGAGCGTTCCGCCGTTTGCAACGAACTCCGATGCGTCTTTTGCCGGAAGATCGACCACGCGGCTTTCAATGCCGATTGCCGATAGCTTCTCGGCGAACTTTGCAGCTGCTTCTTGGCCCGACTCGTCCGCATCGAGCATCAGCACGACCCGCCTGACTCGCGACTCCTGCAAGGACGCGAGGATCTCATTCGTCAGCCCGTTCACGCCGTAACTGCATGTCACGTTTCGCAGGCCGATTGACCACAACGCAAGCGCGTCGATCACGCTCTCCGTCAGTACGACTTCTTCCGTCTCTTTCGCTCCTGCCGGATTGAACACGCCGCGGCGCTTGCCCGAAAGATACAAGTGCTGCTGCTTTTGCGTGTGCCTGGCATATAAGCCGACTGGCTGCATCGTCCCAGCATCAACAAGCGGAAAGACCACCGATCCATACATCGTCTCGTTGCCTTTTTCGTTCAAAAGCCCAAGCCATTCGAGATTCGCTTTGCCGTCCGGGTTCAGCTTCCCGCGTAAGCTCCCGTCAACGTAGCCGAGACGAAAGACCTGAATAGCTTCCGGCGAAACGCCTCGGCTTTTCAGATATTCGATGGCCTTTTCATTCTTCACCAGCGATCTGTGATAGTAGGCGACGGCTTTCTCAAGGTACTCCAACTCGTCCTTTGTCAGTCGTCCGTCGTCAGTGGTATGAGGCACACTCCCTACCGGTCGTGTTTCTGCCTGCTCCGCGTCTCCGCGCCTCTGCGGTGAACCTTCTTCCAGCAATGCGAACGCTTCCGCAAAGCCCACGCCGTCCGCCTTCATCACAAACGAAAAGACATCCCCGCCCTCGCCGCATTTACCCAGGCAGTTCCACAACCCTTTTCTTTCATCGACCGCAAAGCTCGGCTCCGTGTCAGCGTGAAACGGGCACAACCCCCAAAGCTGCCGTCCCTTCTTTTTCAACTCGACCCCGCGCGACCGCACAACTTCAGCCAGGCTGATTGTTTGTTTTAAGGCCAGAATGTCCTCGTTTTCGATTGCCATAGAAAAGCTGTCAAGTCTTTTTTGCAGGTTTTTGGCTGTTCGCGGTTTATAGAATGATCCTATTTTGCCGCTCCGCCGGAAAAGTACCGTTTCCCGTGATCTTCAAAAAAGCTGTCAAGTCTTTTTTTCATTTTTTTCGGGCATTGGTAACATTGCCGCATAATGATAGCATAGGCTATCAATATGAAAGACACAATGCAAGCGGAAGACGGCAATATGAAAAGTCAGATTTACAATGGCAGTGAGATGGCAGGCAGACCAGCGGAAAAAGAAGCCCCGTTTTTCGGGCAAAGGCTTTCAGCCGTCAGGCGAAGCCGTGGAATGACGCAGAGGGAACTCGCCGAAAGGATGCAGGTTAAGCGCGAGTTGATCGATTACTACGAAAGGCGATCCCCGAACCCGGCACTGGATTTCATCGAACGGGCCGCCGCCGCCCTCGAAGTCTCCGTCGCCGAACTATTGGGAAGCCAGCCCAACTCCGCACGGAGCAAACCCGGCCCGCAGTCGCAGCTCCAACGAAAGTTCGAACAGGTCAAGCTCCTCCCCCGCGAAAAGCAGAAGTTCGTCCTCCAGTTCCTCGACACCGTTCTCGAAAGCAACCAGCAAAAGGCGTGAAGCAAAAGAAAAAGACAGCCCTTCAAAAAGGCTGATCTATAGCTCCGTTGACTTCACCGGTGTCCAATTCCACTTTGAACTGCGCTTTTTTTTCGGTCGCGACATCCCAGTACTCGCCGGATATGCTCAAAGCATCGACGCTGGTGATCTTTAGCTCGTCCCAGGCTATGCGTGATGTCTCCCACATAGCAACATTGGAGCCATCAAACGCCATCAGTTTTGTAAATCCCGCAAACACGATCATTTTTCGTTCCTTGACTGCTACCGCATCGGTGATGGGTTCGAAATCGAGAAGCGTAGATCGGTCAGGGCGCGTCACATCCGTTATCACCGCATCTCCCGAACAAATAACACAAATAGCATTTGGGTCCGGCGTGAACAGAACCATTGACGGAGTTCCGGGATATTTCTTAACCGACGAAAAAAGTCCAATCCAGGGCGGACAGTCTTTCGGAGAAACTCTGAGGATGATGCCGTCCTGTCCGACCCGATTCGGTTGATCGGGAAGATAGTAAGATACCCCCGTGCCGTTCGGGATTTCATCAAGCAACTGGCACTCATAGTAACCGTCGAATGTTCGGTCGATTTCAATATTCATTCTCATACTTCCAGATAGTTACGGAGAAGGTCGAAAGAATCGGTGCCTAATAACTTCTGTACGACCAGACGGTGACGGGCGAGCTCCGATCTCAAACACACCTGACCTTCCATTGATGGTGCCTGGCTGTCGATACATTACGAAATTTGACGTACTGGTTCTGGTGCCGCTTGAAATGATTTGGCTGTCAAAGCTCATCGGGAAGTTATGATACGGTCCCGTCTCCTCCGCACCCCTCATGAGTACCCTAGCGGAATATATATGGTTCGTTGCGCTCGCACCTTCTGCGGACGGGACAACCGAAGTTGCTGTTGAACCGCCAAAGATGGTTCCTCCGGCGACGCCCAGGCCGAGAAGCGTGCCGGTGCTGCTGGCCGATCCGTAGCTTGCCTCCCTTTCATTGTTGTAGGGGAATATCAACGGTACTTCGAACGGATTGGAACCTTGGAAATACGCCCCCTGGACACCGCAGTTAAAGATGCAGCCGGTCACGCCGTTCAATGCAACGGACGGGGAGTTCCCAACTCCTTTCGCGATTCCGGTGAAACCATCTGTGACTCCATCGGTTACAGCTTGGGCAAGTTCCTGAATCGGGTTTGACTCGGCCACCACCTGAACAGGGTCGATGTAGTTCCACTTCGAGCTGTTCGCATCGAGCTGAACTATGCGCCCGTTTGTCCCTTCGTATTGCCAAGCGTCCGGCGTGAACTCCGAAAAGCCCTTGCCCAGTTTCTTATCGAACCATCTAACCTGCCCGTCGTCGTTCTTTCCCCAGATCAGTCCTGTAGGGTCAACCCAATATAGTGGATTATTTAGAACGTAAGTGTATCGGTTCCAAGTTTGCGGGTTGCCCGGCATTCCACTAGCTAGTAGCGGGTCAACGGCGGTGAAGCGGCCGTGCTGGAAGTTGTACATTCTCGCCTGGGCGAAGTCTAAGCTAGACTCAATGTCCCGTTCATAGCCGGTGAACTTCTGACGAACTTTATCTTCCTCGCCGTATTTGCGGGCCGTCGTGCGGTAAGTGCTGTCGGTCGCGATCTCCTCCCCGAATGGCAGGAAGTCCCGGCGCGAGACGACATCGCCCGAAGAATCGAGTATCACCCGTGGACTTCCTAGCCCGTCGGTAATGGTGAATCTGGTTGTAGGATTTTGCGGCGGGGCTTCGGTTGTGTACTCGGCGATAAGTTTTCCGGTGGAGTACACAAACACGGTCACATCTTTCTCAACCCCGTACTGATCGTAGGTGAGTTTCTTAACGCGTTTGCCTTCGCCGTCGTAAAAATATTTCCCGACAAGGCGTTGCTGGGCGTCTTTTACCTGTGTTTGCTTGTTGTCGCCATTGAATACGAACTGACGGCCGGCGTGATCCACCGTCACGTTGCCATTTGCATCGAAGGTGTAGCCTTCGGTCGTCTTGAACCTGTTACGGTCGGGGTCAATTTCCGGGCGCGTCTCGTCCGTCTGCGGGATCTCCGTCGAGCCGCCCGCGTACTTCTGGTGGGCAGTGCGGTTGCCGTAACGATCGTAATCGAACGCTTCCTTCCACGTCTGCGTGCTGTTGACCGTTTCCCTCGCCTCGGTCAACCGCTGCAGGGCGTCATACTTGAACGCCTGCACAAACGGGTGAGCCAAACCGTCGAATGTCACGGCTTGCTTACCGATGTTGCCCGAGTTCATTGTCCCGTCAACCGTCCCGTTAGTTTGCAGTTCGCCGTACTCGGTCGACATTTTCCAGATGCTAGAGGATGACGGCCCCCAACCCACCGAGAGCTCCTTCACTTGCAGGCGGGAGTTGAACTTTGCCGACTCCCACACGCCGCTTCCTAACCTAAGCCTCTCGATCTTGCCATCCGGCGTGTACGTGAAATTGTTTGCGAACGTCCTCTCAGTCGAGGTTGTGGTTGCCTTGCCGAATATCTTCGCGAGGTCGCCGCTTGCGTCGAACTCATTTTCAACTACACGGCCGCTCGGATAAGTCTCTTTCACCAGAGCACCCGAAAGATTGTATTCGTAGCTGGAAGTATATGTCTGCCCGTCCGTGACTTGCTGAAACTGTTTGACCCGTCCCGCCTCATCAAAATCAGTATACCGCGACTCCGAAACGGTGCTGGTGACCTTCGTCAATTTCCCGATCGCAAAGTTTGGAGTCGGCGATATCCCGACTCCATCGTAGGAATTCGTTACCGTCGGAGTACCGTCAGAATACGTCCGAGTCAAGGGCCGATTAAGGAGGTCATAGGTATTCGTGACTTGATTGTTTTTTGCGTCCTTCGCCGTCAGAACATTCCCGTTGTTGTCGTAGCTAAATCCGGCCGTCCAACTGTTGTTGTCGGGATTCCCGCTTGTGTACAAGCTGGTGTTCACGTCTTGCTCAGGTTGCTTTACACGGAGCAAATGCCCAAGAGAACTGTACATGAACCAACGATGCTGGACGCCCTGCTGTACATGAACCAGTTTTCCGAGCGTGTCGTATTCATAGGCGGTAGCCTGATTCGGACTCGCGACCGTGCCGAGTTGGTTGCTGCCGTTCGGCTCGTCCACTCGAATTAGTTGCCCAATCCCGTTCGTAATCGAGCGGCGCAGTTTCCCGGCCTGGTCGGTTACGGTTGTCGCATTCGCGTCGATGTCGGTTCTGACGATTCCAGTCGAGCCGGAATTGCTTCCGCCGAACGCCGACGGCAGACCCGCTCCTGAAAAGCTCTGAACTTCTGAACGCTTTCCGCTGCTCCATGCGGTCGATAGCGTCCAGCCCATGGTTTCCTCGGCGGATGCACCTGACGACGTGGGCGCCCGGTAAGGATTCGAGGCTAGCTGGTATGTGTATCCGGAAGCGAATTTGTAACGCGTCTGCACCTTTATGCCGTCCGTTTCGTTGATGGCGGATTGGGTCGCGGCATCTTCTAGCGTCTTTGCGAGGCGCACTCGTCCCACCTGATCGAAAAACTGGGTCGCAACCTTTTTACCGTCGTCTTTCGTTTCAAGGTCGGACTTTACGATGATCCGTCGGGCAGTGTCGTCGTACTGCGTAACCGTCCAGCTTTCCAGCCCGGTCCCCTGAGCACTGATCGCCTTCACCCGACGCCCCAGATCGTCGTACTCGGTCACATTCGTGACATCGTTGTCCTCATCGGTCGTCGATGTCGTCAGGCCGGTGTGGAAATCGTAAACGGCGGTTGATGTCCGGGCCAACGCGGTGCCGTGAGCGGCTACGGTCTGGGTCGGGTAAAGATCGGACACGGTCCCCGAACCGGTCGAGATGTTCCCGTAGGTTATCTGCGTGACCACATTGTTTGCATCTTTGGTGGTTATAGGCTGTCCGTAATTGTTGTATGTGCTTTCGGTCTTTATTGAATTGCTGTCTGTCAGGGGAACGGTTACGCTTGCATTCGTCGAATCATCCCAGACACGTGTCTCGATCAGGTTTCCCGCTTTCGTATTGCTCTGGGTCCGGTCCGTGTAGTCGTATAGCATCTCCGTATACGACTTCACCGCATCCGACGTTGTCGGGCGAACCTCGACCTTCCACGGCAGGTTCAACAGCTTCGACGGATTCGCGAAGATGTAGATGTTCGCATCTGAGTAACTTGTTGATCCGCTGGTTGGTGCCTGGTTATAAAACACCGTCTTCGTGACCCGCTTTAGATAAGTGCTCGCGTTCGACGGAAGCCCCGTCGGCCGCCCGTTCGTCCTCGGCACTGAGCTGTAGGGAACAAAGTCGTACTCGCGCACTTCGGTCACGTTCCCATTCATGTCGTAGGTAAAATCTTTGATAGCAGTAAGTGTGTAGCTGCTGCCTTCCTTAATGGACGTGAACGTCGTTTTGATATAAGGATTATCGGCATGAGCGACGCTAGGACATGTGGTGCCTCCGTTGCACCCCGTTGGGATGTTCCGCTCCCAGATATTCTCGGTCTTGGTTCCGTCCGCTGAGATAGATGTGTGTGTTAGTCCGCTATCCCACGGAACAAATCCCGATGAATCCGGCTTCGTCGTAGCAAACCCAGTCGAAGTCATGCTTCCGTCGGGGGCGGTCGTCGTGCTTCCTTCGTCTCCGGCGGAGTAGCCCCAGGTTTCGATCGCACCGTTCTCGACCGTCTGCCCGTCGTACTCCAGATCGTACTTAAGGGTTTTGCTTACAATCTGATTCTTCAGAATGTCCTTGGTTGCTTCGAGGTTGGAGGGGCCGTCCAGGCCATCCATCGAATAGGTGTAGGTGATCGTTGCGCCGGATGGTAGCTCGATCCCGCTCACTTCGCCCCAGCCGTTTGTAAGTGTCGAAGTCGAAGTATTACTGCCGTTGTACGTGAATTTATAAGCGCCTCCACCGAGCTGATCCGGCTGGACGATCTCATCGACGACCGTATGCTCAACTGGAAGCGAGGCCCTCGGATAGGCATAGAACGTCCCGTCGTTATGACAATGGGTGTGATTAGAATTGCAAGCTTCATAGGTCTTGAAAACGTAGACCTGCTTCCACTTTATCTTCCAGGTGATATCTTCGCCACCAACTCCTTTAGATGTGATGGTCTGATAACCATTGCTGGTGCCGCTGGTGATCGTGCGTCCTAGCTGGTCCGTTAAACCGCTGACGTAGTTCCCGTTTTTGTCGTAGATCTGGTTCCCGTTAACAACCTTACTTCCATCGGGAAAATAAAGTGTCCAGTTTGTCGAGCTCGTCGTTTCCAATCGCAAGAAGCTCCCGTCCCTGCTGTAATAGACGGGCCGGGTGGTGTACGTCGGCAACCCCTGACAGCTGTCGATCATGCCATCCAATGCAACCTTGAAATAACGGTCGCCGAGCGCGTCGCTATGACCGTACGGGATCATCTCGTGCGTGCTGCCGTCGGGAAATACGATCTTGACCTTGTACTGGTACACGAGCTGACTGTCAAGCGCTCCCCCAGAGGACCCGCAGTCAGGCCGTCCGCCTGCCCATCTAGTTTCGGTCTCGATGCTGTAAGTTCCGTAGTTGAGTCGCCATCCACCTTTTGGGTCTACTTCAACCTTGGTCCGGTCATAGTACGTTAGGTCGTGAAGGGTATCTTCTGTCTGACCAGAATGTATCTTATAGAGCTTGCTGTTGTATGTAAGCGATACTCCCGCAGTAGCAGAGCCTCTTCCAGCAGGCAGCGAGGCAAGCGGGAAATTCAGCATCAAAGCTCCGGTCGTGCCGTTGACCGTGTCGAACTGGCCCACCGAAAATGAATTTCCCAACTTCGCCCCGCGATCGGGCGTGGTCGTCCCGTACTGACCGAATGCGTTTGCGATCAATACAAGGCAAATAAGAGCGAGCTTCGTAAACAGTGCAATATTATTGCGACGTCTTTCTAACATGTCGGTGACCTCGTGGGATTAACTGGTATAAACTTTTCTATTCTTTTTTGCGGATTGCGATGACGCTTCTTTATTACCGTATCTTAACGTCTGAAATAAGCTGGTACTGGTATGTCGCCGTTCTGCCCCCAAACTTGGTTCCTTATCGTGCCCGTGGCGGACTGCTTAATGTACCAAGTGCCGTCTGCCGGCCGCCACACCGTCAGGTCAGCCCGAGCGTCACCGTCGTAGTCGTTGGGGACAGGCTCGTCGTTGGTCGTGCCCCACCCTGTAGTAGTCGCGAACGTGCCGGTGGTGCTTTGCAGTACCTTCCATGTACCCGTGGACGCCGCGAACACCGCGAAGTCGGTCTTCCCGTCCCCGTCGTAGTCCGCGGACACAGCCTCGCCGGATTGCGCCATTGCGGGGGTCTGCCAGCTTGAGTTGCTGCTGTTCACGCTGTAGAAGGTGGAGGTGCTCGGGCGCCAGATGGCGATGTCCGCCTTTCCGTCACCGTCATAATCGGCCGGGGCGGGGACGTCGTTCGCCTGCCCCCAAGTGCTGTAGTAGAACCCATTCGAGGTCCCCTGCACGTACCAGACAATCGCGGCCGTCGGGTTGGACGCGGGGGGCGGACGGACCACCGCAGCGTCCGTGCGTCCGTCCCCGTCGTAGTCCGCTTGGGCGGGCTTATCACCCTCTTCCCCGAACGTCAAGGTTTCGGAAGTGTTTGTGCTACTTCGAATGATGTACCATTTATTCTCGGAAGGTCGGAAAACGGAGAAGTCGGTTTTACCATCACCGTCGTAATCGCCTGGGACGGCCTCGTCTCCCTGGGCACCCCACCCGGTCGTGATAGTCTGTGCGGACCCGGGTCCTCCGAGCACATACCACCCACCGTTTGACGGCCGCCACACCGCAAGGTCAGTCGGTGGGGCGGCGGCGGCGTTCTTGTCCTCCACCGCGAGCAATTGAGATCCTGCGTAGATGTACTCCTTTGCAAGCTGCGGGGTCGGTAACGGAAGTGCGCTCGGGATGAAAGGGTTGATCGAACTGATTAGGGATCGGTCCTTCGCCGCCATTTTCATTTCCGTTTTGGCACTCTCTTCAAGGTATTTTAGCCCGGCGCCAAAAGCCCCAATGGAGAGCAAGAGCAACACCGCCGCCGCCCATTTGTGCCTTTTCAGCGGTAAGAGGAACGATCCTCCACCTACATTCGATCCAGATGCACGTAACTCTTCGGCCCCTGAACCGAATAACCCGATCTCTTGCGGCGTCGACGACGCCTTCCTATTTTTGGCCATACTTATCTCTAATCCCATTGGCGAAGAACCACCTAACGGGTTGCGGCTTTAGATTTTCGAAGGTAATTTCCCGTGGGAGAAATTATCAAGGAATATAAGAGCCGTCTCTCCGTGTAATTTAGACGACGTTGGTACAACGAGACCTACCAAACACCATCGTCAACTTATTTATCTTTTCGCGATCAAGTTCGGGATGTGAATGAAATCCACGCCGATGGAAGATCTGCGATTTGGAAAAGAGGATAGATTTGCGTGGTCGGAATTAGGTTGCCCGAAAAATCTTCGAGAGCTGAAAAACTTTGGGGGATGGATACAAGGGGTTAGAAAACCGGAGTTTTCTTGACATTGAATTACTTATGCTTCCTGTACCTTTCTCTCACCATAACTGAAGCACCAAAATGGATCATCCTGCGAGCTTTTCTTCTGCTCGATAGTGGCTGGCAACCATCGCAAAATACCGGCTTTTGACAGATCAGGGCAATTAGGCCAACCAGTAACTTACCACATCGCCTCGGCTAGCCCCCGGAGGTAGGACAATGGGAGTTTCCTGCCCTGTAGAAGAGATGGTTCCTACTTTGATTTGTTGGTAAAGCTGCATATATTCCAGTCCACTGAAGGTTGATCCATTCGCATAAGGATTCCTCAAAACCGGAAAGATGCCAATGTTTTCATTTTTCTTTTTAGCGTCGGCGAACCCGAGTTCCCAAGGCACCCATTTCGACTCTTTGGAGTTTTCAGTAAGAAGAACCACGAATCTTTCACAGATTACAATTCTCTCTTTGATCTTCCTCGCAGTCTCCGCAGATGTAGTTCGGGGCATAGTTGGATCAAGCCAGTCTACATAAACGTAAACTCCGACGGTCAAGAGAAATTCAATGATGAGCCCGACGATGTCGTTATCTTGATGACTGTGCGACAGGAAGACGGTCCTTCTGTTGCTTAGCGATCGTCTCTGCAAATTCTTTTGCGTATAGTTCGGAATGTTCGCTACCCTTCGGATCTCGTTTATAGAATAGTAGGACATAAAAGGTTACTTACCGGCCTGCCTTGCTGCTGCCTCAATCCAAGATCCAAGATTGTTACGACCATCATCGTTCACCCAGTCGTAAGTGCTGTAGATTGTCGACAGCCTTTGAGGATAGCCATTTCGATTGATTGTTAGATTGTCGAAGGGATTAGCTCCTCTCGAGTCACACAGACCAGAGAAGTCTCGGCAGTTGTGGATGTAGATTCCCAGAAGGCCGTTTCCCCGAGCTAAGCTTTCGTCGATCTCATACTTAACCCAAGCTCGCCGACTGGTTTCCGCCCCTATGAGTACGACCGTAACAGATGTGCCGTGCAGTTGATTTTTGATCCAGCTCTTGATTGCTCCTTCACCATTTCGTTTGATCGATTCCCATTCCGCAGCGTCGATAAATTCAGAAGTTTCAACGCTCCGGTTTGACACAACGTTGCTATTTCTAACCTGCCCTGCCCGCACGGCATCGCGCTTGTAATGGAAACTAAAGAAAACTTTCCTAGCCATACTATTTATTAATCTCCTTGATGATTTTCATGACTAAACTGATAATCTTGTCATCTTCTTTCGGCCCCAATTCAGCCAAATTCTTTACCAAAGAAATCACCTCTTGATTGTTTTCAAATATCTGATCTAGGTTGCTGCTAATTTCGTTGTACAGCTGTTCTGACATGTATCCTGTCGCAGGAATCGGTACCGGGATTACACCACCTTGCCGAGCGATTTCATATTCCGCTCTTACTCCATTAGCGAGAACATTGTTTCCTTCATTGTCTTTCTTATTACCAAAAAGGAAGACGGCAATTCCCGCTAGACTAATCATGCGCCGGCGATATTCTTCCCACAGCACACCTAGCTCCTTCTCGCCTGTTTTGAACTGCGGAAACGGCTTCATTATCAGCTGGTCCTCGCTGTAGCGATCAGGCTTCTCGTAAACTGCATCCAATGCCCCGTTAATAACAGCACTGCCAACTCCCCAACCGAATCCGTTGACAATTCGGTAATCGCCTTTCACAAGGTTTTTGGCAAGCTTGTGTATGAATTGTTGGGCCTCTTGATGCTCCCAGCCGCCATAAACCTCAGCGCTGCCAGAAATGAATACGGTCCGTTTTCTGAAGCGATTTTCGATTTCTTCCAGGATTTCAGTGATTTGAGAGAAGTCATCGATCAAAAGTGCCTGAATCCCGTAGCGCTTTAACTCGCGAACTCTTAATTGCTGTTTTCTTATGTTGTAGTCAAAATCGGCTTGAGTCTCGCTCCCCTTTTCACCTAACTTAGGGCGCCTGACAAAAAAATAATGATCGCGTTTGTGTGAGGTATGTCTAACGTTAATGCGACTCAGAACGTAATCTAGATTTGGATCGGTAAAACTAAATCCAATGAAGAGAAAAGTCTTCGTGGTTAAGTCGCCAGTCAACGCATTAATGAAGCCTTCGTTCTGTACGTGGTAACGTTCATAATCTTCCTTAAGCAAAGTAGCTTCCGCAGCATGTTCCACATCACCGTGCATCTTGTAAACGACTGCGTCTCGTTTCGGTCGAGTATTGAAAATTTGTTCGACTTCGTGTTTGACATCGGGGCGTCTATTCGCCTCCTTGAGGGCGTTCTCGATTAATCGATCATAGTTCGTAGTCCAATACGTAGAGATGGGCAATCTTGCAATAATGCGGTGATTCTCAGTTAGGTCGATATCCTCGACGAATTCTTGGATAATCTTTTTCGTGATCTTTGCACGACTCGCTTTTTCGTTGACGTGATATTGAGCTAAAGATATTAAATCCGGCTCCCGATCGATCTTAAGCCCGAGTTCCTTTGCAATGTCCGTGAGCAGCCCGGGCCAGTCCACATAGCCCGCATCTTTTGACATTCCCGCTCCGGCGAATATAGCGGCGTCGCCGGCGGCTAGATCCTTCGTATATTCGTCGATGAAAGCTTCTATTTCCTTTTCCATAAAATAGCCACAAAGTCTCGAAAAATAAGGGTTTTTTGACCGACCTTTATTTTCTAGCTATGCTTCCCCCATGCGAGTAGGCATATACGCCCGCGTGTCAACGCACGACCAACAAACTCTTCCAATGCAACTTAAGCAAATGAAGCAGTATATAAAGAATCGAAAGTGGAGACTTGCCATAGAGTTCCAAGAAATCGGTTCTGGTTCAAAAACGCGACCCCAGCGTGAGGAGCTTTTAAGATTAGCTCGACGCAGAGCGGTCGATGTGATTTTAGTATGGAAACTCGATCGGTTCGGGCGTAGCTTGGCTGATTTGATTGTTACCCTTAATGAGCTCCGAGATCTTGGCGTCAGTTTTGTGTCGCTGACTGAAAGCCTCGATTTGACCACTCCATCGGGTCGTGCAATGGCGGGTATGCTATCTACTTTCGCGGAGTTCGAACGAGACATAATTCGAGAGCGCGTGAAGGCGGGAATCGCGAACGCTCGAGAGAATGGTAAGATCCACGGCCGTCCACGGACCGCTGCTTCAAAAAGAGATGAAATACTGAATCTCAAGTCCAAAGGTCTAAACAATTCCCAGATCGCGTCAAAACTCAGAATTAGTCGCGGGTCTGTAATTAACCAACTTAAATAGAAATGTTCACCTTTAACTTAACCTGAGATCATTTTGGAAGATGCTAGCACGCATAGTTCGGCATTGCAAGGATGAAACAGCATTTCGGCTCCATCTAAACATCTATTGACAAGTATTGCCAGCTTGCTATGCTTCCTCAGAAAGGACCTCCCATGCCATTAGCAACAATAAATATCTCGATCCCCGACACGATGAAAACCGATGTCGAGAAGATCATCGCCAGTGAGGGTTACGGGAACACAAGCGAGTTTTTCCGTGACCTAGTTCGCGACTATCTGAGACAGCGGCAGGAGCGAAAGCTCGAAACCCTGCTTTTGGAAGGAATCAAGAGCGGCGACGCCACTCCCCTAACCAAGGCAGATTTCAAAGCCATAAAGGAACGCGGACTGAAACGATTGAAAAGTAAGCTCAAGCGGTAATGCTCGGGATTCTGAAACGTCCCGCAGCGCTGCAAGATATAGAAGAGTGTTTTGTGCATATTGCCGGGGACAATCTCGAAGTCGGCCTGGCTTTTCTTTATGCGGTTGACCATAACTTGGAACGCCTGACCGAGTTTCCATCGCTTGGTAGGGCCAGGAATTTTCGTAGCGAAGAGTTGGGCGATGTTAGGATGTGGCGCGTCGAAGGCTACGACAAATATCTGATCTTTTACACTGTCGGCGGCGGCAGTATCGAAATCATTCGCGTCCTTCACGCTTCCCGGGATATCGACGATCTGTTTAGTTAATTCATTTAGGAAGAATACGGCCTGATTAGTGAGGCAGTGTTTTGATTCGCGGATCTTCTCCTCAATCGCTCTTGCAACCTAATCGTCACCTGAATCCACTCTCCCCTATCTTGTTGACGGAATCAGTGTAATTGCTAGGCTTACATTAGTTCCCAATTCCCAAAAATCAAAAGGAGTGAGAAATGTATGCACTTGCTAACGGCGGAGCTGCGCGCTTCGATACCGCGACTATAGTCGCAGGAACATGTCAGGCTCGACGAAAAAATTGTCCACGCCAAGTTTTTCTTCCCGGCCGGAAACTGGACCTGGTTTGTGACCGAGGGCGAGGAAGAAGATGGTGACTATCGGATGTTCAGGTTCGTGATTGGCTTCGAGGAAGAATGGGGCTACATTTCCCTCAATGAACTTGAAAGCGTGAACGCTCACAGTTTGAAAGTCGAACGCGACATCTATTTTGAGCCGGGCAAATTTGCGGACGTGATCAAGGCATTTCGCGATAGAGGCTCTATATAGGGAACCATCGGCCTGGATTGTGAGATTCGTGCTTTTTAACCCCACCTGTGACCAACCAAGTATCCTATGAAACGAATGACGACTCGATTCCCGAGATCAGAACGGTGGAAGATCTGCATCGTTATGTCGAATCTTTGAGAGATTTGATCCCCGATCCTGAATTGCTGAGAGAGATACAGATACGGATCAATAAAAGAAGCGATAGAAAAAACTATCGCTTTTTGATTTTGCAACGCTACCCTATCGAGGTCGCGTGGCTTTTTGTTAATGGTGGATCGTACTTGTTTGCACACTCATTTGGTCGGTTGCATTCGAGCAGGTGATCGCGGAATTAAGTGACGATGATAACCCGCGGCCGTCAAGCATGTAGAAGCCAACGCGTTTAGGATTAAGCTTTCGAAATCGCTCTCGCGAAAAACGTCGTGTTCATGTGCCTGACAGTTCGGTTCCGTACTCGCCGACTCATTGTCGATGACCTTGATAACCGTATGCGAAAACTCTTAAGCGAGAAAATCAACCACACGCCGTGCCGGCATTGGAGGGGAAACCGGCTCGCTCCCTACCCGCCGGTCCAAGGCCGGGCCCATAGAGTGGTCGTCGCTTGCGATGAAGATAGATGTAATCAAGAAGCGGGCCCCAGTCAGCTAATATTCTCCCTGCCTAACGTGATCTTCGATGTTCCTCATGCGATTCGAGGTACGGACGCAAATGTTTTTCTTTGGAGTAGAGAACACGAGACCCGACGCGATAGTGTCCGACGTCGCCGGCTTTTCGCCGCCGCAGCATTGTCATTTTGGAAATGCCAAGAAACTTTGCGGCTTCTGCTTCGCTGAGCATCGGATCCGCTAAGTCGGATTCCACAGGTAGGCGGCCGGCCGAAGTCGGGTTGCCCAGATCGACATTGCCGCCGTGACTCGACGATTCAGCTTGCGCCGCCTCCAAGCCAAAGCAGAATTCGAAACGCACTGCGTCCTTTGCCACCACGACGCTTTCGCATATCTGCTCGACGATGATGCGTTGTTCTTTTTTAGTGAGAACGGCCCACTGCGCATGGATCCGGTCATATTGAAAGTCGTTCAATTCCCTGATCATGGAGTGAAAAATAGCTTCAAGATCCGACAGCAAGATCTTGCGGCGGCAACCCACGCAGACATATTTGGTTGCATCGCCTGGGACGATCATCTTCTCCCCGCAATCGCAATATAACACCCCGGTGAATAGGTGAATCGATTGCTTCGGCGGCCTGCGGGCGTCCAGAATGTCGTTGACTCGCTGCCAAACCTCCCGGGATACGATCGGCTCGACCTCGACCGTGCGGCCGTCTACCACTCGAACTCCCTTCGCGGTTGTATCCCTGAGCAGTCGATTGACCGTCGTGTCCGAAAAGAAGGAGGCGTTCCTTGTTCGATAGCCCAGATCGTTCAATAATTTAGCCACCGTCTTTTTTCGCCGGTGCACGAGGAACAGTTCGTAGATTAGTATCCTGACAGGGGCCTCGCCCCTGTCGACCATGAGTTTGCCGTTTCGCCAACGGTATCCGAATGGGGCAACACCCCCAGGATTTTTTGACCTGTCGGGGTCACTCATTATCGGGACCCTTCCTCCGGCGGAGCGCCCGCGACAATACATCCATGATAACTCTCCTCTTGGAGTCTTTTTCGCTCTTCGAGGTCTCTTTGAATAGAGTCTTTACCTCGTACCCTTTTATCCGTTGCGGCTCGGCATCCGGCCGTTTTTCGTGTTCCCCGAGACGCTGAAGGAACAAGTGGAAATTCTCCGGCTCAAGGAAAAGAACGCGCGACTGGTGACCACGTGCAAGAATCAAATCGGCCCTGTTCCTTATATTCTTCAAATGCCGCGGGTCTGGGGAGATCACAACCACCCAGTCAAATCCCGCTGCGAGGCATTTCTGAATGTTCCGCAATTCGTATTCGGTCGCGTTCGAAAGGGCCACCTCGCAGGCTATCCTGCACCCGTCCCGTTCGCACGCGACGTCGATCTTCCCGACCCCGCCGAATACAGGTTTCTCAAGCGTGGCGATGAATCCGTTATCCTCACCAATCCTCTTAATGATGTCCTGCAGGTAGCGGTGCTCGCCCGAGACTTCAACCTGGCCAGTCGGCGATCCTTTTGCGGCATTACCCGGACTTTCGAATGGCTTTTCCGCCCCGCCATATTCCGGGGTCGGTTGCTTCTTCCTACCCGGCGGGACCCTCAAGGGTCTCGCCGCGCTTATTTCCGCCTCAACATCGGCCCTGGCCCGGGAGAACAGCGTACGCGAGTGGAGGGTCGCTCGATCCTTCCGCCGCCTCGCCGCATCTTCCGATATTGGAGGAACCTGCGTGACTGCAAGGTTAAAGTCATGATCCGCCCGCCCCACGCGTGCGATCGCTTCCCCGATCCCAAGATTTTGGAGTGCCTTGCTGTCAAAGTATGAAAAGCCGTCAGCAAATTTTACCGAATCGGCGTCACCCAGTCTGAAACATATCCGTGTGTAACAATTTGACAGTACGCTGCTCGCGACCTCCTGGCTGCGCGACTGCAATTGCCGAAACTCCTGGTGGGCCAGGACCAGGCCCAGATGATATTTTCTGGTCCCCGACAGCACCCGCTCCATCGACGGCGTGACAAAGTGGTGAAACTCGTCCAGGTAAAGCCAGAAATGCGGCCGCTCGCGCGAGTCCTGCCTGGTCAGGGCCGATTGGTAAATTCTCGATACCAGCATCGTCCCAAGCAGATAAGCGTTTTCCTCCCCGATGAGACCTTGCGAAAGCTTGATCAAAAGCACTTTTCCCTCGTCCATGATATGGCGAAAGTCCAGTTTGTTTTCCTTTTGGCAAACGATATTGCGGATCAGGCTTTGCCGCAAGAAGGCATCCAGCCGTATAAGGATCGACGATTGCGGTCTGCCGGCTAGCAGGTCGAACTCCTTCTCCCAAAAATAGCGGACCGTCTCATCCGTTACGGATTCGAGGAATTCGGCCCGAAACTCCTTCTCGACCAAAAACCGTTTTAGATCAAAGAGGGTACCGCCGCGGGTGCTTTCAATAAACGCGAGAAGGGCGTTTGCGAGAACCGAATCCATGACGTCGCCCCAACTCGTCGACATCCGCCGGAAGATCGCGATCAGATCCGACGACAGAATTGCCTTTTCAAGAGGCGAATTGGCGTGAAGAATGTTGAACCCGATCGGAAATTCAGAGTCGGAAGGGTCAAAAAGCACAACGTCATCGATTCGGTTTTCGGGCAGGTTTCCGACGACTTCGTCGATTAGATCGCCGTGTGGATCGATAACACACAGGCACTGACCGCTGTCCAGATCCTGCTTTATGAGGTTCAGGAGTAGCGTTGATTTTCCCGAGCCCGACGATCCGACAAGATGAACGTGCCGCGTTCGCTGATCATTCGAAAGGGTGACGGGGGTTGTCGTTTGCTGATAAGTGTTGTGCCCGATAACAAAAGAATGTCCGCGAGTGCTTGACGGGGCCGCCTTACACACCTCCACGGCGCGATGCAGTTTTCCGGCCCTGACCGATATCGACGGCGGATGCACGAGCGAAACCAGTTCGTCGAGGTTCAATATCATCCCGCAGCGGAATGACCATCGTCTCATCATCGCCTGTTCGTGAGATTCGCGATCGTATCCCTCATTCGAAAGCGGGATCAGTTCATTGCTCATGGGCGTGGAAAGTTGAGCCATACCGGCCGCTATCCCGCGAACTATCCTCCAAACCCTTTCCGCGTCCGGAGCCTTCGCCGCGACCCGGACCACCGCGGCGTAAAGCTGTGAACCGATTTTCTGTTTCGCAAGGGCGACCATTTCCGGTGCGTCGGAGAACACGGGTTTTCCGTCGCGGAATCGGACCGAGTCCATGATCTCCGAACCCCAATTCGACTTGACCTTCTGGAAGAGGACCTGGAAGACGCCGACCTCGTCGTATTCGAGTTCGTTCAAAGCTCCGACGATCGACAAGAGCGGGTCTAGATCAAGATTCAAGACCGTCGCCAGCGGGATCATGAATTCATTCGACAAACCGAAGTCTGCAATTTGGGAACGGCCTTCCCCTGAACCCCACGCACGCTCGAGGAATCCATTGCTCACCTCGAGAAAATGAGAGTCGGGGAAAAATGCTCTAAGCTGCTGCCTTAGCTGCGGCAGATCCCTTTCTGTTGCGGACATCTGCACGACCACCTCGTTCGGCGTGCCCACGACCTCGAACGAGATCGGATTGGTGCAATATGTGGCGCTCGCGACCAGCCTGTCCACAAACGGCTTCGCAACCTTTTGCTCTTTCGGGAGGATGAGCTGCAGCTCGATAAATTCCTCCTCGAGGTGATCGCAGACGACCGGCTCATCCATCTCCGCAATCTGGGCAAGATATTCTGCTTCGAGATCGTCCGTTTTTTTCGTCCCATCGCCTCCGCTATTACCGAACAGCTTTCCAAAAAATGAAGGGACGCGTCCATCGTCCTCCACGGCACCCGGAACAGTATCGTAATAATAGAGACCTCGAAACGGCGGCTCCAGCCGCACCGGATATGAAAAGACACGCCAACCTCGCCCGCGCATTTCCCAGTCGTAGAACTGCCGTGTAAGCATCTCCTCCCGGCTGACGGGGGGCGACGATCGATGCCGTACAAGAGATTCGCTCATTTTCTCAGTTCGCGAAGAACTCCTTCATAACGGGTTTTCGCTCGCCTTCACCCAAAGCGCGAACCCCCTGCGCCGCGGACGTTATCCGGTCAACAACTTCCATCACGGCTTGATGCGTCGCCGTGTTGAACATGGTCACCGTGTCAACACGGTAGTACGTCCAGGGTTTGACCATCGCCCTCGCGATCGCGGAAAGCACCGGGAACGGTGAGAACATCTGAACAAGGCATCCGTCCGGGTTCTGCAGTTGCCAATATGAAATGAAAAACCCCGTGCCGAACTTGCCCCCGCAGATGGCGAAATAGAAATTCTCTTTACCGCAATGTATCTTCAAATAATCGCGATAGGAAGAAAGAAAATTTCCTTCCTTGAATTTGACCTTCCCGATCGACGCGTTCGGCATCTGGCGTCGCCGGACCGCTTCCGCCACCATTGTGTAAAACTCCTGCGGGGAAAATTGAAAATTCTCGATCAGCGTGCTCCAGTGGGAGATCACTTCCGTGTTTGAAGACATTAGGTATCCTCCTTTGTGTTTGATTTATGGGCTTCGGGTGATTACCAATTTACGGCTGTATGCCCCTCGGAGTTCAAATCGGATTAGAGGTGACCCGCGCACTCAGGCCGCAAATTTGAAACGCACCAAAATCCGCAAAACGCGATCACTGAGCAGAATGTATTCTTTACTTTCGCGCCGAGGGTGTACGACTAGGGGCCGCGCTCAAACCGTGCTCCCATGGGTGCACAATCACAAAATGCTTTATTCTTGATGGCAGACTTGGGCTCTATTCGGTGCGTTTATACATGGATATTAAAAGGAGGGAGGCTAAAATGATAAGAGTGATATTCTTCGATCTCGGAGACACCCTTGTGACAAAGAACCGGCAATGGATTCCGAATGCAAATGCAACCCTTGCGATCTTCCGTCAAAAAGGAATTCGGCTGGGCATTATCTCGAATACCGGGGATCTGCCCCGGCCGAAAATACTGGAAATGCTCCCCGTCGACTTCGATTTGCAGATTTTCGAGCCGGCACTGATCATTTTCTCCTCGGAGGTGGATGTAGAGAAACCGGATCCGCAAATATTCAAACTTGCACTCTCCAAAGCGGGAATCGACGCGGCAGACTGCCTTTTCTGCACGGAAGAGCTTGGGCATTCATTGATAGCTCAAGGGGTCGGATTTAAAGCCGCACGCATCCTGCCTCCGCCGTTAATGGACATTGCCCATCTCAGCGATATCTTGATAGAGACTGGGCTGGTGTGTTCCTAAAGCCGATGAATTGATACAACATCTCACCGGCCGGCCAGGCCGGTGCGTTTCCTGAGATAACTGATCAACGGTTTTGCGGTTTCAGGGACGGTGCGGTCGTCATACGTGACGGAGACCTCGCGGTCCCCGTCCCGAATAACAAGATCGTATTGTTTCAGATCGCGTGGCGAGTTGGATAGTCTTATTTCGGAAGATTCGATGCCGCTGGATTTCACGAGTTTTGAAAACGCTTCAGCCTCTTTCGGTACCAGATCGTCCGAATCCAACTCGTGCTCGTTGACGAGACCGGCAAAGCCGCCCGATTCAGTCAGCTTTATCTTCATCTAAGCTCATACCGTTATGCCGACGGTTTTCCAGGCCTTGGTGACGGCCTTTTTCTCTGCATTGCCGATCGCTGCTGCGACCTGCACGGAAAGGTTCGCACAATCCTGAAACTGGCTATTCGAGCTCAATTGCAAAAGCGTATCATACCATATTCGCCCGGCCGTGTCCCAGGCATTTCCGCCAAGCTCCTGTGCGGCGAGTACGAACGCGCGGTTCGGGATCCCGGAATTGATGTGCACACCGCCCCGATCAGCGGCGCCAGTAAAAATCTTGCTCATATGGCCGGGTTGAGGGTCGGTCCCGATGAAAGGGTCGTTTGCAAATGCGGTCCCGGGCTTTTCCATATTGCGGATCGCCATTCTCGTCTCGGCGGGCACCATGATCTCCGCACCGACCAGCCAATTCGCCGAGTCCACAGACTCCCCATTCTTCCATTGCCGGACGAGAACACCAAATACATCCGCGAAATGCTCGTTAAGGGCGCCCGATTGCCTCGAGTAGGTCAGGTTGCTGGTGAAGGATTGGACACCGTGCGTTAATTCGTGACCGACCACGTCGAGCGATTTTGTGAACCTGGTAAATATCACTTCATCGCCGTCACCGTAAGCCATTTGCTCGCCATCCCAGAACGCATTATTCATCGGGATAAACTTGCCGCTGGAAAAATCCGGCTCCGCGACGTGCACCGATGAAATCAGAATCATACCTTCGCCGTCGAGCGAGTTACGGGAGAATATCTTGTTGTAAAAGTCGTACGTCTGGCCCGAATGGTCATACGCCTCATTGACTGCAACGTCCGCCACCTTGGCGTCACCCTCCGATCTTGCAAGTTTTCCCGGCAGCTGGTCCTTTTGCTGGGCGTCGTACACCAACCGGTGCTTTTTCTTGTCCGGCGCTATCGTGACCATCAGCGTCGGCAGCGCCTGTGCCGCGATACGCATCGCGCGGAACCTAGCACTTTGCCGGATCGTGGTTATCGCCCGAGCCCTGACCGCCGGATCATCCGATTGGGCAAGGCTGTCGGTAACGTAAGGGGGGACAATACACTGAATCGGATCTCGTTCGCACATGATAAATCTTCTCCTTTTACGGGTAAAAAATGTGACGGACGCTATTTCAGCGGCAGAATTGCTCCACTGATTTAGTGTCTTCCTTACAACGCCCCAAAATACCGCGCAAACTCTCCTCAAAAACCGTTTATTTCATCCCACCATCTCTTCAGCTCGACTCGGATCAACAATCCCCGGTCGGCCAGGTGACAATTCGCATGAGAATAATGTGATAAGGATGAAGGCTGTAACGCGGTCCGTTCGGGTGGGGCGTGTGTCTGTTTCCAATGGTGATATGCTCGGTGTTTGGTTGCAAAACACTCCGACACCAACGGGTCGTGCCCCAAGGTTCGTTTTGGGAATCCGGAAATATATCGCTCGGATATGCACATTGGCAGATTGAGATCTTACACGTCCTTTCTCGGGTATTTCCGGCAGCAATGTCGCAGAATTTCCGGATCTTCAAAAATTTGGTTTGAACGACGATCATAAGCTGGCTGTCCGCGGTGGATGATAGCTTCGCGACAAAGAGGGGGCGTTTTTCTTCTGGAGAACGAGGCATTTATGGAACTCAATAGAATGGAGCGAGATTCAGATTTCGAGCCGTCGAGTTCTGTTCTCGATGCCCTATCCAAGCTCGGAATGGATAACAAAGTAAGTGCCGGGACGATCGCGACGCATCTGTTGCGTTCGCATAGTGAGTACGCGAACGGCGCCGCAAAGTCGCTTAAACTAAAGAAGTCGCCAACACTTAAAAAATCGCGCGAATGGCTGCAGGATGTCGAGAAGCTCTTCGATGCGGACCGCTTAACATCCATTTCCGAGAGCGCCCGCGAAGCACCTGTCCTCCACGGGCGCCTTTTTATTATCGGTCTGTGCCTCCTCGAACAAGAGTTGCGGCGCGAATTGGAAAAAGCAAATGTATTTCCGCTTCTGATCAAAGAGCTTAGCGAACCGCTCGTCGAGATTCTGAGCGCCGAAGGGCAATACCTCTTTGAAGGGGCCCGGAATAAAGGGTCTGAGGTGGATCTGATCGATACGGTCCCGACGTGGCCCGACGACCCGATAATCGAATCGACACAGGATTTTCTTGGCCGCTCCGCATTTGCACGCTTTCTTGCGGAACGTATCGCGTCTATCCCTCGCACGTCGGAAGCCTATTCGATCCATATTTGCGGACCATGGGGTTCCGGCAAAAGTACGCTACTAAACTTCCTCAAGAGCGAATTGGAGCAAAGGAAAGGCCCGCCGGAGAACCCTTCGGAAAAATGGATCGTAGTCGAGTTTAACGCATGGCTGCACCAGCACATACAGCCGCCGTGGTGGTCGTTGATGGATCGCGTGTACCAGGTAACCAAGCGACGCCTGACCTGGCACTCGCGTCTTAATGAGTTCCTGTGGCGCCTAAATTCCGGCCGTATCCACTATTTTGTGATCGCGGCTGTCCTCATTTGGGCCGGGGCCTTCGCTGTGCCATATCTGTTTCCCGCGCAAACCTGGCCTAACCTGGAGGCGGTCGGCAAGGGCGCAGAAGGAATTACAAAGGTCATTGCGCTGGTGGCGACGATATGGGGCGGGATGATCGCATTTCGAAGATCCCTTTTGTTCTCCTCGTCCCAGGCCGCACAGACCTATACCGAACTGACACACGACCCGACGGGTGTTATCAAACGGCGGTTCAAAGGCCTGATGAAAGAGCTGCAACCGACCCGCGTCGCGATCTTTGTTGACGATCTCGACCGTTGTCAAAGCCGGTACGTCGTCGACCTCCTCGAAGGGGTTCAAACACTCTTCCGGGGTGCTCCTGTCGTCTTTGTCGTCTCGGCGGACCGTCACTGGCTTAACGCGTGTTATGCGGAAATATACAAAGAGCTGAACCACCAGATTCACGAGCCGGGCAAGCCTCTTGGCGCGTTGTTTCTCGAAAAAGCGTTTCGGTTTTCCACGCCACTCCCCGGCATCCCGGACAAACTCAAGGAAAGGTATTGGGACCATCTTCTCAACCCCGAGATCGATGAAGAGGTCCCTGGAATGTCAGCGGCTCGCCGGCGTGCAAATTCGATTCTCAAGGAGGCCGGAAACGAGGTGGGAATTCGCAACGAACTGGCAAAGAACAAGGGAGGTTCCTTCGAGGAACAGCGGGCGCTTCGGGAGGAGGCTGCGGTAAAACTTGCATCCCCAAAGATAATCGGCCGCATAGAACATACTTTGCGGCCCTACGCCAAATTGCTAGAACCGAACCCCCGCGCGATGAAGCTCCTCGTAAACAATTACAGCGCAAATAGGGCACTTTCGATCCTTTCCGAGGTCGAGATCGAGCTGCACCAACTCGCGTTGTGGACGATCCTTTGTGCGCGGTGGCCACAGCTGGCGGATTTTCTCGCGGAGAAGCCTGAAATGAGGAACGAGATCGCAGACCTCAACGCCGACGCGTTTCCGCCCGAACTCCGGTCTCTTGTGACCGAGCCGGAAGTGGTACGTGTGATAAACGGAGATTCGGAACTCAGCCCTCTGACGACTGCGACGCTTCACCTGTCAGCCCGAATGCGGACGTAGAATGAATTGGCTAGCTTTTCATCATCGTTTTGTTGTGATCCAGTTAAAGATTCGATTGACTTCCCGATTCGGACGCGAATACTTTCCGTCAATTTATATGCACATATTCCCGCAGACTCGTTCATACCTACAGCAATTGGCGTACGGAGGCTTATGCAACTTCTGGACCGCTCGAGGATCGAACTTCTGTTGTCCATCGGTGTTCAACGTATCAGAGCGGGACGATCCCATCAAGTAGGGGCGGAGGCAAAGCAATTGTAGCTTTGTAAGATAACACATTCTATGTTTTTCATTCTTCGCTGATACTTTTCAACGAAGACAGGTGCGTTAGTTCGTGCGGTTCCACCCACTTTCAAAAACAAAAAAGGAGATAATCAGAAATGTCGATCAAATCGAATATCGAGGCCGTAATGGAGCAAATTCGTAACGGTGATAATGCCCTGGCCGAAGACGTTCAAGCAAAGGCTGTCAGCGCCATCAAAAAGGGAGAGGCGTCCCCGGAGTGGGAAGCGTACATGTCCCTGTTCAGCCAAAGCCCCACAGAATTGGCGAGGCTGATGCCTACGGACAGCACGCTCGGCAATTTTGAGATGGATGTCGCCCGCACGTACCTGGTCGGGAATGGCACATGCGGTGCGGACACGACGGGATTCCACCTTATCCAAGGCGTCGAGGACAAGCTTGACGAAGGTCTCTCGTAGATCGCTGCCCATGCTTTCTTTGCCTCCAAAACCGAAGGAGCGGTCTTCCATTCCGCCGCGCATCGATTTCCGACGGGTATCGGCCCTGTCCAAGAGGTGGCGGGAACTTTCCGAACTGTACCTTCCCATAACCGCCGACAGCCCGATCTGGCGATATAGCCGCCCTCGGTCGCGGGATGACGCAAACCAGGGTTGGAAGGTACATCTTTCCGCTACAGTACTGTCCCTCTGCGACATGTTCGAAACGGTCGCTCCTTTTCTGGCCAGTGACGGTGCCCTATTCAAGGCGACGGCGACGCTCGACGAACTGGCGAAATTAAATAGCGGGCTTTGGTACGGCTACACCCAGGTCGGTAAGGCCATCACAATCTATCCAGTTGATAACGCACACTTCTCGCGGATCACGGCAGAGCTGCGCCGGATTTTGCCCCCTACCGCCGCGGCCCCAGCAGTTCCGTTCGATCATAATCTGGTACCTGGAAGCAACATTTATGTCCGGTATGGTGCTTTCGTAACGAAAACCAACCTTACTCGAGGGTCCGGTATGCCGGCGCCCGCTATTTTGGCACCGAACGGTAATCTCGTTCCCGACCGTCGCGATATCTCGGCACCCGACTGGGCTGTTCCGCCTGTGCCGCTCTCAGAGTGGGAAGTTGGAGTCGATCAAACACCGCTTCCGGATCGATATAGGGTCTTTCGTTCGATCTCGCAACGTGGCAAGGGCGGCGTTTACGAGGCTATCGACACTGGAGTATCCCCGCCGCGGCGTTGCATCATAAAGGAAGGCCGAAAAAATGGTGAGACGGCTTGGGACGGTCGCGACGGAAGTGACCGGATCGAAAATGAGACAAATGTGCTGATCGACTTACATGCATGCCGCGTTGGCGTCCCAAGGGTTCTCGATACTTTCAAAGTGGAGGACAACGCCTACGTGGTTCTCGAAAAACTATCGGGGTCGAGCCTACATCACTCAATGGCCCAAAGGAAACGGCGTCTGTCTATAAGAAAAGCGATTTCGTTTGGTAAACAGGTTGCCGGTCTGGTCGCAAAGATCCATTCCGCGGGATGGGTCTGGAGGGATTGCAAACCCGCAAACTTGCTTGTGACCAATGAAGGAAGCTTGCGGCCTATAGACTTTGAGGGTGCGTGCCCGATCGCGAGGCCCGATCCGCTCCCGTGGACCACTCCGAATTTCGCGGCACCGGAGATCTTTGGCAGGGATCGGCGGAAGAACTGCGGGACAAACGGCCCTGAAGATCTCTATGCGCTCGGGGTATGTCTGTTCATGATCTTCGAAGGGCGGTTACCTCACGGCAACGACGATCCCTCTACGATCACGAACAAACAAGGGCAGAGACGCGTTGTGGGCGGGATCTGGCATTGTTCGCGGGAACGGTGTGATTGCGGGTTGACGGACGGCCACGTCGACTCTCATTTGTTCTCTCGGCGATCGATCCCGAAAGAAGTTCAATTCATCATCAAGCGGCTGCTGTGCCGGAACGCCGGCTTGAGACCATCGGCGGCGGCGACCCGGACGGTTCTAAAGCGCATCGAGGGACAATTTACGAAGAAGATCCGCGAAGCGAGTGTCATCTCGGATCGGATCAAATAACGGTTCGACCTTTATCGCCGAAAGTGAACCATACCTTTCATTATACGAGCGGTTCAGGTACTCGAACGCTTTATCCCGTTCGTTCAAGCCGATATACATGATCGCAAACTCCTGTGCCGGGACGTTGGAGTTCTTCGAGATCTCTTGGAGTTGCTCGATCAGGGCGATCGCATCGGAACGCCGTCCCATCCGGGCGAGCGTGTAGCCGGTCGCCGCCACCCCGAGCATCTTATTCCCCGCCGAGACGATATCAAAAAGGCGAAGGGCTTCCCGATAGCTTCCCTTTTGAAGGTGCACCAGCCCTGTCAGATAAATGATCTTGAGATCCGTTTCGCCCTCCAATCGTCGGTTGAGTATCTCAATCGCGCGGTCGTATTGCCGTGCAAAATAAAACGTGCGTGCAAGGTTTAGTTCGACGAGAGGCGAGTAAGGGTCCAGTTCCTTCGCTTTTTCCGCCGCGGCGATCGATTCGGCAGCGCGACCGGTTACGCCCAGCAGGCCGGACAACCAATAATGAGCGGTCGGGCATTCGGGATCGATCTCGATTGCCCGCCGGAAAAGACGTTCCGCCTCCGACCAATTCCAGTCATGTTTCGTGAGGATGACGCCAAGCGATGTATAGGCCTCCGCGTTCAGCGGATCGATCTCGAGAGCGTACTTCGCGGACGCCCGGGCCTTGGCGATAGTATCCTTCGTGTCGGCCGACCCATACGCGACAAGGCTTCTTAGCGTATAAGAATCCGCCAGACCCGCATGCGCACGGGAATACCCGGGATCGAGATCGACCGCGTTTTGAAACGCATCGATCGCTTTTAGCAAATTCTCGGGATCCCGCTTTCGCCAATAGTGCCTGCCGAGGAGGTACTGTCTGAACGCATCGTTACTCTTGGTCTCGCGTCTTCCCTCTTCCGAGTTCGCGAGCACCGTGAACGGGCGAAGTTCAAGCCCCGAGAACATCCGTGCCAGCAGACTATCCCCTACCATTTGAAGCTCATCCGTGTTTAGCGATTGGGACGTACTTCGAAGCAATTGGCCGTCCGAGGTGTCGATAAGCTTTGTCTCGACAGCCAGGTTTCCGTTTTCGCGAAAGAGTCTGCCGGTCAACACAAGGTTGGCATGGACAGAACGGCCAAAACTTTCGGGTTCGACCGGTTTGGCGGGCAAACCCGCCAGTTTGGAGTACGGCACGACAGTAAATCCCTCGACGGAGGAAAGTTTTCCGCTAAGCGTTTCCGCGAGCCCGTCGGCGAGGTAATCGAAGCCCGCGTCAGCCGTTTCATTTGCAAATGGCAAAATAGCGACCCCCCGTTCTGGCGTGTCTCGAAAGTACAAATAGCCGGCAAGGATCAGGATAACTATCAGTACCGCGGCGCTTGCAAGCTTCCAGTAGGCGCGAGAGGGGGCGACCCGTTTCGAATGTACACCCGCGTCCATCTCCTCAAGCATTTCGACAGCGGAGGGGTATCGTTTTGTCTTGTCCACCTCCACGCATCTCTTGATGATCGGCACTAAAACCGTTGGGATCGCCAACATCGCCCGCTCGTCAAAAACAGGCGTGCCGGCCAGAACCGCCGCGATAGTTTCCGCATCGTTGTTCTTTTCAAATGGATGATTGCCCGTCGCCAACTCGTAAAGAAGAGTTCCCAGGCTGAAGACATCGGTGCGAAAATCGAGATGCTCCCCCTTTAGCTGTTCCGGTGACATGTAAGCCAAAGTACCGAGGATCAGCCCTTTTTTTGTGGCGTTCGTGACGTCGTCAAGTTTCGGTCCGGGCTTTTTCGATTCGTGGACGATCTTTGCCAGACCGAAGTCGAGAACCTTGACGATCCCGCTCTCCGTGATCATTACGTTGCCTGGTTTTACATCACGGTGGATAACATCGTTCTCGTGCGCGGTGGCAATAGCGTCAACGATCTGGCGCGCGATCGGCATGATCTGCTCCGCCGGAAGCCTTTTCTCACGGATGAGTGTCGAGAGCGACTCTCCCCTGATGCACGGCATCACGATAAAGCTGTGACCTTCGGATTCTTCGAACTGATAGATCTGACAGATGTTTCGATGCTCAAGCATCGCGACAGCTTGAGCCTCTCGGTGCAGCTGCCGTTTCGCCCATTGATCATGTATGAACTCGGCGGAAAGGAACTTCAAGGCCACCTGGCGATCCAGCCTTATGTCGTCGGCAAGGTATACATCGCCCATTCCGCCGCCGCCGAGCTTGCTGATGATCCGGTAGTTCCCTACGATTTCACCGACCAGTGAGCATTCGAGGGCGCCCGCGACAGCGGCCATTCCTAATTCGACCGCATCGTTTTCCAGCAGATCCAGATCGTTTTCGTAGGCCTTGAGCAACGAGCGAACTTCATCAAGTACGCAATTGCTCCCCGCATTTTGGGATCGAAGGTAGATGTCACGCTCCTCCGTCGGCACCTCCAGGGCGTCATGAAATATCTCCTGAACGCGCTCCCAATCAACTCTGTTCATTCTGCATTTCCCTGGCGAGCCAGGCCTTGGCCACCCGCCAGTCGCGCATGACCGTGACCTTTGAGATCCCCAACACTTCCGCCATCGATTCCGTCGTCATACCACCAAAAAAGCGCATTTCAACGACCGCCGCCTTTCGATGATCGAGTTTTTCAAGACGGGAAAGTGCCTCATCAAGATTAAGCAGCTCGCTGGATCGCTGGGCCGCGACGACCGCCACGCCCGAAAGCGAAATGTGGATGGCCCCGGCCCCGCGCTTTTTCCGCTTTGCATCACGCAGGTGATTCAAGAGAATCCTCC
>Ga0138256_10000349_pt1 | contig 52047 bp, 28 predicted proteins | sample KNB2016incub_MG_FD_105486 | JGI IMG/M metagenome (GOLD analysis project Ga0138256, IMG submission 105486) | Active sludge microbial communities from wastewater in Klosterneuburg, Austria - KNB2014incub_MG | ecosystem: Engineered > WWTP > Activated sludge > Unclassified | place: Austria...
TCAGCGGGCTCGGCGCAAGCACACGCCGCAGTCGGGACACTTCAGAAGCCGCCAGTAGTCGTTACGATTGCCCAACAGCCAGCCACGTGCCGCCCGCTTGCGGGCCGCCTTGGCGAGAGACACGCCGCAGCGCGGGCAGCGTGCGACGAGCCGATAGGACATAAAAAGGGCGACGAGCGCTGCGAGGAACACGACGCCGCCGTGGTCCGTTCGTCCCGTGGCCAGCCGGAGGATCACCCCGGTTGCGACGACGCCGAGCGAGAGCGCCGTTGCGGCGACCTGTCGCCGATGGTAGATCGCCGCGTAGCGCTCGTCCTCCGACTCGGGGCGCGGCGTGGGAACGTCTCCCTCGCCCTCGGCGCCGCCATCGACGACCGCGACGCCTTCACGCTCCGGCCGCGACGCGCGCTCGTACAGGTAGGCGGCGAACATGACCACGAAGGGCAGGACGAAGAGGATGCGGGCAAGTGCCGGTGCGTACGGCTGGATGGAGTCTGCCGTCGACGCTGCGATCGCGCGGCCGGAGGCGTCGAGGCCGATGGACGAGCGAGGATGGAACAAGCGCTTGTCGTCGAACGCCGGGTCGAGCATGGCGGCGCCGATCCAGCATCCGACGAACAGCAACCAGATCCAGATCGCCCCGGCACCTCCGAGCCCGTAACGGCGGTGCGACGCATCGTACCACCCCGTCGTTGACGCGCCGCTGGCGGACTCCGCCGACGACTTCGCTCGCGCGGATCGGCGCGCGCCGTGCCGTCGGGTGCGCCCGCGGCCGGGCCTCACCGCACCCGCTCCAACCGCGCGAAGCTCTGCATGAGCTTCTTCACCCCCGCCCCCACGAACGCCACCGTCACCTCTTCGTCCCCGTCCCGCTGCGACGCCGTGACGACGACGCCCTCGCCGAACGTCGGGTGCGTCACTTTGTCGCCCGGCCGGAACGTCGACGCGCCGCCGGGTGCGCTGCCCGGTCCGCCCGCCGACGATGCGCCGCGGCCGACGTTGCGCGGGTCGGCGCCGCGCGACGCACCGCTCGTTCGTCCGACGTCGCTCCCGCCCCCCCGCCCCCGGTCCCCCCACTGCGTCCCACGGCTGTGCACCGGCGTGCCGCGGATCCCCGTGGCGGGCGCCGGCGGCTCGGCCATCACCTCGACCGGCAGGTCGAGCAGGAAGCGGGAGGGCTCGCGGAGGTCCGTCGTGCCGTATACCGTGCGGCGGTGGGCGCGGACCAGGATGAGCGTCCGCTCGGCGCGCGTCACGCCCACGTAGAACAGGCGGCGCTCCTCCGCCAGGCCGTCCGGGTCGTCGGCCGAGCGGCTGTGCGGGATCGAGCCCTCCTCCAGGCCGGTGATGATGACCGTCGGGTACTCGAGTCCCTTGGCGGCGTGGAGCGTGAGGAGCGTCACGCGATCGGCCGATGCCTTGGCATCGAGCGCATCGACGTCCGCCACGAGGGCGACGCTCTCGAGGAGCGCCGCCAGTCCCTCGCGCGGCGGCATGGCCTCGAAGTCGACGGCCACGTTGCGCAGCTCGACGACGTTCTCCCAGCGCTCCTCGCCCTCGTCCGTGCCGTCGCGCACGTGCTTGGCGTAGCCGGTGTTGTCCAGGATCGCCCCGAGCAGCGCCGTCACGTCCAGCTGCTCGCGGGCGGCGATCAGGCGGGCGAGAAGATCGTGGAAGCTGCCGAGCGCCTTGAGGGTTCGGGCGTCGACCGTCACGGCGGCCGCGGCGGGCGAGACCTCGGCCAGCTCATCGGCGGCGATCAGCTGGAGCGCGGGCCAGAGCGGCACGCCGCACGCGCCGGCCGCCGCGTGCAGCGTCGCCATCGCCTTGTCGCCGATGCCGCGGGTGGGCACGTTGATCACGCGCTGGAGCGCGACCTCGTCGAGCGGGTTGTGGACGAGACGCAGGTAGGCCAGCACATCGCGGATCTCGCGCCGGTCGTAGAAGCGCGTGCCGCCGACGAGCTGGTACGGGATCCGCTTGCGAACGAGCGCGTCCTCGATCGTCCGTGACTGGGCGTTCGTCCGATACATGACCGCCATCTCGCCGAACTTGCCGCCCGAGCGGACGTGCTTCTCGATCTGGTGGACGACGAACGCCGCCTCCTCGCTCTCGTCGTACGCCTCGAAGAGTTGGATGCCCTGGCCGTGGCCGCGCTCCGTCCAGAGCGCCTTCGGCGTCCGGTGGGCGTTGCGGTCGATGATCGCCCGCGCGGCATCCAGGATGGTCTGCGTCGAGCGGTAGTTCTGTTCCAGGATGACGGTCGTCGGCGACGGGAAGTCGCGCCGGAAACGCTCGATATTCCGGTAGTCGGCGCCCCGCCAGCGGTAGATGCTCTGGTCCTCGTCACCGACGACGAACAGGTTGTGCGGCGCGTCGGGCACCTCGGCCGCGGCGAGCGCCTTCACGAGCGCGTACTGCGCCGTGTTCGTGTCCTGGAACTCGTCGACGAGGACGTGGCGATAGCGGGCGCGGTACTTGTCTCGCACGGCGGCGTTCTGGCGCAGGAGCTCGGCGGTCTCGAGAAGGAGGTCGTCGAAGTCGACGGCGTTGCTGTTCCGCAGGAGCTGCTGGTAACGCGTGTACACCCGGCCGGCGATCTCGTGCCAGTACGTGGCCGGCGTGTACGCCTCCGGTCGGACGAGTTCGTTCTTGGCGTTCGAGATGGCCCCAAGGATGGCGCTCGGGCGGAACTGCTTGGGGTCGAGGTTCATCTCGTCCAGGGCCCGCTTGACGAGCCGCTCCTGGTCGTCCGAGTCGTAGATGACGAAGTTGCCGTCGAAGGAGAGCGTCTCGGCCTCGATCCGCAGGATCCGGGCGCAGATCGCGTGGAACGTGCCGATCGTCACCTGTCCGAGCGCCGCCGGACCCACCAGTCGCTCGAGGCGCACGCGCATCTCGCGGGCCGCCTTGTTCGTGAACGTGACGGCCATGATCTGCCACGGCGGCACGCCGAACACCTCGATCAGCCAGGCCACCCGGTGGGTCAGGACGCGGGTTTTCCCCGAGCCCGGTCCGGCCAGGACGAGCACCGGCCCCTCGTCGGCGGAAACGGCGTCCATCTGCGCCGTGTTCAGGCCCTCGAGCAGCCGCTCGGCCGCGCGCGATCGCTCCGCGCCGGCACCCGCGTCGGCGGCGGCGGCGGCGAAGAACGGGTCGTCGAAGGCGTCGGCCGGGGGGTGGGTGGGGTCGGACATGGGCGGGCATTGTATCACCAGGTCCATCGCCGTCGGGCCGCTGCCCGGTCGCTGCGTGTGTGCGGCCCGACCCCCATCCTTGACCCCATCAGAGGGCGGATGATATCCTTCGCAGGTTCCCCGGTCTGGGTCGGGCCGCATCGCGGCCGGCCGGTGGAGCGCCGATCGGCGGGAGGTCCGCCGGGGGCAATACGGCCGTCGGTGTCCGCCCCAGACTCGTGTGGCGCCGGCGGAGGTCGAAGGATCGGAACCACGATGAGCGAACACGAGACAGACACGCCGCCGACGGATGAACCGGCCGTCGAGGCCGTGAGCGAAGGGATCGAGGCCGTCGTCGAATCCGAGGCGGCCGTTGCGGATGCGGTCGTTGCGGACGCGGTCGAGGCTGCAGACGGAGAAAACGGCGCCGCTGAGGCCGTTGCGGACGCTGAGTCCGTTGGCGCGGTTGAGGCCGTTGCGGCCGTCGTTGACGTTGCCGACGTCGCCGCTGCTTCTGCCGGCGAACCCGCGCCTGAGAGTGCAGCGGCGACCGAAACGGCCGGCGACGCGCCCGCCCCTGCCCCCGCCAAGGCCAAGGCCAAAGGCGCCGACAAGCCCGCCGACGCGTCCGCCGCCGGGCGCGGGCGGCCGCGGCGTCAGCTGGCCGAACTCGTCGTGGGCGAGAAGCTCAAGGGCAAGGTCGTCGGGCTCTCCAAGTTCGGCGCGTTCGTGGACATCGGCGCCACGACGGACGGGCTCGTGCACCTGACCGAACTGCCGGGCAAGCGCGTCCGCACCGCCGAAGAGGCCGTGTCGTCCGGCGACAGCGTCGAGGTCTTCGTCAAGGACGTCGATCTCGACAAGGGCCGGATCTCGCTCTCCATGCGGCCCCCGGTCGGCCGTCCGATGAACGGCTTGGCGGTCGGCGACGTCGTGACCGGCCACGTGACGACGATCACGAAGTACGGCGCGTTCATCGACATCGGCAGCGACACCGAGGGTCTCGTTCACATCTCCGAGATGTCGAGCGGCTTCGTGAGTCGCCCGGAGGACATCGTGCAGGCGGGCGGCGAGGTCGAGGTCCGGATCAAGGAACTCGACGTCGAGCGCAAGCGGATCAGCCTCTCCATGGTCGGCTTGGCCGGCGACGCGGCAGCCGCGGCCGAAGCTGAGCAGCGCGCCTCGGGCGGCGGCGACTTCGGTGGCGGCGGCGGTTACGGTGGTGGCGGTGGCGGCGGTGGCCGCGATCGAGGCCGCAGTCGCGACCGCGACCGCGAGCCAGAGGTCTACGTCCCCGAGGAGCCGGCGGAGCGCATGCCCACCGTCGTCGAGCTGGCGCTGCGCCGCGCGATGGGCGAGGACGTGGACGGCGACGGCGGCGAGCGCGGCAAGGGCAAGGGCGACAAGGGCAAGAAGGCTGCGGCGCGCGAGATGTCCGACGTCTACGCCAAGATGCTGGCGGACTACCGGGAGAGCAAGGGCGAGAGCTGACGCCCCCGGTTCACCCTCGCCTGACGGCCGGGCACGACGTTGCCCGCCCCCCGCGTTCAGGGCCGCGTCGCATCCCCCCACGGAAAGTAGCGCTTGTCGACCGGCGGCTGCCACGTGTCGTTCGCGCCGTTCGGGGTGTACGGTGCAAGCAACGTGCCGTACACGGGCTCGTCCGGCACGCCGATCCCCGGGTAGATCGAGCTGTCCCGGAGCCCGACCTCGCTGTGCTCGCTGACGACCACCACGACCGGCTGGTCGCTGTCGATGCGCGCCGATCCGGCGCTGCGGCCCGGCATGAACGGCGCGAGCGTCGCAGCGAAGAGGTGCGCGCCGCCCGGCGGTATTGTCGTTCGGCAACCCTGACACAGCGGTAGCGGCGTGCCCATGTCGTCGGCAACGGTCAGCGTCACGTCAGCAGCGACGGCTGCCGTATTGTGCACGACGGCTGCCGTCGTGAACTGGCCGTTCTGGTACCGGTTGCGCATGACCGGCAGGAGCACGAGCCGTTCGGCGTCTGCCGCGGTGAGCGTGGTGTACGCCCCTTCGAACCGGTTCCCAAGGGAGCGGAACGCGTCGACGACCGCCGCCGCCACAGGACCGTCGGCCGTAAGCGTCAGGGCTGCGGCGCAACCGACCATCAACCCGTCGGCGCGCGGGTCGAAGGTGGCCATCGCGTGCGGCGCGATCGTCCGTTGGGCGTTCGTCCATGTGCGCCCGCCGCACGGCGCGGCCAAGCCGTCGTAACGGGCGGTCACTCGCACGGCGGTGTCCGACGGGTTCGCCACCCAGATGGTGGTCAGCGATGTCTGCCCGCGGTCGTCACTCCATCGGACGAGCGGCGCGTAGAGCGTCGACGAGAGGCCGGCACTCGCCACGCCTTCGAAAGCGGCCGCCGAATGCCCGCCCAGCCCGTCGATGATGCCGACGGCGCCGAGCGCGGTGCTCGAGCGCAGCCGCGCCCAGCCGACGAAGCCGAGCGGAACGGCGGCCGTCTGGTGGAGCGGCAGGATCCGCGCTTCACGGGCCGTGAAAACGTAACGGGTCTGAAGGGCCACGGCGCCGTTCCGGTCGTACAGCGTGAGGTCGATGTCGGCCGCTTCGTCCCCGTCGATCATCACGGCCAGTCCGACGTTGTCGCCCGTCCCGCGCTTGATGTAGTACGGCACGATCACGTCGGTGGCCGGTCGGACGGCCCGATAGACGGACGCGGCCGGGCGCGCCGACGACGGCCACTCCGTGTGCACGAGCGCGGCGAAGGGTTGCTCGACCGAAACGGCGCTTGCGATCGACGCGCCACAGGCAGGGCGGGGGATGTACCCCCCGCTCGGGTTCCACAGGTTGCGGCTCAATGCGCCCAGAGGTGAGATCGGGACCCAGCTTGACGCGATTTGGCTTGGAGGACGACTGCAATTGTTGAAGGTAATGAGCGCCGCGGCGCTCTGCTCGCGGTCGAGATTCGCGACCTGAATGCTCGTCGAAGCGTCGCCTTCGATCCGTTCCAGCGGCGCGGACCGGGCGCGCGGCAGCGCCATGGCGGTACCCGCGACGGCGAGCACGGCGCCGAGAACCGCGGCGGCGGTTGCCGGCCATCGGCGCAGGTCGGATCGGAGAGTCTTGACCACAGTCGCTGTCGAGGTCGAGGTCGAGGTCGATGAAGCGTGCATTCGTGGGTCCTGATCGTGTGGTGGGTGGTGTGTAGCTGCTGGTGGAAAGTGGGGGGTCGGAACTGTGTGGAGGGTGGTGGGTCGTGGGTCGAGAAACGTGGGTCGCGGCTCGCAGTGCGTCCGGACGATCGTCGCCCCGTTCAGGGCCGCGTCGCGTCCCCCCACGGAAAGTAGCGCTTGCCGACCGGCGGTCGCCACGTCTCGTTTGCACCGCGCGGTGTGTACGGCACGAGCAGCGGGCCGCTTGCGGGCGCGTCCGGGACCGGGATGCCGGCGTGGATCGAGGCGTCCGCCGCCTGGCTCTCGCTGTTCTCGATGACGACCGCGACGACCGGCGCATCGCTCTCGATGCGTGCGGACCCGAAGGTGTTCGAAGGCAGGAGCGGACGCGCGTAGGACGATGCGAAGAGATGGGCGCCGCCCGGCGGCAGCGTTACCCGGCAGCCGTCGCACGCCGGCAACGGCTGGTGCTTGTCGTCGAACATCGTGAGCGCCACGCTGGCGGAAACGGCCGACGGGTTGTGGACCGCGATCGCCGTGGTGTACTTCATCGCCGTGTGCTGGAAGCGCATGAGCGGCAGGAGCACGGTGCGGGCCGCGTCCGCCCGCCCTAGCGCAGTGTACGCCGCCTCGAACGTGCCGCCGTCGATCGAGTCGACGACCGCCGCCGCCACGGGCCCGTCCGCCTCCAGCGTGAGGGCCGCCGCGCAGTTCACGGGCAGCCCGCCGGCGCGCGGGTCGAAGCGGCCCATCGCATGCGGCGCGATCGTCCCGGGGGCGTCCGTGAACGTTCGGCCGGCGCACGGTGCGGCGAGTCCGCTGTAGTGGGCAGTCACGCGTACGGCGCGGTCGGACGGGTTCACGAGCCACGTGGTGGTGAGCGACGTCCGCTGCGGATGATTGCTCCAGCGCACGAGCGGTGCGTGGAGCGTCGTCGCGAGGCTGGCGCTCGCCACGCCCTCGAACGCGGCCGCCGCATAGTGACCGGCCAACCCGTCGATGATGCCGACGGCACCGAGCGGCGCCGTGGACCGCAGCCGCGCCCAACCGACGAAGCCCAGCGGGACGGACGGCGTCTCGTGGAGCGGCAAGAGCCGCGCTTCGTGAGCTGTGAACGCGTAGCGCGTCTGCAGCGCCACCGTGCCGGTCGCGTCGTACAGCGTCAGCTCGACGTCGGCGCCGGCGTCGCCGTCGATCATCACCGCCAGGCCGACGTTGTCTCCGGTGCCGCGCTTGACGAAGTACGGCACGACGACCTCGGTGGCCGGGCGGACGGCGTGGTAGAACGACGTTGCCCCCGACGCCGCCCAGTCCGAGCGGACGAGCGCCGCCATGGGCCGGTCGCCCGTGATCCGGGCGCCGCAGCCGGGACGCGGACGGGTGTCCACGGGCAGGAACAGGTTCACGCCGGTCAAGGGCGGAATGTTCATCCGCGGGAGGGTGACCGGCGGCGTCGAGGGCGGGCGGTGGCAGTCGTAGTACGCGCCCATCGTCGTGGCGCTCTGTTCGCGATCGAGGTTGACGAAGACGATGCCCGTCCCGCCGTCGCCGTCGATCCGCGTCGCCGGCGCCGACCGGGCCGGCGGCAGCGTGGTGGCGGTCGCGGCGAGGGCCAGCCCGGCAGCCAGCGATGCGGCGGCCACGGCGAACCGTCGTCGGGTGCGGCGGCGGATGAGGGTTCGGCAATCTGCGAGGGATGCGGTGCGCATGGAGGGATCCTGTAGTCGTATGGGGTGCGAACGATCGCACGGGCGGCGACGCAGCGTCGTCGGCAAAAAGGACAACGTGGGACGTCGTGCGGCGACATCGGGCCGCTGCCGCGCACCGTGGCCGTGCCGGCGCATCCTGCCGGTCCATCTTGGCTGTCGCCGTTTTCGTGCCCCCGTTGTTACAGCCCTTCAGCCCGCTGCATCCCTTCAGCCCGCTGCATCCCTTCAGCCCGCTGCAACCCTGCAGCCCATCACAGCCCTGCAGCCCGCCGCGGCGAACGCCGTTCGCCGGCCGGCGCCCAACGCACAAGACCTCGGAGGACCCATGAACCGCCGCCACCCCACCCGCTCCGCCGTCCGCCTCGCGTGGTGCCGATCCCTCGCCCTTGGCGCGACGCTTCTCGTCGGCGCGCTGCTCTCCGTCCTTCCCGCTGCCGCGCAGCCCGGCACCGTTCCGCCTGCGCCCGGCACGACGGCCCTCACGTACAGCCTGAGCGCGACGTGGCAGGACGTGTCGTACAGCGGGCCGACGGAGACCGGGCCGGCCGCCCTCTTCTACGCACCCATCGACATCAGCGCCGCGCCCGACGGCCGGATCTACGTGCTGGACATGGCGAACGTGCGGCCGGACCCGGCGAACGGCGGCGAGTCGTCGAGCCCGATCGTTCACGTCCTCGGGGCGAACGGCGGACCGTCGACGCGGCTCCTTCTGACCACGCCGAACCGCAACCCGATCCGGCTCGACGCCGCGCCGGACGGCGGCGTGGCGGTGCTGGCGCAGCTGAATGACGGGAACAACGCCGCCGTGCTGCGCTACGATGCCGCCGGCCGGCTCGTGCGCGACTTCCCGGTCTCGGACAACGCCCGGGACGTCGCCGTCGCGCCGGACGGCCGGATCGTCGTCGCCGACGCAAGGCGGTTGCGGTGGTACGGCGCGGACGGCAAGGAGACGAACGTCGTCGACCCGAGCGTCGCGCTGCCGACGCCGTCCGCGCCGCCCGGCGGGGTCTGGACGGCCCAGCTCGTAAACATCGACGTCGCCGCCGACGGCCGGGTCTACATCCACCAGGTGGCCGAGTGCACCTGCCAGGTCACGCCCGACCCCCGGCCGACTGCCACCCCGACGCCGACCCCGACCCCGCGGCCGCGGCTGGCCGCACTCGACACGGTCGCCGAGGGGCAGGGGAGAACGATCGAAGCGACCACGGCGCTCGTCGAGGCGCGTCGTGTCGAGGCGCGTCGTGCGGACGCCGCTGGCCCCGCCGGCACACTCGGCGTCGCGGCGAGCGCAGTCGTCGACCGCCGCCACGAAGTGCTCGTCCTGGCGCCCGACGGCGGTGCGGAGCGGAAGGGTCGGCCGGGCGCCTGGATCATGGACGTGGCCGCCGGGGCGTCCGAGGGCTACATCAGCACCGTGGAGACCACGTACCGGCCGGTGTTCGCGGTCAGCACGTTCGGACCCGGCGCGCTGCCCGTGGCCTCCATCCCGCTCCAACGCTCGCTCGGGCCCGACGTGTTCGCATCCGTGCCCGCCGCGATGCCCGTCCGTCTTGCGATGGCCTACAGCGGACGGATCCTGGCTGCGTGGCCGGGCACGGACCACTTCTATCACGGCGCGGCCGACCTCGGCCTGCCGTCATCGACACCGATGACCTCGCCGTGGCCGCCCGGCCGTCCGCGCCCCGTCGCGTTGGGCGTGCACGCCGAGCCGCTGCCGTACGGTCCGCGCCGGCCGGCGGCGGTGACCGTGGCGGGCGACGAGATCGTGGTGTACGAGGCGCCGTACCGGGCGTACAACGACGAGAGCGGCGTCCGCACCGCCGTCGACGCCCGGCGTGCCGTCGGTGGTCTGCAGCGGTACGCATCCGATGGCCGGTTCGTCGACAGCTGGACGCACTTCGGTTCGCACGCGCACGTCCGCGGCCAGCTGGACTGGTCGCCGTACGGCGTGCCGGTGGACATCGGCGGGACGGACGAAGCCGTCTACACGATCACGCCCGGCGCGGTGTGGCGCCGCGTGGACCGGCTGGCGCCGGAGTGGGTCGTCCGGTTGAACGACGCACAGCTCGTCGCCGGCGACGCCGATGCGGACCACGTGGCCGTTCTGGACGCCGCGGACGGCTCCGTCCGCGTCTTCGCTTCCGACGGCGCGGCGACGGCGCACTGGCCGGTCAACGGCCCCGGTCTTCCGCCGTGCGCTCCGGCGGACATCGCCCTCTGGGGTGCGCGGGTGTTCCTGGCGGACCAGGGACGCAACCGGATCCTCGTCCGGGATCTGGACGGCGCGCCGGTGGGCGAGTTCGGCACGCACGACGGACCGCTGCGCATCGACGCGACGCCCGACGGGGATGTCGTGGTCCTCGGGCGCGGCGGCTGGGGCTTGCGCTACAGCGCGTCGGGGGCGCTGCTTGCCGCGTGGCGGATGCCGGGCGCCACGGCGGTCAAGCCGGCGCTGGGCAACGACATCACGGCCGACGCCGACGGAAAGGTGTACGTGACGTGGCTGGGCGCGACGCGGCCGACGGCGGACGACCGCAGCCGGCGTGGCGACCGGATCGAGCAGGCGGGCGTCTGGGTGTTCGTGCCGACGGCGGCCGACCGTGCGCCGGCCGAGCCGGACGTCCGGGCGTGCCTCGTGCAGGTGAACAAGCAGGCGGCACCGGAGGCGGTGCGTCTGGGCGAGGAGATCACGGTGCGGCTGGAGGTGTCAGGCGATTGCCCGAAGGAGCCGCTGCCGCAACAGATCATGATCGTCCTTGACACGTCGTGGTCCATGAACGACGGCTACCAGAGTTGGACCGAACCGCCGAGCGCCCTGGACAGGGCGCGCACGATCGTGCTGCCGCTCCTGGCGTCCCTCAGCCCGGATGTCGTCGACGTCGGCCTCGTGACGTTCGGCGACGGAGCGGCGCTGGAGACCGTTCTGTCGGACGATCTGCCGGACATGCGCACGCGGATCGTGCGCGCCGTGGCGGACGGCGACACCCGGATGGGGGCCGGCATCGATCTGGCGCGCCAGGAGCTGCTCGGGCCGCGCCGGGCGGTGGATGCACGGCCGAGCATCCTGATCGTCTCCGACGGCGTGTTCAAGGACGATCCGGCGCCGGCGATCGCGGCGGCGCACGCAGCGGGGATCGACGTGTATGCCCTGGTGATGTCGACGCCCGAGTTCACGGCGGACTACCGCCAATCGCTCGTCACGTTGCTGGGCGATCCGAACCGCCTCTTCGTCGACCCGTCCGTCGACACGGCACATGATCTGATCGACGCGCTGCGCGTCTACCGCGACGAGACGCGGCAGTTCGCGTCGCTGACCGTCACGGACGAAGTGCCGGCCAACCTGCGCTACGTGCCGGACTCGGCGGTCCCGTCGGCCGTGTGGGACGCCGCAGCGCGCACGCTCACTTGGCAGCTCGGCCCGCAGCCGCCGGGGGCGCCCGTGACGCTGTCGTTCCGCGCCGTGCCGCTCGAGGTCGGCGAGCACCCGACGAACGTGAAGGCGGACGTGACGTGGCTGGACGCGCGCGGCGCGTCGGGGCGGCTGGTGTTCCCAGTGCCCCGGGTGCGCGTGACGCCGGGCCGGATCTACCTGCCGTTCGCCGTCCGCCAGCAATGTACCGCCTGGAGCCGTCCGCTGGATCTGGTGCTGGTCCACGACATCTCGAGCTCGATGGCCGAACCGTCCGCCGACGGCGTCCGCACCAAGCTCGAGGTGGCGGCCGAAGCGGCGTTGATCTTCCTCGAACGGATGAACCCGGCGCGCGACCGGATCGGCGTCGTGGCGTTCGACGCCGAGGCGACCGTCGTCGCGCCGCTGTCCAACGACCGCCGTACGGCCGTGGCGGCGCTGGCGTCCATGCGCCCGGGCTACGGCACGCGGATCGACCGCGGGCTGCAGGCGGCGATCGACATCGTCGCGGGCGATCCGCGGGCGCTGGCGCTGCCGGTGATCGTCCTGCTGTCCGACGGCCTGCAGAACGGACCGCCCGACCCGGTGCGGGCGCTTCTGCCGCAGCTGCGGGACACCGGGGCGCGCGTGTTCGTCGTGGGCTACGGCGGCACAGGCGGCACGGGCGGCGGCGCCGGCGGCAATGCCGAGGCGGAAGCGCTGCTGCGGGAGATCGCCACAGCGCCGACGGACTATCGGTTCGCGCCGGCCGTGGAGGACTTGCGGGCGGTGTATGATGGCGTGGGGAGGACGCTCCTATGTCCGTAGTCCGCCGTGCCGCCGTCGTCCTGGCCGCCGCGCCCGTCCTGGCTGTCGCCCTTGCCGGCGGCCGCGCGGCGGCACAGACCGCACCGCCGCCGACCGCCGAGCCCGCGCCGGGGACGACGACGTTGACGTACCGGCTCACGGGCGACTGGTTCGACGTGCCGTACAGCGGATCCCTGGCGCTGGTCCGCCAGCCCCTTGACCTCTCGTCCGGCGTGGACGGTACGGTGTTCGTCCTGGACGCCGCGGTGCGGGACGCCGCGCCGGATTGGGGCGCCGGCCAGCGGCGACAGGCGCTGCACGTGATCGCGCCGGACGGCACGCTGCAGCGTGTGGTGGAGCTCGCTCCCACGGGCGTCAATGCCCGGCGGATCGATGCGACGTGGGACGGCGCGCTGGCCGTCCTCGGACTGGGACCCGGCCGCCTGACGGACACTGACCGGGTCCTCTTGCTCGAGCCGGACGGTCGGCTGCGCGGCAGCTGGGACTTCCCCGGCCACGAAGGCAACGACGTGGCCGCGCTCCCCGACGGCCGAATCGTGGTGGCGATGGAAGAGGACATCGTCGTGATCGATCCGGCTGGCCGGGCGACCCGGCGGATCCCGTTCGCCGGCCTGGGCGTCGATCCGCCCGAGTGGGGCTACGAGTACTACATCACGCGCCTCGATGCGGCGAGCGATGGTCGGCTCACCGCGCTGGTCTTCGCGACCCGATCCTGCCCGCCGCGCGAGCTGCCGCCCTACACGCCCGGCACCCCCCACCCAACCGCCACGCCTCGACCGTCCGTCGCGGGGTCGGCGAGGCCGTCATCCGTTCGACCGCCGGTGGCACCGGATCGACCGGCCGCCGTCACGCAGTCCGAACTGCCGTGCAGCCGGCACATCGCCGTGACATTGAACGCCGCCCTGGCGCTCGACGCCGTCGTGCCGCTGAACGGCGGTCACGACGACCTCGCCGTTCGCGACGGCACGGTGTTCGTGACGGAGCGTTGGCAGGACAACGACATTCTCAGTGTCGGCGCGCTGCCGGGCAACCGGCCCGACGTGCGATATGTGCCTGCCGCGCTCCTGCCCGGCGTCGGCCACCGCTCCGCCGGCAACCTGAGCGGCATCTCGATCGACGTGGCGCCCGACGGTGCCATCCTGGCGGCGTGGCAGGGCAACGACCCGTTCACGCTCGGCCCGGTGCGCCTCGGCATCCCCGGGGCGGCGGACGGTACGGCGGACACGACGCCGACGGGTCTGGCGTACGGCGACGTGCCCGCGCTGACCGGTCCGGTGCGGCCGCGCGCCATATCCGCCGGCCCCGAAGGCGTCTCGATCCTGGAAGGGGCCTACCTCGCCGGCAACGCGTCCGCGTCGCCCGAACGGACGGTCGACGTCCAGGGCCGGTACAACGCGGTCCAGCGCTGGACGCTCGACGGGCGGCTGATCGGCCACTGGGTCCACCAGGGGTCCGGCGACTGGGCGCTCGGGGCCGCCAACGGCGACCGCGGCGCACCCGAGGACATCGCGGCGGTGGGTGAGCGGGTGTACACCGCCACGCCGGGCGGTATCTGGTTGCGGTCGAGCTTGATCGAACCCGCGTGGTTCACCGGCCTGCCCGGCGTTCGCCTGATCGCCGTCGACGCGGATGAAACGGCCGTCGTGGCGCTCGATGCCGCCGGTTCACGCGTCGTCGTGTGGGCGCCCGATGGCCGGGCGATCGGGAACTGGCCGGTCGCTGCCGGCGGGCGGGCCGTCGCCGCATCCGACCTGACCGTCGGCGGCGGCCGCGTCTACATCGCCGATACCGGCCGCAACCGCGTCCTCGTCCGATCGCTCGCCGGGGACGACCTGGGCGAGTGGCGCGCGCACGACGGACCGCAGCGCCTGGACATGACGATCGACGGCGACATCGTGATCCTCGGGCGGGGCGGGTGGGGTCTGCGTTACACGACGGACGGCGTGCTCCGCGCGGCGTGGCGGATGCCGGGCGCGACCGGCGCCAAGCGGGCCGAGGGCACGGACATCACCGCCGGGCCGGACGGCAGCGTGTACGTCGCCTACAGCCGCGTGAAGGTCGGATCGCTCGTCGACCGCGCGCAGGACGTCATCGAAGCGGCCGGCATCTGGCGGTTCGAGATGTCCGTGCCGCCGCCCACGACGCTGCCGCCGTCGCCCGACCCGCGACACTGCCTGGTCGATGTCGACAAGTCCGCTTCGCCGGGGCGCGTGCCCCTCGGGGCGTCGGTGTCGGTCGTGCTCACCGTACAGGGCGCGTGTCCGAAGGTGCCGGTTCCCGAGCAGATCGTGTTCGTCGTGGACACGTCATGGTCGATGAACGACGGCCACCAGTACGTGACGGTGCCGCCCGGCGCCCTCGAGCGCGCCCGACGCGTCCTCGTGCCGCTCCTGGGCGCCCTCGACCCGTCCGTCGTCGACGTCGGCCTCGTGACGTTCGGCGACGGCGCCGCGCTGCAGATGGTCCTGTCGGACGACCTGGCCGACATGCGCAGCCGGATCCTGCGCGTGCAGGCGGATGGCGACACGCGGATGGGCGCCGGCGTCGATCTGGCGCACGCCGAGCTGAACGGCCCGCGCCGCGCGCCGGATGCGCGACGGGCGATCGTCGTCGTCAGCGACGGGGTGTTCAAGGACGACCCGCGGCCCAGCATCGCGGCAGCCCGCGCGGACGGCATCGAAGTGCATGCGCTGATCGTGACGACGCCGGAGTCCACGGCCGCCGTCCGCGCCGACCTCGCGGCGATGTTGGGCGCGGATCACCTGCACCTCGATCCGTCGCCGGAGCGGGCCAGGGACGTGATCGACGGCGTCGGGGCGTGGCTGGTCGAGGCCGATCCGTTCGACACGCTCACGGTGCGCGATGTGGTGCCGGCGAACATGCGCTTCGTGGCGGGCAGCGCCGTGCCGCCGGCCGCGTGGGACGCGGCGACGCGCACGCTCACCTGGACGCTGACGCCGCGGCCGACCGGTACGCGCTTCACGCTGACGTACGACGTCGTGCCCGAGGAAGTCGGCACGTGGCCGACGAACGTCGAGGCCGAGGTGGTGTGGCGCGACGTGCGGGGGGGCACGGGGCTGCTGCGCTTCCCGGTACCGCGGGTGGAAGTGGTCACGACCCGACGGGTCTACCTGCCGTTCGCCGTCCGCCAGCAGTGCACCGCCTGGAGCCGTCCGCTGGACTTGGTGCTCGTCCACGACGTCTCGAGCTCGATGGCCGCGCCGGCTGCCGACGGCGTGCGCACGAAGCTGGAAGTGGCGGCCGAAGCCGCGCTCGTGTTCCTGGAACGTATGGACCCGGCCCGCGACCGTGTCGCCGTCGTCGCCTTCGACGCCGAGGCGCGCGTCGCCGCCCCGCTCTCCGGCGACCGCCGGGCGGCCGAGTTGGCCCTGGCGGCGCTCACGCCCGGCCGCGGCACGCGCATCGACCGCGGGCTGCAGGCGGCGATCGACGTCGTCGCGGGCGATCCGCGGGCGCTGGCGCTGCCGGTGATCGTCCTGCTGTCCGACGGTCTGCAGAACGGACCGGCCGATCCGGTGCGGGCCGTGCTGCCCGCGCTTCGCGACACCGGCGCGCGCGTGTTCGTCGTCGGGTACGGCGCCCAGGTGGGCGAAGGGCTGCTGCGCGAGGTCGCGTCCGAGCCCTCCGACTACCGGTTCGCGCCGGCGGTGGAGGACCTGCGATCGGTGTATGAGGAGGTGGGGCGGACGTTGTTGTGCCCGTAAGGCGGGACGGAGCGGGGCGGAGCCGAGTGGAGCGGAGTGGAGGGTCGGTCCCGATGGAACCGGGGTCCGCGATGGATTGTCGTATGGTCCGTCCGTCGCACACATCGCGGCCGACCGCCGGAGGTGCGTGATGTCCCCGATTCCCACATCCCCCGCTTCGCCGTGGAACGACCGCACCCGCCGGATCATCGACGCCAACCGCACGATGCACACGGCGCGCGTGCGCTGCCTTGTCCATGCGGTTGTGCTGGTCGTGCTGGCATCGTCGACGCGGGCCGGCGCCGCCGACGCCCAGGACGCGTCACCCCATCGCGTCTATCTGCCCTCGCTCGTCCGCGCGGAGCCCACGTCGGCGGGGTGCCGCATCGCCATCGAGGAGGGCTTCGAGAGCGAGGCTTGGCAGACGGACGGGGGGGACGTGAAGCGGGTGAGAGGCGGCGCGTTCGCGGGGGCGTACGCGTTGCAGATGAACGTGGCCGACAGACCGTTCGGAATCATCGTCCGTTCCCCTCGCTTCCCGTGGGCGGCGGGGAAGACCGTCACCGCCGTGCACGTGTCGGCCGCATGGCGCGGATCCAATTGGAATCCACTTTACGCACGCTTCGGCGACTACTTCACGGCCGAAATCTTCGGTGAGACCGCCCTCCCCTATATGACGTTTTTGAACTTCGACAGCTACCAGGCCAACCGGGGATGGGCGGTGCAGGAACACCACGTGACCGACCCGCGCGAGCTGGCGTACGCCCAGTTTGGCACGGCCGAGGTCCGGATCCGGGTCACGGAGGACTCCGTCGAGCGGACGACGTGGTCGTTGGATGAGGTGATGGTCACGGTTTGTACGGAGTGACGGAGCCACCGTTGTTCGGCCATCCGCGCTGCTTCGGCGCGAACGCACGACCCCTTGGATCCGCCTACGCTCCGCCCCCCACAAACGCCGCCAGGTCCGCCTTCAACCCCCCAAGCGCCGACTCCAGCACATACATCATGTGCCCCGCCTCAAAGTACCCCATCCGCACGTTGCCCCGCAGATGCGGCTCCAACCCCAGGTGGTCGAACGTGTGCCGCGTCGCGAAGTACGGCGTCGCCAGGTCGTGGTAGCCGTTGGCCACGTATACCCGCAGGTGCGGGTTCTTCGTCATCGCCGCGCGCAGGTCGCCGGCGACGCTGAGGAAGCGGTTCTCGGCGGTGTCGTACTTCCAGGGGTGGACCTTGTCCGTGAGGATCTCGTACGGCACGTCGCTCTCGTAGCCGAGCTCGCGACGGACGTAGTCGTTCAGCGTGGCGGTGTAGGGGCCGAGGATCGCGGCGTAGCTCGGGTCGTGTTCGAAGGCCTCGCCGGCGGCGTCCGTGTCATGGCCGGTGTAGCGGCTGTCCAGACGGCCGACGGTCATCCGCCGACTGCGCAGGAGCTCCTTGCAGAAGCGGCCGATCCGGAGGCGCAGGTTGGCGCTGCGGACGTAGTCCACGCCGAGGCCGGTGTAGCGCGCCAAGCGCTCGGCGATGTCGTCGGCCGTCGCCGCGTCCAGCCGGTCGCCTTGCAGGAGCGCCGTCGCATAGTCGCCGATCGCGAACGCCTCGACCTCGTCCAGGACGTCGCGCAGCGGCCTGGCCTGTAGATCCTTCGGCAGCGCTCGGTGGTAGTGGGCCGTGGCGGTGTACGTCGGGACGTAGAGGATGTACGGCAGGTCGTGGCCGGGGACGAAGTAGGCGGTGCTGAAGTCGAGGATGCTGCTGATCAGCATGAGGCCGCTGAGGTAGAAGCCATGGCGGTCCTGCAGGTGCGCCGCGAGGGCCGCGGCCCGCGTGGTGCCGTAGCTCTCGCCGGCGAGGTACGTCGGCGATCCCCACCGGCCGTTGCGGGTGGCGTAGAGGCGGATGAACTCGGCCATCCACTTCACGTCCTCGGAGACGCCATGGAAGAGCTTGGCGTCCTCGCCCTCGGCCGCGCGACTGAAGCCCGTCGAAACCGGGTCGATGAAGACGACGTCGCTCACGTCGAGGATGCTGTAGCCGTTGTCCTGCAGCGCGTACGGCGGCGGCGGAAGCGTCGCGTCGTCCGGCATCGTGATCCGGCGCGGGCCGAGCAGGCCAAGGTGCAGCCAGACGGACGACGAGCCCGGCCCGCCGTTGAAGGCGTACGTGATCGGGCGCGACGCCGCGTCGGCGCCACCGTCGCGCGTGTAGGCCACGAAGAAGACCGTCGCCTTGGCATCCTTTCCGTCGTCGCGCAACGTCATCGTCCCGGCGCGGGCGCTGTAGGCGATGCTCTTGCCGCCGATCATCACGCTGTGCTGCGAGACCGTGTGGCCATCCTCATCCCGTGGCGGCTTGTCGTCATCTCCGCCGCCCCCACCCGCAGCCCTGGCCGCCTTCGCCGCCGCGCCCGCGTCGCCGCCGCTCTGGACGATGACGACTGCCCCGGTGCCTTTGAGGATCTGGAGGTCTTTGTCGTTGGAGGACGGACTGGCCATCGTGGGCTCCCTGCGTGTTGAATGGGGCGATGATCGGTGCGGTTCGAGACGGCAGCCAATGCTCGGTGCCGAGACCGACGATCGACGATGCGCGTGGCCGTCGCCGTCGCCGTCGCCGTCGATGTTGCGTCGTTAGACGTCCACCTCCCACACCATGTGACCCGCATCATAGTGGCGCCCGAATCGATTCGCCATGAAGTCCGCATACGCCACGTCCTCCTGGCGCACGAACCCGCTCGCCGGCAGCCGCCCCGCGCGATGCAGGTCGAGGACGGCGCACAGGCCGCTGGCCGTCGTCAGCTGGATCGCGCCCCAGCGGCGGCCCAGCACGTCGCCCGCGTAGATCTTGCGCGCGATCGTCTCCTGCGCCAGCTCGCCCCGCCGCCGGCCGACCACGCTGACCGTGACGACGACGACGTCCTGGTACGTGTGCGGGACGCTCGCCTCGAGAATCCGCTTGAACGTCGCCCGGTCCTCGTTCAGACCGAGGTCGTTCATCAGGAGCGCCACGATGTCGCGGTGGCCGGGGTAGCGGATCGTCTTGTAGTCCAGGTCCTGCACCCGACCCGTCAGCGTCTCGCAGAGCGTCCCCAGCCCGCCCGACGTGTTGAACGCCTCGTACTCCACGCCGTCCAGGCTGAAGCGCTCGTAGCCCTCCAGGGGCTTGAGCTCGACGGTCGCGCCGCCGACGATCGCCTCGCACGGGTTGCCGTACTCGTTGATCAGGCCGTCCGTGCTCCAGGTCAGGTTGTACTTCAGGCGGTTGTTCGGGTAGATCGGCAGCGCGCCGACGCGCAGCTTCACGCTCTTCAGCGTCTCGAAGTCGCGTGTCAGGTGGCCGGCGACGATGCTGATGAAGCCCGGCGCCAGTCCGCACTGCGGGATGAACGCCGTGGCCGCCCCATCCGCCAGACGGCGCACCGCCTGCGTGACCTTCACGTCCTCCGTCAGGTCGAGGTAGTGCGCACCCGCGCGTGAAGCCGCCTCGGCGATGCCGACGTTGGCGAAGTACGGCGCGCAGCTGACGACGTACGCCTGCCCGGCCACGACCTGCGCCAGCACGTCCGGCCGGCCGAAGTCCGCGGCCACGGCCCGCGCGTTGGGCACGACGGCGTCGTCCGCCCCGCGGATGGCCGCCTCGGCCGCGCGGGGGCTGACGTCGACGGCGGTCACGGCATAGTCGCCGCTGGCGGCCAGCAGCTGCGTGACGAGCGTGCCGATGCGGCCGGTGCCGAGGATGACGACGGGGGTGGGGGTGGACATGGGGTGGACTCCGAACGGGCGAGGGCGAAAAAATCGCGCCCGACATGGCGTCGCGGGCGCGGGGATGGTCATTCTGACGGGGGAGCGGGTGAGGGTCAAGCACGGGGGGCGGCGGCCTCAGGCCGCCGCCCCCCGTCGATCGAACGCCTACCGAATGATCTCCCCTCGCAACACGATCGGCAGGTAGATCGGATCCCAGTCATGGAACTCCGGCCCCGCCACCACGTCCACGTCCATCTCGTGGACGGCCGTGATGCCCATCGCGCCGCGGCCTTCGAAGACGACGTGGTAGCGGCCCGGCCGCGTCCAGACGTGGCCCATGATCGCCGCGCCCTCCTGGGTGCCGTCCGGGGCGATGTAGAGCTTGTCGGTCTCGAACACGCCCGTCCCGTCGCCGAACGTCGCGCGGTAGCGGACGCCCGTGTCGATCGTCGGCGTCGTCGTGGTGGAGTCGGCGTCCATCGCGCTCAGCTTGACGGTGAAGTAGCTCTGGCGGCGGGCCGGCTTGACGTCCGACGTCACCGCGATGCTCACCTCGGTGGACAGCCAGCTGCGGACCGCCCCGAGCAGGTCGCGGCGGGTCAAGTGGCCGGTGTCGTCGTTCATGCCCTCGAGGCCGAAGCCGAAGTACGCGCTGCGGCTCAGGATGGCCCGGCCCGGCCGCTCGACGGTCGGGTCGTCCCGGTAGGCGCCGGCCACGAAGCCTTGGCTGACGATCCCGCCGCCGTTGGCGTAGCGCAGGAGGGGCATGGCGCCGGCGGCGGTGTCGAACTTGATCTCGTCGATCGAGCCCTGGTTGCCGGCGCCGTCGCCGGTGGCGCTGATGTCGACGCTGAGGTTGTTGAACGCCGAGCCGGGGGCGCCCGCCAGCACCTGCTGGGTCTGGGTCAACACCGTGCCCGAGTTGATGCTCTCCTTCTGGAACGTGGCTGCCAGCGCCGTGCCGTAGAACGACGTGCCGCCGTCCGGGTTGTTGGACCCGAGCACCTGCGCTGCATTCTGACCGAACACGCTGACCCAGCCGCCCGAAGCGGCGTACTCCATCAGGTGGTTCTGGTCGAGCCCGGAGAGCGCCGGCGTGCTGCGGTTGTCGCCCGTCTGGAGGATCAGCCACTTGTAGGCCTTCATCTCGGTGGCCGTCGGGACGTGCAGGCCGGCGGCGGTCGCCGCGTCGAACACGTCGTAGGCGATGTTCATCGCCTCGAGGCTCTCGGTGTAGGCGGGCGTGTAGTCCGCCGGCACCGCGGCGCCCTGGCGGCTGCCGTCCGCGTCGATGATCAGGACCTCGGCATCCGCTGGCGGCGGCGTGACGCGCGTCCAGGCCGGCAGGTGGGCCTTGTACTTCTCGCCCGTCAGGACGACAAAGCCCTGCGCGTCGCCGAGCGGCAGATCGGTCGTGTTCCACGTGACGTTGAACTTGGCGGTGCCACCGGCCGGCACGTTGACCGTCGTCGGCGAAACCGTCATCCCCTTGACCGCCGTCGTGGCCGTGAACCCGCCGCGCGTGTCGACGGTCGTGACGGCGTACGTCTCGGCGCCGGCTGCGACGCTGGACAGCGTGACCTCGATCGTCTTGCTCGTGCCGACGAGCTGCCAGCCGTAGCTCAGGCTCGGCGGGCTGAGGATCACGCCCGGGTCGGCCGCGTTCGTCAGGTCCAGCCGGCCCGCGCCCATGTCGAGCGGCTGCGCCGGCCGATCGCCGACCCAGACGTCCATGTACTTGGACGTGCTCATCAGGGCCGATTTGATCATGGCCGGCGTCCAGTCCCTGTGGATCTGGCGGATCATCGTCGCCGCCCCCGCCACGTGCGGGCTGGCCATCGACGTCCCGCCGACCTGGCCGAAGCCGAGGTGACGTCCCTCGCCGCCGCCCGGTGCGTAGCCCTGGCTCATGATGTCGACGCCGGGTGCGGCGATGTCGGGCTTGAGGGTGCCGGCCGAGCTCGGGCCGCGGCTCGAGAAGCCGGCGATCCAGTCGGGCGGCGCGATGTCGTTCGGATGCTCGGTGCTTCGCCAAAGGTGCGCCACGGTGTCGATCACAAGCTGCGCCGCGGCGCCGTGCTGCGCCTGCCAATCGAAGAGTGCCACGCCGTTCGCGTGCCCAACGGAGATCGTCGGGACCGTGACCTTGGCGCCGCTTGCGCCGGCACCCATGCCCGGTGCTCCGTCGCCGCCCGCGGTATGGTTGAAGATGATCACCATCGTCGCGCCGGCCGTCTGCGCGTTCAGCGCCTTGAGCGAGAACTCGCACACGCCCCGCTCGATCAGGGCGGCGCGGCCCGCGAATGCCCCGGCCGGGAACGGCTCGCATCCGAGGCCGTTCGTGGCCGAGATCACCGTCGCGGGCGTCCAATTGAACGGACCGACACGCTGACCGATCGGCAATTCGCCGCCGAAGCCGGCCGCGCTGTAGGCAAGGCCCGTGAGCGTTCCGGGGACGGGAGCCGGCGCGACGACGTCGACGCCGCCCGAAACGAAGGCCGAGCCCTTCGTCGACGCCGCGACGTTGATGTAGTCGTCGGACGGATGATCGCCCGTGCCGGGACCCGGGCCGGCGTTGCCGTTGGACATGCTGACGAAGATGCCGCTCCGGAAGACGTTCAGGAGCGCCGTGTCCAGCGCGTCGAACGCGCCGCCGATCGAGCCGGGGCCGCCGCCCCACGAGTTGTTCAGCGTGTGGGCGCGGTCGCGGACGATGTCCTCGAGGGCCTGAATGCCTTCGGCGTTATAGAAGCTGCCGATGCCGTTCACGCTGGCGTAGAAGACGCGGTAGCTCATCACGTACGCCCGCGGCGCGACACCGCTGATCGTCACCGGCGACGCCGCGCCCGGGAAGGTGGCCTCGATGCGGTTGCCGGCCATGGTGCCCGAGGTGTGCACGCCGTGCTCGGTGCCGAATGCGCCGGGCCAAGCGGTGTCGTCGCCGGAAGCCGGCGGATCCCAACTCCGGAAGTAGACCCGGCTGGCGATGATCTTGCCGTTCGTGTTCTCGACATAACCGATCGGGTAGCCGATCGGCATCAGGTAGCCGGCACCGCTGAACATCGGCGCGTCCTTGTGGATGCCGCCGTCCATCGAGGCCGCACGGATGCCGGCACCGGCGTTCGCCGCGCCGCCGACGGCCGGGTTGTCCCAGGCCATGGGGGCGTTGATGAGCCCGATGGAGTCGTACATCGTCGGCTGTTGGGCGGCATCCCGGCCGACGTTCTTCACGCCGGGGATCGCGCGCAGCGCAGCTTCGAGTTGGGCCACATCGGCGTTCACGCCCCCCTCGACGGTCAGGCCGTTCAGCACGAGCCGGTAGCGCAGCGGGCGCGCCCGATCGTACTCGTCGATGTAGGTGGACAGGCGCGCACCGGGCACGCTCTTGGGCAGCGCGTTGAGGAACGCCTGGTGCTCGGCGTCGATCCGCGCGAGGTGGGCGCGCGCGGCCGGGCTGTCGTCGTCCAGCAGCCCCTCGGCGTCATAGGCGACCGAACGCGGCACCGTGCCGGCGGCGGCCCACTCGGACAGCGAGGGCGTGCTGAGCTGGACGATCAGGCGGTGAGAGAAGGCGGGGTCGTCGGCCAGCGCGGCGCGCTCGGCAGCGACGGGGTCATTGGTGACGATGTCGTCGCCGTCGACCGGCGTGGCGAAGGCCGTGCCGAGCACGGCGGTCCCGGCGGCCGTCGACGAGGCGCGTGCGGCGCCGGCGGCGACGGGCATGAGCGCAGCGAGGGCGAACAGGGCCACGAGGGCGCTCAGGCTGCGCTTGCCGGGCGTCAGGAACGATCGGCGCGGGGTGCGCGAGGGATGGGACATGGCGGGACTCCTCGATGGCTGGGCCGGTGCGATGGCGGTCGGGTCAACCGCGGAACCGACGCCGGCGGTCACGAACGGATACGGAGCAGCATGGGGGATTATACTGTGCGCATTCACATCACAACTGAGGATCACTCTTGGACGACCCCAACCCCACTGCCCCCGACCCCGATTTCGCTCCCGCGGACGACGATGCCGCTCCCGCCGCACCGCGCGGGATCACCAAAGAACAGCTGCCCGAACGCCTCCGCGCCGCCGTCGACCGTGCCGGCTGGCCCGCGCTCATGCCCGTGCAGGCCGAGGCCATCCCGATGCTCCTCGATGGGCGCAACGTGATGGTCCAGGCGCGCACCGGCAGCGGCAAGACCGGTGCCTTCCTCCTGCCGATGCTCGACCGCCTCGATCCGACGCGGGACTCCTGTCAGGCCCTGATCCTGGTGCCGACCCGTGAGCTCGCCAGCCAGGTCTGGCAGCAGGCCGAGGTGATCTTCGCCGACACGCCATTCCGGACCGTCGCGGTATACGGCGGCGTCGGCTACGGGCCGCAGACCGACGCGCTGCGCGGCGGGGCGCACGTCGTCGTCGGTACGCCCGGACGCGTCCTCGACCATCTGCTCAAGCGCAACTTCGACCTCGACGACCTGCGCATGCTCATCTTCGACGAGGCCGACCGGATGCTCTCGATGGGCTTCTACCCCGACATGCGCCAGGTCCAGCGCTACCTGCCCAAGCGCCCGCTGCAAGGCTGCATGTTCTCGGCCACGTTCCCGGCGGCCGTCCTGCGCACGGCCGAACAGTTCATCAAAGAGCCCGAGTTCCTGAGCCTGAGCCAGGACCATGTCCACGTCACGGACATCGAGCACGTCTTCTACAACATCCCCGGCACGGACAAGGATCGCAGCCTGGTGCGGTTCATCGAGATCGAGAACCCGACGAGCGCGATCATCTTCTGCAACACGAAGGCCAAGGTGCACTACGTGTCCGTCGTGCTGAAGCGCTTCGGCTACGACGCCGACGAGATCTCGGCCGACCTGTCGCAGGCGGACCGCGAGCGCGTCCTTGAGCGCGTTCGCAAGGGCAACCTGCGGTTCCTGGTGGCCACGGACGTCGCGGGCCGCGGCCTCGACATCCCGGACCTGTCGCACGTGATTCAGTACGAGCCGCCCGAAGACCCGGAGAGCTACATCCACCGCGCCGGCCGCACCGGCCGCGCCGGCGCGGGCGGCGTCGCCGTCAGCCTGGTGTACGCGATGGAGAGCCTCGCCCTGGCCCGCATCGCGGCCGGCTACGGGATCGACATCCAGGAGCGCCCGCTCCCGACGGACGCCGACGTCGAGGCGATCGTCTCCGAGCGCCTGACCGCGTTGCTCGAGGCCCGGCTGCGCGAGCGCGACAAGCTCCAGACCGAGCGCAGCCGCCGCTTCATCGCCCTCGGCCGCGCGCTGGCCGAGAGCGAGGACGAGTCGGCGATCATCGCCATGCTGCTCGACGAGATGTACCAGCAGCTGCTCCACGCGCCGGTCGACGGACCGCCTGCGGCGCCGGTTGCGGCGCGGCGGTCGACGTCGGCGCCGTCGCGCGAGCCGCGCACGTCGCATGAGCCACGCGAGTCGCGCGATTCGCGTGGCCCCCGCGAAGAGCGGCCGGCGCGCGGGCGGGCAGGCGGGGAGCGTTCCGACCGTCCCGAGCGATCCGATCGTCCGGAGCCGTCCGCTCGTCCGGAGCGGTCTGATCGTCCGGAGCGGTCTGATCGTCCGGAGCGATCCGATCGTCCGGAGCCGTCCGCTCGTCCGGAGCGGTCTGATCGCCCTGACGCAGTCGACCGTCCGGAAGTCGCCGAACGTCCGCCCCAGGCGCGGCCCGAGTGGCCCAACCCACCCGAGCGCGTGGAGCGTGCCCCTTCCGCCGACGACGCCGGGCCGCCCGTTCGTCCGGCCGCGTCGTACTACCGGACGGTGCCGCCTCCGCCGACAGCCACGGGCCGCGGCGTCATCCGTGCCCGCGGCGACGGCGACGGCGGTGCTGCCTCGTCGCCGGCAGGGGCACCGCCCATCGCGTCGGCGGCCGGGGACGGGCCGACGGCGGCGGCGGATGAGGGCGCGCCGCGGCGGCGGCGGCGGCGTGGGGGGCAGGGTCGCGGGGGGGGTGGCGGCGGTTCGAGTGGTGCGGGTGCGGCGAGTGGCGATTCCTAGCGCCGTCGCTGCCCCCAGAACTCCGACCGCAACACATCACCCACCTCGATGACGATGTCCGGAAGCGCCAGCGGTGCCACGACTTCACTCGGCGTGCGCACCGTTGCGTCCATGTACCGCCCGTCCTCCGGCTGCCGATACACGTCGAGCACCTGCTCGCCCAACGCCGCAATCCAGACCTCGGGCACGCCGAAGCGGGCGTAGATCGGCAGCTTGCGGCGGCGGTCGTAGCGCAGCGAGCTGTGTGCGACCTCGACGATCAGCATCACATCGGCAGCCTCCGGCCGGTGGTCGAGGTACCCGGTCGGCTCGGGGCGGAGAAGCGCGATGTCAGGCAGGAACAGCGTGTGCTCGCCGAAGACGACGTCCATCTGGCAGAGGACCTCGGCTCGGTCGCCGACCTGCTGTGCGAAAAGCTTGTTGAGCCGCATCGTCGAGGAGATGTGGGGATTGCCCATTGGGGACATGACGCGGATCTCGCCTTCGATGAGCTCCGTCCGCACGCCCTCGGGGATGATCCCGCGTTCGTGCAGCTGGAGGTAGTCGTCCACCGAGAAGCGCCAGCGGCCGGCTCGCGGGCCGGTCGATCGGACGGGCGGCTGAGAGACGGTTGCGAGCGTCATGTGCGGCCCTCCCTTTGCCTGGAAGTACGTACGGGCAATCCGCGCTGGTGGGCAGTATAGCAGGCAGTCTACGGCGTGCTCGCGGGCGGTGGAAGGCCAATCGCGACATCTCTACGACCGGCGCGCGACACGGCACTCGACACGCTTGCGCCATCCCTGGACAGCGGCCGTCAGCGCCAGGGCGGTGCCGATTGCGGCGCAAAACGCGTCGCGACCTCGGCCGGCGACCACCCGGCGGTCGCCATCGCCGTGGCCGCCGCGGCGGCAGTTGCCGTGGCGGCCGCCGCGGCGATGGGCGCGTGATCCGGTCCAAGTGCACGGTACATCTCGCGGAACTGCGACATCCGCGGCATGAACCACATGTGGCGCACCATGCCGCAGTACCCGGAGGCCAGGGTCCCCGGCGTGTAGGCGGCCAGCAACGGGCCCGGATCGATGGGCGCGTGTCGTCGTCCGTCCGGTGTGGCGAGGTGCGTTCGCAGCGCATCGGCGAGTCGGTCAAGCCAGGCCCGGCTCGGGCCGGTGCGGTACGCGAACACGATGTAGCGCTGGGATCGGCGTGGCTCGAAGGTGCACGATGTGCCGCTGTAGGCGTCCTTCAGGTTGATCGCCGTCACCTTTGCCACGTCGCCCTTGTACACGCGCTGCACCCGGAATCGGGCCACGTACGGGCCGGGCTTTGCGCCCGCCGAGCGCTCGGCGACGGTGGGTGCGACTTCGTCCAGGCGCGACACGCGCCCGAGAAACACGGCGTCCGCCTCCTCCATGGAGCTTGGAACATCGGACAACGTGGCGCACGAGCACGCTGCTGCCCGGTCCGCCGGCCGCAGCGCGGCACATGCCACGGCCAGCAGGGCGGCGACGGGGAGACGGCGGGCGGGCGGGGTCCGCTTGGGCATGGAGCACCTCGCGATGTGGGGGCCGTCGGAGACGGTCGATGATGCGAGACCGGGGTCCTGCACGGTCCGTGCCGCCGACCGACCCGCAGCCGCAACCCGCGCCTACGATGCAACGTACGCCGCCGCGTTGACAACCCCCCACCCCCTGGATACGCTGGCCCCATGAGCGAATCATCCCCGTCCGCCGGTCCGACCCCCGCCGCCGACCCCGCCGCCTCGCCGCCCCTCGTCCGCCCGCTGCCGCGCTTCACGCCCGACGCGCTCGAGGCCCTTCGGCGCGCCTGGGCGCTGGTGCCGCCCGGCCGTGGGCGGCTGAACGTGGCCGACATCGTGCTGGCCGTCTGCGGCATGGACGGCGCCGGCGCGCGCCTGATCGACGTCCTGGCGCCCGGGCGGTTGAACATGATCGAGGACCGGCTGCGGGCGACGCAGGCGAACCTGTCGCCGGGCGATGCCTTCGGCGAGATCGACGTGCCGGACACCGTCGAGAACGTCGCCGGGAGCCCGCTCACGACGATGGGGCTCGACGGGACGGTGCGCGAGTTGTTCGACGCGCTGGCCAAGCGCAGCAGCGGCGTGTGCAGCACGAAGACGCTGATCATCGTGGAGGCCGAACGGGCCGAGAGCGCCGTCGTCGGCACGCTGCAGGCGATCGGCGTCGGCGGCGGACCGGCCACGATCGCCCCGCAGCTCGAGGCGCTCGCCAAGCGGATCGGCGACGACCGGCGCGAACCGCTCCTGACGCTCGTCTACCGCCCGCTCGGCACGCTGCCCGGCACGGCGCGCTCGGTGGCCTGGGGCCGCTGGGACGGCCCGATCGACCGCAGCGGCGGCGTGCCGATCGACCAGGGAGCGTGGCCGATCGCCCCGAAGCAGCCGCAGGTTGGCGGTGACCCATCGACGCCTGCATCGGGCGACGGTACACAGCCTCCCCCTCCCCCAGAATTGGGGGAGGGGGCCGGGGGGAGGGGGCCTGCCGCGGGCAACGCGCCGACATCGTCGACATCGCCGCCAACGTCCCACACGTCCAACCCCACCCCGCCCCCCCAGGGTCCGACCCTCGACCTCCTCGCCCAAGCGCGCGCCGCCGCGGTGGACGCCTCCGCGGCGCTCCTGGTGAACCCGGCGTGGGTCACGCGGACGATCGCGGCGGTCGACCGCAACGCGCTCACGCTGCTCGTCGGCGACAGCCCATCCGTGCTCGAGGCGATCGTTCTCGAGCTGGCGGCGCAGCTGGCGCGCGACACGGCCGGCGCGTTCCGGCACCGCTCGGTCATCCAGATCGAGCCGGGCTACCTGGCGACGCAGCCGGGGGCCGCGCTGCGCGAAGCGATCCGCGTCGCACAGGGCGGGATCCTGTTCGTGCCCGACATCGCCCGTTTCCTGGACGCCGCCCGCTGGCCGCAGCCGGCGTCCGATCTGCGGCAGGCGATCGCGCGCAAGACCGTCACGCTGCTCGGCACGATCCCCGACAAGGCCGCCAACAGCTGGGGCAGTGCCGACCAACCGGACGCGGAGCTCGTGTTCGTCGAACCGGCGACGATCGCCGAGAGCGTGGCGATGATCCGGGCGCGGCGGGCGATGCTCGAGGCCGCGGTCAGCACGCCGAGCTTCGCGCTCACCGTCACGGACGATGCGATCGACGCCGCGGCGCGGCTGGCCGACCGCTTCTTCCGCGAGCCGCCGCCGCCCGCCGGGGCGATCCGCCTGATCCAGGAGGCCGCCACCGCGATCAAGTTGCGCCTGTCCCACCTGCAGGCGCTGGACGACGAGCGCGTCGCGCAGACGCCGACGGTCGACGCCGACGACGTGGCGTTCGCGCTCGAGCGGCTGAGCGGGATCAAGGCGGGGCTGGACGATCGCGACAAGCTGCTCAAGATCGAGGCATTCCTCACGGCGCGTGTCGTCGGCCAGGACACGGCGATCACGACCGTCGCCGACACGATCCGGCGCCAGCGCGCCGGGTTGCTCGACCCGGGCCGGCCGATCGGCAGCTTCATCTTCATGGGGCCGTCGGGCGTCGGCAAGACCGAGCTTGCCAAGGCGCTGGCCGAGTTCCTTTTCGACGATGAGCATGCGATGGTCCGGCTCGACATGAGCGAGTACCAGGAGAAGCACGCGGTCAGCCGGATGATCGGCGCGCCGCCCGGCTACGTCGGCTATGACGAGGGCGGCCAGCTGACCGAGCCGGTGCGCCAGAAGCCGTACCAGCTCGTGCTGTTCGACGAGATCGAGAAGGCGCACCCCGATGTGCTGATGGTCCTGCTCCAGATCATGGAGGACGGCCGCCTGACGGACTCGCGCGGGCGGACGGTGGACTTCCGGCACACGCTGATCATCATGACCGGCAACGTCGGCAGCGAGTACTTCCGCGTCCAGGACGAGGTCGGCCGCGAGAAAGTGGTCGAGGCCGTGAAGGAGGCGGCGCGCGAGGTGTTCCGGCCCGAGTTCCTCGGCCGCGTCGACGAGTTCCTTATCTTCAACAGCCTCGGCAAACCCGAGCTGCGCCTGATCGTCGACATCATGCGCAAGAAGCTCGACAAGAAGCTCACCGCTCAGCAGCTGTCCATCACCTTCGCCCCGGCCCTCGTCGACCGACTCGTCGAGTCCGGCTACCAGCCCGAGCTCGGCGCCCGCCCGCTCCGCAGCGAGATCGACCGCCAGGTCGAGCGGCCGCTGTCCCGACAGATCATCGAGGGGCGATTCAAGCCCGGCGACCGGCTCGTGGCCGACGTCGGCGAGGACGGGGCGGTGACGTTCACGGTGGCACCGCCCCCCACGCCGTGACCGCACCCGCCGGCGGCCGACTCCCTGCGCCTCTATTCGCCGACAGCGGTTCGGCCATCGTCGGCCGGCGGGCATCACGCATTTCGGCGGTCCCCACGGCACGGCGCTGCTCCTCGGCCGTGCGTGCGCTCACGACCAAGTCGCCCTACCGCACGTCGCCCGTCAACGCCCCGACCCGGACCCGCACTGCCGCCGCGTCTGCCAGCGCACTGTCGCCCCACCAGCGCAGCAGCGTCTCGTAGGCGGCAACGGCCGCATCGCGGTCGCCGGCGGACTCGAGCAGGCGGCCGGCGCGGGCATGGCTCTGCAGCCACGTCACGGCGCCGACGGCCAGCGGATCCGCGAAGGCCGCCAGCGAATCGTCCCGCACGGATTGCACGGTCGCCAACGCGTCCACGTCCGAACCTCCGACGGCAGCCGCGGCTTCGGCCAGCGCGAGCCGGGCGACGTTCGGACGCAGACCGAACGTCGGCGGCTCGACCGGCGGCTCGGGCGCGGCAGCGGCAGCGGCGGCAAATGCCGAGTCCGCGGCCGCAACGTCGCCGCGCGCCAGCGCCAGCTGTCCGTCGATGTAGGCGCCGAACGCGGCGCGGTCGCGGGCATCCGGGAGGGTGGACGCGACGTCGCGCGCGAATACGGCCGGAGCCGCGCCGTCGCCGGCGCGTGCGCGGTCGGCGAGCTGCCACGCGCGTGCGGTGGCGGCCACGGACGGCGGGAACGAGGCGGCCAGGTCGGCCAGACGGCGCGACCAACCGCCCTCGTCCCCCCGCAGCCGGTCCAGCCAGCCCAGCTGCCAGAGCGCGGCCGCTTGCCACTGCGTCGCGGCGTGGCGCTCCGCCAGATCGGCCGCCTGTCGCGTTCGCTCGGCCGCACCGGCGATGTCGCCTGCGGCCGCCGCGACGGCGGCGCGCTGGAACGCGAGCCGGATTCGGAGCACGGCATCGTCGCCGGCGCGCGCGCCGGCCGAAGCCAGCGCGTCGTCGGCAGCGGCGAGCCGGGCGTTCGCGGCCAGCTCGATGGCCGGGAACACGATGCCGGCCGGATCGGACTCGCTCGGGATCGCCCGGGCCAGCACCCTTGCCGCGCGGCGGGCGGCGGCGATGTCGCCCGTCTTCGCCAGATGAACGCGCAGCAGCGCGCCCGCCGGCGCAGCATCGCCGGGCCGTGCGGCCACGGCGGCTTCGAGCGCCTGGACGGCCGCGGCGGTGTTGCCGGCACAGGCCAGCGCCAGGCCCGCGTTCGTGAGATCGAGGTCGGCATGCACGGCCGCAAGGGCCGGCACCGTCCGCGCCGCGGCCTGCAGGGCGTCCGCCGCCCCGGGGCAGTCGCCGGCGCCGCGCAGCACCGCGCCTCGGACGAGGTCGCGCTCGCCGGCCGGCAGCGTCCCGGTCAACGCCAGGGCACGGCCGAGGGCGTCGGCCGCCGCCGCGCGCCCGAGCCGGCGCTCGGCCTCGGCGACGACGACGTGGGCCAGTGCGAAGCCCGGATCGGCGGCCACGGCCTGCTCGGCCCGCTCGTGCGCGGCGTCCCATCGCCCGTCGCGCACATCGGCAAACGCGTCCGCGTACGCGGCGAGCGCGGCGGCGCTGGACGTCGTCACGTCCAGGCCGGCCACGGGGGCCACGGCCGGCATCGGCGTCGGGAGGGCGGCCACGGCGTCCGGCACCGCGTCGGCGAAGGCGTCCGCCAAGCGGCGCATCGCCGGCAGCAGGTCGGCGGCCCCCGCGGCGTCGTCCGACCACGCGCCGATCGTCGCGCCCGACGTCGGGTCGACGAGGTCGACGGAGAGGGCGTACCGCCCGCCGAGGAAGCGCACGTCGCCGGCCACCACGGCGCGGACCTGCGGGTCGCGCGCGGCGGCGCGGACGGCGATGGCGGGCGTGAGGGCGGCGTCGGCCGGCATGCGCAGCCGTGCGACGAGCGCGCGCACGGCCGCATCGGGCACGAGCGCGACGTCGTTCCGCTCGGTCAACGTGCGGCGCAGCACATCGTTGAAGCGGGCGGAGAGGCGGACGTCGTCGTCGCCGGCGGTCGACAGGTCGCCGACGCGGAGGACGGGCGGATCGATGTCGCCGCCGCCCGTGCCCGCGGGCGTCGCGGCGTCGTCGGTGCGCTGCGGATCGTGGCCGGCGTCGACGACGAGCAGGCTGGCGGCGGCCGCGTCGCGGGTCGATCCGAGCAGGCGGCCGATGCGCACGCGCACCCCGGCGCCCAGCACGGCCAGCAGCAACAGCACCGCGGACGCCAGCTGCCAGCGCCGCAGCCGTCGGCGCAGCGCATCCCGCTCCAGCGTGACGGCCGCGTCCACGAGGTCGATCTTGTCGGCGGCGTCCGCCTCGCGTCCGGCGAGCGTCTCGGCGACGGTCGGCAGCGGCAGGTCGGGTGGACCGACGGCGTATGCGGCCACCTGGTGCGGCAGGTTCGTCACGCCCAGTCGAGCGAAGTGCAGATCGGGCTGGTTGCGGACGAGGTCGACGATCTGGCCGGAGGCGCAGATGCCGCCCGGAACGGCCAGCGTCTCGAGGCGCGCGGCGATGTTCACGCCGTCGCCGAGCACATCGTCGTCTTCGAACACGACGTCGCCCAAATGGATGCCGAGCCGCAGCTGGAAGTCGGGGTTCCCGTAGAGTGCGCGCTGGATCGCCACGGCGCAGCCGACGGCCTCGACGGCCGAATGGAAGCTGGCCAGGAAGCCGTCGCCGATGTCTTTGACCCAGAGCCCGTCGAACCCCGCGACCAGCGGCTTGGCGGTGCCCCGCATCCGTCCGATGTAGTCGAGCGCCTGGCGCTCGTCGATGGCCATGTGGGCGGTGAAGCCGACGATATCGCCGACCATGATGACGGCGAGGCGCCGTGTAGGGGCATGCATCGGCGCCGATTATACGGCCACGCCCTCGGCGGACGGCATGGCCGGGGGCGGTGGGGACGCCGTTGGGGCGTGTCGGTCGCGGCGGAACGGGGGCCGGCGTGCACGCCGGTCGTTGACAATCGGGGGGCGACTGCTTAGCCTTCCGTCCGCCATGGCCAACCCACCGCCCGAATCCGACGCCGGTGCCCTGCCTGAGGCGGACGTGCCGTCCGTCGAGGGTGCGCCGGGTGCGCCGGCCGTCGTCGTCGACGCACTGGCAGCGGCCGTGATGAGCACGGCCAAGGGCGTGCGCGGCCGCGTGCTGTTCGTCGGCTGGTCACCCGACGGCCTGCCGGCCGCAACAGGGCGGCGCGACGCGCTGTCCGACGAGGCGCGGACGGCGCTCGACCACTACCGCGCGACCGGGCTCGACATGCGGCGCGTGCCGTTCGGACAGCTCGTGCCGGCGACGTATCTCATCACCGGGCCCGTGATCGACTTCAGCGACACGCGGGACCGATTGGCCGAGGATCAAGTGCAGTACACCTGCCTCGACGTGACCGGCGAGCGGCGCGACTACGCGGTCGGCGAGATCGGCATCCTGCGCGGGATCGTGCTGGCACGGCAGCCGTGGCAGGCGTACACGGGCAGCGGCCTCGACGTGGCGGTGAGCACGGTGCCGCTGTACTCCGTCTTCGCACCGCTGCCCGACGCCACGGGCGAGACCGGGCTGGCGCTGATGTTCCAGCCGACGATCGCCGGCGCGTCCAACGAAGCCGCGTTCCGCTCGTTCGTCCGGCACACGATCGGTCGCCTGCTCGTGCTCGACGAGTCGCAGGTGCCCGCGAGCCGGCGCGGCTACCTGGAGGTGGCCGGCCGCGTGGCGGGCGTCCCGCCGCGCAGCGGGCTGCTCCGATCGCTCGTCACGCTGCGCAACCTGGGCTTCGTGGACTTCGACGACGCCTGGGTGCGTGGCATGCAGCGCCGCGGCAAGCAGCTGCAGGGCGGTGTCATCCGGGCCCTGCGGGCGATCGGCATGGTCGAGGTATCCGACGGCTTGCTGCGCGAGCTCGAGGACCCCCGACCGGACTACAACGTCGATCCGCTGGACACGACGCGGCTCGTCGACATGGCCGAGGAGATGTACGGGGTGGCCACGGCGCGGTTCGGGTTGACGTAGGGGCGGCCCCCCGTGGCCGCCCTGCATCGGCACCCCCCGCCGCCACCCCCCACCGGTCCGCCACCCGCGCCCGGCGGCGGCAACGAACCGCCTCGACACGTGCTCGCCATCAAGGATCCGACGCCGGCGCCGCCCGATCGATCATCGTCATGCCCAGCAGCGTCCCCTCCGGAGCGGGGCAGCGGGCGATCTCGTGGACGCGCTGGTCGCCGAGGCGCTTGGCCAGGAAGTCGAGCTCGCTGCGGCGCTGTGGTGCGGCGAAGATCATGGCCGGCGCGGTGTCCCGGATGCGGCCGACGAGCGCGTCGAGATCGGCGCCCTCCGGCACGTCGAAGATCCGCGCGAGGCGCATCGCCGGGTCGGCGTCGGCGCGGGTGTGCTCGGGGGCGGCGCCGTCGAACGGCTCCATCGTGCGATCGGACAGGTAGCGCACGCTCTCGTAGACGCCGGCGTCGAACCACGGGCGGCCGAGGACGAACACGGCGCGGCCGCCCCCGTACGACTGCACGGTTGCGCCCAGCTGCGAGGCGGCTGCCGTGCCGGCGTCGAAGAAGCGGCAACCCGGGGCGAAGACGCCCCAGTATGCCCAAATCTGGAAGCAGACGATGCCGGCGACCAATCCGGCGGGGGTCGCCCAGTGGACGCGGGGGGCAGGCGGCGCGGGTGCAAGCGGCGCGGACGCGGGCGCGTCGGGCGTCGGCGCGAGCGGCACGGGCGCAGGGGGCTCCGGCGCGCCGGGCGCGCCCGCGGCATCATCCGGCGACGCCGCGGCGGGATTGCGGGCCGCTTCGTCTTCGGCCGACCACAGCGTGTCCGTCAGCACGAAGAGGGCAAGGGCGGCGAGAACGGCCATCGCCGGCAGCGCGCCCGAGATCCGGTAGCTGGCCGTCGAGGCGTGGGCGCCGAGGGCCAGCGTGAGCCAGGCCAGGACGATCTGGAGGACGAGCCACAGCCGGCCGCGGTCGGCCGGGCGCGCGACGCAGGCGGCGAAGCCGAGGCCGAACAGGCCGGCCCACACCACGTCGAGCATCGGGTAGGGCGAGAAGTAGAACTCGTGTGCCGGGGCGGCGACGAGCGCGAAGACGGCATCACGTGCCTGGCTCCATGCGATCGCAAGCGGTGCGTTGCCGACCCGCTCGGCCACCTCCGTCCACTTGCCCGTCTGCAGGATGCCCTGGGCCGACAGGCGGGAGAAGTAGTCGTTCGGCCGCACGAGCGCCCAGCGGATCATCGGACCGGCGACGACGAGCGCGCCGCCGAAGGCGACGAGCAGCGGCCGGACGCCGGCCTCGCTCCACCACGACCGCGTCCGGCCGCGAGGCCAGGCCACGAGGCCGATCACGGCGGCCGACAGGACGGCGAACACCAGCGCCACGACGTCGACGAGGCGCCCGCCGACATAGCCGTACTGCGCCAGCCCGAGCGCCAGCCCGGCGACGGCCGCGCTGCGGGTGTCGCGTGTGCGTACGGCATGGACCAGCGCGGCGCCCGCCACGGCCGCGCTGACCGCGTCGAGCCCGTGCCCGAGGCCGATGCGGCTCAAGTGGACGTGCAGGTGCGAGACGGCCACGAACAGCCCGGCGACGACCCCGACGCGGCGTGTGGCGACGACCCGCCCGAGGGCGTACGTCGCCGGCGCCGCCAGCGCGCCGCCGACGGCCGTCGGCAGGCGGGTGGCCCATGTGCCGGCCTCCAGGACGAGCGCCAGAACGGCGTGCGGCACGAGGTAGAGCGTGCCGTTGGCCCAGTACGTCGAAAACATGTGGCCGCCCTCGCCCCGGCTCATCCAACGCGCCGCGAGCCCGAACACGCCCTCGTCGCCGGTGAGGACGTTCGGCACGCGGTCGAGGGCGATGAGGCGCAGAGCGAGCGCCACCGCGAAAAGGGCGGCGCCGTCGACGAGCACGGTGCGGTGGCGGCGGGCAAAGGTGGTGAGGCCGCGCGGCCGCAGCCAGTCGGCCGGCAGCGCGAAGCCGAGGGTGTACACGGCCACGCCGACGGACCAGAGCGCGAGGATCCAGACGTACGTGCGGGCCGGCTTGTCGTCGCCGATCACCTGGATGAGCGCCACGGCGGCGCCGCCGGCCACGAGCCCGAGTACGGCGCACGCGATCCGCAGGCTGCCGATCGACGCGCTGCCGTCGCGGCCGACGGCAGCGGGCAGTGGGCCGGCGGCCGCGACGGGGCCGCTGTCGTCTCCCGCGCGCACGACAACGGCAACGTAGGCGGCGATCGCCAGCGCCCAGAGCGCCGCGGCGCTCCAGCCGAGCCACGGCTTGGGCGAGAGCCACTGGCCGCTCAGGATGAGCACGCTCTCGGCCATCAGGGCCAGGCCGAAGGCGGTGGCGGCGAGGCCGGGCAGGGCGGCAGGGGGGACGCGGAGAAGCCGGCGCACGGGTTGGGAGACGCGGCGGCGGGCGCGGAGTGGCGGCGGAGCGGAGGTCATGTGGCTGCTGCGTTCTGGGCGATCAGCGCCCGCAGGCGCCGCCGGGGGTGGCTTTCGGGCGCCGATCGCCGGCCCTCGGCGGTGCCGCCGCGGGCATGATCACAGGCCGCCGGTCAACTGGTAGCCCGTCAGATAGGTCCGGCGATCCTGGCGCAACTCCTGCTCGTTCGTGCTGCCCGCGAAGCGGCGGGCATGGGCGGTTTCGATGAAGCGGAGCTGGGCCGCGGGTACGTCGAACTGCTGGATGAGCGTCTCGTGGACCTTGCGGCCCCGCGCAACGGCCAGGGCGTCGGCATCGGTCTGGCTGGCCTGGTTGCGGGCGAGCGCGGCGCCTGGCAGGGCCGAGCTGCCCTGGACCTCGAGGACGCAGTCGGCGCACGTGCGGAGGAAGCGGACGGCATCCTCGAGCGTGCCGAGGGCGGCCGCGGCGTCGCGGAAGTCCGTGCGGTTGGGCAGGAACTCGATCTCGACGCCGGTCTCGAAGATCAGCCGGGCGCCGGCGATCTGGTCGTCGGACACCGCCTCACGATTCGTGTAGTCCGTCACCTGGAAGACCTCGGCGCTGGGCCGCTCCGACGCGCTGCCGACGAGGGCCGGCTCGGCGCGCGCCGCCAGCACGAACGTGTCGGCGATGAGCGTGTCGAGGTCGGGGACGTCGGGCACCGCGGCGCCGCAGTAGCGCCAGTAGAAGGCCGATTCCTCGAGGCGGTTGCGGAGCGTCGCCTTCTCCTCCATGAGCTGCGCCGCATCGCGCAGCGTGGCGAACGCCTCGCGGTCGAGGTCGGCGCGGAACGTGGCGGCCTCCTCCGTGGTCAGGAGCGCCTGGCGGGCGTCGTCGCCGTCGGACCAGGCCAGGATGCGGTCGAGCGCTGCGTCCGGGTTGGACGACAAGTCGAGCAGGCTGGCGTAGTAGGCGCGCGTGAACGCCTCGAAGGCGGCCGGATCGGCATCCATCCGCAGCCGGGAGAACTCGACGACGTCCCACAGGATGCGGACGTCCTTGCTCGAGAGGATCACATGGCTGCCCTCCACCGCGCCGAGCGCGCGTTCCACCTCGGGCTCCCAGGCAACGACGGATGCGATGTCCTGCTCGACGCCGCTGTTGATCCAGTCGTCGACGGCGGCCGCGGCGTCGTCGGCCGGGACCGGCACGCGGATCGGGGCGTTGGCGGTGTGGCTGGCGAAGCATGCCATGTACTCCGACACGCTGCCGCCCGTGAACGCGATGGCATGGTCGAAGATGCCCTGCCACGTTTCGATGCCGGCCTTGGCGACGATCGCGTCGTTGCCGGCGCTCTGGCCGATCGGGACGCCGACCGCGACGCCCGGCCCGCACTTGCGCACGGCGTCGAGCGTCGTGGCCAGCGCGTCGTACGAGCCGCTGCGCACCGCCTCGCATTGGCCCTCCTCATCGAGGTCGACGTCCTCGGCGTACACGTCGACGAGCTCGAGCGTGTAGCCGTAGCGCTCCATCGACCCGCTCGCCGCCATGTGGGCCAGCGTCGCCATGTACGGCGTGTACTGCAGTGTCAGCACGCGGAACGGCTTCAGGTCACCGGCTTGCGCGCGCGTCGGGACCGCGCTGCGGGCCGTGGAGGTGCCGCGGCCCACGGCGGCGGGCCGGTCATAGCCGGCAGCGGTCGCCGCCGGCGGCGTGTCGCCCGAATCCGCCAGCTGCCGCGAGAGCTGCGGCGCCAACAGGACGCCGATGAGCGCGCACCCGAAGGCCACGACGAACAACCCGAACGCGACCCTTCCCCAGCGGACCTTCATGGCGACGTTGCCTCTCGGCGCGGCCCGGCCGGCGGGCGGCCGGGCGATGCGATTCGATGTCGGTCGTGGCGACCCGCGATCAGCCGTTCCCGCCCGCTGCCTGCTGCGATGCGCCGTCGTCGCCGGCGCCGGCCTCGATCTCGGCCGGTGCCTCGACACTCGGCGCCGCGGCCGGCGGGGCGAAGCCCAGCTCCGCCTTCAGCTCTTCCAGCTTGGCGGCGCCGGCGGCGCTCGTCGTCAACATGCGATCGGTCGTGGCCCGCCGCTTCTGGTCCCACAGCGCGTCCACGACGTCCCGGCGCGACCGGTAGCGGGCCTCGTCCGTCTGGAGGCGCTCCTGCGCCCGGGCGCGGATGTTGGACTGGTCGTTCGGGACGAGATCCATCATCTGCTCGCGCAGCTCGAGCTGCTGGCGGCGCATGCCGGTCATCCGCGCGCGAGCGACCAGGCGGGTGTCGTGCCGGGAGAGCTTCTCGAGCTCCTTGGCCTGGTCGAGGATCATGTGGATGGCTTCCTTCTTGTCCTGAAGGGCATCCTCAACGACCTGTTCGAGATCGCCGACCTCGGCCTCCGCCTGGGCGAGCTCCTCGGCCAGGCTGGTGGCACGGGCTTCCTCGGCCTCGGCGGTCGTGGCGTCTCCCTTGCCGGCCGCGGCGGCTGCCGCCTGGAGGTGCTGCTTGGCTTCGTGGCGCAGGTTGGCGGCCACGATGCGCGCCTCGGCCAGCTGCTGGACCATCATCTCGGCGGCGGCCCCGACATCCTCGGCCGCGCCCATCTGCTTCTTGAGGTTCTCTGCCCGCTTCACCCGGTCATACGCCAGCCGGCGCTCCAGCGGCACGCTGTCCTCGGCGCGATCGACGAAGATGCCCATGAGCATCCGGAAGAAGTCGGCGATCCGCTTGAATAGGTTCACTTCGTCGCTCCTGGCGTTTCGATCCGGTCGGCGGGCGGGGCGGCCGGCAACCGCGTTGCCGGGGAGGATTCTGGGAAGGCACGGCGATCATATACGCGCGTCCGGCCGTTGGGTCGCGCGGAGGGCGGCCGACAGCTGTTCTCCCACGCTTGGCGGCGATCCTGCCGACGCATCCGGGCGGCATGGTAGAAGACGGGCGGGGGGCGGTCAAACAGTTCGGGGACGCGGCGTCGTACAATCCTGCTGCACAGCCTTCGAGGAGCGCACGATGTCGGACCTGTCGAAGTCGGATGTGGCCCGCTGGATCGGCCGCCCGTACCGCCGAGCCGTGACCGAGCTGTACGCCGGGACCCACATCTGGGACCACGTGCGGTACGACGAGGCCGGGGACCTGTGGGTGAACGACCTGCGCCTCGCCGATGCGGTGGCCGCGTGCGCCACGCCGCTCGAGGTCGTCGACACGACGGTCATCGAGCGCCGCTGCTCGGAGTGGATGGCGCTGACGCGCGCGGTGGCGGTCGAGATCGGCTATGCCGGTCGCTTGAACTACCTGTACGCATCCAAGGCCAACATGGCCGCCGAGGTGACGCACGCCGCCTACCGTTCGGGCTGGCACGCCGAGACGAGCAGCACGCAGGACCTGCGGCACCTGGAGTGGCTCCGCCGGCACGGCCTGCTGCCCGATGGCATGCGCGTGGTCTGCAACGGCTTCAAGCTGCCGCCGCCCGGCGCGGTAGCCGCCGAGCGCACCATGGAGCCGGCCGATGCGGCGCCGTCACCGGTCCCGCCGTCGTCCGACGGCCGACTGGCCGTGCCGCGGGCCGACCGCCTGGCGCTGGGGGTCGACGGCGGCTACGCTGCGACCATCGTGCGCCTGCGGCGCGAGGGCTGGCGGATCGAACCGATCCTGGACTGGGGTGAGCTCCCGTACTTCGCCGCGGCGGGCGTGCCGCTCGATGTCGGACTTCGGCTGAAGTTCGGCCGGATCGTCGATCGCCCGTCGCTGGCGGCCTGCGTCAGCCGTTTCGGGCTGACGCCCGAGCAGCTTGCCTCGGCCGCGGCAGCGGTGGACGCCGCCCCGAACCTCACGCTGACGACGCTGCACGCGATGGTCGGCGCAGCCGAGGAGATCCCGCTGCCCGAAATGGTGGCGGCCTACCGCGTGGCCGGGGCGATCTGGTCCGAGCTGCGGGCGGCGCACCCGACGCTGGTCGAGCTCAACCTGGGGGGCGGGGTGCCGCCGCTGTCGGAGAACTATGACCACGCCGGACTCGTGCGCGGCGTGCTGACCGCGCTGGCCGAAGCGGCTGCGGCGGCCGGGGTGCCGTCGCCGGATGTGACGTACGAGCTCGGCAGCCTGGTGGCCGAGGAAGCGGGCATCCACGTGTTCGGCCAGCTGCAGACGAAGGACAACGACGATCGGCCGACCGACTGGGCGCTCATCGACGGCGGGCTCATGGCGGCGATCCCGGACATGCTGCTTATCGACAAGTCCTTCCGGATGCTCGCGACGCGCGGCGCGGATCGGCCGGCGCGGGCGCTGCGGCTGGGCGACGTGACGTGCGATTCCGACGGCCGCTACCCGCCCAAGCGCTGCGGCGAGGACGCCGCCATCCTCCTGCCCGAGGGCGACGACGTCCAAGTGGCGATCCTGGGCGTCGGCGCCTACCAGGAGATCCTGTCCGGGGTTCGCGGCGCGCACCATTGCGGCCTGCTCGAAGCGCTCGAGCTCATCGTCGAGCGCGGTGCCGACGGGGCGCGGCGGGTCCGGCTGACGCCGCGCCAGACTTGGCGCGATGCGGCGCACGTCCTGGGGTACACGGACGAGACGGCCGAGGCGCTGGCCCGGACACAGGCCCGGCCGGTCGGCTGATCGGGGCGCGGAGAAGCCCGACTCGGAGGATCCCGGGGGCCACGCGGCCGGCGGATGCGGGACGGCTGCGTCGGCCACGCTGCTATCCTTGCGGCGTCGCTCTCCCTCGCTGTGAGCCCGGAGTCCGCTGATGTGCCCGACGAAGGTGCGCCCGATGCTGCGCTTGATCGACCGCCCGGACCGCCGCTTGCCGCGAATGGCCGGCGCCGTGCTCGCCGTCGGCGTGTTGGTGCTGACCGGCCTTTCCGACGCGCCGCCTGCCGCCTCGTCCCCGCTGGCCGACGACGCCCGGTCGTTCGCGCGGCTGCCGTGGGCGATCCGCGGTCCGTCGGTTCCGTACCGTTCGGCCCCGACGTCGGCGGTGCAGCCGACGACCGGCCCGACGCGAACGCCGCTGCCGACGCACACGCCCTTGCCGCCGACGGCCACGGCCACGGCCACGGCGGATCCGCGCCGGGCGGCGTACCCGACGGACGCGGCGCAGATCGTCCTGCAGATCGGCCGAACGGATGCGGAGGACCAGGGGATCGCATGGGAGGAGATGAGCGGCACGCCCTACCTGACGGTGTACGGTGACGGCCGCGTGATCGCCTTTCGGCGCCTGTTCAGCTACGACCAGACGCTGTATGAAACGCGGGTCGATGACGCCCAGATGCAGCGCTGGCTCGTGCCGCTGCACTACGACGTGAAGATCTTCGACCTCGAGGCCCGGTACAACCATCCGGACGAGTCGCGCTTCGCTGCCCACCTTTTCATGGCGTTCGGGACGGGCGAAAAGGACTGGAAGCGCGTCTCCATCGGCGGGCTGAACCACTGGGTGGAGGGCGATCTGCCGCCCGATCCGGCCGCGGCCCGCATCCGGGCGCTGGCGTCGCTCATCCTCGGCCTCGAGCCGTTCACGAAAGTCCTCGACGCGCCGTACGCCGCCGGCGAGTTCACGATCATCAGCCATGAGATCGCCGGCACCGGGGCGCCGACGTGGCCGCTGCGGCTGAACGTGAAGAAGATCTCCGACGCCGCGCCGCTGCGCACCGGCGAAGGCTACGTCCACGGCCCGCCCGGCCACCTCATCGCCACGGCCGCCACCGCCCAGCCCGTCCGCGACCTGACGGTGAAGGATGCCCGCGAGCGCTTCCCGGCCCATGCCTTCGTGGCCACCTACAAGACCTCCGGCAGCGCGAACCTGTTCGCCGTCGGGGCGCGGCCGGAGGTGCCGGGGGGTTCGCGGTGGTTGCCGGAACGGACGTACGACAAATGGTATCGGAAGGATGAGGCCGTCCCGTAGGGGCAGGTCCCCGTGCCTGCCCCGCAGGCCGTCCGCTCCTCCACCACGCCACGGCCAAAACCACGACGATTGATCGTTGTTCGGGTCGTGGGCATGTTTTTGGGGCGGCGGCCTGCGGGGCAGGCACGGGGACCTGCCCCTACGGGACCACGTGTTGGGCGGATCGACAACGTCGTTGGGCGGATCAATGCAATCCGTGTGTCGGGGGGCCGTGACCGGGGAAACGGACGGGGCGGTTCCACATCGCGACCGCCCCGTCCGTCACACCACGTCGACCAACGTCAACCCACCGGCACCGCGATCGTGGCCGGATCCACGAACGTCCCCGGGTTCTCCCACGCAGTCGCCTCGGCCACTGCCGGGTCGAGGATCAGAGCGTAGTCGATCCAGGCCGGCTGCGGCTTGAAGCCGAGGGCGTAGTTGATGGCGAGCATTCCCTGGTTGCCGGTGTTGTTCCAGGTCTTCACCTTCTTGAAGCCGTTCGCCCGGGCGAACTCGAGCGCGCGCAGCTTGAGCGCGAGCGCGATCCCGCGGCGGCGGTACTCCCGCCGGACGCCGGTCAGGCCGGTGTAGACGACGTCCGGCTCGCCCTGGCTGAGCCAGAGCGTCGAGATGCCGGCCATCTCGCCGTCGACGATGGCGATCATGAAGCCGTCGGGTACCAGGTTCGGGCTGTCGACGAACCGCTTGATCCAGACGTCGAAGTCCGGGTCGGTGTGCTTGTCGGTCGACGGGATGTCGGCCGCCGCCGCGTTCGACACCTCGAACAGTCGCCGGCCCCAGCCGTCGGGATCCTCGGCGCGTAGCTCGGTGAGCGTCGCCAGGCGGATGCCCGAGGCCTCGACGGCTTCCGCCTTGCCGGCGAACGCCGATGGGTCGTACGTCGCCAGGTCGAGGTGGTTCTCCCACTCGCGCATCAGCTCGCTGAAGCCCCGGCGCTCGGCAAAGCGGATCGCGTCGGCCTGGTCGTCGCGGACGCCGACGGACAGCTTGGCCGGGTCGAGACGCTCGACCGAGGCACGGATGTGGTCGAACAGCTGCGTGCCGACGCCGCGGCGGCGCCAGTCCGGGTGGACGTTGACGTCGATGTACAGCTTGCGCGGATGGTAGGACCACGACGACTGCCCGGCGGAGGAGATCCCGACGAGCGTGCCGTCCGGTCCGTAGGCCATCCAGCGCTCGATGTGGATCTTGGGGTCGCGGTGCGCGTCCTCGTGCTTCGCCTCGGCGACGGTGTCGATGTAGTCGTCGGGGTACATGGCGTTCGAAAGGGCGGTGCGAGCTTCGTACTCGGCATCGGTCTGTTCGAACGGGCGAATGGAAATCGGAAGGGGCTTCATCGCAAGGTCTCCTGGTCATCGGAATGGGAACGGGCGAAGGGGCAAACGAACGCGAATCCAAACCGGTAAATGGCAAACAAAACCCGGCAAACGGCAAACAAAACGACGCGCCGGGGTGATCACCCACGGCGCGTCGCAACTGGCACTTGCCTGGAGGAGGCGAATCCTCGTTGAGGCATATCCTCATTGAGGCACAACAGTGCGACCGCTACGAAACAAAAAGACCGTGGGCGTCAGCCCCACGGTCCACACGTTTCGCACGCGGTCGGGATGGGAACTAACGCAGGTTGCGCTCCAAGCCACCAATCACTGTCATCGGTTCCCTCCTGCGGTGTGGTCGTTCGGCCCGACGTCGAATGGGTCGCGGCCCAAAGTGGTCACGATCCATGGACCCAACCATGGCCTCAGCCATGGCAGCGGCGGCAGTGTACGTGGTTTCGCGGACCTTGTCAAGACCCAATTTCAACCCGTCGCGCCCCGCCGGAACGGATCCGGCGGGGCGCTGAACAGGGGGAGACGGTCGGTGGGGGCAGCGGGTGGACTGCCCTGCAACCGTTCGAAAGTCGAGGCTGGGAGGGGCAGTGGCGGCGGCTACCGGCAGCCGCAGCTCCATACGATCGAGTTGAACATCGGGTGGAACGGCAGGCTCGGACTGCGCAGGGTCAGCCAGCGGCGCATGCCGTTCGTCGGGCTGGCAGGCAGGTTGGGCGAGCACCGGATGCCCCAGCCGTAGATCCCGGCCGGGTTGGCGACCGCCGCGCTCACGATGGCCGCCGGCACCTTGCCCTCCACGCTCGGGCAGACCTGCGGCTCCGGCTGCGCGCCGGGCACTGGCGTTGCGGCGGGCGGCTGCGTCGGCGTCGGGGCGACGCGGAACGGGGCGTACGGGTCGATCGTCTGGCAGGCATCGCCGGTGACGTCGGGGTAGATCGCCCAGACATCGCTTTGCTCGGCCGTGCCGTTCAGGCCGCCCATGACGAAGAGGCGATTCTGTGCCCAGTCGAACACCCCGGGGACCATGCTGCGTCCGGTGATCCCGGGCAGGTTGTCCTTGGCCAACCGCTCCCAGGTCAACTGGCCCTCGGTCTGGCCGAGCGGCGCGAGGTTCGTGCGCCAGACGCCGCCGCTATATGCCGCGCCGTCGGCGATCTTCGGGTCGGCCGTGCCCATCCAGGAATAGAACTGGTGCGTCGTGCTGTTGTAGGCGCAGGCGCCGTCCGCGCGTGCGCCGAACGCGTCGAAGTTCGAGAAGCGCGCCGAAACGTCCGACCACGTCCCGCCGGACTTCAGGTCGAGCCAGTGCGCCTGCTTGAAGGCCGCGCGGCCGCCGCCTGGCGTGCCGCCGACGACGAAGACGCCGTCGAGCCCGAGGTCCTTGTCGTAGACGTACGCGGCGCACGCGCCGTAGCGCCGCGCCGGCATCGTTCCGCCGGTGCGCATCTCGCGCACGTTCCACTTCGTCCCGGACGGCGCGGCGGTCCAGACCCCGTCCTGCGAGGCGGCCTCGGACAGCGTGTTGAACGTGCCCTGCCCGAACACTGCGCGGCCGCGCTGCGAGTCGACGACCGCCCACAGGTGCGTCAGCCGACCAGCCTGGGCGGCTACATCCGCCGGTACGCTGCCGACGTTCAAGCTGTCGGGCAGCCAGCGAACGCCCTTGGCGTCGGGCGAACTGCCGATCGAGAGCAGGCGGACGTCCCCACCGGACTTGGTCGCAGCGTCCACGTGGCCGTTGTCGCAGCCGCCCGTGCCGAGCACGGACGCCCAGACGCCGTCGGCGACCTTGGCGGTGGCCATCTCGCGGCAGCCCTTGTTGTTCTCGCGCGTGTAGCCTTCGTCCCCGCCGTACATGACGGTGTTCCACGACGCCATCGCGCCGTCGAGCTTGATCGCGTACAGATCGTGGTCCGACACGGAGTTGTCGGCCGTCAGCGCGATCCCGCCGCCGGCGAACGTCATCACGCCCGTCTTCTCGTTGTAGCCGCCGAAACCGCCGTAGCGCGCCTGCGGCAGGTTGGGCAGCTTGACGTAGCACGCATTGTCGGCCTGGATCCGCTCCGTGGGCATCGGCGGCGCGGCGCGCACGATGCTGCCGTGCGACGCACCGAACGCCGCGGCCAATAAGCCGATCGCCGCCAAGCCGAACGCCGTGCTTCGGATGGTTCTTCGAGCCAGTGTCGCGTTCATCCCTCATCCTTCTTGTTCAGCGCCGCGCAGTGCGGCGCGGGTTCACGCGTCCGATGGGTCCGGGACCGGGAACTGACAGCTGAGCGGCTGCAGCGAGCCCGCGGTGACGAGATCGGCGATCGTCCATGCGGCGAACGACCGCTCGAGGTAGGCGGCGGCCTCGTCGAGGCGTTGGTGGAGCGGGCAGAGCTGGCCGCTGTGCTCCGGGCGATCGAGCGGGCAGACGAGGATGCGCTTGAGCGGGTCGATCGCGTTGACGACGCTCAGCACCGACATCTCGCCGGCCGGTCGCGCCAGCGTGAAGCCGCCTTCCCGTCCGCGTTGGGAGCGCAGCAGGCCGACGCGGGCGAGATCCTTGAGGATCTTCGCCAGGTAGGGCGCCGGCACCTGGCTGTACCCGGCGATCGCCTGTGCGGTCTGCGCCTTGTCGGGGCGCGCGCCAAGGCAGACGACGGCCCGCAAGGCGTACTCGGCGGTCTGTGAAAGCATGGTGCACACTCCAATGGCGGATAAGATGATCCGATTATACAGAATGGTCAAATCGTTGTCCACGGCAAGCGGCCAAGACGGGGTCCGAACTGTGGCCGATGCTCGCGCCGAACGGGAACCCGCGGTACCCTCGGGGCATGCACCATCCACCGCGCGCACGTCCACTTGGCGATCCGGCGGGCGCCCGCGCCGACCGCGGCGCCTTCGCTTCGCTGCGGAGCGCGGCGCGTGATCGAGCCGTCCTCGTGGGCCTTGTGCTCGTCGGCCTCGCCGCGCGCGTGCCGGGCATCGCGCACCAGCCGCTCCAGTGGGACGAGGGCTGGAGCATCGCCCTTGCCCGGCTGCCCGTGGGCGATGCGCTGCGGCTGACGGCGCTCGACGTGCATCCGCCGCTGTATTACGGGCTGCTGCATGCCTGGGTCGGGGCAACCGGCACGACGCCGCTGGCCGTGCGGGCGTTCTCGGTGCTCGCGTCGGTGATGGCCGTCCCGCTGGCGGGGGCGGCGGCGCGGGCGTGGTGGCCGGCGGACGGACGCAGCGATGTAAACGACGGCGCCCGCCGCTGGGCCGGCTGGGCGGCCGCGGCCGCCAGCGCGCTTGCGCCGCCGCTCGTCTACTACGCCGGCGTCGGGCGGATGTACGCGCCGGCGGTGGTCGGCGTCCTCGCGGCCACATGGGGCGTCGCCGCCTGGCTCGAAGTCGGCGGCCCGCGCCGGAAGGCGCGACGGCGCGCGCGCGGCTTGGCCGTGGCCGTCGCCGGCAGCGCCGGAGCGCTCCTGTCGTTCTACTACAGCGGTTTCGCCCTCGCCGGGATGGGCCTCGCGGCCCTCGGCGTGCGTCCGGCGACGACGTGGCGCCGGTGGCTCGCGTGGGTCGGCGCGACGGCCGCGCTCGTTGCGCCGTGGCTGATCTTCGCGCTGCCGCCGCTCGCGGCGCGGATGGCGGATCGTGCGGTCGACGGCGCTGCGCCGGGCGCGTCGGTGGCGGCGCTCATGGCGGCCGGGTGGCGCGCAGTGCTGTTCGTGAACACCGGCGGGCCGGTCTTGGCGGGGTGCGTCGCCGTCGGGTTGGCCGTCGCGCTCGGACGCGCCCTCGACGGCGTGCCTGCGAGCGTCTCGGCGCGCGGGCGGCTGGCGGCGACGGGGCTGCCGATCGTCCTCGTCTGCGCCGCGGTTGCCGTCGGCGCGCGGGCGCACATGTTCGCCCCCCGCTACGCCACGGTGGCGACGCCGTTCGTGGCGCTCGGGATCGGCTGGGCGGCGGCCGGGGCGGTTCGTCGGCGTTGGACGGCGGTTCCGGCGATCGTGGCGCTGGTCGCCGCCGCGTGGCCGACGCTCTCGGGCGCGATCTACGCACGGTCGGCGGAGTGGTTCGAAGCGTACGATCCGGGGGCGATCCACCGGGCGGTCACCGAGCTGGCGCGGCCGGGTGACGTCGTGGCGTTCAACATCCTCAGCATGGCGGGGGCATACGACAGCGCCGCAGCGGCCGGTACCGATCGCGACGGCAGCAACGACGGCAACGGCAGCGATGGCGGCAGCCCCTCGTGGACGTACGCCCAGCTCTGGGATCCCGTGCACGAGCCGGTGAAGCCGGCGATCCGGCGCGTCGAGAACGCGTACGAGGCGGCGCTCCGCGGCGACGACGTCGGCACGGCGGCGCTCTGGCTGGCGCTCTACAAGGGAACCGCCGCGTCCGACACCGCGTCGCTCAAGGCGTGGGCGGACGACGAGCTGTTCCCGACCGCCGGCCGTTGGGTCAGCGACACGCTGCTCGTCGGCTACGTCGACGCGCCGACCGACATGACGCGCGCGTTCGAGCCGGCCGTCGCGTTCGGCGACGGCATCGTGCTGCGCCGGGCGCGGTACACGTCGACCGCGCCGAGGGGGGGCAACGTCGCCGTGGCGCTGCGCTGGCGGGCGGATGCGGTGCCCGCGGGCGACGCACGCGTCGTCGTCCGGCTCGTCGACAGCCGCGGCCGCACCGTGGCGCAGCGCGACGCCGTGCCGGTGGGCGAGAGCCGGCCGACATCGAGCTGGGGCGCGGGCGAGACGCTGGACGACCGGCACGGGCTGCGGGTGCCGATGGCCGCGGACGGTCCGGTGCGGATCGTCGTCGGGCTCGTCGATGCGGCCGGGAACGCGCTGGGCGCCCCGGTCGATGTGGGTTGGGTGAGCGTCGGCGCGGGCATGGGCATCGATGCCGACCTGGCGGGGCGCTGAGCGCGTTCCCGGCCGGCGGCTGCTTTCATTGCGGCGGCTTCTGCGCCTGCTTCCACGCCTACTTCCATTGCATGTAGGGGCTCGCCAGGATCAACGCCACCGCACGCAGCTCGTCCTGCCCCGCCGACCGTCCCGGATCGTTCGGGTCGGCGCCGGCGCCGTTCAGGCAGTCGACGACGATCGCTCGGTCTTCGGGCAGCATGGAGCGGCCGAGGAGGGTGAGGATCCAGTGGTCGGCGATCGCGTCCGCGCCGACGAGGTTGTCGGGGCGGTGCTCGTGGGGCTTGTAGCCGGGCACGGTCGATCCGCGGGCGATCGCGAACGCCAGGTTCCAGCGGTGCAGCATGCCGGCGGCCGACGTCCACGGGAGGTTGACGTCCGGGTAGCCGTCCGGCGTCAACCAGGCGAACGGGATCTGGCCGAGCTTGAACATGTGGCCGTTGTAGCCGACGAGGTGCTCATACCACAGCGTGAAGGCCATCGACCGGTCGCCGAGCGCGGGCTCGAGCAGGTGGCGCGGCGTGCCGACGGCCCGCATCATCCGCACCGCCAGGTCGATCGGGCGCGCGAGCTTGCCGCCGTGCCGGCCGAACGCGCTCGCGAAGTCGTCCGACGTGAGGATCGCGCGCACCATCGCCCCGATGTGGCCGTCCGTCCGGCGATAGACGTCGGCGACGTGCGCCACGAGCGCGGGAGCGGCCGTCTCGGGGTCGTCGGCGACGAAGCGGCGGACGAGCTTGGCGGCCAGGAAGCGGGGCGTCGCCGGGTGGTTGCACAGGAGGTCGAGGACGATCAGGCCGTCCTGGATGCCGCCGCCGGCCGGAATGGCGTGGCCGAGGACGGTCTTCGGAGCGTCGTCGTGGTCCTGCGGCTTGAACAGGAACGTGCCGTACACCGGGTCCTGCCACTTCAGGTTGCGGGTCCAGCCGGTGAAGCACCGGGCCACCTCGAGGACGTCGCGTTCGGTGTACGGCACCCCGTCGACGGCCACGCCGAGCGTGTGGAGCTCCATGATCTCACGGGCGTAGTTCTCGTTCGGCTTGCCCTTGACGTTCTCGATGTTGTTCAGGTAGATCAGCATCGCCGGGCTGTGGGCCGAGGCGCCCAGCAGATCGCGGAAGCGCCCGAGCGCATGCGGCCGGATCGTCTCGCGGTCGTCGACGGTCTTGTAGTAGTCGACGCCCTCCTGGAGCTGGTAGATCGAGAAGTGGTCGCTCCAGAAGTCGACCATGACCTCGAACAGCCTGCGCCGGCTGAACGTCTGGCGATAGAACATCGCCGCGTTCAGGGCGTCCGGGATGTGGTACGTGCGCTGCAGGAGCTGCGAGAGTTCGTTCAGCGACATCGCGAGCGTCGGGAGCCCCGCCATCAGGGCGTTCTCGACCGCCGAGTCGTCGATCGACGCCGGATCGAGCTGGGCGTCGATCCACGCCGTCGTGCCCATGGCCCGCACTTCCGCGAGGTCGTCGGCCGATGGACCGAACGCGGCGCGGCTGAGGAGGTGGACGGCGGGGTCGGGGGGCGGCATCTGTGCGCTGTCGGCCGCCAGCCAGGCGCGCGGCGGAGCGTCGTTGTCGCGGGTGCGCACGGCGCTGCGGGAGCGGCGGCCGCCGAGGCCGACGAGCTGCCGCCGCGAGAGCCGTGCCGGGTTCCGATCGCCCATGGTCTTCGTCCTCCTCGTGCGTGACGAACACATGGGCGGAGGGCGGGTGGGGGTCACGGCGGCGCGGTGAGAACGAGGGGCGATCGTGCACGACGAGGGTGGGGCAGCCGTGCGCGTCGAGTCGGCAACGGGAGAGGGCGGCGACCCGTGTGGTCGCCGCCCTCTGGATGTCGTTCTTCAGCGCACCGTCGGTTGCCGAGCCGAAGCGGCGTACGTCGGCTGCTGCCGGAGCGGTTACTGGGCGCTGTTGCCCGCGCCCGCCGCGCCCATCGAGACGACGCGGTACGTCAGGATGCGGCCCGGCAGGTAGTTGAACACCTGGACGTTCACCGTTCCGTCGAACGAGGGCGTGAACTCGACGGTGGCGTTGCCGTTGCCGAGCGCGGCCTGGCCCAGCTTGCCGAACGGGCCCCAGACGCCGAACCCGGCGCCGTTCCAGCTGGCCGGGGCGTCGATGGCGCCGTGAATCGTGACGTTGTAGTTCGTGCCCCGAACCACGTTGAACGAGAGGTCGGCCGAGGCGCCGGCCGGGTTGCCCTCGAGGCTGCCGCCGCCGGGGGTCGATGCGGCGGTCGTCGAACGCGTCGCAGCACCCGTTGTCGCGCCGGTCGCCGCCGCGCCGCTCGCCGCCTTGGCGCCCGCGGCCGCCGCCGGCGCAACGGGCGCCGCCGATGTCGTGACGCCGCCGATCACGCCGCCGGCCGGCGCGAAGTTGCCGACGCGGAAGCAGGCGTCGTCCCAGAACGAGTCGTTGTGCTTGACCGGGAACTCCATCGAGCTGTGGGTGTAGACCGTGACCGAACCGCCCTTTGCGACGGCGGACACGGCGAGATTCACCCACGCATCGACGGTACGGACGGGTGCCGACCAGACGACGGAGGCCGGCGGCGCCGAACCCATCTGCGGCACGGCGCCCGTCGGGTCGATGCCGACACGGATTTCGTAGTTGCCCGGCTTCTCCATGTCGGAGATGAACGTCCGGCGCACCGGATCGAACGCGTCGCCCTCGCCGCTGTAGGCCTGGGCGAAGATGCTGAACGTGTAGGCCGTTCCGGGCCGCGCCGCGACCTTCTGGTAGACGCCGGCGGTGTGCGTGCCCCAGGTCGTGAACCACTTCATGCTGTTCGCGCCGGAGTGGACGCGCGCCCAGTCGCCGCCGATGGCCGTCTGCTCCACCTTGAACTCAGGCTCGCGGTTCCAGGTGGCATTGCCGCGCACGAACCACGGCGACCAGCCATTGCCGACGGCCGACGACAGGCTGGTGCCCTCGGACTCGGTCTTGTGCGAGGGGCCTTCGAAGCCGGGATTCTGGAGGAGGTTGCCGGCACAGCCGGCCTGCACGGCGGGGGCGGTTGCGGGCGCAGCATGTGCCGGCGAGGCGGCGGAGGCAGTCAGGACGACGGCGGCCGCGAGGGCCGCAGCGCCGGGAATGAACGACGAAACGCGCACGGGGCACTCCTGTTGGCAAGCTGCGTATCCGGACGACGACAAGTACGTCGCCATTCTACGGCGTGGGATCGCGCCGGGTCAACGGAGTGCGCGCGGCATGCCAAGGTCCGGCGTGTAGGGGCACGGCATGCCGTGCCCGGGCCCGCCGAACGGATGACGCACGGCGGAAGACAGGGCACGGCATGCCGTGCCCCTACACAACCATCGTCGTGGAGGCGGCGCATGTGGGTTTGTGGCGGACATGGACGATCCAACGCGGTCCTTGCGCGACGTTCGGCCGCAGCACCACTGTCCAACCGGGGCATGCTATCCTGTCGCGCCGTGCCGCGATGCCCCGCCGCAATCCCAGGACGATGCCATGA
>Ga0138256_10000350_pt1 | contig 52043 bp, 38 predicted proteins | sample KNB2016incub_MG_FD_105486 | JGI IMG/M metagenome (GOLD analysis project Ga0138256, IMG submission 105486) | Active sludge microbial communities from wastewater in Klosterneuburg, Austria - KNB2014incub_MG | ecosystem: Engineered > WWTP > Activated sludge > Unclassified | place: Austria...
AAATAATTTTCGGCATTTTGCGGATTCTCGCTTCAGTTCAAAAATTCTTTTGTGCTCTCAATCAAGGGCTGTGGCGGGGCGTCGAACTTCAGAACTTCTTCTTCGAGCGTCCACACCTCAAACAATGCGGGCGGGCATTCGGTGACGAAACGCGACGGCTTCTGCAGTACGATCTGCCGGTTGTAATCGGTGATAAGCAGCGGGTAAGTTATGTAAAGCTCGTCCTTCGCCCGCGTCAGCGAAACGTACCAGAGGCGGCGTTCCTCTTCTTCGGCGTCTAGTTCTTTAAGGCTGCGCGGACTTGGGAATTTCCCTTCGGCGGCCCAGATGATGAAGACGGCTTTCCATTCCAACCCTTTTGCCTGATGGACACTGGTCAACGTAAGCAGCTCATCATCTTCGCCGCCTTCCACAACTTCCTCACCGGCCACCGCCTGCGGCTCCTTAAATCTTTCGGTCGAAAGAAGTGCAAGCTCGGAAAGAAAATCCTCTGTCGAACTGTATCGATTTGCGAATTGCGCCAGGCCGCGCAGGTCCTCCATCCGCGCGTCGGCATTCTCAAAATTCTCGAGCAAATACTGCTCGTATCCGTTCTCAAGTATTAAAGTGATCTGTTTTGACGGATTGCCGCGATTGTCGGCACTGACAAGAAGTTCGATCAATTTCACGAAATCAAGCCATGGCCGGCTCGATCGCAACCGTGCCGTTTGCGTTTCGCCGCCCGATCGAATTTGCCGGACCAAAGATGTTTCCGCTGCCGCGTCGCCCGTTAACACGGACGGTTCCGGCCTCGCGGCGATCGCTTCGAACAAGCGATTTGCAGTCTTGTTGCCAACGCCGGGTATGAGTTTGAGAATACGTTTCCAGGCAAGCTCATCGCGCGGGTTTACGAGGATGCGTAGATAAGAAACCACATCTTTAATATGTGCCTGTTCAAAAAAGCGGACGCCGGATTGGACACGGTACGGAATGTTGCGGCGCGCCAGTTCGAGCTGCAGTTCGATCGAATGATAATGCGATCGATAAATGACCGCGATGTCTTCGAGCCCGGTGCCCGCGTCCCGCAATTCCAGGATACGCGACGCGACAAACACCGACTGCTGTTCAACATCTGAGCATGGAACAAGTGCCGGCTTCCAATCCTTTGAACGCTTCACGGCCTGCAGTATCTTAGGAAACTGACGCCGGTTATTCGCGATCGAAACATTTGAAAGTGCAAGTATCTCGGGCGTTGAACGGTAGTTCGTTTCCAGTTTGAAAACCTGTGCCTCAGGGTAGCGTTTCGGAAATTCGTAAAGGTTTGTGAACTCGGCCCCGCGCCACGCAAAGATCGATTGCGCATCATCGCCGACCACCATTACATTTCGGTGTTTTACGGCCAGCAGGTCTATTATCTCAGCCTGCAAGCGGTTTGTATCCTGATATTCGTCAACAAGAATATGCTGAAACTGCTCGGCATACAGGTCCGAAATCGCCGGTTTTTCGACAAGCAATTTCTTCACGTTCAAAAGCAGGTCGTCGTAATCCATCACGTTTCGTTCACGTTTGCGAAGCTGATAGATCGAATCGACGCGCATTATCTGCTGCGTGAGCATTTCAAAATACGGATATTTGCCGGCGACCACGTTCTCGATCGGAAGATCGGTATTATTCGCAAAACTGATAATATCCTGAACGACCTCGGGTTTGGGAAAGCGTTTTGCTTTTGTGTCGATCGCGGCGTCCTCGATGCAGAGGGCGATCAGGTCGCGGGCGTCTTCGCTGTCGAGAATGGAGAAATTTGCGTCATAGCCGATGCTCGCCGCGTGCCGCCGAAGCATTAGGTTCGCAATGCGGTGAAAAGTACCGCCCCAAATGCGGTGAACATTCTGATTGCCGGTAAGCGATTCAACCCGACGAAGCATCTCGCGGCTCGCACGGTTGGTAAAGGTTGCGAGCAATATCCGCTGCGGCGAAATGCCTTGTTCGATCAGATACGCGACCCGATAGGTTATAGCGCGGGTCTTGCCGGTCCCGGCCCCGGCCACGACAAGCGTCGCTTTTGGCTGTGCCGTGACAACGCGAAACTGCTCTTCGTTCAGTTCACTCTTGTATCGGGTTAGCCGTTCAGGCAGGGACGATCGATCGCGCTTTAAGACATAACGTGCCACAAGTTTCATTTATAGCACGTCATGCCGTGAGTTAAAAAAGGCGGACGGGCCGGGCGGACGCTAACGCCCTCTCCACGCGGGCTTCAGCCGGCGTTCGCCTGGTCGGCCGGCCTGGTCCAGAGAGCGATAAGCCGCTTGCGGCTTTCCATTATTGTCGTCAGGTCAGGCAGCGAACGGACCAATGATTCGAGATGGATCAGATAGCCGGGGTCACCGAACAGTTCACGGACGTCGGGCAAAAATTCGTCGATCTTTGCATAGATAAAAACATGTTCCGTGTTCGCGTCGAGAAACATCTTTTGGTCAATTCCGCCGTTTAGTACAAGCGAAGCCGCCGTGTCCCAATAAGACGTGACCATCCGGAAATTGGCGCTCGCGCGTTCGCCGCCGCGGAACAGGGCAGCGATGTCCATTGCGGACCGCGGGGCAAATTCCGAAAAATACCACTGCCTCGCTGCCCGCATCTGTTCGTCACGGCGAAGTTCGTAAAGTTTTAATATTGCAATTGTGTCTTGTTGTTTATTCATCACGCCGCACGATCGCCTAACCGTTTAGCCCGATTTCAATGCCTCTCTCAAAAACACGATAAATGGATATGCCGCCTTAAAGCTTTCTGTAACAAGTTTCGGAAATTCCGCGGAAAGTACGGCCGTTTCGAAAAATTTCTCCGTGACGGTAAACGATTTAAGTTTCAGATATTCCAAGGCCTCATGGTCGGCGGAAAAGCCTTTTGGCGACCTGCTCAGACGGTCTGCGTCAAATCCGCCAAAGCGGTCGCCGAACTTCTTCGCCTCGACGATCTTGCGGAACCCTTCCGGATCAGTCGCAATGGCGTTGCGTATCTTCAAGAGCTCATGAGCGTCGGGCAAATGTTTGCCTGCGGCGGCAAAAAACATTTCCGGCTGGATGTGAAAATAGTAACCCGGCGACATCGCCTTTCGTCCGCCGGGTGCGATAAATGCTCCGAAGTTGGTTTTGTATGGACTCTTGTCTTTTGAAAATCGAACATCGCGATAGATGCGGAAAACGCAAGTTTTCGGGTCGATACCTGCCACGGCCGCATCAAATTTTGCGATCCGCCCGATCACGTCGTTCGTCAAAGCGATCACGTTGTCATTCGCGTCGTCAAACCACTTTCTGTTTGCCGTAAACCATTCGCGGTTATTGTTCTTTTCAAGCTTTTTTAGAAACTCGACAGTTTCGCTCCGCAGCATAATTCCGGTATATTACCACATACGCAATGTAGCCATGACGATATGAGGATCAGCATATATTTTCTTTTATTCATGCTTGCCTCCGGAACCTCCGCAATTGGACAGGACCGGGCTTGGAAGCTTGCGTTTAACGTGCTTCAAGACCAGAAAGCTGATGACTATGAGGTTTATACGATGTCGCTCGACGGTACAGGCGTTACAAATTTGACCAATAACAAGGACGTGGCATGGACCTACTATTCTGTTCCCGGGAAAGTGCTTTTTGTTAGCGACCGCGATGCCTGCCGACGCTGTTATTTTCTTTACGAATCGGACATCGACGGCAAAAATGTGCGCAGGGTTTCGAACCTCCAGCTCGAAGATTCGTGGATGGGAAGCAGGAACAATGGCAAAGAACTTGTCGTCGCCGGCCGCGTCGATACCAGATTTCGGTATCAACTTTACTTAGTTGATCGTGAAACCGGCCGTTTTCAAAAGCTGACCGATGAACCCGAGGCCGCGTTCAGGGACCCGACATTTTCACCCGACGGAAAACGCATTGCCTATGTGTATAAGAAAAAGCGGGCGGACAGATCCGAAATAGAGGAATTGTATGTCATGAATGCGGACGGCACCGATCGACGGAAGATCACCAATTACCCGGCAAATGACCCGCTTGCCAAAGATCCAAGTTACAAGGTCGGGCCGCCCCATTGGAATGCGAAGTACAATTTCATCAGTTATCAGTCGAACCAGGCAGGCAAGCAAAGCATTTATGCCGTCTCGCCAAACGGAAGAAAGCAATGGAAGCTGACCGACACCAAACTCGACGAGGGTTGGCATGATTGGAGCCCCGACGGCGAATGGCTTGCATTTGACAGCCGCGACGAATCGTCCGGCCGATATGAACTGATGTTGATGAACTATCGTACAAAGGAAATAAAAAAGCTGACCGGTGCGAGCAGCTTCAAATATCGCCAGGCTCCCGTGTTTATTCGTGTAAAATAGATCGACAGCATCGAATTGAATTATGGAAACTTGTCAGCATGTTGCCGGAATACGAGATGTTTCGCCGAGTTCAGACGGGTGTGAAGACTGTCTGAAAATCGGCGGCCGCTGGGTGCATCTCAGATTGTGCCTGGAGTGCGGCCATGTCGGCTGCTGTGACAGTTCACCCAACCGTCATGCGGCCAAACATTTTCACGCAGCGGGCCACCCTTTGATCACTTCATTCGAACCGGGCGAAGCCTGGTGCTATTGCTATCCGGACGAGCGATTTTACGATTCGCTGCCACGTCCGAATCTTTCTTGAACTTGATCGGCAGCGTAACTTCGAAGAGCCTGAAATGAAAATGGAACCCTTCCCGGAAATGCCGCTTTCGGCCTGGCGCCCGACCAAAAACACGCTTCATCTCTATTGCCAGATAGTCGGCAAGATCAGGCTGGCATTGCATCCGCGGATCAATCATTGGTGGCACGTACCGCTTTATGTGAGCCCGCGTGGTTTAACGACTCGGTCGATACCTTATTCGTCGGGCAGCTTTGAGATCGAATTTGATTTCCAAAAACACAAACTGACGATCCAGGCCAGCGGCGGCGGTTTTGAGGATTTCGCTCTCTACGACGGATTGACCGTCGCCGATTTTTACAGCAGTGTTTTTCAAAATCTCGCAAAACTCGGCATTGAGCCAAAGATCAAGCCGATCCCATACGAGGCACCTTCGTCAATTCCGTTCTCCGAAAATACCGAGAACCGTTCGTATGACAAGGAATACATCGAACGCTTTCACCAAACGCTTGTGGCTGTGGACGACGTTCTGAGCGAATTCCGCGGCCGATTTATCGGCAAGTCAACTCCGGTACACATGTTCTGGCACAGCTTCGATCTGGCGCTTACACGCTTTTCGGGAAAACGGGCACCGGTCCGCGACGGTGCCGGAATGGTCGAGCGTGAAGCGTATTCGCATGAGGTCATCAGCTTTGGCTTTTGGTTTGGCGACGACAACGTTCCGGCCCCTGCATTCTACTCATATACCGCACCCGAACCGGCCGGCATCGCGGATGAACCACTTTCACCGTCGGCCGCCAAATGGCAGGAATCGAACGGCTCGCACATGGCGCTTCTGATGTACGACGATGTCCGGACGGCGGATGGCCCGACAGGAATGGTACTCGATTTTCTCGAGTCGTCTTACCAGGCCGGGGCAAAGAAAGCGGATTGGGATATCAAAGAATTCAGCTCAAACGCAGCGGCATAAATGCCCTTCATCGGTTTGCTTCAAATCTTTCGTCGTTTTCTTCTCGTTCTGTGGTTAGGTCAAAACCGGACCACCTTACTTCTTTTCCTTATATACCCAACCGTTCTTCATCACGAAGATCGTGCTTTCCATTGTTTTTATGTTTTGAAGCGGATCGCCCGCGACGGCCACGATATCTGCATTCTTTCCCGGCGTCAGTGAGCCGATGGTCTTTTCAAGCCCAAGCAGTTTCGCAGCGTTAAAGGTTCCCGCGGTGATCGAATCCAGCGGCCGCATGCCGCCCCATTCGACCATAAGCGTGAATTCATGCCCGTTGCTTCCGTGCGGAATAACGCCCGCGTCGGTGCCAAGCGCGATCTGGATCTTGTTCGCAATTGCCAGCTTGATCGCATGCCGCATTGCCGCTGCCGCGGCCAGGGCCTTTTCTGCCCGATGGCCTTTTAGCACACCGCTTTTGGCAAAACGCTCGACAGTTTCGCCGGCCATAAGGGTCGGGACAAGAAACGTTCCCTTCTGTGCCATCAATCTCGCACCTTCTTCATCCAGAAACGAACCGTGTTCGATAGAGGCAACCCCGGCCCGAACCGCGATCTTTATGCCTTCGGTACCGTGTGCATGGGCCGCAACCTTTCGTTCAAGCTTTTCGGCCTCTTCGACCATCGCCTTTAACTCTTCAAAGGTGTACTGCGTTGCTCCCACAGCATCGCCCTCGGACAAGACGCCGCCCGTAGCGCATGTTTTTATGACGTCGGCCCCGTATTTGACCTGGTATCGAACGGCTGCACGGACCTGGTCCGGCCCGTCGGCGATACCTGTCTTATAATCGCCATCGGCCGCTCCCGGCTTGTAGCCGTTTTCGTCGCAGTGTCCGCCGGTTATTCCGAGCGAATGCCCGGCGGTCAAGATCCGCGGCCCGGGCGTCCAACCATCGTTTATCGCCTTGCGAATGGCAAGGTCATCAAAATTCCCTGCACCGACATTTCTGATCGTGGTAAATCCCGCCATCAGCGTCCGCCTGGCGTTTTCGACGGCGAGGATAGCGCCGAACGAATCATAGTCACGAAATGCCGAATTCTGCTGCTCGGGGTCGCCCAAAATACGGCCTATGATATGCGTGTGCGCATCTATAAATCCGGGCATGAGCGTCGCATCGCCGAGGTCAATGACCTTTGCTCCGGCGGGGATCGCTATTCGCGACATTGGTCCGACAGCCGTTATCTTGTCGTCCGTCACGACGATAACGCCGTTGCGTATCGGCTCCGAGCCGGTTCCGTCAACTATCTGTGATGCCTTCAGCACGACCACGCCTCTGCCGCGCGTCTCACCCGGAGCCCCGGGTTGTTGACCATATAAATTAACTGCAATCAATGTGACGCACATCAGGAAATGTAAAGCGATTCGCATTTTTTTTAATTTCTCCTACTCGAGTATTTTTGGGAAGGACGATCGACCGGCTGATTATATTCACACCCGTGTTGCGAAACAAATGCAGGCGTTTCGTTGATTCGCCTTAGTCGTGTCAAAATTGATATTTCGCCCGTTTAGAAGGACAGCGAACCTATTCCGGAACGCCGTGAACCTGATGATAGATCTGAGAAGCGACACAGTTACCAAACCCACGCCGGAAATGCGGGCGGCAATGGCCGCCGCCGACGTGGGCGACGATGTTTACGGCGAGGACCCGACGGTGAACCGCCTGCAGGAACGCGCTGCGGAGATATTTGAAAAAGAAGCCGCCCTATTTGTTGCCAGCGGTACAATGGGTAATCAGATCGCGGTCAAGGTGCACACGCTGCCAGGCGAGGAAGTTATCATCGAAGAGAGGTCGCATATATACAATTATGAGCTTGGAATGTCTGCAATCCTTGCAGGCGTTTCATTTCGAACTGTGCGGAGCGCCAACCGTTCGGGCCATCTGACCTGGCCGGAAGTTGAGCAGGCATTCCGCCCAAAGGGTTCCGACCATTCACCGGCAACCGGCCTGTTGTGTCTTGAGAACACACACAATTTCGGCGGCGGCAGCGTAATGAACGCCGAGCTTTGCACTGAACTTTGCAGGCGGGCGAATGAACTTGATGTACCGGTACACATGGACGGGGCTCGGATATTCAATGCCGCGGCCGCTTTGGGAATATCCGTTGCCGATCTGACGCGGCATTGCAATTCGGTCCAGTTTTGTCTGTCTAAGGGCCTTGGGGCACCCGTCGGTTCGGTTCTCGTCGGCAGCCGCGAGTTCATCAATGAAGCCCATTTTTGGCGAAAAAGAATGGGCGGCGGCATGCGCCAGGCGGGTATTGTCGCCGCCGCCGGACTGATCGCAATAGAAGAGTCGCCGAAACGGCTTGTCGAGGATCACGAGAACGCCCGGGCCCTTGCGTGCGGCATCACCAATTTGTCGGGAATTTCGCTTGATCTAAGCACTGTAACCACGAACATCGTCATCTTCGATGTCCACAGCACGGGGAGAAGCCCTGATCAGATCTGTGATGGCCTGCGGTCGAACGGCGTTCTCGCAAGCGGCTTTGGGACCTCGATCAGAATGGTCACGCACCGAGATATTTCGCACGGCGACGTTGAAACGGCCGTCGGGGCCCTGGCAAAAGTTGTCGAATAATTTTCACGAATCTATCTCGCGCGTTGAGTTAAAGCTTCATCCGCATCATTATTAGAGTAGGCCGAATGATTTTCACAGATGAATATCGAAAAATTACGAGAGATCTGCATGTCGCTCCCACACGCGACCGAGGACGTAAAATGGGGGAACGATCTTTGCTTCTCCGTGGGAGGGAAAATGTTTAGTGCTTCGGGCATGGACCAGGCTTCAGGGCAGGTCTCTTTCAAGTGTACGCCCGAAAAATTTGCCGAGTTGGTTGAGCGTGAAGGTATAATTCCCGCTCCTTATGTGGCCCGTTATCATTGGGTCTCGATCGAGGACCCTGCCGCGCTAAGTGACGAGGAACTGGAAGATCTGATCTCAAAATCTTATTTACTTGTTTACGAGAAACTGCCGCTTAAATTGCGGAAGTCTTTGGGAAAATAATGATCATCGCCATCGACGGGCCGTCCGGAGCGGGCAAATCAACTCTAGGCAGGATGCTCGCGAAAAAGCTAAGGCTATTGTATCTGGACACGGGGGCCATGTATCGTGCTGTCGCCCTCGCGGTCTTGCGGAGCGGCGTCGAACTCACCGATGCTGAAGCGGTTGCGGCGATTGCTGAAAAGGCCGTTATCGAAATTCGCGGCGAAGCCGATTCGCTTGAAATAGTACTTGACGGCGAGGACATCAGTTCTCTAATTAGAACCCTTGAGATCGCCCAGGCCGCCTCGATCGTCTCGACTAATTCCGAGGTTCGACGCGTGATGGTAGAACATCAGCGGCAGATCGGTGAAAACGCCCTTAACGGCTGTGTTCTTGAAGGCCGCGACATTGGCAGCATTGTTTTTCCAAATGCCGGCCTTAAGTTCTTTTTGACCGCAAAGCCCGAAGCGCGCGCTCGCCGCCGATTTGAAGAAGATAAGGCAAAAGGCCGCGTTTCGACCTATGAACAGACGCTATCGGAGATAAACGAACGCGACCAGCGAGACGTCTCGCGGCATGATTCGCCGCTGACCATTGCCGATGATTCGATCGTTATCGACACCAGCGAACTGGACCTGAGCGAGGTCTTCGAACAAATGCTCGATGCGGTCCAAGGGCGTAAAAGCGAAGCGGCATGAACACTTTCCATCACATGTTTTTTATGCGCCATCCTTTCTCGATAAATTGCCCCGACCTGGATCGAGATTTTTCGATCCGGGCTAAATTTGACTAGGTAACGCGTAGCCGATAAGATTGATGATTGCTCTTTTTTATGCTCCCGTAGCTCAGCTGGATAGAGCAACAGCCTTCTAAGCTGTGGGTCGCACGTTCAAGTCGTGCCGGGGGCAAAACGATATTGGATCGCGGATCCTCGGTTCGATTCGAGATTCCCGATCCGAAATTGAATATGGCGGCTATAGTTCAGGGGTTAGAACGCCAGATTGTGGTTCTGGATGTCGTGGGTTCGATTCCCACTAGCCGCCCCAGTTATGTTTTTCAATAGATGACGAACCGAAAGTTACTCCTGTTTGTCTCGCTCATTCTTGATCCCGCTCCCAAGTGTTAGATCAGAACTTTAGTATCGATCGCTTCTCGGTGTGTTGAAAGTGCCCGCCCAGTTACGCCGGAAAACTAACATCATTTGCAGCATTTTCGGACACGATCACAACGAAGTAAAAGTACTGCCAATTTACTTTGGTCCCGATTCATAACTAACTGATCATTCAATATTCCAACTGCCGCGGTTCAGCCCGGGCAACTCTTCGATCGAATAAATGCTGGACAAAGCCGGAAACAATTAAATAAAGTAAACAAGCGAATATCTCGACTTGAACTTTGCCGCGCACGTAACGTAATTCGTATGAAGTTATTCAGAAACACTCTTCTCATTGTTGTAGCTTTGCCCTTATTTTTGTTCGGCCAACAGGAGCGCGGAGCGGTCAAGGGCGAGCTTCTTGTAAAATTCCGTACGGGTACGGGAACTGAGGCCGCACGTGAGGTAAACCGTAAAGTTGGGGCAACGGTGCTTGAGAAATACTCCGAGTTAGGCTGGCAGCGGATCAAACTGCCTAAAGGAAAGGGCCGGGATTCAGCGATCGCTGATTACGCAGCCTCGCCTCAAGTAGAGGCGGTACAACCGAATTACTATTATCACTTGCTTGCAACCCCAAACGATACTGACTTCGGCAGCCTTTGGGGAATGGCAAAGATCTCGGCCCCGCAGGCATGGGACTTAAGTACCGGAAGTTCGGCGGTCGTAGTGGCGAACATAGATACTGGCGTCAAATACAATCACGAGGACCTCGCCGCGAACATGTGGACCAACCCGGGCGAAATAAACGGGAATGGGCTCGATGACGACAACAACGGCTATACTGACGATTACTACGGTTACGACTTTTTCTACAACGATCCGGACCCAATGGACGAAAACGGGCATGGAACACATACCGCCGGAACGATCGGAGCGGTCGGGAATAATTCACTCGGCGTGGTCGGCGTAAACTGGAATGTTCGGATCATGGCGATCAAGATCTATGATTCTGACGGCTATGGCACCACTTCTGCCATGCTCATAAACGCGTATAACTACATCAGGATAATGAAGCAGCGCGGTGTGAACATCCGTGTTACCAACAACTCTTACGGCGGCTGCGATGAGGCATGCGGTTTTGACCTGGCAACAAAGGACGCGATCGATGCCTTGGGCAATGCCGGAGTGCTTCAGGTGTTCGCTGCCGGAAACGACGGCTCAAATATCGATGTAACCCCTTTTTATCCTGCATCTTACAATAGTCCGTGGATCATTTCGGTAGCAAACTCAACATCAACCGACACAAGAAATGGCGGATCGAATTATGGACAGGTAAATGTAGATCTTGCCGCTCCGGGGACCGGAATACTGAGTACCCTGATCGGTGCCGCCAAATACGGGTCTCTGTCAGGAACCTCGATGGCCGCGCCGCATGTGGCGGGTGCCGCGGCACTTCTCGCTGCACACAACCCTGCCCTATCTTCGGCATCGTTGAAAGCGACCATACTGAATACCGTTGACCCTCTTGCCGCATGGAACGGCGTGGTCAAGACAGGCGGACGGCTAAATGTGGCCCAAGCGCTTCAAACGCAAACCGTCTGCAGCTTCAATTTAGCCAATACGCCGGTCATTATGGCAACAAAAGGCGGCTATTTTTCAATAAGTGTGACGGCAGGGCAAAACTGTGATTTTTCGGCGAAGAGCGATTCGAACTGGATCCGGCTGGAAGGGGCTGATTCATTCTCTGGAAACGGTTCGGCGACATTCCGAGTAAGGCTTAACCCGACCATTTCACGCTCAGGCTCGGTAACCATTGCAGGCCAGCAAATTACGGTCAGCCAGTCACGGAATTAAATTTTGTAAAATTCGTGCGATTTTCCAACTTTACATATATAACGAGCGTCTAAGGCTCAGCTGCCTTTTACAAATGAAAAACGAGGCCGTTCCTCTAACCGATTTTTTTTGACGATTTTGTTGCAATTTCCGCGTTCAGCGTAGTATATTCAAAGTTCTAGGCCCATGCGACCGTTGCCCTTAGCAGGTCCACGATAAACGAAACCAAAGGAAATAAAAATGAAAAGTATTCTAGCCGGGCTCGGCAAAACCGTCTTGACAGCTGTGTTCGTCACATTGCTTGGCCTTCCTGCTTTTGCACAGGTCGCTTTGCGAAAGGCCGTTGACTCTGACGGCGACAATAAAGCGGACTACATAATTTTCCGTCCATCCAACAACCGCTGGTATATCCTGCGAAGCGGCGGAACGATCCGCGAACAGGAATGGGGCGTTGCTAATGAAGACTGGATGGTGCCCGGCGACTATGACAACGATGGTGTCGGTGATATAGCCGTTTGGCGTGAGACCACGGGAAATTGGTACCGCCTTTTCAGCTCGACGAACACATTTACTATTCACACATGGGGCCAGCCGGGCGACGAACCGATCGCCCGTGATTATGACGGCGACGGTAAAACAGATATGGCCGTTGTACGGCGTACGAACGGCAACATGATCTGGTATCTTTTCTACAGTTCAACAAACGGCTTTGAGTCGCGCCAGTTTGGAGCGTCAACTGACTACACGGCACCTGGCGATTATGACGGTGACGGTAAGTATGATATTGCCGTGCAGCGGCCCGGGGCCACACCAACGGCGCAAAGCACTTTCTATATTCAAACAGCGACGGCATTTACGGTCATTCCATTTGGCCAGACAAACGATCTGGTAGCACCGGGCGACTGGGATGGAGACGGTAAGACCGATCTCGCCGTGGTCCGGGAAGGCTCGACGCCGACCTCGAACCTCACGTGGTATGTTCGCAGCAGTATGACCTCGCAGATGTCCGTCTTCACATGGGGCGTAACGGGTACCGACCTACTTGCCCAGAATGATTACGACGGAGATGGTAAGACCGAATACGGCATCTGGCGCAATACTGACGGAAAGTTTTATATCTTCAACCCGGTCAACGGCAACTTTAATGTCATTAATTGGGGCCAGCCAAATGATTTCCCGGTCTCGAGCTACGACACTCATTGATCGGCGATCAACTTACAATTGGAAAAGGCCGTCGGATCGGTTCCGGCGGCCTTTCTGTTTATCGCTGCTTTCTGTAATAATCTCGACAGGCCGCTCCGATGACATCTTTAGCTGAAAAAATTAGCGGTGCGTTCCCAAAGAAGCGGATCGTGATAATTGGCGATCTGGTTGCTGACCAGTTTCTTCACGGTACGATCGCCCGCGTTTCGCGTGAAGCTCCAGTCTTTATTCTTCGGCACGATGAAACCGACACTCGCCCCGGCGCGGCGGCAAACGCGGCCGCAAACGTCGCCGACCTCGGAGCTTGCCCAATCCTTATCGGGACCGTAGGTGATGACGAATCGGGCCGGCTGCTTCTCAAATGTTTAGCCGCAAGCGGGGTTGACTGCAGAAATGTCGTGACCGATCCGCTTGGCCGAACGACCACAAAAGTCCGCGTTCTTGCCGGCCAGCATTATGCAGCCCGCCAACAAGTGATCAGAATCGATTACGAAGGTGCCGCGGCCGTGACGGCCCCGGTTAAAAATGAACTGATGGAACGGCTCGATGCCGCGGCCGCGGCCGCCGATGCGATCGTTATTTCAGACTATAACTACGGTGTTGCCTGTCCGGATGTCTTCGAGGCCGCTTTAAGGCTTTCACGTGAAAATTCAATTCCGCTTATCACCGATTCCAGATTTCGCCTCGCCGAGTTTGGTAACGCGACCGCGGCAACGCCAAATCAGGAAGAAGTAGAGCAATTGACAGGCGGAGAAATGGACCACGAGAAGTGCGAGGGCCTTCGCCAAAAGCTTGGTCTTGCGGCACTGCTTGTCACCCGCGGAAACAAAGGCATGGTCCTGTATCGTGAAGGACACTCTGCGTTAAGCCTTGGGCCGGTCGGTTCGACAGAACCGATCGATGTCACCGGTGCCGGAGATACGGTGATCGCCGCTTTTGCGCTCGGGCTTGCCTCTGGATTGGATTTCGCCGAGTCTGCCGCCGCCGCTAATCACGCCGGCGGGATCGTCGTTATGAAAAAGGGCACGGCCACCGTCTCCGCTGCCGAACTTTTCGATTCTTTATCGTCAAACCGACCTGATTCGCTCGAATCAGCTGCTTGAATACTCTATGCCGCCCGAAAATACAAACATCCTGAGCCGTGCCGAGATGGTCGAAAGAGTAGAGTTCGAGCGGCGGAACGGGTCGAGGATAATTCTTGCGAACGGCTGCTTTGACCTGATTCATGTCGGCCATATCCGTTATCTGGCGGGTGCAAAGGAACTCGACGGATTTCTTGTCGTAGGAATCAATTCCGACCGGCAGGTCATGTCGCTCAAGGGCCCCGGCCGTCCGGTCATTCCCGAGGGCGAGCGGGCCGAGATAATAGCATCGCTCCGGCCCGTTGACGCCGTGACGATATTCGATGAACCAACGGTTGAAGAACTGATCCTTGCGATAAGGCCCGATGTTCACGCCAAAGGAACCGACTATACGACGGAAAATGTACCCGAAAGAGAGATCGTCCGGTCTTATGGCGGTTTGGTTGCTATCGTCGGTGACCCGAAAGACCACTCCTCGAGCGATCTGATCCAACGAACGGCTAACGGCGATAGATAGGTTTCACTTGCGGTTGCCGCTTGGACAGAGTTATTCATCCAAACCAAAATCCCATATATTCCGCCAGCCAATTGCTCAAGCACGGCGTCCATGAGTTTGATAGCCCCGCGAATTTCCGGCTAATGTCTCACATCTTCTCCGCATGCGGTAGATCGAGGATATCTGAACAGCCAAAAAGACTTTGGCAACAAGGCATTTTGAACGCGGATCAAGCAGATTTGAGTGGTTATTTATGAATCGATCCGCCTTGACCTGCCTGATCCGCGTTCCAATCGTCTCTATTACTGAGCCGATCATATTTTTCGGGCGGTTATCGAAGGGCGGCGGAATCAGAGGTGGACATTAAGCGCTGGACCTCGCGTAATGACGCGGACGAACCATCGCCGAGTGAAGAAAGCGACAGTACGGCACTTGCTGCGGCGAGATCGATGGATTCCTGCGGCCCGCGGCCCGAGAGCAGGCCGTATAAAAGTCCTGCCGCAAACGCGTCACCGCTGCCGACGCGGTCAAGCACCTCAACTCCTACAAAATTGTTTGACTTGAACACCTTACCGTCATAAAAGCAAACGCCGGCAAGATCATGGCGTGACGACGAATGAACGTCTCGCAGCGTGGTCGCGACGATCTTCAAATTCGGATGCCGTCCGAGCATTTCGCGGGCGGCCGATTCAAAGGCCCCAGGATCGAATCCGGCAAATGCCGGACGAAAACCCTCAACCCCAAAAACAATGTCTGCGTTATCAAGCAGTTTGCGGTTGACCTTGTTTGCGGCATCACGTCCGCCGCGGCCGGCCCACAGGGATTCGCGATAATTAAGGTCGTAAGAAACGACAACACCGGCATTCCGGGCGGCGGTCAATGCCGCGCTGGCAGTTTCAGCAGTCGATTCGGATAAACCGGCAAAAATGCCGCCTGTATGAAAACATCGCGGCCCGCCCGCGGCAAACATCGCCGACCAATCAAGGTCGCCGGGTTTCAGCTGTGATATCGCCGTATTGCCGCGGTCGGAACAGCCGGTCGGCGGCCTAAGCCCGAACCCGCGTTCCATAAAGTACATCCCGTTTCTGACGCCGCGTGAGATGCCGTCGGTCTCGCGCCACACAACATTTGAAACGTCAAGGCCGCCCTGCAGCATCAGGTCCTCAACTAGCCTGCCTATCTGATTGTCGGCCAATGCGGTCAATATCGCGGCATTTAGCCCAAAACATTTTGCGATATTCCGCGCGACATTATATTCGCCGCCGCCTTCCCATACGCGAAAGCTGCGGGCGGCGTGGATGCGGTCATCGCCCGGATCGAACCGGAGCATGACCTCGCCAAGCGACATTATGTCCCACCGGCATTCAGGCCTTGATTTGAAATTCAACACTATGATCGACTGCCATTGTGAGGCATCCAAGCGATTATCCAGAAAGATTGGTAAATCCGCAAATGGCCGGTCAGCGTGCCAGCCATCCGCCGTCAACGACCAATACATGGCCCTGCATATAGTCGCTTGCGGACGAAGAAAGAAAAACGGCCGCTCCGGCAAGATCTTCGCTCGTCCCCCATCTGCCTGCTGGGATCCTTTCCAATATCTGCCGGTTGCGGTTTTCGTCGGCCCGCAATGCATCGGTATTCGTGGTTTCCATATAGCCGGGAGCGATCGCGTTCACGTTGACGTTAAATTTTGCCCATTCATTTGCCAATGCCTTTGTCAGGCCGGCAACCGCCGATTTTGAGGCCGTATATGCCGGTACCGTAATGCCGCCCTGAAACGACAAGAGCGAAGCAATATTCACGATCTTTCCTGAACCTTGGCCGATCATCTGCCGGCCGGCCGCCTGTGAAAGCCTGAACACGCTCGAAAGGTTTACTTCTATTACCGTTGACCAATCATCTTCAGAGTATTCGACGGCCGGAGAGCGCCGGATCATTCCGGCATTATTGACAAGAATATCGATTCTGCCAAATTCGGAAACGACTTCACTGATCAACCGCGAAGGTGTCTCCTTTTCAGCCATATCGCCGGCGACAACGATCGCCCTTTTTCCGAGATGTGCCACTCTATCCCGAGCATTGTTGGCTTGTTCTTCCGTCCTGGCATGGCACGCAACGTCGGCCCCGGCTTCGGCAAGCGCAACGGCGATCGCGTGTCCAAGACCGGTCGCTGCACCTGTTACGAGCGCAGCCTTGCCGTCAAGTTTGAATTTGTCGAGTATCATTTTTAGTATTAACAATGGCGATGATTCGCCGATCGTCCGTTCGTGCGTCCCGCGCGGTGCCGGACCTAACTTCGAATGACGAGACTTTTACAATGATACCGTCTGTTCGGCCCAAAATTGGAACTCGCGATGCTTTAGGATCTCGGCTTTGGCTTGAAGTTCGCCGGCGGCAACAAGTCGAAGATGCTCGAAAAGCCGTTCGCCGACCTCCGATATCGATTCGCTCCCTACAATGATGTTCCCGGCGGAAATGTCGATGTCTTGCGACATTCGCTCGAAGACGCGATTGTTCGACGCAAGCTTTATGACCGGAGCGATCGCGTTGCCGATCGTGGTGCCGTTACCTGTCGTAAATATGACCGCGGTTGCTCCGGCCGCAACAAGCCCCGGCGTCGATTCCTGGTCATAACCCGGCCCCTGCATCAGGTTAACGCCCCGATGCGAGGGCACCTCGGCATATTCGATGCAGTCCTCAATGCGTGTCGTTCCGGCCTTTGCAATTGCTCCAAGCGACTTGATCGTAATATTCAGCAAGCCGCCGGCCTTATTGCCTGTACTCGGATTCTGGTTTAGGACAGCCCCGAATTTCGACGCGTAATCCTTATACCAATCAACCATACGATATATCTTCCGCCCGGTTTCCGCATCCTTTGCACGGCTGGCGAGCAAGTGCTCGGCTCCGCAGAATTCGGGCACCTCGGTCAGCAGGACGGTCCCGCCGCTACGCACCAGCAGATCCGAACAGTATCCAAGTGCCGGATTGGCCGAAATACCCGAGAATCCGTCAGAACTGCCGCACTTTACCCCAAGTACAAGTTCGCTTATAGGTACTTCTACACGTTTTGCCAGGTTCACTTCCGGCAAAAGGTCCTGAACATATTTCAGACCGAGTTCGATTGCTGACTGCGTGCCGCCAACATCTTGGATCCCTATCTTGAATACAGGCTTTTGTATTGGCGTTTCCCGTTTTGTCAGGTATTTTTCGACAAACGAAAGATTTGTCTTCTCGCAGCCAAGATCGATCAGGATCACGCCGCCGACGTTTGGGTGGTCAGCATAGTTGGACAGCGTGCGCATCATTACATCAAGCGTTGAACCGTCTTGGCAGCCGCATCCCTTGTTGTGCGGGATCGCGACAACGCCGTCAACGTTCGGATATTTCTTGCGGTCATAATGCATGAACTCGGCCATCATTGAGATCTGTGTTGCTTCGTGGCTTGCGCACATCGACGTCGGGACAATGAGCACGTAATTTCGCGTCCCGACGCGGCCGTCCGGACGTCGAAAACCCATGAACGAAGCGATCTTGGCAGGATCGATATACTCTGGCTTGGGGTTGACAAGATCAATTGCAAGTTCGCGGACGACGGGAACGTCATCCGACATATTGTCGTGATTTATCCATTCGCCTTTGTCTATTCCGAGAGACGTGCCGATCGGCTGCCCATATTGTCGAACAAAACTGCCGGCGGGAATGTCGTCGATCGCGAACCGGTGGCCGCTCGGCACAGCCTGTTTAAGCGTTACCAGCCCTCCGCTCTCGGCAAGTATGACTACCAGCCCTTCACGCGTTTCATTTTTTACGACCGCAACGTTATCCTCGGCATTGACGATGATCGCAAAATCACTGATCGGTGCCGCTGTCTGATTTGAAGTATCGAACATAATCAAAATTGACGAACGAGTCAGTTAAAAAAGATCGGGAAGGACGTATGACCTCACGTCCGGATGCAGCCGGATCCAAAGGCCGGGATTGTCATCAAGCTCGCGGGCGCGTTCCGCCTGGCCCGACGATAGCTCCGCCGCGACCAATCGGGCAAAGCTTTCGCGTTTTCCGGGCGCGGTCGAAGCGTCAACTATTGATTGAACGATCCTTTTCGCACTGAGTATCGCAGCCGGGCCAAGGGTCAGAATATGTTTCGAGTTCCGGCATTCGGCCTCGTCTTCCGGCGAGATCGAGCTGCCGCCGACCTTAAATTTATTTATGTGATGCTCAAGGATGCTGCCGGAGACGGGAATGATGCCGGCCATGTCCTTGTATCCTGCACCCGAACCGGGTTTTATGTAGCATAAATGCGATGCTCCCGCTGCTTCAGGCCCGAGTCCAAGAAAAAAGATGTCAATGCCGCCCAGGCCCTCCAGCTTTTCGATATAACGGGTCAACTCGCCCTCCATATCGGCCGTGTCCGTTTGCATTGCCGTAAAACTTTTTATACGGCTGAAGAACTCATTTGTAAGAAGCCGCTCAAAATCTCTTACAAAGCTCAAGGCGTTGTCCATCCGCATCGGGGCAAGTGCGTCCTGTGTGAACACATGAAGCCTGCCGAGCAGTTCGTCCAAAACTCCGGTCACCGCAAGTTGGGCGATGAGCTTATACATTGCCTGAGCCCCTCGGCCGCCCAATAGCACTATCACGATATCGCCGGCCTTTTCTTGTGCATATGAGATCAGTTCATCCAACATGGCCCGGCCGACCGCTTCCTCACTTTCGAGCACGAAATGATCGAACGGCTTCAACGGCTCCGTGAATTGTTGTTCCACGTCCTGGCCCTCGAGCCAGACATTACATCCCTGTATTCGGCGCCTTAACGGAATTTGGATAGATCTTGCCATATACTGAATTGCTTCAACCATAATAATTGGTTTAACCAATTTTGCGCAAGTCTTAATTTCTTCTTTTTTTCGGATGCCTTGCCAAGACACCGCAATATATCAAGTTTTTGTTATGAATATTGAGCTTTTTCAGCTTGACAAACCGATGCAACTTAGTCGAAACTACAATTCGAATTCTCATAATGGTATTACCTTTAAGTAATTTCTGAATATTTTCTTTCAAATTTTACGCTTATGGCCTTTCCCGGATTTGACCTGACAGGAAGAACGGCGGTTGTTATTGGCGGCACGTCAGGAATAGGAAGCGCGATAGCCCGCGGCCTTGCTCTTGCCGGCGCGGACGTGGTCTGCACGTCGCGAAGGGCAGAACAGGTTGAACGGTCAGCCTGCGAGATCGAGGGGTTGGGCCGCCGAACCTTGAGGTGCTCGTCGGATGTTTCTGACCGGGCATCATTGGAACTGCTTGTTGATGAATGCATCGGGCAATTCGGGAAGATCGACATTCTCGTCAACTCGGCCGGCAGGACCAAGCGTGAGCCGACCCTTGATCAGAACGAAGACGATTGGAATGCGATCCTTGAAACCAATCTGAACGGCACGCTGCGCGCCTGCCAGGTTTTTGGTCGGCACATGGTCGAGAACGGCTATGGGCGGATCATCAATATCGCGTCGCTTTCGACATTCGTGTCTCTTTTCGAAGTTGCGGCCTATTCTGCCAGCAAAGCCGCGGTAGCGTCTCTTACCAAATCACTCGCGATCGAGTGGGCAAAGCTCGGCGTGAATGTAAACGCGATTGCACCCGGCGTTTTTAGGACCGCGCTCAATCAAAAGCTTTTGGATGAAAGTCCCCGCGGACAGGAATTTCTTGCCCGCACTCCAATGGGCCGTTTCGGCAAGGTCGAAGAACTTGCCGGAGCGGCGGTATTTCTCGCCTCCGAAGCAGCAAGCTTTGTGACCGGCGAAATTTTGGTCGTCGATGGCGGATTCCTGGCCAGCGGCGTGAACCAATGACGATTTTTTGAACTTCTAGTGGCTTCTGAAATCGAAGTAAAGACCGAACGCCTTCAGCAAATGCTCGAGGCCGAAAAACTGGATGCCGTTCTCATGAACGGACGGCATAATTTCGCCTGGTTGACCGGCGGAAGTTCGAACGCGATCGATATCAGCCGTGACGGTGGTGCGGCCGGCATTATGGTTGTTCGCGACGGCAGGCGTTTTCTTCTGGCGAACAACATCGAACAGGAACGTTTTCTGAATGAAGTATTGTCGGCCAAAGTTTTTGAGCCGCTTGAAATGCGCTGGCAGGACGAAAAAGCCTCGGCTGAAGCGGTTGTTGATCTGGCCCGGTCGGTATTGCCTGCTGGGGCCTCGATAGCCAGCGATCTTCCCATTGCGCCTTCAGTTCGTTTGGTGGAACCGCTCATCAGCCGGTGCCGCTACCAGCTCACAAATGAGGAAATTGTCAGGTTCGGGCGCCTTGGTCAGGACGCCGGCAAGGCACTCGGGAAAGTGGCGAGTGAGATCGTACCCGGAGAAAGCGAGCAGGATATAGCACAAAAAGTACGCATCCGCCTTTCTGAACTTGGTGTTGCCGCGGTCGTGACGCTGGTCGGAGCTGACGAAAGGATAGAAAAATACCGACACCCGGTGCCAACCTCAAACGTCTGGAGGAACACCCTTTTGATAGCTGTTTGTGCACGGCGCAATGGGCTTATCGTAAGCCTCACCCGGATAGTTTGTGCTGTCAAAGTATCTTCCGAACTGAAAAGGCGGACCGAGGCCGCCGCTGTGGTGAACGCATCACTTTATGCGGCAACCGAACCTGGAACTTCGGCGGCAAGCCTTTATCGCGCTGCGGCGAATGCCTATGCGGCCCAGGGATTTGCGGATGAGATCGACAAACATCATCAAGGCGGGGCGTGCGGATATCGAACACGGGACTGGACTGCTCACCCCGCGAACAATGAGACAGTTAAGTTAAATCAAGCCTTTGCATGGAACCCGTCAATTACCGGCACGAAGGTCGAAGAGACCGGCATCATTGGCAAAAGCGGCTTTGAAACCGTCACCGGCACGAAGGGCTTTCCTCAGATAGGCGTCACGATCAACGGGCAAACGTACTTCTCACCCGGAATATTGTTACTTTCAAAAGGAGCGACAGCATGAGCGAACTAGCCGGCAGAATAGAGAACGCCGAGGACCCAAAACCTCGATCTGAAGAACTCATTTCTCCTGGATCGGCCGAATCGTCCGCCGACTTATCCACGGCGCGGGTCGGCAACCGGCGTTGGCAAATTTGCGCCCTTTTGTTTTTTGCGGCGACGATCAATTACGTTGACCGCCAGGTGATCGGAATACTCAAGCCAACCTTACAGGCCGAATTTGCCTGGAGTGAAGTGGCATACGGCTGGATCGTCTTTGCATTCCAGACAGCGTACGCGATCGGGCTTTTGATGGTGGGCCGATTGATGGACCGCTTTGGTACGAAGAAGGGGTTTGCGGTCTCGATCGTTGTTTGGAGCCTTGCTGCAATTGGCCACGCCTACGCTGTTGCTATCGGGGTCGCGACCTTTGGCATTGCGGCCTGGCTGATGACGGCATTTGGTTATGACCCGGCGGCCAGTTTTCTGTCTGCGTCAGTTCTTGGATTCATGATCGCAAGGTTTGTGCTCGGACTTGGAGAAGCCGGAAATTTCCCTGCTTCGATAAAAACAGTTTCCGAATGGTTTCCGAAAAAGGAACGGGCCCTGGCCACGGGCATATTTAACTCAGGCACCAACATTGGGGCGCTTGCAACGCCGCTTCTTGTGCCGCTTATCGTTGCCGCGTGGGGCTGGTATGAGGCGTTCATAATTACGGGCATTCTTGGGTTCATTTGGCTTGTGTTCTGGTTGATCATCTACAAGCGGCCAGAGAATGACCCAAAACTTTCAAAGGCGGAACTGGACCATATTCAAAGCGATCCGATCGAGCCCGTGGCCAAGGTCTCGTGGGCCCAATTGTTTCCGCACCGGCAAACATGGGCTTTTGGTATTGGAAAATTTCTGACCGACCCGATCTGGTGGGTCTATCTGTTCTGGCTGCCCGATTTTCTGCACAAACAGCACGGCCTCGACCTGAAGAATTTTGGAATACCATTGGCGGTGATCTATATAATTGCCGACATTGGCAGCATCGGCGGCGGCTATATTTCAGGAGCTCTGATCAAACGCGGCTGGTCAATAAACAAGAGCCGCAAGACGGCTATGCTGGTTTGCGCCCTAGCTGTAGTGCCGATTGTCTTCGCGTCTATCACGTCGAGCCTTTGGCTGGCCGTGTTCCTGATCGGCGTCGCAGCCGCGGCCCATCAGGGTTGGTCAGCGAATATCTTCACTATATCGTCGGACATGTTCCCAAAGCAGGCGGTCGGTTCGGTCGTCGGCATTGGCGGAATGCTCGGCGCGGTTGGCGGTATGATAATCGCTCCGCTCGTCGGATATATTTTGCAGACGACCGGCAGTTATATGCCGATATTTATCATCGCAGCTTCCGCTTATCTGCTGGCGTTGCTTATAATTCACCTGCTGGCACCAAAACTTGAGCCGGCGGCGATCAAGTATGACTAAAGCAGAAGTTATTTCGCGCATTAGGGAATGCGGTGTAGTTCCGGTGATCAGGGCCTCTTCGCAAGATGAAGCTCTTGCCGTTGTTGACGCTGTTGCTGCGGGCGGCATCGGCACTATCGAACTGACGATGACTGTTCCCGGAGCGATCGAGGTGATCCGAAGGTTGGCCGCCGAGCGCGATGAGCTGTTAATTGGTGCCGGTACGGTAATGGACGTTGAAACTGCCCGCCAATGCATAGCGGCCGGAGCTAAATTCATAATTAGCCCGGCAACAAATTTTGAGACCATTGCTTACTGCAATGGTAAAGATACCGTTGTAATGCCGGGAGCGCTCACCCCGACCGAAGTGGTGAACGCATGGTATGCCGGCGCCGATATTGTGAAGGTCTTTCCCGCGGACGCGATGGGCGGCGCAAAATATCTTAGGTCTCTAAAGGCCCCGCTACCTAATATTAAGCTGATCCCGACTGGCGGAGTAGATCAAGAGACCGGAGCGGAATTTATTAGGGCGGGAGCAGAGGCGATCGGCGTAGGGGCGGACCTGGTTGACCTGAAAGCGATCAGAGAAGGCCGGCCGGACTCGATTACCGCGACGGCGCGAAAATATTTGTCGATCGTTTCGGCCGCCCGCGGGTGAAAGCGGTTTTACAGATATTGGCTGCTCTTGACTTCGTTCTCGCGTTGCGGGTTTTGGGTTAGTTTCGTCCACCGTTACGGGCGTTTTCGTTGGCCAGCGTCACCTCATCCACCTCCAGCCGCTGGGCCTTTTGTGTTTCGATGAGATGCCGCCGCATTGCCTGGCGTGCCGCCTCAGGGTCGTGTTCCCTGATCGCCTTGTATATGTTGTGGTGCTGTTCGGCGGAATCCTTTAGATCAATCGCCCGTTTTACCGTCTTGCTTCGATACTCAAATAATATCGACGCGACCATGTTCATCAATGCCGTTAGGATCCGGTTTCCCGACGCGGCGGCAATCGTCTGATGAAACTGCATGTCGTGAACAAGATATTGTTCCGGCCGATCGAGTGAGGCATACATTCCCGCAACCTCTTCCGCAAGTTGCACCATCTGTTCGCTGTCTGCCCGTTCGGCCGCAAGCGCGGCTATGCTCATCTCAAGCGCCAGCCTGGCCTCGAACATTTCGTCAGATGTAAATCCGTGCAGTGCCGAGAGAAGCCGAAGGGCGCTTGTATCAAGCGTCGGCGATTCCTCGGCCTCGGCAACAAACGTTCCTGCCCCCTGCTTTGACTGAAGGATCCCGACGGTCGTCAGCGACCGGATCCCGGCACGCAGTGTCGGACGGCTCACACCCAGCAATTTTGCAAGATCGCGCTCGGGCGGAAGCCGGTCGCCGGAAGCAAGGTCGCCGTTTTGAATCATCTCATGAAGGCGCGTTACAACCTCTTCCGCGGTTGTGCCGTTTTTCTCTGAATTGAGATTGCTGAAAATGCCGGTCGTTGTCTTTGGCATTGTTCTCCTGTCTTTAGTTCCGCCGTCTTTCATTGTAAAGCATGTTCGCGGAAAGCCGCGCCCAAGCCGTCGCCGGCTGGTCCGTCAGCTAGAAATAATTCCTGATGTCCGCTCTGCGAGCGTTGGAATTTAAATCGCCTTTTAGATACAAAGATCGCGCAGTGACGGCACAAAGTTCACTAAGAATTAAAGTCAGCGCATCGCCCGCTCTCACTATTGTTTTGCAGGTTCCGCAAACACCTTGATCAGGATCATCGAGAAACTCTTTCCGGTGACGGTACGCTGATGCGGTGTACCTCGCGGGACAACTATCAGGTCGCCCTTTCCTATCGAAACCCGTTCGCCGCCGTCGGCATGTTTACTTCGCCATTCTCCCGGCGATATTTCATCCGGGCCAACCAGCGTTCCTCCGAGCATCAGCGTCGCTGTGCCTTCTAGAACATAGTAGATATCATCGGCTAATTCATGGACCTCAAAACTATCATTTTCCCGCTTTTCGTCGTGGAAAACGGCAACACGCGTTTGTGCACCGACAGCGGGAAAAATGTCAACATTCTTGTTGCCATCCTGTTTCTCCATCGCACGAAACGCATCGGTTACTTGCTGTTTAGTCCGCACAACGTATGGTCTTGAAGGAGCAGAAGGCCCGCCGGCCTGGCCATAGGCTAACGCCGTGTTCAGAAGTGCAGCCAATGCTAAAAGAAAGATCCGATTCATCATTTTTTTCGTGTCTGATTGATCAGCCAGCGACTCAGATCGCCCGCCGCTTTGTAATTTTCAAACTCTGCCGGCAGCCGGCGGCCGTCGAGGTATTCGTTGTAGATCCACGGGTCGCCGATGACAAAGACCGTTCCCTTGCCGTATTTGGCGGCGGCTATGATCGTGTTGCCGTTTGCGGAAACGACAGCGGACGCCGGTTTTTGAACGGAAAGCGTCGAGATCTCTTTAACAAAAATGCGCTTTGCGGTTTTGAAAATTGCATTGCTCGAGTCAATATCAATGCCGCCCATTTTGTAATCATTATTAATGACCTCGAACTTTCGGTCCTTGTTGAAACTGATGCCAAAGGCCTCGGCAAGCGTATTGAACTTGTCGAGCTCTGCATTCCGGCCGTCGTTTCCCATCAGTACAAGAACGCCGCCGCTCTTCACCCACTCTGAGATCGTTTTAACGTGCCGCGGCCCAATAAAATTCGGGTTTGCGGTCTCCTTTGCGGTATCCGGATCGACAATGATATAGATGTCCGCTCCTTTCAGGTTTGCAGACGTTGGCTCGGCAGACAGGGTGGAAAGCCCGGCTCCGATCGATCGAAAGATCTCGCCCCACGCATAGAATCCGGCATCCGGCCGCTCGTCCCATTTGTAATGCCATGCCTCGTCGCCGCCGGTGTTGTTGCTTTTGCGGACCTCATGATTGAAGAAATCGTCGAGCATTACGGTCTTACCGCGTCCCGGCCGGTCGCGTTCGTACGCTTCGATCTCAAGGGCGGCACGAATCGCGGGCCCGAGGCCTTTAGCATCATTCGTGCGAAGCTTTTCGCTCATGTAATATTCGAACGAACCATCGCGATACGGGTTGCCGCCGAGCCCCGAAACCGATACGGTGCCTTCCCAATCGGTCTCGCCGTTTGCGTTCGTTTTGATAAATTCGTTCTTGATCCCGGACCAGCCGCGAACCGCGACATTCATGTATTTGTCCGGCAGATAACCCTCGCGTACGCCGCGGGCCAAGGCGTAAACGAACATCGCCGAACACGACGATTCAGGATAGTTTGGCTTGCGTTCCGGCATATCAAGAATGTCGTACCAAACGCCCGTCTGCCTGTCCTGTACCTTTTCGATGGCGGCGGCCTCGCGGTTGAGTATCGCTATCAGTTCGCTTCGGCGTGGATGGTCTTTCGGGAAAAATTCCAGCGTATCAACGAGCGCCATTGCGTACCAGCCCATCGCCCGGCCCCAAACATGCGGTGATCGGCCGGTTATCTTGTCAGCCCATTTTTGTTGGCGGGATTCGTCCCATGCGTGATAGAGAAGACCGGTCTTTTCATCGCGGGCGTGTTTCTCCATCCACACGAATTGGTTCGCGATGTCGTTCCAATTGTCTTCACCAAAAACCGCGGAATACTCAGCATAAAACGGCTCGCCCATATACAGGCCGTCGAGCCACATTTGATTTGGATAGATCTTCTTGTGCCAAAAGCCGCCCTCTTTCGTCCGCGGATGCGTTTTCAGCTGCGACCTCAACTGCTCAACGACTCTCCGATATTTTTCGTTGCCGGTAACGCGGTACATCGTCATCATTGCCGTGCCTGGCGTGATGTGGTCGATATTGTATTCCTCAAGATGAAAATCTTTATGGCCGCCCTTTTCGTCTATCCAGTGGTCCATTCCTTTTTGAATGTGACGGAAATACTTCGCGTCGCCGGTCGCATACCACATCTGCTCGATCGCCTTAAGGATGACGCCCTGCTCATAATGCCAACGCGGCGGAATGCCCGGCTGATTCCGCTGATCGGCCCAGATACGGTTCATTGCCGTATCGGCAAGGCGCTCCGATATTGGCGGCTGTGCCCGGGCGGCAAAAGATAGAACGAACAGCAGGAAGATGGCGAATGATGATCTCATTTCTTTAGATACTTTCTAAGTTTCAGCCTATTTTCTTTAATGCCCTCAATAACAAGCCTCGCCATTTCTTCGGCTCCTTTCGGAACGAAATGCGTATTGTCCTCGATGCCGTGTGGATAATTAGCGTTCTCACCGGGCTTCAACTGCAAAAATAAGGCCCGTGAACCTTCGACGCCATAACTTTTTATGAGCGCTTCGCTCTTGCGGTGCATATCGATCAACGGGACCTTGTTTTCCGTTGCGGCCTCGCGAACGATATCGGGATACTCGCCGTGAGTGTCATAAAACTTCCCGTCGCTGTCGAACCGCCGACGCATTACCGGCGTCAGCAAAACAATATTCGCGTGTTTCGCTTTCACATCTCCGATGAATCGGATGAGGTTCGCACGATAAGCATCAGGCGGCGTGTATCGCTCGCCTTTTTCTTTCGCCGAATCGTTGTGACCGAACTGAACGAAGACCCAATCGCCCTTCTTCAACTTATCGACTATCGCCTGCCAGCGGCCTTCGCTGATAAAGGTCTTGGTACTCCGTCCGTTCTGCGCATGATTTTCGATCACAACCTTCGCAGGGTCAAAATACTGCTGCATCATCTCGCCCCAACCGGTTTCAGGACGCTTTTCCGCAACCTTTGCGGCACACGTCGAATCGCCGGCCAGATAGACCGTCACTTGGCCGTTCGCCGCTAAGCAGCAAAGCAAGATCTGCACAAAAATGAAAACGACACCTTTCATCTCTTCAATTGTGAATCGTTAATTCGTTAATTGTTAACCGGAAAAAGAAAACGGCGGATTTGCCAATTCACAATGCCAAGTCACAAGCGATCAACCAGCTTGCCGCCGACTTTCACATTATCAAGCCTAATTCCCTTGACGTCTTTAACGATGCTTGGGTTTTTCATCGTGCCGAATGTGCAATTTCGCAATGTAACATCATAGATCGGTGCATTGTCGAGGCCCTGAAGGTCAACTGCTCGGTTGCCGCTCGTGCATGTGAGGTCTTCGACGACATAGTTGCGTACTAGCGGGATATGTTCGCCCTTTGCACCTTCCTCATAATTGAAATCGATCTCAACAACAGCACGCGAGACGGTGCCGACGGTGATGTTGCGGAAATAAAAATTCTCGAGCTTTCCGCCGCGTGAAGCGTTATTCTTTACTCGCAGGGCCGTCCAAAGATCGGCGCTGTCGAGATTGCAGTCATGGGCGAAAAGATTCCGTACGCCGCCTGATATTTCGCTGCCGACAGTAATGCCGCCGTGGCCGTCCTTCATCGTGCAGTTGCGGATGATTATGTTCTCGGTCGGCACATTGATGCGGCGGCCATCGTTGTTTCGGCCGGACTTGATAGCAATGCAATCGTCGCCGGTGTCGAAATAACAATTGTCGATCAACACATCTCTGCAGCTTTCAGGATCGCAGCCGTCGTTGTTCGGGCCGTGGGTCGCTATGTGCAGGTTGCGAACGGTGACGTTCTCACAAAGAACCGGATGCACCTCCCACATCGGCGAGTCGATGATCTTCACGCCTTCGATCAAGACGTTCTTGCATTTATACGGCTGAATGAACTGCGGCCGGAGCCAATGCCCTTCGCCGAAAATGCGTTGTTCGACCGGCACGTTCTTGTCCATCATCTCGTAAAGCCTCGCCCTTGCCGGCCGCTGGCTCAACACTTCCGGATCGCCGCCGTAACGCGGGTTTCCATGCCACTTCCAGAAATACGCCTTGCCTTGCCCATCAAGCGTTCCTTCGCCGGTGATCGCGATATTCGTTTCTTCATATGCATAGATCAGCGGCGACAGATGCATCAGCTCCATTCCCTCCCAACGCGTATGCACGATCGGCAGATACTGTTTGGCATCCGTCACGAACTTCAGGGTCGCTCCCTTCGAGACGTGCAGATCTACATTGGATCTGAGACGTATTGCTCCAGTCAGAAACTCGCCCGCCGGCACGACCACTCGGCCGCCGCCGGCCTTGCTGCACGTGTCGATCGCATTGTTGATCGCCTCGCGACAATCAAACTTGCCACCGGCCTTCGCCCCAAATTTCAGGATACTGAAATCCCTTTTCTTAAAAGCCGGCGGTTTGATACGGGCGAGTATCTGCGGATATTCGGTCTTCCACGGGTCCGCCTGCCCGAAAGCAAGGCTCGGGAAAACAGCGATGCCGGCCGCTCCTATGCTTAGGTTTCTCAGAAATTCACGTCGGTCCTGCATATGTACAAAAGCCAGCTTTCGTGCCGGAAAAGGTCTGTTTATTTTGTAGCTGACAGCTATTTTAGAGTTCATTGAAAAACCCTTCCTTGCAGTGTGCGGAGCACACGACGATATTATTAGCTACACATGGAGCGAAGCGTAATGTGTAGCGGGATCGAGCGGAGATCGCAAAGCGTGTGAAACACGCGAAATCTCGCGGGCCGTCTCGTAATTTCGCGTGTTTCACACGCTTCTGAAATCTCGCTTCGACTGGCTACAGGTTACGCTCCGCTTCACCTGTAGCAATTCTTATTTCCGCGTGCCACGCACGCTCGAACTTGTCAAAAGGGGTTTTTCAAAGAACTCTGATAGCTAACCCTGTCAGCTATTTTCCTAATTCTCTTAGTACTGTTCCGCCGTGGACAATGGAGCAGATGGAACACCTCACTTGAGCTTTTCTTTCCACCGCGGATAATCGCGGGCGAGCAGCTCCGCGGGCCCGTCAACGTACCATGCATATCCGTTACGCCGCTCAGGTTCGATCTCTGAAACGCTGTATTTGATCTCGCCGCTTCGGCCGATAAAAATGGGCCTCATTGTCTCGATCTGATAGAACCGCGCCCAGATCGGTGGTGCGCTTTTGTCATTTATGACTACATTCTCGCCGTTCTTTCGCTCCCATCGAATGCCTGAGACCTTGTTTGCCTCGAACCATCGAATGGCCGATTCGATCGATTCGCGAATCTCGGGCGTTGGCTTTTCCTGCAAAAGGAACCGGACTATCCCTACGCTTTCTCCGGCCGTCAGTGAGATCGGCTCGAATGCTCGGGCCGGTGCGGGCTTTAGCGTATTTTCGTCATACTGCGCGGCCCAGACGGCCTTTTTTCCGCCTACTTCGACCTGCGTCTTTATTATTAACGGAATCGCTTTCGCCACTGCCTTTTCCGCCTTCAGCCTTCGCTCTTCGTCAACGAACTTATAGTCTTCCTTTTTTTGAGCGATATCCCGCAGAACTCGAAGTACGCCGATCATCGCATCATCGTTAAAGGTAATGTGCGTGTAGTAGCCCTTTCTCAACGGAAAGAATTGCGGAAAACCGCCGTTCTCATATTGCGACGCAAACAGATAGTCCAACCCTTTGTTGAACGATTCTTTGTACTGCGGAAAATTATTTGGCGGCGATGATTTAAGCAGGCTTGCGGTGATAACGCGGCCAAGATAGGCGACCTGCGGATAGGTCGTGCGGTTATCGATCGTAGTTTCACTTACATCTGACTTGGCCGTGGCGATCTTGCTCTTTTCTGCTTGCGACAGCATCAGCGCCATGTCAGTGTTCTTATCCCATCCGCCGTTTACCTTTTGATAAAGTATTACCTGGTCCGCTATCCGGGCAGCCTCATCCGTCTGGTACCAAAGCGGTGATTGTTTGAACACGTCGCTCCATGTAACGAGTTTCCATCCGGGAGGAGTCTTTTCCAACCAGGCATCGGCAGCGTTGTTCGGGTCCCACCCGTCGCGGCCGCCGAGAAAATACTCGACCGAAAATTGCTTGATATCTGCATCGCCGAGTTTTTTTGCCCAAGCGACACGGGAGCCTTCATTAGCTCCCTTTCCGGTAGAACCGTATTCGGCAAAATAAGCCGTCTTCTCACGTTCCGGGAGCCAGTGATGCCAGCCTTCCGGCCTGACCAGGGCATCCATTTTCGTGTTGATAAAGACCGTCCGCCCATAGTCGCGCCACGGGCGGCCCAGATAAATGCCTTTCTCGGTGTTCTCGCTTGTGAGCGTGGAATTAAGGAATACAAAGCCGCTCGGCTCGTTTGCTGCAAACCGCATCGGGGCGGCAATATATCCGTCTGTCTTGCTGTGGATTCGGCAGTTCTCAAACACGGCCGCCGCCTGGCCGAAAATATAATCGACGCTGCCTTCGATGTAAGAATCGCGGTAATACTGCCTTCCGTTCTTCGCGTACAGTGTGTCCTGCCAGCCAAGGAAACGACAATTCTTGAATACAGCGCGGTCTGCTTCAACAAGCAACGCAACGGCCTGAGATCCCGGCCCGAACGAGTTCTCGAATGTGACGTTCTCGGCCTGAAAATCGTGGCCGCCGATATACGCCGCGTATGCCGCCGAGGTCGAGCCGGCTTCCTTATTGCTGATCTTGAAAGTAAGGATCGTTTTCTCGGCCGATTCACCGATGAATGAGATAAACGGCTTGTTTGCCGGCACCCGGACCTGTTCATTGTAAACACCCGGCTTAATGCGAATGATGCATCGCGTCGTGTTCCCGGCCGGCACTTTCTCGACGGCTTCCTGTACGGACCTTGCATTTCCCGTCCCGTCCGACGCAACCGTCAAAGAGCAGCCGGCCGCGGCCCGCGGCCCTGCCGCAATTGCGATGAAAACCAGAATGAAAATATAGCACTTGTTCATGCCCGAGTTCTGTTACCGCCGCTTTTGAAAAAAGAAGCGCCGCATAAGGTGTTAGATGGACGAAAAACCTCTTGCACGGCGCTTTTTGATCTGCATTAACGCAAGATTTAGAAAGTGAACCTTCCGCCGATCTGTATATCACGCGGCGGCTGTCGAACCGGTGCGTTAGTGAATGCAAAGCTGCTGCTTGAGGCAGTAACATTCGGAGATGTGAAATACGGCGTATTCAGCACGTTTATCGCATCGACACGGATCTGGAACTTCATTCCTTCCTTGATCCGGAAATTTTTTGAGATGCCGACATCGAATTTCAAGAACCGCTGGTTTCGCAACCCGTTGACCGTGAAAGGAATATTTCGAAGCGTTATCGCACTGCCGCTCGTAAAGTTGTTGGCCACGCCCGGCACGACAGTGCCTATCTTGAAACCGGAAACATCCCACCCGGGAAGATCAACGCCATAGCGGAGTCCGTTCGAGTCCTTCTTTCCGAGCATGCTTTCAAGCTGGGTAATATCGCCGCCGTAGTACATATTGGGCAAAAGCAGCGGTTCACCGGTCTGCCATTCATAAAGGCCCTGTACCTGCCATCCGCCAAGAATGGCGTCGGCAACCGGATGCCAGTCGTTTCCAAATGCCCTTCCTTTACCGACCGGCAGTTCATAGATACCTGAAAATGTAAACCGGTGCGGCCGCTCGTTCGGCGAAATATACTCCGTTAGTTCCGTGTCCTGCGGATTGAGGTATTGGTTCTTCAGGTGTTCGCGGGAATACGTGTATGAACCGTTCAGCGAAAGCCCTTTTGTAAAACGCTTGACGAACTGGAACTGCAGCGAATTGAAACTGCTCGAACCGTTGTATTCGGTCATTGACACGTTGCCGAACTGCGGAAACGGCGTCAAAAGCCGGCGGCGGGCGATCGTGCTGCCATTCCATGCGGTGCTGCTCGGGATGAGAGTCCGGAACGGGTTGGAAATACCGGTGGTCAAATTCAGGTATGTAGTCGCACTCGCAAGATCGGCGACAAGCGTTGCCGGGTTTGCTGTGGCGAGGTCGATAAGGCAGGGATTTCCGTTGTCAACGCGAACACAGTTCCGCGGAATGTAATTGAGTTCTCGATTTACGGCGAGATCGCTTCCCTTCGAGTAGATGTACGTCGCCTCAATGCCGATCCCGCCCCATATCTCACGCTGAACGCCAATTATGAATCTTGTGTAATTCGCGTTGTTACGTTCGTTTTGAAGGATAACGCTTGTCGGGCCGTTGTTTCCCACGGCGGTAAGGTCGGTTCCGGCGAAGGTCATCAAACCTTGTGAACTCCCAAGAGAAGAAAGCAGGCCGGATGGGAATGGATTGCTTAAATTCGCGAGAAACGTCAGCCCGTTGTTGGTCGAAGCCGTGAAAGGCGTTCCGGTTGAGAATCCGGGCTGGAAGATCACGTTCTGAGTAACGAGCTGGAACGGTGCGGTAAATATACCGAAACCGCCGCGAACAACTGTTTTTTGATCGATCGCATACGAAAATCCAATACGAGGCTGCCAATTGTTTTTGTCGGTCTTTTGGTTTGCCTGAGACGGGTCGTTCGCAAAGATGAATCCGCCCGTAAGATTTTGGAATGCTCCGATCGGCACGCCCGGCGGCGGACTCGCGTTGAAGTTTGCTAGTACCTGGTTTGCGATCGGGCTTGCGGCCGTCCGGTCAAAATCGACGATCATCCTTCCGTCCTTTTCCGTAAATCCGGATTCGAATTCGTATCGGAGGCCCAGGTTGAACGTCAATTTCGAGGTTGCCCGCCAATCGTCCTGAACAAAAAAGCCGTGATATTTTGACGAGACGTCATAAGTCTGCGGATTGTCGATCGAACCCGATGCCGGCTGACCTAATAGAAAAGCGGCGAGTTCGCGGCCCGGCCGGTCGCGCTCAGTGCTGCCTGAACTGGAGTTCTGCATCGTGTAAGTTCCCTGGAACGAGAACCTTCCGGCGGCATTTCCCTGATAATCGAAAGATTCGTGCAGCCTTCGAAAATCGTAGCCGTATTTCAGCGTGTGATTTCCCCATATCTGGGTCAGCGTCGGCTGCAGGGTGAACATGTCAAACGGGCGATCGCGGCCGTCGTTGTAGTCCGACCGGTTAGATCCAACGGTCAAAAAGTTGGTGAAATCGAATCTCGGAAAGATATTGTCCTGGCGGTCGCTGGGTATTCCCGTAAATCCTAGATCGCCTGCCGTAGGCTGCCCTTCCTGAAATCTGCGCAGCTTGAACATGCCAAATCCGCTGCGAACATCCAGAATGAGATTGGACGAAAGCGTTGAGGTCCAGGTCACATTCCCGCCATTGTTTCGCCGATTTTCATACCCTCGAAAGATCGAATCCGGCTCCATCGTCAGGTTGTACCTGTCTTCGGTATTCCGGCTGTGATAGAACTTCCCAAATATGCTGTTGTTTGCGTTAATATTGTGGTCAATGCGCACGAGATATGACCTGTACGGCCGGATAAGGTTCTGGTCCGTGATGTAGTTGTTCTGTACGCCCGGCAGGTTTGGCTCCGGGAAATACTGCATGAACGAAAGGGCAGGTGCATATAGGCGACCGGTCGGAATAATGTTGCCGGCAAATGCCGTTCGGCAAACGCGGTTTAGCGTGCCGGTAGTTCCGCATGAACTGTTTCCCATATACGCACTGGCCGGATCATAGATCGGCGTTGTTGCGAGGATCTCTGAAAAATTGCCCTGCCGCATCAGCGCCGTTGGTACTGAATAGGTGGTCGTCTGAGCGACATTGTCCTTTTGCCGCTCGAATGAGAACAGAAAGAATGTGCGGTCCTTAAAGATCGGGCCGCCGACCGTTGCTCCATATCGATTATATTTACGCTCCGGCCGGTCAATGCCGGCACGATTATTGAAGAAATTGTTTGCCGTGCGGCTCTTGTCGCGGTTGTACCAATAAGCCTCGCCGCGAAAGCGGTTTGTTCCGCTCTTGGTGGCAACGTTAACGGTAGCTCCGGCGGTAAATCCCATCTGGGCGTCAAAGGTGTTGGTCTGTACCTTGAATTCTTGTGTCGCGGCCGAAGCTGGTGTAAACGCCACCTGGCCGTCGTATGCCAGATTTGGCGAGCCGTCGAGATTGATCACGTTACCACCCGCACCATTGACCTGATTTCCCTGCGTTCCATTGCTTCGGAATCCGGCAAGGTTGCCGTTCGCGGACGGGCCCTGAAAATTAGGATCGCCTGTATAGACGATGCCCGGAGCCTGAGTCGCAAGCGTATAAGGAGCTCCTTCCGCAAGCGGCAGCTCTTCGATCTGCCTTTGCGAGACAAGCGTTCCGAGCGTCACCGAACCCTGTTCAACTACATCGGTGTTCGCAAGGACATCCACCTGTGCCGAAGTTCCCACCTGAAGCTGCACATCGACCGTCAATCGGTCGTCAACTCGTACACCAACATTCTCAATGGTCGAAGTTTTGAAACCACCGGACGTCGCCGAGACCGTATATTTTCCCGGAACCAGGAACGGTATTGTGTAAGAACCTTGATCATTCGACGTGGCGGTATTGGAAATGTTCGTTTCCATATTCTTCACCGTTATGGTTGCTCCGGCAACCGCGGCACCGTTCGGATCAGTGATCGTGCCTGTCACCGTGCCCCGGAATTCCTGCGCGTGAGCGGTTGCCGCAAACATCACGGCAAAAGCCATCGCGAATATTGAAACAACGTATCGGAAATGAGTCTTTTTCATCGTTCCTGTTCCTTATTCTAAAATTCTGAATCTAAAATTGCCCGACTTGGCCGGATTGTTGACATATCTTATAATTGGTATTACCAATTATGCAAGCAGAATTTTCAGTTTTTTTAAAATAGTTTGTCGTTATACCGCATTTTTACGAATTTTGGGGCTATTTTCCGTTACAATTGATGAATTTCAGCCATGAGCTGGCGCCAGTCTGGAGTATTACCAATGTTCCCGAGATGAATTCGTGGGTATTACCAATTTATTGATATTTTTTTCAGAATGCGGCCGATACGTGGTTATTTGTTGAAAACGGGCCAAGCGGCAGGAATGAGGATGATTACGGAAAACAAACTAGAGAAATTCAATTCTTGCATTGAACCGTCTGGCTGCCGGCGATCATGTCGAAACGATCTTCGTATTTAATAGCGTGATCACTTACATTGCGCCTGATCCGATCGAGGACAAAGCAATAAAAGTATTCTTTATCAATGCGTTCGATAAGGAATTGCATCGCGTTCGCTTCACTCCAGTACTCGCGGTCTTCCCAGATCTCGATCGGTTTTGCTCCCAATTCTCCGGCGAGGGCGACGAGCTGCGGGTCGCGGGCGTTATATCCATTAGTAAGAAATATCGAGTTATATGAGGACATTAGCGTGTCCTGTCGATTGAAAATGTCGCTTGTCGTCTTTGCGGTAAAATTGACGTGCCCTAATTCGTGAGCGATCTTTGTCGAAGCCAGGATATTTCCGCTAATGTCGTACTGGTGATGGTATGCGGCGAGTGAGTTCATCACCGGATAATAGACAGGGTCCGGATAGCCTCGATCAAGGTTTTTGCCAAGCGTGATGGTTGCTCCCACCAATCTTCCGTCCTTGTTCCATTCAAAGTCGCCAGTTCCGCCGCTGACCCTCTTGCCGGCGTCCACAACAATGCGCAAGAGAAATTGACGGTTGTTCTCATATATTCCCACTGCCGCCTGCCAAATTCCGTTGATAACAATTCGTGCTTCCACCGGATATACCGGTCACGAAAAGCGGAAGGCACTATTTCCTTGATGCCAAACTCAATGTTCGGGGCCATCGGAGCCGCAATCCTTTTGCCTGTAGCAGTTTGCGAATCATGAAGTGTTGCAGTTGAATTTTCAGGAAATGTTCCCGCACTTGCGGTCAGCCCACAAATAAAGACTGCTGCCGAGATCACGCCCGATCTAAAAAAATTGTAATTGATCATCCAAACTCCCCTTCCGAAACCCAAACTACAGACCTTTGAGGTTAGCCGATCTATAATTGCGGCGGCGAAACTACATTAGCTATGCTTTAAATTGATATTAAGGAAGTTTTTCAGATGAATCAATGTTTTTCGCCGGAGTACGACCAGGTATTTTCGACCTAACCGCCGATCACAACCGCGCGAAAAAGGCCCTGATTGATCATCGCAACAGCGAATGTGGAAGCGATCAACTTCGGGCCATAGGAGTTCGCATTCATAGTTGATAGAACGCGTATGAAAAGAAAAGTGGGAGTGTGGGAGACACCCCTTTTGAGGGCGGAATACCTATTCTCTACTTGTAATTGCACAAAGCAGCGAAAATCTTTCAAAAAAAATTCATCTTTTTCTATATTTTTTCAATTTTATCCCGCCGCGAACTCAAAACCGGCAAGATTTGACCAAAACCGGCCAATAACAAGCCCAAAAGCAAATATTTCGTTCAAACTCTTTGGGTCTGAATCTTTCTCGACGGGAACCTCGCCGAACGCAAAACAGACCTTCTTTAAGGGATCAAAAAGGCAGAGACGGTCCTAAATAGCAATCCAGCCGAAACCTTCTAACCGGGTTCAGAACCTCGGCCGTTTGCATGTATGCAACATTCGATAAAATTTGCCCGCCAGATCAGCAATACGAAAAAATTATCAAAAGAATGTGATTTTGGCATTGACACGCTTGCAACACTCACTGTATATTTCCGTTGCAATCTACACAGATGCATCATCCGTTGCACGCGGCTTAAATGCGGGAATCCCTTTTTGGACGTTTTATCGGCGATTTTCGGCATTCGAGGCCATTTTCAAACACGGCCGCGATCATTTTGGATCAAGCCGACACTGTACATCACTGCATTTCTAAAAAGCGGCATTTTGACAAAAGGAACCCATAGTAACTTTGAGCAAGAAAAGGAAAGATATCGAGAAGCAGGCCGCCAACGGCAATTTAGCGGCCCCTGAGGATATTAGTGAACGCGGCCTCGACATTCCGACCGACCCTGAAGTAGCTGATGGGAAAACTCCGCTCGAGGCCAGATTTCTTCAGTCTCAGACAAATCTGAGTACCAGCCGCCGCCACTTACTCACCCAGATCCTTCAAGAAGCGGATGAGACGTTTTTTCTTTCATCGCGCGACCTCGGCCGCCGATACGGCGTCGATTCGGCGACGATCGTCCGAACCGTCCAGGCGATGGGCTACGAAAAGTTTGCTGATTTTACCCGCGATCTTCGAAACCACTTTGTAACGCAGATCACGCCTTATGCCGCGATGAAAGCGGCTACGCAAAAACAGAGGAGCGTGACCGATCATGTTCACCAAAGCCTGGACAACGACTTTGCAAATCTAACGTCTTTAAAATCCAGCTTTGACGCGAAGAAGGTTACGGCCCTTGCCAAACAAATTCAATCGTCTCACCGGATCGTAGTTATAGGACTTGATTTTGCTTCGTCGCTGGCCAATTCACTCTCTTACGCATTGGTGCGTTTGGGTTGTGATGCGGAAGCTCCGGTGGGAAGCAGCGGCCTGATGCAGAACAAGATACGGATCCTGACTTCAAAGGACCTGCTTATCGCCATCAGCTTTGGAAGATGTTTGCGCGAAACAGTCGAGGCCGTGATCCAAGTTCGGCGGCAAAACGTGCCAACATTCGGCATAACAGACGGAGACCTAACGCCAATTGCCCGATACTGTAACGAATATGTGACCGCCAGCACCGGCCGATCTTCATTTCTCGATTCTTATGTGGCCCCTGTCGCGGTCATCAACGCGATCCTTGTCGCATGCGCACATAGCCGGCCCAAACGGTCGCTGGAATCGCTCGAACAAGTCGAGAAAGGCTCAGGCGGCCGATCCAGGTGGTTTCAGGATAATAATTTTCCTGAGCCTCGGCCACGCAAAACAAAGGGATGAATTTCTGCGGTTCAATCCGGGCCGGGCCGACCGGTACTTGGCATGAATCGATCAAGATCGGATGAATTTGCACTAAAAGACTTTTGGAGAGGTGAAAAGACAATGCAAACACTAAAGCATTTTTTCGGCCTTTGTGCCTTGGTTGCTATCATTGGTGGATCCACAGCCGTGCACGCCCAAACTACAACTTCTACGATCGAGGGGGTTGTGACCGACCCGAACGGAGCGGTCGTCGCGGGTGCCGCTGTCAAGGCGACGGGCGTTTCCGTCACTGTTGAGCGAAGTGTCACTACAGACAGCCAGGGCACCTATCGCATCGTCGCCCTGCCCGCCGGGACCTACACGCTAACGGTCACTCAGTCCGGATTTGCCGTCGGAAATTTCAACGTGGAGCTATCGCTGAACCGCGTTGCCAAATTTGACGTTCAGCTCATGGTTGGCGGCGGCATAGCCGGAGAGGTAACTGTAACAAGCGAGCTGCCCCTGCTGGAACCGAGCGCTTCATCGACCGGATCAACCATAATGCCGCAGCAGATCCAGAACTTTCCGGTAAACGGCCGCGAATACCTTGATCTTCTCCAATTAGTGCCCGGCGTCGCCATCAACCGGCAATCTACCGGCGATAACGCTAATCCCGTACTTGGCGAACGAAGCGGAAATAACAACTTTTTCATTGACGGGCAACCGAACAAGGACACGGTTAACGGCGGGCCGGGTGCACAATTCAACCAGGAGACAATCGCTGAGTTTCAGGTTTTAACGACAGGTTTTAAGGCCGAGTTCGGCCAGGCATCCGGGGCGATCGTAAACGTGATCACAAAGAGCGGAACCAACAGTTTTCACGGGGTCGCATCGCTTTTTCATAGAAACGAGGCGTTTGACTCTGTAAATTCACTAGACTCCTCGGTCTCAGATGCGCTGCACCTAAGAAGGTTCGATTACAGCATCGCCGGCGGCGGGCCGATCTGGAGAGACAAGATATTCTTCTTTGGTTCGTCGGAACGGATAACTGAAGACCGGGCACTCGACTTTAAATATCCTGAACTCGGAGCATCGGCCGGCGGGATAACACTGCTGCAGCTGCTCCGCAATCAAGAGAACCCTCTGAATATTCCCCAACGCACTCGGGCGATCAGGAATTTTTTAAAGATCAACGAAACTTTTGGACGCCATCAACTGGTGCAGGAAGTTAACTATACGAACGAGTACGTAAGAAGCTCAGGCACCGGATTGCCGTCAACGCGGACCAGCACCAGCGGGCGTAAGCTGCTTTTAGGGTTTGGCGACACGATGCTGCTCGGCGATCAGGGCAATCCGTGGATCGTGACGCTTCGTGCCGGATATCGCGGCGAGCCGTCCGATCAGCAGCCCGCGAATCCCGGATTTACCGGATCAACCTTGTTGAATGCATTTACCGCCCAGCAAGCATGCCCGCCGACCTGCGGATTTTTCTCGACGCTTCCGAGCATACTGTTTGGCAATCCGATCACCTACACGAATTTGGACCAAAAGTATGTTTCGCTTTCCGCAAACGCCAATAAGATCGTCGGTGACCATGATATCAAATTCGGCTGGCAGTTTTTGAGGACCAAGGTCGATGGCCTCGATTCAAAGACCCTAACGAACCAGCTTTTTTCAACCATAGATGACTATGTCAATCTCGGTCCCGTCAATAGCGGAATATTCCTGCTTTTGGTGGCCGGCGGACCGACGGCCGAATCGACCGAGATCCATCTGCGAAATAACTATAACGGCCTATACGTTCAGGATGACTGGAAGTTGATCAAGAACCTGACCGTCAACCTCGGGCTGCGTTATGACCATGACAGCGAGTTTGAAGCGAAGAAGAATTTTTCGCCCCGCTTGGGTGCGGCATGGGCGATCACGCCAAAGACCATAGTCCGTTCACAGTTTGGCATCTTTTATGACCAGTTCAGGCTTGGGCTGGTCCAACAGATACCGGCGTTCGGCGGCAGCGACCGCCGTGTTGTTCAGTCATTGTATTTTCCGCGCGGCTTTTATGGTTCTCCAAGTTTGGTAGAAATGCTTGCGTTCGCCGTCGGCCTTCCCGGCCCGTGTATCTCAAATCAACTTACCGATGCACAGATAACGGCGGCGGGAGCGACGTGTCCGCTGGGCGGCGGGCCGATGGTTGGAGTTGACCGGCTAAATCGGGTCGTAGCCGCCGGGCATGCTCCGATACCGGCGAACGCTGTGATCAACATCAGTAATGTTCAAGCTCTCACGGGCCTGACACCGGCCCAATACCTGGCCCAGGCAGCCGCGGCGATTGGCCAGCCGAACGGGTATTTCGAATGGGGCCAGTTTGGAGTTCTGAACAATCCGATAATTCCGCCCCAGGTTCAACCGACCTCGGTCGATAGCGCTTTTAAGACCCCGCATACTCTTGGATTCAGTATCGGCGTTCAGCGCGAGATCACGAGAGACCTGGTTTTTGAGGCGGACTATCACCATCGCGAAATGCGAAACCTTTTGGGCGTCCGTCTAAGCAACCTCGCATTCCGTTCCCGCGTAGCCGGCATCGGGCGCAGTTTCGATCCGCCAAATACGGGCGGCGAGATCCGAACCTTTGGCCCTTTCTTTAGGGGAAAATATGACGGCCTGGTCATGAGCCTCAATAAGCGGTTGAGCAACCGTTACCTGGTGGGCGTGAACTACACGTATGCAAAGGCGACGGATAATTCGCTTGGCGTTTTTACAAATCCTACGGATCAGTTCATCGGGATTGCTCCGGTTGTTACGGAACCCTGTCCGTCATCGAACCCGACCTGTACGCCGCAAACCAACGCAAATGGTTCGTTCACGAGCAGGAACGGCAATTTTGTTGCCCAAGCCGGTACATTTGTAAATGGCCCGGACCTGGATAAAGGCCCGTCGTCGCTTGCCCTCGATCATATTTTCCAGGTCAACGGGCTAGTCAATCTGCCCTGGCAGTTCCAGATCAGCGGCATCTTTCGCGCACAAAGCGGTTTTCATTTCAGCCGCGCCGACCTGTTGAACAGAGACCCGGACGGCAACGGCAATTTCAACGGAATCGATTTTACAGCCGGAAGGAATGCCTTTACCGCACCGGCATTCGTAAATCTCGATATGCGTTTCTCAAAACAGTTCGATATTGGCGACCGGGTTAAGGTCCAACTTTTGTTCGAGTTCTTTAACTTACTTAACAATAAGAGCCCGGCGGCGGTTCAGACACGCGACAACGTAACAACTGAACCCTTTAATTCGATCACTCAGGTCCTTCCCGCACGCGAAGGACAAGTTGGAATACGCATTTCGTTCTGATCGCAAAGACCTTGATGCCAGATCATCGACATGCCGCCGATGATCTGGCACGTTCGCTATTGCGAACATTTGGGAGTTAGCCTCACATGACAGCAAGATTTCTCATCCGAGCGCTTTTGGCCTGTGCTGCATTTACGCTATTGGTTTCTGCACAAGGCACGCGAATGCTGCGTCAACCGTCGGTAAGCCGTGACCTCATAGTATTTGCGTACGCGGGCGATATCTGGACCGTTTCTAGAAGCGGTGGGCAAGCACGCCGGTTAACGGCGACACCGGGCGTCGAAGCCAACCCGTATTTTTCACCCGACGGCTCAAGGATCGCGTTTACGGCTACGGCTGCCGGAAACACGGACGTTTTTGTAGTTCCGGTTTCCGGCGGCGATCCTAAACGCTTGACCTATAATCCGGCCCGGGACACTGTCCGAGGTTGGGGGCCTGACGGCAAAAAGGTTTTGTTTTCGTCCGTCCGGACCGGAGCTCCGCTTGACGCACACTTTTCACTTTGGACAATTGGCATCGATGGCGGGATGCCCGAGCCTATTTCGCTTCCGCGCGCATATACAGGTTCATTTTCTCCCGACGGACGCCAGCTCGCATACGAAGAATTCGCTACTACGATGTTCCCGCCTTGGATAGATGCGAGCTTTTGGCGGCATTACCGCGGCGGACGAACACATCCTATCTCCCTGGTCACAATTGCCGACAACTCGGTCACTAAACTGCCGTGGAATAACAGCAACGACAGTTACCCGATGTGGTCCGGCAAAACGATCTATTTCATATCCGATCGAAATCACACGGCAAATCTATTTGGCTACGATACGGTTACTAAGCAGGTGAAACAGCTTACGACCCATGCCGATTTCGACATTATGACCGCCTCGGCCGGAGCCGATGCCGTTGTTTATGAACAGGCGGGATACATCCATCTATTCGATACAAGGTCAGGTAACAGTAAGCAGCTAAACATAGACGCAACCGGTGATCTCGCCTGGGCCCGGCCACAGTTCAAGAAAGTAAGCTCAATGATCCGCAGCGCAGAACTTTCGCCCGGCGGCATAAGGGCCGCGTTTGAGGCAAGAGGAGATATTTTCACGGTACCATCGGCTAAAGGCGATTATAGAAATCTTACGAACAGTTCCGGTGTTCACGACCGTGACCCGGTCTGGTCGCCCGACGGAAATCAACTTGCGTGGTTTTCCGACTCAACCGGCGAATTTCAACTGATGATCGGTGACGCTTCCGGCCTTGCCGAGGCAAGGGCGATCGCTCTGCCGTCGTTGGCCTATTTTTCTAATCCCCGCTGGTCACCAAGCGGCGAGTATATTTTAACTAGCGACAATCACAACAATCTTTGGACGATCGACACAAGGTCCGGCACGGCGGCCAAGATCGATTCTGACGAATATGCGACTCCGCTCCGCGGCTTTGATGCATCTTGGTCGCCCGATTCTAAGTGGATCACCTACTCAAAAATTCTTAGAAGCCGGCTGAGTGCAATCTATCTTTATTCCGTCGCCGGGAAAAAGGCCTTTAAGATCACCGACGGCCTGGCGGATTCGATCTCGCCAACCTTCGATACGGGCGGCAAGTACCTATATTTTCTCGCAAGCACTGATTTCGGGCCGCGGACCGGCTGGCTTGAGATGAGCTCACTTGATCATCCGACAAAAAGATCGCTCTATGTCGTCGTGTTGAGTTCGGAAGATCCTTCTCCATTTCTGCCTGAAACGGGCGACGAACCCCGAAAGACCGCATCGGGTGACGAGGCCGCAAAGCCAAAACCTCCATCCGGCGCGGTCCGGGTGGATATCGGCGACATTGGCCAAAGGGTCCTACCGGTCAATATTCCTCCGGCCGACTACGACAATCTTAATGCCGGTTTGGCGGAAACTATATTTTATACTGAACCGATCGCCGGAACTGGTTCACTAAAACTCCACCGATACCAGATCAAAACGGGAACTGCCATTCCTTTTATGGAAGGCATTAGCCAATATTCGATCTCCGCCGACAAAAAGAAGCTTTTATACGGCGCACGCGGCGGCAGGTGGGGCGTTGTTGGTACCGAGGCTCCCGCCAAAGCGGGCGACGGGCCGCTAAACGTGGCCCAATTGGAAACAAGGATTGATCCTCGGGCTGAATGGGCAAACATTTTCCGCGAAACATGGCGTATCCAGCGGGAGTATTTTTACGATCCGAAAATGCAGGGCGCTGACTGGAATGCGGTTTATAAAAAATACCTGCCCCTACTTCAGCATGTCGGGCACCGCGACGACCTCGGCTATTTGATCGCCCAAACGGGCGGTGAATTGACCGTTGGCCATTCATATCTTACCGGGCCGGGCGACATACCCTTGGACGATCCGGTCACGGTTGGGCTTTTAGGTGCGGATATTGAGGTCGATAGCGGTAAGTACCGGATCAAACACATTTACAGCGGCGAAAATTGGAATCCCGAACTTCGCGCGCCGCTCAGCGCTCCGGGGATCAATGTCGCGGAAGGCGATTATGTTTTGGAAGTAAACGGCAGGCCGCTGGACGTTTCCGTCAACTTCTTTAGCGTTTTTGAGAATACTGCCGGCCGGCAAACTGTTTTAAGAATAAACAAAACGCCATCGAGAGAAGGGTCCAAGCTCGTGACCGTCGTCCCGGTCGCAAGCGAGACCGGACTTAGAACACGGGCCTGGGTCGAAAACAACCGCCGGCTTGTTGACAAACTTTCCGGCGGACGGCTGGCTTACGTTTGGCTTCCGAATACGGCCACGGCCGGCTATTCGTCCTTCATTCGCTATTTTTATTCCCAACAGGACAAGGAAGGGACCGTCGTGGACGTTCGCTATAACCAGGGCGGCATGGTCGCTGATTTTGTGGTGAACGAGCTTGACAGAAAGCCGATGGGCTTCTTCACGCTCAGAGACGGCGAAGCGATAACTTCGCCTATCGCTGGAATTTACGGGCCAAAGGTAATGGTGATAAACGAATCGGCGGGCTCCGGCGGCGACGCCCTGCCGTTTTATTTCAGGCTGCGTAAGCTTGGCCCGCTTATCGGGACGCGGACATGGGGCGGACTTGTCGGAACGCTTGGTGTGCCGCCAACCATCGACGGCGGAGGCATCACGGCGCCGATCCTGGCCTTTTATAATCTCGAGGGAAAATACGATGTCGAGAATGTTGGCGTTGCTCCTGATATTGAAGTCGAATACTCACCGGCCGAAGTGATGAAAGGCCGGGATCCTCAACTGGAACGCGCGGTCACCGAGGCGTTGAAGCTGGTCGAAAAGAACCCGTTCAAACGCTTGCCCCGGCCTGCGTCTATCGACCGAGTTTCGCCAAGGCCCGGTAATTGATCGTGCCAAGCAGTTGGTGCCGGTAACGAGCCGCCACGCGTTTGTCGAAGGTAGATAAAGATGATCAGAAATATCCCAGTATTGTTTCGTGCATTTTTTTCCATCGTTACCGTCGCGGCTATCTCGTCCATCGCCGCTCAGCAGCCTGCGCCGCCTTTCACACGGTCCGAAGTCATGGTCCCGATGCGGGACGGCGTTCGGCTGCACACTTTTATCTATGTACCAACCGGGCGTGACGGGAAACTTCCGATAATTTTCCTGCGAACACCCTACGGGACCGGCGACCTGATTCCGGCACAGCTCGCCGCCGCGATACCCGAACTTGCGGCCGACGGATACATTTTCGTCAACCAGGATATTCGCGGCCGTTTCGAATCTGAGGGGCAATTCGTTATGCTTCGTCAGCCGCGAGACCGCAAGGACGCAAAAGCGATAGATGAGAGTACTGACGCTTTCGACACTATCGACTACCTGCTTAAGAATACGCCGAACAATGGCCGTGTTGGAATGGCCGGCACAAGTTACGGGGCCTGGTTGACCGTAATGGCAGCCCTCGATCCGCATCCTGCCCTAAAGGCCGTTGTGCCGCAGGCATCTCCGGCGGATATGTACATTGGCGACGATTTTCATCACAACGGGGCCTTTCGATTAAGCTACGGCCTCGAATACACGTTCATGATGGAATCGTCAAAAACAATAACCGACACCGCAAAACTGGTCGATAATTATGACGTTTACGAGTGGTATCTGAAGCTTGGCCCGCTTTCAAATGTTGATTCAAAGTATTTCAAGGGCCGCCTTCCGACATGGAACGATTTTGTAAACCATCCGGATTACGATTCGTTCTGGAAGCGGCAGGCATTTGCTCCGTGGCTTGACCGCGTAACTGTTCCAACGCTGAATGTTGCGGGCTGGTGGGACCAGGAAGATTTCTATGGACCGATCACGATCTACGAACTGCTTGAACGACACGACACAGCAAATAAGAACTTTCTGGTTGTCGGCCCGTGGAATCACGGCGGCTGGTCACGCAGTGATGGCCGCAAGCTCGGCCCGGTCGATTTTGGAAGTGCTACATCGCAATATTATCGAAAGGAGATCATGGCCAGGTTCCTTTCGTTCTACCTGAAGGATAGTCCGGATCCGGGACTGCCGGAAGCATTGACCTTCCGGACCGGAGACAACCAGTGGATCCGCAACGACGAATGGCCGCCGAAGAAAGATGTTGCGGCCCGTCAACTTTATTTCAGCGATAACGGAACGCTGTCGTTTGAACCGCCTGCGGCAGGCGGAAGCGTGGCGTTTGATTCGTATTTATCCGATCCCGGAAATCCGGTGCCGTACAGGGCTCGTCCTATTATGCTCAAATCGGGATGGACGACCTGGCAGGTCAACGATCAGCGATTTGCATCTGACCGGCCCGACGTATTGAGTTGGACGACATTGCCGCTCGAAGAAGACCTCACGGTTTCCGGCAAGATCACAGCCAACCTGTTCGCATCCACCACGGGGACCGATAGTGACTGGATCGTCAAGCTCATTGACGTTTATCCCGAAAACTTTACTGTTGACCCGGCCATGAGCGGCTATCAGCTTATGATCGCCGGCGACGTATTTCGCGGACGTTATCGAACGAGCTTTGAAAAACCAACCGCGATCACGGCAAATGCGGTGCTGAACTATCAGATCAAATATCCGGCGAACGATCATACTTTCAAGAAGGGCCACCGGATCATGGTCCAGGTCCAGAGCACCTGGTTTCCTGTCATCGACCGAAACCCGCAAAAATTTGTGCCGAATATTTTCAAAGCCAGGGCATCTGATTTCCAAAAAGCTACCCAGCGGATCTATCGTTCCGGCAAGAACGCCTCACATCTGACATTGCCGGTAGCAAGTAATTAAAAATGGAAAATAAACTTTCGCGACAACCCAAAAGAATGCAGTTTCGGCCCATGATCCTATTTCTGTGCGCCGTGACGGCGTTTGGCATCTTTTCCCTTCCGATCGCCGGGCAAGGCTTGGATGTAAAAAAGGCCGCCGCAGACCTGGACCCGGAGATCAGGCGAATGATGATCGAGGGAAACATTCCGTCGGCAGCCATCGCACTTATCTCCGGCGACAAGGTGGTTTGGACCGGCTCGTTCGGCGAATCGAATCTTTGGGCCCGGACGCCCGCGACATCTGAAACGGTCTATTTGATCGGCTCTACGTTCAAGGCCATGTCCACGGTTGCTTTGCTTCAATTGATGGAGCAAGGCAAATTCAAACTTGACGATCCTGTAAGCAAATACATAGATTTCAAGATCGATGGTGATGACCCCGCGAATCCGGTTACTTTTCGCCACCTTTTCACTCACACCTCCGGCCTCTCCGGCGAGTTTGGAGCCGTCCCCGTTTGGAGCAACGACGCTCCGACAAAGCTGGACGAGTATGTGCGGACCAAGCTCAAAGTCGGACATCCGCCGATGACGAAAGTGGAATATTCGAACCCTGCGTTCACATTCATCGGATATTTGATCGAAAAATTCTCGGGCGTCCCTTACAGGCAATACATTGCCGAACATATTTTCAAACCCCTTGAAATGACAAACACGGCGTTCGATCCGACACCCGAAATGGGCGAACGTCTCTCGGTGCCCTACGTCGTTGATCCCAAAACAAACCGTCAAATACCGACGGTGCGTATCAGGGCCGCCGTTTATCCGGCAGGTATCGTTTACGGCACGATCCAGGACCAATCAAACTGGCTGATCGCAAATCTGAACGGCGGGGCGTTTAAAGGCAAACGGATCATCAGCCAGGAAACGCTGGACCAGATGATGACGCGGCAGTACGACCAATTTAAGGGCGGGATCGAAGGGATCTGGGGTAATGAAACGGCCGGATTTGGATTGACCTGGTGGACACAGGTCCGCGACGGCGACCGATATTTTGCACATAGCGGTAGTCTCGCCGGATATACCGCGTTTCTTCTCGGAAATCGCGATCGAAAGTTTGGATTTGCGATCTTGACGAACGGAAATCGCGCTCACCCTCACCTTTTCAAGCTGGCGGACCGGGCAATGGATATTATGAAGAAGTATGCAGGTGCCGCGGTCACGGCAGCCGCGTCGAACAACTCCCAGGAGAAAAATAAATGATCAGATGCCTGAGGCGGCTATTTGCCGGCCAACTAATTTTTATAATTCTAGTCGCATTGATCGCCGCACCCGTCGCAGGCCAGGCTGAATTGCCGATATATGACATTGTGATCCGCAATGGCCGCGTGCTGGACGGAGCAGGCAATCCGTGGATCGCCGCGGACGTGGCGATCAAGGACGGCCGTTTCGTCCGCATCGGAAAGATCGAGGGTAAGGGGAAACAAGAGATCTACGCCGGCGGAAAATATGTTTCGCCCGGCTGGATCGACATGATGGACCAATCGGGCCACGTACTCCCGTTAAACGGATTAGCGGAAAATAAGGTTTTGATGGGCGTAACGACTGCGATAGGCGGCGAAGGCGGAACGCCGGTTGCGGCCGACAAGATCAACGAATATTTTGCCGGACTGGAAAAAAGCGGCATCAGCATTAACTTTGGCAGCTATTACAGTGAAACTCAGGCCCGGGCCGCCGTTCTCGGATCAGAATCGAGAGAACCTACCGCCGAAGAACTCGAGCGAATGAAGGCATTGATGGAAACGGCAATGAAGGCCGGCGCGATGGGAATGACGACGGCCCTTATCTATCCGCCGTCGAGTTTTGCCAAGACCCCGGAACTTATTGAGATGGCAAAGGTTGCGGGCCGTTACGGCGGAATTTATGCGAGCCACATGAGAGACGAAGGAAAAGGCCTTGTCGGCGCCGTTGAGGAAGCGATCGAGATCGGCGAGAAAGGCGGATTACCGGTCGAGATCTTTCATTTAAAGGCGGCATATCAACCCGGCTGGGGAAAACTGATGATCGAGGCGGGTGAAAAGATCGAACAAGCGCGAATGCGCGGTGTTGACGTCGCTGCGGATATGTATCTTTATACCGCCGGCGGAACCGGCCTCGAAGCAACGATCCCTTCGTGGGCTTTCGAAGGCGGCATTGAAAAACTTCGCGAGCGCCTAAGGGACCCGAAAATACGTGCCAAATTAAAAACGGAGCTAAAAACCGGATCCCCAGGTTGGTGGAACATCGTCGAAGCATCCGGCGGATGGCAAAACATCGTACTTGTTAATGCCCAGAACAAAGATAACGCCAAATTTGAAGGCAAAAACCTGGCGGAGATCGCCAAGCTATCAAAGAAAGAGCCCGCGGACGCGGCCTGGGACCTTGTGATGGAGGGAAATGGCAGAGTTTTGGCGATCTATCACATGATGAGTGAACAGGATATAAAGACGGCGCTAGGTTTTTCGTGGACGAGCATCGGAAGCGACGCGGGTGCGTCGCTTAAGCCCGGAACCATCGATGGCCTGGGTTTGGCACATCCGCGTTCTTACGGAAATCATCCCCGGCTGATCGCAAAATATGTCCGCGGCGAAAAGGTACTAACGCTGCCCAACGCGATCAGGAAAATGACGTCGTGGCCCGCTGCCCGGATGCGTCTTAGCTCGCGCGGAACGATCAAGGAGGGATCCTGGGCCGACGCGGTCATCTTTGATCTCGAAAAGATCCAGGATCGCGCGACATACGAACAACCTCTGCTTGGCCCGGTCGGTATCGACTATGTTCTTGTCAATGGAGTGATCGTCGCCGACCACGGAAAGCACACTGGAGCAAGGCCCGGAAAGGTCATATACGGGCCGGGCCGGACAGATCAATAGCAAATCGTTTGACTGCAAACCGCCGCGATAATGAAAGGTGAACTCGAACCCGATCGTAATCCCGATATAGCCGTGAACAGCAACGTCCGGTCTTCCGCGAATATTATTGTCCGCGAGATCGGCGGCCCGGCCGAGATGCGGGCGGTCGAAGATCTTCAAAAAGATGTTTGGGGAATTCCCGACCTTGATGTTGTTCCGCTTACCCAGCTTGTGGCGGCAAAGGCCGCGGGGGGCGTTTTGTTAGGTGCGTTTGATGCGGACAAACTTGCGGGATTTGCTTTTGGGTTTGTCGGGCTTGAGAACGGCCATGCCACGCATCATTCGCACATGCTTGCCGTAAGGCCGGAATATCGAAATTACAACTTGGGTGGCAGGCTAAAGTTTGCTCAGCGTGAATTCGTTCTGGCACAAGGCATTGATGAAATGACGTGGACATTCGACCCTCTGCAAAGCCTTAACGCCTATTTCAATTTTGAGCGGCTGGGTGTGATATCGAAATGCTATTTGACGGATTTCTACGGCGCGGATCCCGCGAGCTTTCTTCACCAGACCGGCACGGATCGGCTTTGGGTGAAATGGCAATTAAGGGATGTCCGTGTCCAGGACCGGGCAAGCCGGCTGGATCGGCCTGCCCCTCCGCCTCAACCCGATACTGCGATCAAACTAGTTGAGTTTGGCCGGTCAGGTGAGCCGGTTATTAATGACATTCGGCCAGACAAAAAGAGTAATCACGTAACTATCGAAATACCTGGCGATATCAACAGCCTCTCCCGACACGACAATGCGATGGCCAAACGTTGGCGCGAGGCAACGCGAAACGCGTTTTCAGAATATATCGCCGCCGGTTTTGTGGTTGTCGGCTTTGTCCGCGGACAATCAGCCGGAAAATATATTTTGGAGCGCAATATTTCGCATTTGGAATTAGCGAAATTTGGCCTGGTCGATATTTAGGTCAACGAAAGCTGCGTAACATCCATTGCTTTCGTATTTGGAATAGACTTTAGGCCTTTTCAAAGGGAATTCACGTTATCGGCTTACGCTTCTTACATTAAATATATGAACAAACGCTCACTTAACTATCTGATAATCACTTCGCTTTTCTTGATCATCTGTGGGCCTACGGGCATCAGTGCCCAAGAACCTTTTCAAGGCTTTGACGACTATATGAACAAAGCAATGAAAGATTGGGAAGTGCCCGGAATGGCGATCGCGGTCGTAAAAGACGACAGGGTCGTCTATGCAAAAGGCTACGGCGTTCGCGAGATCGGCAAGGCCGCGCCGGTCGATGAGCACACGCTATTTGCTATCGGCTCGTCATCCAAGGCATTTACCGCCGCGGCCATTGCGATGCTTGTCGATGAAGGAAAGTTGAAATGGGACGATAAAGTGAGTCAATACCTTCCTGCTTTTCAACTCTATGATCCGTATGTTACCCGCGAAATGACCGTTCGCGACCTGCTCACTCACCGCATCGGACTGGAGCGCGGCGATCAGCTCTGGTACGCAACGCCATACAGCCGCGAAGAGATCTTAAGGCGCATTCGTTATCTTGCCCCGTCTTCAAGTATGCGTTCCAGGTTTGGCTATCAAAACATTATGTTTCTCGCCGCGGGCGAGATCGTGCCGGTAATTACCAAAAAGTCATGGGATGACCTTGTCGCCGAGCGGATCTTTGCTCCGCTTGGAATGAATGAATCAGGCACGTCGATCCGTACGCTTTCGAGGTCAAATGACGTTTCAACGCCGCACGTCAAGATCGATGACAAAGTACAGCCCGTGGCGTGGCGGTTGATTGATAACATCGCTCCCGCCGGATCTATAAATTCGAGCGCCGTTGACATGGCACAGTGGGTTCGGCTTCAGCTGGGGAAAGGAAAATTTAACGGAAAGCAGCTGCTCAAGGAGGCATCCGTTAAAGAGATGCAAACACCGCAAACGATAATCAGGCTTGAGGGCTTGTATCCTTTAATTTATCCCGAGGCCCATTTTTTCAGCTATGGGATGGGCTGGTTCCTTTCAGACTATCGCGGAAAGAAGCTCGTCGAGCACGGCGGAGCGATCGACGGTATGCGAGCACTTGTTGCAATGGTCCCGGAAGAGAATGTGGGTATAGTCATTCTTACAAATATGAACGGCACAGTCCTGCCGCAATTTCTTGCTTACCGCATCTTTGACACATATCTGGGACATCCGCCAAAAGATTGGC
>Ga0138256_10000352_pt1 | contig 51913 bp, 35 predicted proteins | sample KNB2016incub_MG_FD_105486 | JGI IMG/M metagenome (GOLD analysis project Ga0138256, IMG submission 105486) | Active sludge microbial communities from wastewater in Klosterneuburg, Austria - KNB2014incub_MG | ecosystem: Engineered > WWTP > Activated sludge > Unclassified | place: Austria...
ATGTCGCCCGCGCAGATCCTCGAGCGGCTCGACCAGCGCTTCCAGCTCCTGACGGGCGGGAGCCGAACGGCCGAGCCGCGGCAGCAGACGCTGCGCGCGGCGATCGCCTGGAGCTACGACCTCCTACCCACCGAAGAGCAGGCGCTGCTCCAACGGCTGTCCGTCTTCCGCGGCGGCTGGGCGCTCGCGGCCGCGGCCGCGGTCGGCGCCGACGTCGCCGAGGACGAGTGGGCGACGCTCGACCTCCTGACCCGCCTCGTCGACAAGTCCCTCGTCGTGGCCACCGAGACGGACGCCGGGATCCGCTTCGGGATGCTCGAGTCCGTCCGCGATTTCGCCCACGAGGCCGCCCTGACGATGGGCGGTCCGGACCGCCCCGCTGCGCCCGCCGCGCGATCTGCTTCGTCCGCGCCGTCCGCGCCGTCCGCGACGACCGGATCGGGCGCCGAGGTGCGCTTCGGCCTGTCCGAGTCCGTACGCGCCTTCGCCCACGAGGCCGCGGAGGCGGCGGGCACGCTTGACGGTGCCCGGGCGCGGCACCGGGCGTACTACGCCGCGCTCGTGGCGGAGCTCGAGCCGCACCTGAACTCCACCCGCGGTGCGGAGGCCCTCGTCCGCTTCGACCTCGAGCACGACAACTTCCGCGCCGCGCTCGACACGGCGCAGGGGGATGCCGCGGCGGAAGCGCTCCGGATCGTCGCGCTGCTTTGGCGGTTCTGGGAGCTGCGCTCGATCCTCACCGAAGGGCGGTCCCGGCTGGAGCACGCCATCGCCGCCGGCGGCGACGCCGATCGGATGCTGCGCGGGCGCGTCCGCTACGGCCTGGCCGTTCTCCTCATGCGCCTCGGCGACCCCGTCGCGGCGCGCCGTGAGCTCGACGCCTGCGTGGCCGACGTCGGCGACGGCCTGTCCCGGGCCGGCATGCGCCACATCCATAACCTCCACGGCCTCGTCGCGATCCTGTCCGGTGACCTCGCGGAGGCCCGGACGCACTACGTCGCCAGCCTAGCCCTGGCCGAGGAGGAGACCGGTCCGGAGCGGACCTTCGCGATCGCCAACGAGCTGAACAACGTCGGCATCGTCGACATCCTCGTGGGCGAGCCGGCCGCGGCGCAGCACGTGTTCCAGCGCGCCCTGGACCTTCTCCCGGACGGCGCCGACAACATCGTCGCAACGCTGCGGTTCAACAAGGGCAGCGGGGCGCTCGTCGCCGGCGACGTATCCACCGCCGCCGCCGACTTCGGGGAGAGCCTCGCGCGACGGCGCGTCCTGAACGATCCGTGGGGCATCCTGCTGTGCGTCGCCGCCGCCGGCTGGGTGGCCGCCGCGCGCGGCGAGGCCGAACGCGCCGCGACGCTGTTGTCCGCGGCCGAGGCGAAGCTGGCCGCCCTCGGGCGCCCGTTCGAGCTCCTCCAGCAGCGCTGCCAGGACGATGCGCATGCCCGCGTCGGCGCCGCGTTGGACCCTGCGACGCACGCGGCGGCGACTGCCGTGGGACGGGCGATGGCTTGGGACGAGGCGATGGCGCGGGCGAGCGAGGGTTGAGCGCGACCGCCCGCACCGTCGCCTCACACCGTCACCCCACGCCGTCACCCCTACACCGTCACCCCGCCTGCTCGTACGCCTCCCGCAGCCACCCCGTCAGCGCCTCGTCCACCTCGCCCGCGTCCGCCAGCTTGACCTTGTACTGACACATCCCGCCGGCCGGCTGGGCGATCAGGCGGTCCGTGCCGTCGACATCCTTCATGTTCAGGCCGACCTCGAAGCGCGTGTTCGTCGCGGGGCGGGTCGGCGCGACTACGACCTCGCCCGCGGTCGAATCCGCGCCGTCGACACCCACTCGTCGTTGCCGTGGTCGTAGCCGTCGTAGTGGATATGGTGGACGCCGGCGATGCAGTCGTGGACGCGGGCGGGGTACCACTCTTTGTTCCACAGGACCTCCACGAGCGTGCCGGCTGGGTAGCGCGGCCGCTTCGCCTCCCGGATGCGGTCCGCGGTGACCCACTCGTCGTCCGTGTCGTCGTAGCCGAAATAGTGGACGTGGAACCGGCCGCCGCCGCTGTCGATGATCTGCGCCGGGTACCAGACATCGTTCTGGAGCACCTCGACCCGCCGGCCGACGTCGGCGCTGGGGCGGGGGCGGGCGGCGGCGACGATCGTCTGCGGGTCGAAGTCGCCGACGATGCGGAAGGTGGCCAGCTGCTCCTCCGCGAACGCAAGGTTGGCGGCGACCTGATCGGCCATCTCCCGGAGCGTGATCGTCCGGCTGCCGTCCGTGTCGGCGTAGGCTTGGCCGCGCAGCGCGGCGTGGACGCCCTCGGTGAACGTCCAGTTGCCGGTCGAGAGCTCGCTGGCGAGCGACGAGACGAGGGTCGCATAGGCCACCCGGTCCCCGTGATCGTCGACGGCGTCGGCCAAGCCGCCGGAGTAGCAGCAGTCGGCCAGGAGGAGGGCGTGGGAGCCGCCGAAACGGCGCTCGATCGCCTTCGGGATCTCGGCGACGGGCCAGCCGAAGTTGCGCGGGTCGCCGGCGTCGTGGCTGGCGAAGTACGTCACGCCGCGGTCGCTGCGCGTGCCGTGGCCGGCGAAGTAGACGACGAGGAGCTCGCCGGGCTGGGCGGCGGCCAGATGGGCGTCGAATGCGTCGCGCACCGCGGCCGTCGTCGCTGCGCGATCCTGCAGGTAGACGATCTGATCGGCGGGGATGCCCTGCGCCCGGAAGTGCTCGACGAGCCGGTGGTCGCGGCGACGCTCCTGGGGAAACGGCGGGTAGTCATCCGCGTGCCGCCACTCCAGGATGCCGACGACGAAGACGCGGACGCGCGCGGGATCCCAGCCGAGGATCATGGGATCGGGGCTCCTTGCGTGGGGGGTGGGGGTGCGGACTATTCTACGGCGATGTGATCGTTACGGCGCCTCGATCAGCGCCCGCGTCGCTCGAAGGAGAAGCGCATGAACCTGGATGCCGCCCGCGCACAGCTCGCCGCCAACGCCGAAGCCATCGCCGCGCTCGTCCGGCCGGTCGACGGCGACGGGGCGCGCTGGAAGCCGTCGCCCGAGGCGTGGTCGATCCTGGAGGTGGTCTGCCATCTGGCGGACGAGGAGCGGGACGACTTCCGGATGCGGGTCGGGCTGACACTGCAGGACCCGACCCTGCCGTGGCCGCCGATCGATCCGGGCGGCTGGGTGACGGCGCGGGACTACGCGTCGCGTGAACTCGGCGCGGCGCTCGCGGACTTCCTGGCGGAGCGGGAGCGGTCGCTGGCGTGGCTGGGGGGAGTCGTCGAGGCCGGTGTCGAAACCGATGTCGCGTCCGCATGGGACAACGCGGCGCGCCATCCGGCCGGCTTCACGATCCGGGCGGGCGATCTGATGGCGTCGTGGCTGGCGCATGATCTGCTGCACGTGCGGCAGATCGTGGAGTTGCGGTATGGGGCGATGGCAGGGGCGGTCGGATCCGAGTCGGTAGCAGGCGGGGACACCGACGGCCGGAGTGGAGAGGACGGGATGCCGCGGTGGGATGTGCGCTATGCGGGGGAGTTCTCAGGTTCGCCCTCCGGCGTTTGAGCCTCGAGAGGTCCGCCATGATCGCCCATGCAGATCGCGGCGGGCGCTTCCGGGCGAGGCTCGGTGCAGATGTGCTTGGTCCGGTCGGTGCGCAGCCGGCAGCGGCTGGGCTCGATGCCGCGCTGGGCGGCCTCGCGCAGCGTTTCGCTCGGCACGTACCCTTCGAACGGGCCGCTGGCGATGCTCCGGTCGATCGGGTCGGACGCGCGCCGCCTTCCGTTGTACCATCGCGCTCGATCCACCGTCGCACGCCATCCGCCATCCCGCACGAGGACGCGCCCCCGCCCATGGATGTCCGCGACTCCCGCCGCCTCACCGGCCCCAACCTCCTCCTCGACGGCCCCGGCGCCTGCCTGGACGTCGCGCTCGACGCCCCCGGCGACCCGTCGCCCGCGGCGTGTGCCGACGCGTGGTCGCGCGTGGCGGCGCGCCTGCTGACGGTCGTCGGGTGGGGCGGCGCGGCGACGGCGACGCGGACGTTCGCCGGCGGCGTCTCGTTGGCCTTCGCGGCGCCGGTCGACGGGCTGTACGCGGCGTGCGATGTGAACGAGGCGGCGTGGGGGATGGCGTGGGGGGTGCTGATGGGCGGCGACGAACCGGCCGGCGAGGATCCCGCCGCCCTCATTGCCCGCCTCCGCGCCGCCATCGCCGCCGAGGCGAACCCACGGCTCATCGCGCTCGCCGCTGCCTCCGACGTCCGTCGAGTTCAGTGCTTGGTCGACCCGGACGAGGCGTCGGTCGGCCTCGGGACGGGCAGCCGGACGTGGCCGAGCGACGCAATCCCCGATCCGTCGGCCGTCCCGTGGCCGGACATCCACGACGTGCCCGTCGCGCTCGTCACCGGGACGAACGGCAAATCGACGACGGTGCGGCTCGTCGCGGCGATGGTCCGGGCGGCGGGGCGGGTGGCGGGCGTCAGCACGACGGACTGGGTGCGCGTCGGCGGCGACGTGATCGACGAAGGCGATTGGTCGGGGCCGGGCGGTGCGCGGATGGTGCTGCGCGACGCGCGAACGGAGATCGCGGTCCTCGAGACCGCGCGGGGCGGGCTGCTGCGGCGCGGGCTGGCGGTGACGCGGGCGGACGTGGCGGCGGTCACAAACGTTGCGGCGGACCACCTGGGCGAGTTCGGCGTGGCGACGGTCGAGGAGCTGGCAGCGGTGAAGCTCGTCGTCGCCAAGGTGGCGGGGGTGCTGGTGCTGAACGCGGACGACGCCTCGTTGGCGACGTGCGCGACATCCGTGGCGTCGGCCGTCACATGGTTCAGCCTCGACCCGCAGAACGACGTCGTCGTGCAGGCGGTCGGCCGCGGTGGGCGAGCCGTCGTGCTCGACGGCGACGAGATCGTGCTCGTCGAGGGGGTAGGTGGGAACGTCGGCAGGCAAGCGGGCGGGCAAGCGGGCGGGCAAGCGAGCGGGCAAGCGAGCGGGCATGACGGCGGGCACGACGGCGGGTTGGCGCGCACCGGCCTGGCGACCGTCGACGAGATCCCGATCGCCTTCGGCGGCGCGGCGCGGCACAACGTGGCGAACGCGCTGTGCGCCGTCGGCGTCGCGGCGGCGCTCGGGCTGCCAATCGCGGCGATCCGCGCCGGGCTGGTGGATTTCCAGAGCTCGCCGGAGGACAACCCGGGGCGGCTCAACCTGTTCGATGTCGGCGGCTGCACCGTCGTCGTGGACTACGCCCACAACCCGCACGGGCTGCGGGCGCTCGCCGACGTCGTCGCCACGCTGGCGGGCGGGCGGCGGATCGTCGTCCTCGGGCAGGCGGGCGATCGGAGCGACGACGATCTGCGCGAGCTGGCTGCGGCGGCCCTGGCGATGCGGCCCGATGTCGTCATCGTCAAAGAGCTGGCCGAGATGCTGCGCGGGCGGGAGATGGGGGAGGTGCCGCGGGTGCTCGCGGCCGCACTGCGGGGGCTGGGGGTGGCGGACGGCGCGATCATGATGGCGTCGGACGAGGTGGGGGCGACGCGGATCGCGCTTGCGTTGGCGCGGGCGGGCGACGTCGTCGTGCTGCCGATCCACAAGCAGCGGGGGGAGGTCGTCGGGTTGCTGCAACGGCTGGTGGATGAGGGGTGGGAGGTGGGAAAGACGGTGGCGTGAGGCCCCCACCCCTCACCGCCAGGCATCCTCCCCCTCCCCCAGACTTGGGGGAGGGGGTCGGGGGATGAGGGCCTTTGGCCGCCCAAGGCGCGATTCCGCCCGTGCCATCCCTTGCCCCCACCCGCCCCCCCACCTATCATCGCCCCCCTATGCGCATCCTGTTCCTCCTCACGTACTACTACCCCCACTGGACCGGCCTCACCGCCTACGCCCGGCGCATCGCCGAAGGGCTGGCGCGGCGCGGGCACACGGTGCATGCGCTGGCGACGCAGCACGACCCGGCGCTGCCGCTGGAGGAGGTCCACCGCGGGGTGCTCATCCACCGCGTGCCGGTGAAGCATCAGCTCAGCCGGGCCAGCATCGCCCCCGGCCTGCTGCCCAGGTTGGACCAGCTGCTGAAGGACGTCGACGTCCTGTCCATTCACATCCCGTTCCCGGAGGTCCTGCCGGCCACGGCGCTCGCCCGGGCGCGGGGCGTCAAGGTGTTCCTGACGCACAACGGCGATCTCGTCCTGCCGGCCGGGCCGGCCAAGCGGCCGCTCGAAGCGGGCTACTACCTCACGACCGGACTGGCCGGGCGACTGGCGACGGGCGTGATCCCGCAGACGCGCGACTATGCCGCGTCGTCGGCGCTGCTGCGGCCGTTGTGGGACAAGCTGCACTTCATCTACGCCCCCGTCGACCAGCCGCCGCCCGACGCCGCGCGCGTCGCGGCCTGGCGGACGGCGCTCGGGCTGGACGGCAAGGTGCTCGTCGGGTTCGCCGGCCGGTTCGTCGAGGAGAAGGGGTTCGATTTCCTGCTCGGGGCCGTGTCCGACATCGTAGCCAAGATCCCGAACGCCCACTTCGTGTTCGCCGGCGAGAGCGAGATCCCGTACGAGACGTTCTTCGACGCCCACCGCGCCGAACTCGAGGCCCATCGCGACCACTTCACGATGCTCGGGCTCATCACGGACGACCAGAAGATGGCCGACTTCTACGGCTTGATCGACATCTTCGCCCTGCCCAGCCGCTCGGACTGCTTCCCGTCGACGCAGATCGAGGCCGTCCGCGCCGGCACGCCGCTCGTCACGGCCGACATCCCGGGGGCGCGCGAGATCGTGAAGGTCACCGGGATGGGCCGGATCGTGGCGGCGCGGGACCCGGTGGCGCTGGCCGAGGGCATCATCGACGTGGCATCTCATCTGTCGGACTATCGCGCGCGGCATGGCGTCGCGCTGGACATCTTCGATCCCGAGAAGGCGTTCATCGCCTACGAGGACGTGTTCGATCGGGCGATGAAGGGCACGCTCTGAGCCCCGGCGTCGCGCACCGAACACGCCGAACCTGACCGCCGTTTCGATCGCATCCGCAGCTGAGAGCACCCGCACCAGATTGCACCCGAACCAACGGAGGCCGCAATGGCCGAGCAGGTCGTCGTGCCGCGCATGCGCGGCTTCATCGCCACCAGCGCCCATCCGGCCGGCTGCGCGCAGATGGTCGCCGCGCAGATCGCGCGCGCTCGCCGGGACGCCGAGGGCTGGACGGGAGGCAAGGCACTGATCCTCGGATCGTCCGCCGGCTACGGGCTGGCGACGCGGATCGTCGCGGCGTTCCGGTACGGCATGGACACCCTCGGCGTGTTCTACGAGCGGCCGGCGAAGGGCGAACGGACGGCGTCGGCGGGGTGGTACAACACGCGCGCGTTCACCGAGGCGGCGCGGGCGGACGGTCTGAAGGCGGTGAACATCAACGGCGATGCCTTCTCGACCGAGGTGCTGCAGCAGGCGCTGGCCACGCTGAAGGCCGAGTTCGGGCCGATCGACCTCGTCGTCCACAGCTTGGCGGCGCCGCAGCGAACGGATCCGGTGACGGGCATCACGCATCGCTCCGTCCTCAAGGCGATCGGCCAGTCCGTGCAGGAGAAGACGGTCGACCTCTACACCGGCGAGGTCGTCATCGCCGACGTGCCGGTGGCGACGGAAGAGGAGATCGAGGGCACGGTGGCCGTGATGGGCGGCGCCGACCTTGAGCGCTGGGTGGACGCCCTGCTCGAGGCCGGTCTGCTGGCGCGGAACGCGAAGGTGATGGCCTATTCCTACATTGGCCCGCACGTCACATGGCCGTACTACCACCACGGGACGATCGGCCGGGCCAAGGCGGACCTCGAGGCGACGTGCAAGCGGCTCGACGCACGGCTGGCGCGGGAGATCGAGGGACACTGCTACGTTTCGGTGAACAAGTCGATCGTCACCCAGGCGGCATCGGCGATCCCGATCGTCCCGCTGTACGTGAGCGTCGCGTACGGGGTGATGAAGGAGCAGGGCGTGCACGAGGAGGCGATCGACCAGATGATCCGCCTCTTCGAGGACCACGTCGGCCCGGGTGCCGAGCCGACGTTCGACGCGCAGGGGCGCATCCGGCTCGACGACCGCGAGATGCACGAGGACATCCAGCAGGTGGTCACGGCCCGCTGGCCGCGCATCGACACCGACCACCTCGACACGCTGACGGACTGGGCCGGCTGCCAGTTGGCGTTCCGTCAGCTCTTCGGCTTCGACGTGCCGGGCGTGGACTACGACGCGCCCGTCGAGATCGACCTGCCGCTGCCATGAGCGCCACCTCCTTGAGCCCAGTGTTCGCGAGCCGCGCCGCCGAGATCCCTGCGCCCGCGACCGTCGAAGTGCCGTCGGCCGAGGATCTCAGGTCCGAGTTCCTGCTCGACCCCGATATCGTCTTCCTGAACCACGGGTCGTTCGGCGCATGCCCGCGCCCCGTGTTCGAGGTCTACCAGGCTTGGCAGCGCGAGCTCGAGCGCCAGCCGGTGGCCTTTCTCGGCCGCCGTTTCCCGGACCTGATGCGCGCCGCGCGCGCGCACCTGGGTCGCGCCATCAGCTGCGCACCCGACGACGTCGTCTTCGTGCCCAACGCCACGCACGGCGTGAACGTCGTCGCGCACAGTCTGGCCCTCGGGCCGGGCGACGAGGTGTTGACGAGCGACCACGAGTACGGCGCCTGCGACCGCGCCTGGCGGCTCGCCACGCGCAAGACGGGCGCCACGTACCGCGCGGTGCCGATCGACGCGCCGCTCACGACGCACGCCGCGTTCGTCGATGCCTTCTGGGCGGCCGTCGGACCGCGGACGCGCGTGATCTTCCTGTCGCACATCACTTCGCCGACCGGTGTGATCTTCCCGGTGGCCGAGATCTGCCGGCGCGCCCGCGCCGCCGGCATCCTGACCGTCATCGACGGCGCGCACGCGCCCGGCCAGCTGCCGCTGGACATGGAGGCGATCGGCGCCGACGCCTACACCGGCAACCTCCACAAGTGGCCCTGCGCCCCCAAAGGCGCGGCGTTCCTCTACGTCCGCCGCGAACTACAGCCGCGGATCGAACCGCTCGTCGTCAGCTGGGGCTTCGAGCCCGAGCCGGCGTTCTGGCCGTACGACAGCCCGTTCGTGGCCCGGCACGAGTGGACCGGCACGGCCGACCCCGCCGCCTACCTGTCCGTGCCGGCGGCGCTCGACTTCCAGCGCGATCGCCACTGGGACGCCGTCCGCGCCCGCTGCCACCGCCTGGCCCGCGAGACGCGCGCGCGCCTGACCGCGCTGCCGGGCGTGGCGGCCCTCCATCCGGACGACGACGCATGGTACGCGCAGATGATCGCCGTGACGCTGCCGCCCCTCGATGCCGTGGCCGTCAAGGGCAGACTATACGACGACTTCGGCATCGAGGTGCCGTTGGTGGCGTGGAATGCGCGGGCGCTGCTACGCGTGAGCGTGCAGGGCTACAACACGCACGGGGATATCGACGCGTTGGTCGCGGCGATGGAGGTGGTGTTGGGGGTGTAGGGCAGCGGATTCGGTGATTGGACGTTAAGGGCGATGCGTTCGCATCGCCCCTACAAGGGCCTCGAACGTCAACGCCTCGCCCCCCACTTCCGTGGCGAATGCCGCCGCCCGCTCGGCATCCCCGAACGCCGCCAACCCGCTGCCCATCGGCGTGCGGATGCCCTCGGCGCGTACGTAGTGCGCCGTCGCGCCATCGATCCAGGCCACGCTGTCGTGGTCGTGGACGTACCAGCGCTGGACGACGAGGTCGCCGTTCGCCGCGTGGTAGGCAAACATGTCGCCGATGTCGTCGAACAGGCGCGGCTCGCTCCGGCCGTCGATCTCGACGATCGTGGCGGCGGCGAAGCGCTCCTCGGACAGGATCATCCCGCAGTGGTCGCAGACGTCCTCGCCGTAGACGACCTCCGGCGGCGCGAGCGGGTCGGCGGGCGGCCCGCAGGCGGTGGTCGCAAGGGCGAGGACGATGGCGGCGGCTGCGAGGAGCGGCGCGCGGACGAGCGCCGCACGGGCCGTCGTCGATCCCGATCCTGTCGATCCCATGCCTGATCTCCCGTCTCAGCGGATGCCGCGGCGCGCGAACACGACGCCGGCGGCGATGAGCGGCACGACGCACCACGCGACGAGCACGGCGGCGAGGACGGCGACGAGGGACGGGCCGAGGACGCGGTCGGCGTATACGCCGGCCGGCCCGAGGACGTCGAGGCCGCCGGTGATCGCGGCGATCCCGCCGATCCGGTAGGCCTCGAGCGGGTTGAGCAGCGTCAGGCCGAGCAGCGTGCGGACGGGCAATCGCATCGTCATGGCACTGCCCATCAGCCCGAGGTCGCCGGCGAAGACGAGCGCGAGCCAGACGAAGAGCGCCACCGCGGTGGCGGCGCTCGTGCGGCGCGCGGCGGACGAGATGAGGAAGCCGATCGAGAGCGTGGCAAGCGCGAGCAGCGCCGCCGCCCCCACGACCTGGGCGTAGGCACCGGCCTCGACGCCGCCGCCGCGCGCCGCCACCCACGCGCCGGCCAGGCCGAAGCCGAGCAGCAGCGCCGCGCCGAGGGCGAGTGCGAGTCCGGCGAACTTGCCGAGGAGGACCTCGGTGCGCGTCACGGGCTGGGCCAGCAGCGTCGCCAGCGTGCCGCGCTCGCGCTCGCCGGCCAGGCTCTGCGCGCCGAGCGTGAGGCCCATGAGCGGCACGACGAACAGCACGAGGTTTACGAGGCCGGCGGCGGTGCGTCCGAAACCGGCGTAGCCGGCGGTACCGCTGTCGCCCGTGCTCAGCTGCGACAGGGCGATCGCGAGCAGCGCGAAGCCGGCCGCGTACAAGAGGAACCAGCGGTTGCGCAGCGCGTCGCGGACTTCCTTGCGCGCCACGAGGCCGATCACCCGGGTGTCCATGCGTCGCCCTCCACGTGGCTGCCCTCGGCCCGGGGATCCTCGATCCAGTGATCCTCCATCCACAGGTCCTCGACCGCCACGTCCGCGGCGAGCAGTGCCTCGACCGGCGCGGCCCGCCGCCCAGCCGCCACCCGCACCAGGATGCCGTGGCGGTTCGCGTGCGTCGTGAAGCCGCTCTTGGCCAGCGCCGCCAGCGCGGCCGCCTCGTCCGCGGGCGCGACGACGAGGCGGAGGGTGGCGAACGGATACAGCGCGGCCTCGAGTGCGTCGGCACTGCACGAGAGCCGGACCTCGCCGCCCTCGAGGACGATGACGCGGTCCGCCAGCGCCTGCACTTCGGACAGGCGGTGCGTCGTCACGAGCAGCGTTTTGCCGGCGCCGCGCAGGTCGGCGAGCAGCGCCAGCAGGTCGGCGCGGCCGGCGGCATCCAGGTTGGCCGTCGGCTCGTCGAGGAGCAGGATCGGCGGGTCGCCGAGCAGGGCGGCGGCCAGGGCCATGCGCTGCTTCATCCCGCCGGACAGCTCGCCAACGCGCTTCCGGCCGTGCTGGGCGAGGTCCACGCGCTCCAGCAACACGGCGGCCCGTTCGATCGGCGCGCGGCGCAGGCGGGCGAGCCACTGCAGGCACTCGAGCGTCCCGAGATCATCCCAGAACGCGAGCTGCTGCGGCACGTAGCCGACCTGCGCGCGCGCGCGCCGGCCGTCGCGGCGCACGTCGTGGCCGCCGAGCCGGACCGTCCCGTCGAACGGCAACAGGCCGAGCATCGCCCGCAACGCGGTCGTCTTTCCGGCGCCGTTCGTGCCCCACAGCGCCACGCCGCCGCCGGAGGGCACGTCCAGCGCCAAGCCGTCGAGCACCGTCGCTGAGCCGAAGCGGACGGTGAGGTCTTGAACGGCGATCATGAGAGGCGCCCCCACCAAATCGCGGCGGCGGCGAGGGCGAGGTACGCGGCCGACAGCCCGACGAGCGGTCCGGTGGCCGGCTGCACGGCGGACAGCGCGGCCGTCGGGGCACGGGTGAACGGGGCGGTGTCGGTCAGCGTCGCGGGCGGGCGGAAGGCCGGGAAGGCGCGCGCGGCCAGATCGAGCGCCGACTGGGCCGGGCTGAGCGTGTACAGCCGCAGCGTCGGGTGGACTTCGAGCAGGCTGTGGAACAGGCTGGTCTCGGCGTGCGGAATGTCGCCGACGCCGTCGCCGTCGGCGTCGAAGCCGGCGTAGTTGCTCCAGTAGTTGCCGACGCCGTCCTGCGTCCAGACGTTGCCCTCGAACGTGCCGCTGGCGACGACCGCCACCTGCTGCAGGTTGTCCTCGAACCGGTTCGCGGTGAACACATTGCGCTTGACGGACGGGACGAAGGCGATGCCGATGTCGTTGTAGGCGATCGTGTTGCGCGTCACGTTGTTCACCGTACCGGCGTCCAGCGGGCTGTTGTCGAAGTACAACCCGGTCCGGTTGCCCGCGATGACGTTGTCCAGAATCGTGATCCGGCTGCTCTCCTTGAGCGCCAGACCATAGCCGCTCGGGCCGTGATTGCCGGTCAGCTGGTTGCGCACGTACACCAGGTCCGAGCTGTACATGGCGTATGCGCCGACCGCATTCTGATGGAGCCGGTTGCCGACGACATGGCTGCCGGTGGCGTACATGAAGTGCAGACCGTAACGGCTGTGCGTCACGGTGTTGTCCGTGACCTGCACATCGTTGGAGTACCACATCACGACATCGCGCGAGCGGTCGATGCGGTTGCGCTCGACGCGCGATCCCGCCGACTCCCAGACGCGGATCGCGTCGCCGCGCCGCGGCATCGGCAGGTCGCGGCCGGTCACGGTGTTGTCCGACACGACGCTTCCCGGCGCGCGCTGGACGTCGATGCCGAAGAGCACGTCCTCGAGGACGTTGTCGACAACCGTCGCCGGCGCGTACACGCCGATGCCGGCGTCCTCCTTGTCGTTGCGGTTGCCGCTGTTTCGGACCGTGAAGCCGGAGATCCGCACCCCGGCCGCCCGCAGCGTGACGACGGTCCCCTTGCCGCCGCCGTCGATCACCGGCCGACCCTCGCCGACGAGGGCGATCGACGCCGTGATCTCGACGGGGCCGGGGTGCACCCCGCCGTGCACGCGAACGGTGTCGCCGTCGCGGGCGGCGGCGAGCGCGGCGGCCAGGTCACGGTAGGTGCGATCGGGGCCGACGTCGAGGGTGCGGGTGACGGGCGTCGACAGCGCCAGCACGAGGCCGACGGCGACGGGTAACATCATCGGGCACACCTAGGCGGTCGCCGCGGCGCGCGCCGCGGCCTGCCGGGCCGTGCGGCGGAAATGGAGTCCGAACATGATCAGCACGGACGCCGCCGTCGCCAGCCAGAAGCCGCTGAGGAGGCGGGCGTCGGTCGAGAACTGGCCGATCGTGCCGTGGCCGAGGATCGTCGGGGTGAAGGGCTGGATCGCGCCCGAAAGGGCGGCGCTTGGGTCGAGGTTCTGGCCGTAGTGCCGCAGCCACAGGAACATGTCGGCCAGGAAGATGACCGGCAGGAGCATCGCCGGCACGGCCAGCGGCGCGAACCACTTGCGGTGGACGAACGCCAGCGCGAGGACCATGAGTACGATCGCCGGCAGCGCAATGGGCGCCAGCGATCGCTCGATCTCGGCCGCCGCGCCCAACGGTCGCATGCCGATGTAGTGGTTCAGGCCGTCGATCTCGCTGATGTCGCCCTTGATGTGGTCGATGAAGACCGTCAGGAAGAGACCCTTCGGGTACTGCGGCGCGTTGAGCCGCAGCTCCCAGTACGGGAAGAAGATCGACGCGACGAGCGCGGCGGCGCCGACGATGAACAGCACCATCGAGGCGACGAAGCCTGATTCACGCGCCGTGGCCGCCACCGTGACGACGTCGGACTCACGGGCGCCGAGGAGCGCGCGCAGGGATCGTTCCACGAACTGACCTCAACTTCCTGGGATTCCGGATGCGGTGTCTTCCGGATGCCGTATGGTACGCCCGACGGGCGACGCTGCGCACGGGCGCACCGAACGGACCTGTCGCCGCGGGCATCCCGGGCCGGGAGCAGCAGAGGCCCGGGATGCCCAGACGACACTTCGCGCGGCCCCGGGAAGCGGGCCGGCGCGGTTGAACGCGCTACCGCACCAAGGCGGCCGCGGACGAAGGCTCGACGAGCATGTATCCGACCATCTCGAGGTGCAGCGCCGAGCAGAACTCGGTGCAGTACCACGGGAAGACGCCGGGCTGGTTGGCGGTGAACTTCACGGTCTCGGTCTCACCGGGCTCGAGCGACAGGTTGATGTTGTGCACCGAGACGGCGAAGCCGTGCGTCGCGTCGCGGGCGGTCTCGATGTTCGTGATGTGGAGCGTGACGTTGTCGCCCTGCTTGAGCTCGATGCGCTCCGGCGTGAAGTGGCTGCGGATGGCGGTCATTCGGACGGTCACGTTGTTGCCGTCGCGCACGACGGACTCCGTGCCGGCCCTCGGCGCTTCGGGATCCACCGCCATCGTCTGCGTGTCCCAGCCGATCTCGGGATAGGCTTCGAACGCCTTGAGCTTGTCGGCCTTGATGATCTGGGCGTAGTGCGGCTCGCCGATGCCGATCGGCGAGTCGTAGATCACCGGCATCTGCTCGCCGCCGGACGTGATGTCCAACAGCTGGAAGTTCTGCGGCAGGAGCGGGCCGACGTTGTTGAACCGATCGACGGACCACTTGTTCATCGCGACCAGGTACTTCCCGTCCGGGCTGACGGTGTCGCCTTCGGCCGTCGCCAGGTGGCCGATGTTGTACTGGACGGGGGTCTTGGTGACGAGCTTCCACGGCTCGGCGCCGTCCGTCCGGTAGCTGCCGCCGAGCGTCCAGCGCGCCACGGCGCTGTCGAGGAACAGGCTCGTGTAGGCGTAGCCCTTGTCGTCGAACTGGGTGTGCAGCGGCCCGAGGCCGAGCTCGACCTGCGCCTCCATCGTCGCGTCGAACGGCAGGAGCGGCACGCCGTAGTCATCCGTCTCGAAGTTGCCGGCGGCGATGGCGTCCTGGATCTTCTTGAAGCTGTACACGGTCGCGTTCTGGTCGAGCTTGCCGCCCACGACGATGTACTCGCCCTTGGGTGTCACGTCGGCGCCGTGCGGGCTCTTGGGCTCGGGGATGAAGTAGAGCAAGCCCTCGTCGATCGACGTCTGCAGGGGCAGGACCTTGAAGCCGTTCACGTCGGTTGTCTTGCCGGCCGCCACGAGCTCGGCCGCCTTGTTCAGGTTGACGATGTGCAGGTAGTCCATGTCGTTCTGCGACACGCCGGACTCGAAGTTCACACCGTCGGCGTCGGCCTTGCCGGTCGCCAGCTCGGTGTTGATGCTGTTGCAGAAGACCCAACCCTCGCTCTCGAGCTTGCCGGAGTCGCACAGGTCCTGCCAGTACGGCGGCATCTCCATTGCGAACGACTGCTCGGGATCGATGCGGCCCTTGTCGCGATCGAACTTCCAGAACGTGATGTGACCGCGGTACTTGTCCTTGTACTCCGACATCGGGGCGTACGCGCCGCCCAGCGGCGTCGAGTACTGACCGCCCTCGACGACCCACTCCGTGTTCGGCGTCACGAACATGCCGCCGTGGTCGCCGTCGCTGATCGGGTTCTTGACGATCTGCTTCGTTTCGAAGTCGCGCAGGTCGATGACCGCGATGCGCGCGTTCGCCTTGTCGCCGATGAACAGGAACTGGCCGTCGTAGTCGCCGGCCGACTCGGAGAGGGCCGGGTGGTGGGTGTCCGCCCAGCGCAGCTCCTGGTTCGCCGCGTTCCCGCCGTCGAGCACCGCCATGCTCGCCTCCCCGCCGTAGCCGAAGCCCTGCCACGGCTCGGGGGAGAAGGTGGCGATCACCTTGAGCAAGCGCATGGACGGGAGGCCGATGACGAGCATCTGGCCGCCGTGGCCGCCCGACGCGAACTGGATGTACTCATCCATCTTGCCGGACGGGTTGAACGTCATCACCGCCGCCTTGACGTCGTCCGGCGACAACCCGCGCGCGCTGGCGATCTCGTCGACGGTGCCGGCCACCGCGCCGCCCGGCCGTGCGGCATCGTCGTCGTCCAGCTCCGCCGATTGCTCCTCGGCGCGCGGCTGGCCGCTCGTGTCGACGTCCTGCCGGCGGCAGCCGAACACGGCCATCGGCACGAGCATGGCGAACATGAGAACCTGAAGGGTGCGTTTCATCCGCTTTCTACCTCCTTGTGACCGGGCGAACACCGCCCGGAAGCCTCGCAACTCCACACCGACGAGACGACGCTAGCGCCGCTCGCCGATGAGAATCGACATGTCGTGGGCGACGTCGGCGGGCGTGTACGGACCGCTGTAGCTGACCCGCATCTGGCCGGCGGCATCGATGAGCCATACCCGGCTGGAATGCATCGTCGGATCGATCGACGGCGCGCCGGCATGGGCCGCATCGTCGTCCCGGGCCGCGCCGTCGTCCTGGGCCGCCGCCTCATCGTGTCCGTCCGCCGACGCCCCGGGCAGCGCGCCGAACAGCGCCCCGACGGACCGGACATCGTTCACGCTGCCGGTCAGCCCGACGAAGCGCGGATCGTACGCGCCGACGTAACGCGCCATCACGTCGGCCGTGTCGTGCTCCGGGTCGGTCGTCACGAGGACCACCCGCACGGCGTCGCCGTCGGCACCGAGCTCGGCGACCGCCGCCTGCAGCCGGCTCATCGTCTGCGGGCAGACGTCGGGGCAGCGCGTGTAACCGAAGAACAGGGCGACGACGGAGCCGCGCGCGTCGTCGAGCGACCACGGCCGGCCGGCGCCGTCCGTGAGCGTGAAGCCGGGCGCCGGGCGCTCCGGCTCGACCGCGAAGCCGGCCCACCCGTCCGTCACCGGCGCGATCGACGCGGCCGGATCGGCGGCGACGACGGCCGGTTCGGCCGAACGCGCCGGGGCCCACCACGCCACCAGGCCCAGCACGACGACGCCGAGCATCGCGATCCACAGGGGCGCAAGGCTGAGCGGCGCGTAGCCCGGCGGCCGATCGCCGCGGGGCAGATCTTCGGCGTTAGCGTGCATGCAACGTCCCTTTCCCGGTGCGGCCGACATCATGGGTCCGCCTCGCTGCCGACATGTGCAGGATCGTCGTCCACCTCATCGCCCGCCGTGGCGACGGCATCGACGAGGGTTGACAGCGGAATATGATATGCGCTGGCGACATCCGCCAGCGTGCAGAAACGATCGAGCGGGCAGCCGACGCATGCGGTGCGCAAGCGAATGAAGGCCATGGCGCGATCAGGCATCCGCGCCAGAACCTTCGCCACCGTCCACCCTGCCAGGCCATCGACCGGCTCCTCGTTCACGCCGACCCCCACCCCAAGCGGCGCGCCCACCTCGGACGCAGGCACAGCCTACGCCCGGCGCGGCCGGGCGACGTTGCGCTATCGCAAGTTGACAGGGGGGGGTGCCGCGCGACCCGTCGGCACGGCGATCAGCGCGCGGGCGGCAGGTCCTCGGCGATGGCCACGAGGCTGTGGGGCTGACGGATGACGATCCGCTTGCGACCGGCGTCGATGATCCCTGCTTCGTGCCAGCCGGCGAGCACGCGGCTGACGGTGTACACCGTCGTGCCCGTCATCTCGGCCACGTCCTGGCGCGTCAGAGGGAGGTCGATGCGGACGCCGTCGCTCTGCCGCGTGCCGCTCTGGTTCGTCAGGCGGAGCAGCGTCCGCGCGATCCGGCGCTCGACGCGCTCCGTCGAGAGCTCGCGGTTGCGGGCCTGGAACTCGTGGACGCGCTGGGCGACGAGGCTGAGGCTACGCGTCGCCAGCTCGGGATGGCGGGCCATCAGGGTCTTGAACGTCGGACCGTCCCAGCCGTAGCCGACGGCCGGGTCCATCGCCTCGGCCGACAGCGGATAGACGTTGCCGGCCAGCACGGCGACGAGACCGAATCCTTCGCCGGGCATGATGAAGCGCACCACGACCTGCTGGCCATCGGGTGTGACCTGGGTCAGGCGGACCCGGCCGTCGACGAGAACGAAGAAGCGCTCGGCCCGCTCGGACTGCAGGAAGAACATCTCGCCCGCGTCGAGGCGGCGCTCGACGGCTGCGGCGGCAATGTCGTCCATCGCAGCGGCGTCGAGACCGGCAAAGAGGTCGAAGACCGCCAGCCGTTCGGGCATCGGACGCGACATCGAATCGTACTCCGTGGCGCTCGGGCGTGGGATTATACCGTCGTCACCGCTCCCAACTCCCAAACTGTCACCGCGCCCAAACTGTCACCGCGCCCAGACGGTCACCGCACCTAGACGGTCACCGCACCCAAACGCCCTCCCCATCCGTGAAGACGTCGACCGCGCCGTCCACATCCGTCCGGCGCACCGCGATGCCCCCCAGCCGCCCGAGCACACCCCCGTCCGGGTGCCCGAAGCGGTTGTCGGCGCCGACGCTGATCACGGCCAGCCGCGGCGCGACGGCGGCCAGGAACGCGGGCGTCGACGACGTGGCGCTCCCGTGGTGCGCCACCTTGAGGACATCGCCCCGCAGGCCGCCCGCCGACCGCACGAGCGCCCGCTCGACGGACGCCTCGACATCGCCCGTCAGCACGAAACGTCGCCGTCCGTGGCGCAGCACGAGCACGACCGAGCGATCGTTCATCGCCACCTCCTCCACGCCGAGCGCCCGCTCGATGTCGCCTGCCGGCGGCCACCGCACCTCGGCCGCGACGCCGGCCGCACCGTCCAGCACGAGCCGCATGCCCGCGGCGGCGGTGTGCATCACCGCGCCCTCCCCCTCGACCGCCGCGTCCCACGCCCGTCCGTCCGGCGTCGCGTGCTCGGCCGCGGGCTGGACGATGTGGTCCACCCGGTACCGCCGCAACACCGCCGGCAGGCCGCCCACGTGGTCGGCGTCAGGGTGGGTCAGCACGACGACGTCGAGTCGGCGATCCCACGGCGCGAATCGCCGGCCCAGCCCGTCGAGCACCGCGCTCGGGCTCGGCCCGCCATCGACGAGCATCCGCCGGCCGTTCGGCGCGACGACGAGGATCGCGTCGCCTTGGCCGACGTCGAGGGCCGTGACATGCAGCAGGCCGTCGGGCTGGGCGAGCACGGCGCGCCACGCAAGGGCGGCGCCGGCGCCGGCGAGGACGAAGGCGGGCCAGCCGATGCGCCGCCGGAACGGACGGGTGCCGCTCCGACCCGCCGCATCGTCGACCGCGAACCGCGGCAAACGGGTGCGCAAGCGTGCCAGCCCGTCGCGGACGCCCCCCGCAAGCCGCCGCACCTCGCCCGGCATCGCCGCGACGGCCAGCGCGAAATAGTAGCCGGCGACGAGCGCGAGCGGCGGCCGCCAGGCCAGCCCCGCACCCGGCAACGCGGCACACGCCTCGACGACGCGGACCGTCCACGCCAGCGGCAGCCAGGCCACCGCACCGACGAGACGGCCAAGCCCGGGCGCAACGAGGCCGGCGGCGATCGTCGCGCCGCCGGCGGCCATCACGGCGGGCTGCGCCGGGACGATCAGGACGTTGGCCACGAGCCCGACGGCGCCGAGCTGGCCGGTGTGCCAGGCGACGAGCGGCCAAGTCGTGAGCTGCGCCGCCAGCGTGACGAGAACGGACTCGTTAAGGAGCGCCATGATCCGCCCCGTGGGTCGGACCGAAGCAGCGCCGTACCGCCGTTCGACCCGCGTGCCCTCGACGCGTGCGCCACTGCCGTCCTCGCCCCCGGCCCGCGGCTCGATGCGCGCCCCGACCCAACTGCCCAACCGCCCGGCAAACGCGACGAGACCAGCCGTGGCCGCGAACGACAACTGGAACCCGAGGTCGCCGATGATCGCCGGCCGCCACGCCGTCATCAGCCCGCCGGCCAGCGTCAGCGCCGTGACGGCCTCGGCCCGTCGATCGTTCGCCAGCGCCACGACGACGAGCCCGCCCATGATCGCGGCCCGCACGACCGCCGGATCCGCGCCGACGAGCAGCGCGTATGCGGCCACGATCGCCACCGTCACCCCGGCCGCCCGGCCGCGCCGGCGCCACCGCCCCAGCCACACCTGCAGCGCCGCCACCAGCAGCGCGATGTTCGCCCCCGAGATCGCGATCACGTGCGTCGTGTTCGTGCGTCGGAACGCGTCGGCCACCCGCCGCGGGATCCCGTCGTCGTCGCCGAGGAGGATGCCGGTGGCCAGCGAGGCCTCGGGTTCGGGCAGGGAGATCGCCACGGCGCGCTGCGCCCGCGCCTTGATGGCGATCAGCACCCGCGGGACGACGTAGCCGCCCCGCCGTCCGTCGACCCCCTCCACGTGCGCGCGCCGGACGATCGCGTGCACGCCCTTGCGCGCCAGAAACGTCCGGTAGTCGAACCCCGGCAGGACCGGCGGTGCGACGATCTCGCCGCGCACGCGCACGCGGTCGCCGTACGCAAAGACGGGGTATCGCGCCGCCTGTGCCAGCAGCAGGCCGTGGACGGGCACCGCCGATCCGTCGTCGCCCCGCGCCTCCGCCGCCCGCTCGACCTTCACGACGTAATGCACGCCGCCGTCCCGCCGCTCGGGCTCCGCCGCCACGATTCCCTCGACGCTCCGCGCACCCCGGTCCCGCCACAAGGCGATGTCTCCGGGATCGAAGCGCGGCCGCGCCAGCCAGACCCGACCGGCGCCGGCCAGCACGATCGCGACCGCCATCACCCCGACACGAACCGCCCGCACGCGCCAGCCCGCGCGTAGCGCGACGAGGACCGCCAGCACGACGAGCGCGCCGCCGAGGCGCACGTCCGGCGGCCGCTCCGTCGGCGGCCACAATCCATCGGCGGCAGCGATGCCGATGAGCCAGAGCGTGCACGTACGGGCGAGCCACATCGGCAGGCAGGATACCGCCGCGGCGCCCGGCGCGGGAGGGCGAAACGGACACGTTGGCGACAGCTCGGGCGCCACGCGCCGGTCAGCTCCGGCCCGCCGGCGTGTTCATACCTCCGCTGAACCGTGGTGCGCCGGTTCCGCGTGGCGCGGGGAGGGCTGAAGGGGCTCTCCCCGCGCCTTGGCCGCCCCTCGATGGGACGGGCCCATCCGCCCATTGCACCTTGGCGATCACTCGATGCGGACGATGCCGAGCCGCACCAGGCCGGGCGCGACATCGGCCGTCTCGCCCCCCGAGCGCGGCAGACGATCGGCGGTCAGCGGGTGGTAGAGCGCAGCGGCCAGCGTGTAGTCGCCCGCCACCAGATCGGGCGGCAACGAGATCGCGTGGCGGTCGACGACGATCTCGTCCGGCAGCCAGCCGGTCGTCGGCCGCTGATCCTCCGCCGGCTCCGCGTCGTGCTGCGCGACCGGCACGCCTTCGGCGTTCAACAGCTGGACGGTCACCTTGTACGGCACGGACGACGGGCTGCGCGCGCGCCAGCCCAGCACCACCGTCAGCCCCGCTCCGGCCGTCGCCGTCGCCGGCACGGACGCCGCGATCAGCGTGCCGACGTCGCCCAGGCGCGCGTCGAGCACGATCGGCAACCGGGGACGGATCGCGTCGACATCGAAGACGGCGCCCGAGACGTCCCGCGCCGCGACCTCGACCTCGCCCACCTCGACGCGCACCCCACCATCTTCCATGCCGGCGGGCCATGCGGCATAGGCGCGGTAGCGTCCGGCCCCTGCGTTGGCGAAGATCGGGACGCGGAACGTGCGTCGGACCGTGAGGCCGGCGGGCCATAGGGCGACATCGCCGACGGCGACATCCGCGGCCAGGGTGACGCGGCTGTCGCCGGCGATCGCGCCCGTCGCAGGGTCGGTCAGCGTCAGCACGATCGATGGCGGCCTTCCCGCCTCCCGCAACCGGAACGCCAGCGGCAACGGGAACACCGTCCCGGCCTGCACCGTGCCCGTCGGCATCGCGCCGACCCCCACCAGCGTCAGCCCGGCCGCCGTCCATCCGGCCGCCGTGGATGCGGCGTCACGGGATTCGGCACGCGCGGCCGGCGGCGACAGGCCGAGCGCCCGTGCCGCCGCGGCATCGGAGCGCGCCCGCCAGCCCGACACGACGATCGGCGGCCCGAGCACCACGGCCCCGCCGAGCGACCGCCCGTCGTCCGCCGTCGCCCCGAGCTGCACCGGCCGCCCCTCGTCCTGCCGATAGAGCCCGAGCAGCAGCCGATAGGTCCCCGGAGGAACACCTTGCGGCAACGCGACCGCAACCCGCATCGCCGTCCACTCGTCCGGCGCCCAGCGATCCGTCGACCGCTCGGTGCCCGACGCCTTCAGGAGCACGTCGACCGGTGCGATCGGCTCGTTGCCCGCCGCGTCGATCAGCCGAACCGTCACGGACAGCGGATCCGACATCGCCCCCGCCGCGCGCCAGACCGTCCTTACCTCGAAACGATCGCCCGCCGTCACCCCCGACCGATCCGCGCCCCCGGCGACGAGCACCGGACCGCCATCGAACGCCGCAACCGCGCCGGGCTCCCGCCCGCGCGGCAGATGGAGCCGATACTTCTGCGGCCCGCGCTCGATCCCACCGACATCGTGCCACCCCGCCTCGATCCACGCCTGAAACGCCGCGCGGTCGTCGCCCGACAGATAGCTCAGGTGGCTGTAGGGGCTGCCGGTCTCGAGCGCCAGGAGCGCCGGCTCCTTGCCCGATCGCTGCAGATCGTCCGCGATCCGGCGCCACGTGATCTGACCGCTCGACACGGCGCCCGTGGACAGGGAGGCCGCGGCGTACGTCGTCGGACGCCGGGCATAGAAGTTCAGCTCCGAGTAGTCCGACAGCACGACGTCGTCCGGTCCGCTCAACGCCGCCAGCACGTCCGCCAGCCGCACCGTGCCGTCCTCTTCACGGGCGGCCGTGTAGTCCCGATCGAACAGGTACCAGCCCAGCGCCAAGCCCACCGCCAACGCGACCGCAACCGCCTTCAGCAGCCCGCCGTCGGCGGAGCGGTCGACCTCGAGCCGCCGCGCCGCAAGGAACACCCGCCGCACGCCCACCGCAAACAGGACGGCCAGCGCCGGCGCCAGGTAGACCAGGTGCCGCGGATAGCGGTCGCGTGCCAGCGCGAAGAACGCCAGCGCCGACGCCAGCTGCCACGCGAAGATCGCCGTCTCGCGCCCCGGGCGCCGGACCGCGTCCCAGGCCACGGCCAGCGCGACGGCCAGCGCCAGCGCCCGCCCGCCGTCGCGGATCGTGAGCGCAAACAACCCGAAGCCCTCGCCGAGCACCTGACCCAGCGGCTTCGACGCTCCCTGCCGCAGGTGATGGCCGATCGTCGCCTCGATCATCGTCCCGATCCCGCCGCTGTAGACACCGATCGCCGCCAGCCCCGCCAGCGTCACGACGACGGCCGACAGCACGGCCGCCAACCCGTCGCCGACGATCGAGCCGAGCGGCCGCCGTCGCCGTCGCCCGTCCACCGCCAACCACAGCAACAGCCCACCGAGCGGCCAAGGGCCGAACAGCTTGGCCAACGTCGCCACGCCGAACAACGCCCCGCTGATGACGAGCCATGCCCGTGCCGGCGGGTCCTCGCGCCCGGGCCGCGGCACGACGGCCCGGGCGAAGGCCGCCACCGCCAGCGCCTGTGCGGCCAGCATGAACGGTTCGGGCCGATACACCCGGCCGACGGCGAACACGTCCGGTTGGAGGAGCAGCGCGACGAGGGCGACCGCCGCCACCGCCGGTCCGAACAACCGGCGCGCCGTCGCCCACGTCGCGATGCCGGCGGTCATCGTCAGGCCGACGGCCAGCAGGCGGGCGGCGTGCACGCTGGCGCCGGTGATGCCCATCAGCCAGCCGCCCGGCAGCAGGAAGACCGGAAGCTGCGGCGTCAGGAAGTCGCGGTACGGCCGCTCGCCCAGCGACATTCGCCACGCCGCATACAGGTAGCTCCCCTCGTCGTCGCTGATGAGCCAGCCCACGAGGTTTCGGCGATAGAAGGCGACGAGCGCGACGAACGCCACGATCGCCGCGACGTCCCAGGCGTGCGCGCGCACAAGCGCGAGGCCGCCGCGCGCCGACGCCGCCCAGCGCGCCGCGCGCGCGTTCAGCGCGGCAGCACGCTCGGCGCGGTGCGTCGCCGGGGCGGCGACGCGGCCCTCGGCCGGCAGCGGTGTCAGTCCGCCGGCACGTCGGGGATCTGGCGCCGGGCCAGCGTCAGGCGCGTCGTGACGACGACGTGCTGGCCGTCGGGCGCGAGCGTCACCCGCGAGACGGTCTTCGGGCCGTCGGCCGCGAGCGTCCAGTTCAGGCCGCGGTCCGTCGACCAGCCGACGCCACGGGCGGATGCCACGGCGACGATGCCGAACTCGTTGCGTGTCAGGACGATCGAGTCGAGGCCGCTGATCACCTGCCCGGAGAACGTGTTCACCCCTTGCCACGTCACGCCGTCGTCGATCGACCGGATCAGCCCGTTGCTCGTGCCGACGAAGACGCGCACCGGCTCGGCCGAGCTGGCCGATAGGAGGGCGAGGCTGAAGACGCCACGGTCGAGCAGGAGGTTGTCGTCGATCTGCGCCCAGCTCCCGCCGCCGTCCGTCGAGCGGTAGAGGCCGAGGTGGTTCGGCAGCAGCCGCCCGACGGCTTCCGTGCCGGCCCAGATCGTCCGATCCTGGGCATAGCGCGGCGAGAACGCGACGGCGCGCCACGGGAACGTGTCGCGGGCCGAGGTCGCGTTCCACGTGGCGCCGGCGTCCGTCGAGAGCCAGCCGTCCACGAGCACGGTGCGGTCGTTGGCGAAGTCGGGCGACACGGCCAGCGTGCGGGCCGGTGCCGGGCCGGCGGTGCGCTGCCAGGCGGTGCCGCCATCGCGGCTGACCCAGACGCCGCTGGCCGTCGTGGCGAAGACCGTCCGGTCGGTGTCGAACGCGGGCGACGGCTCGATCGCCTGAATCCTCTCGCCCTCGCCGCGCGGCAGCGCGCCGTCGAGGCGGGCCCACGTTGCGCCGCCGTCGGACGAGCGGTAGAGGCCGGCCGCTTCCGTGCCCGCCAGGAGCAGCCGGCCGTCGCCCGACAGGAACGTCACGCACGTCGGGCCGCCGTTCGGCAGCGCGTCGTACGGGCGCTGCCACGAACTCCCGTCGTCCGTCGAGCGCCAGACACCGCTGCCGTCGGTGGCCAGGTAGACCTCGCGCTGCACCGGCACGGTGGGCACGGCCAAGTAGGTCGGGGTCGGCAGCGGCTGGCCGGGGATCGGCGTCGGCACGCGCAGCGGCGACATCCACATGATCGGCAGGAAGGAATTGTGGACCATCGACGGGTCCTTGCGCGGGGGGATGATGTCCTTGACGGGCAGCGGCACGAACGCCCGCGCGAACGCGCCGCGCGTGCCGACGAGACCGGGATCGTCCGTCGCGATCGTGCGCCACGTGCCGCCGCCGTCCGTCGAGACGGCGCCGACGATGCCCACCCCGGCGCCGGTGACGAGGAGGAGCGGGTCGGCCGGGAAGCCGGGCGAGGCCGCCACGTGGTGGACGGTCTCGATCGCTGACGGCAGCGGCAGCTTGCGCCACATCGCGGCGTCGTCATCGCTCTGCCAGACACCGCTTTCGTTCCAGGCGAGCATCGCGCGCACGATCGGGTCGCCCTTGCGCCGCATGTCGTCGCCCCACTCGGCGGGCAACAGGATGCCCTGATGGCGCAGCTCGCCGCCCTCGGGTCCGAAGCGCGGGCCCGCGGACGGTCCGGCGGCCGGCCCGACCCTCAACTCCCAGCTCCGACCGTCATCCGTCGTGCGGTAGATCCCGCGGTCCGTGCCGAGGAACGCCGTCTTGTCGAACGCGACGACCGGCGAGTAGGCCAGCGCGGCGCTGAAGTGCGGCTGCTCGAGGTCGACGACGATGGCGGCCCAGCTGCTGCCCGAGTCCTCGGTGCGATAGAGCTGACCGTCCTCGATCGTGATCGCGTACGCTTCGGGCTCGTTCAGGAAATCGGGCGAGGCGGCCAGGAAGCGGACCGGATCGTCGTCGCCGCCGATGGACAGCTCGGACCAGTCGTTGCCGTCGTTCATGCTGCGGTAGCCCTTGCCGCCGCGCGTGGCCACGAAGAACCGGCCGTCGGGCGCCGACACGATGTTGCCGGCGTCGGGGACACCGGTCCGGCCGGTGCGCCAGGCGGTGGCGTCTAGGCTGAGGAAGACGTCGTTGCCGGTGGCCACGAGGTGCTGCTGCCAGCCGGTGTCGGGCGCGTCGATCGGGCTCGCGGCCAGGTCGTACACCGGACCGCCGCCCAGCGCCGCTTCGGCCCAGACCGTCGCCGTCGGCGTGCGCGACGGGGTGGGGGTGCGGGTCGGGGTGTGCGTCGAGGTCGGGGTGCGCGTCCGCGTCGGGGTGCGGGTGAGCGTCGGCGTGCGCGTCAGCGTCGGGGTGCGCGTCGGGGTGGCCGTGCGGCGCGGCTGGGCGTGGGCCGCGGGGGCGGGCGCGGCGACGGCCGCAAGGGCGACGGCGAGGGAAAGCGCGGCGGCGGCGCGGAACAGGATGCGCATTCGGTCACTCCGTGGGTTCGAGGGTCAGCCGCGCAACGGTGCGGCGGGCGTCGGATCGCCCGCCGCGTCGAGGACGCGGCGGACGGTGTAGATCGGCTTGTCCTGGGCCTCGTGGTACGAGCGGACGACGAGCTCGCCCAGGAATCCCATCGACAGGAAGTTCACGCCGAGGATGACGAGAAGGACGGCGAGCAACAGCAGCGGCCGATCGCCGATGTTTTGATGGTAGACCAGCTTGACGACCGTCAGATAGAGACCGACGAGCACGCCCAGCAAGCCGGAAACGATGCCGATGCCGCCGAAGATGTGGATCGGCCGCGTGCCGAAGTTGCGCAGGAAGTAGAGCGTCAGCAGATCCAACAACACGCGCGGCGCGCGCTTGATCCCAAGGCCGTACTTCGATGTCCCGTGCGCGCGCGGGTTGTCCCGCACCGGCACTTGGCCGATCGTGACGCCGTACCAGCTGGCGGCGGCCGGGACGAAGCGGTGCAGGTTGCCGTACAGCTTGATGTTCTTGACGACCTCGGAACGGTAGGCCTTGAGCGAGCAACCGGTGTCCTTCAGCCGGACGCCGGTGAGGACGCCCATGACCCAGTTGCCGAACAGGCTCGGGATCCGCCTCCGCAAGAGCGGCTCCTTGCGATCCTGGCGCCAGCCGCTGACGATGTCGTAACCGCCGCGCTCCATCTCGGCCACGACGGCGCCGATGTCGTCCGGATCGTTCTGGAGGTCGGCGTCCATCGTGACGACGATCCCACCGCGCGCGGCGTCGAAGCCGGCCATGAACGCCGGCGTCTGGCCGAAGTTGCGGCGGAACTGGATGACGGTGAACCGCGGGTCGGCCGCGTGCACGCGCGCAAGCGCCTCGTACGAACCGTCCGTCGAGCCGTCGTCGACGACGATGACCTCCCAGCTGCGGCCGAGGCGGTCGAGCGCTGCGGCCAACCGCTCGGCCAGCAGCGGGATCGTCTCGACCTCGTTGAAGAGTGGGATGACGATCGAGAGCGCCGGCCGCACGCCGTCGGCGGTCAGCCGGACGGAGGCCTCACGGGTGCCGGTCAAGGTCATCGAGCGATCATCCTCTCTGTCCACGTCCACGCCACGCCGGTCGTGCCGCCGGATCGATCGCGCCTTGATCGAGCGCGTCTGCACCGTGCGCGCCGGCGGGCCGGGGCGTCGGAGCGTCGGGGCGGGGCGTAGGGGCGGGGCGTATTGTAGACGGGTTCGACATCGAGGTCTCAAGCGGTCGGCGGAGGCCGCTCAAGCGCCGCCCGCCGCGGTCCGCTCGAGCTCGGCGATCTGCCACGCCACCTGGGCGGCCATCCCGTCGCGGATCCCGACGCGCGGCACCCAGCCGAAGGTGGCGCGCGCCTTGGACGTGTCCGCCAGCGCGTGGCTCTGCTCGCCGGGGCGCGCCGGGGCGTGGACGATGCTGGCGCGGCGGCCGGTCAGCGCTTCGATGAGCTCGATCGCACCGATCGCCGAGATCGTCTCTCCACCGCCGATGTTGAACACGTCGCCCGTCGGGCCGTGCTCGACGGCCTTGACGGTGGCGTCGACGCAGTCGCCGACGAACGTGTTGCCGCGCGTCTGCCGACCGTCACCGAAGACCGTGATCCCCTCTCCGCGCAGCACGCGGTCGATGAAGATGTGGTAGCCCATGTCCGGCCGCTGGCGCGGCCCGTAGATGCTGAAGTAGCGCAGGATCGTCATCGGCACGTCGAAGTTGCGGTGGTAGGCCTGCACGAGGTGCTCGGCGGCCAGCTTGGTGACGCCGTACGGCGAATCCGGTGCCGGCACGCGGGCCTCACCGCCGGACGACTCGCGGCCGTACACCGACGACGTGCTGATGTGGACGATGCGCCGCCCCCCGCCCACCTGCCGCATCGCCTCGAGGAGCCGCTGCGTCGCCAGGATGTTGCAGCCTTGATAGGCCTCGAACGCCGTCCAGGATTGGAGGAGCCCGCCCATCGCCGCCAAGTGGACGATGCACTCCGCCTGCTCGACGAGCGGCCGGACGTCCATCGTCCGCAGGTCCCCTTCGACGAACGTGAAGGCGGGATGCGCGAGCGCACCGGCCAGGTTCCGTTCCTTGACGGGGCGCGGGTAGTAGTCGGTGAAGCAGTCGACGCCCAGCACCGTGTGGCCGTCCGCCAACAGGCGTTCGGCGAGGTGGGAGGCGATGAAGCCGGCAGGGCCGGTGAGGAGCAGCGAGGCCGTGACGTTCTCCTTGGGGCGGGCGGATTCTAGCATGCGATGTGCGGTGTCGGTCAGACAGGGAGGCGGGCGGTCGGGGGATGGCCCACGGCCAACGTCGACGATCCTTGCCCCACCGACCGCCTGCCCCCATCCTTATCCGATCCGATCCGTTCCGATCCGATCCGATCCGATCCGTTCCGATCAGCTCTGCTCTGCTCTGCTCTGCTCTGATCCGACTGCATCCATCCTTGTTCACCCATCCGTGCGCCGAATTCGCCCCACCCCGCCGTCCGATCGGACGCGCCCCAGCCCGCCGCAGCGCGCGACGCCCGACGCAAGGCGCCGCAACGGCGGGTCCACGAGGTTCTCATGCTGCCGATCGTGTCCGTCACCGGCGAAGCGCACGCGCAAGGGCTGATCCAGGGCCGTGCCCTGCGCGCCGAGATCGACCACAACGTCGCCGTCTACTTCCGCCGCTTCGAAGTCGAGGGCCGGATGTCGCGCCAGCGGGTCCTGGAGCGCGCGGCAACGCTCTGGGAGCGCCTCACCGCCGCGTCGCCCGCGTACGCCGCCGGCGTGATCGGCATCGCCGAGGGCGCCGGTCACGACGTGCTGGCGATCGCCGCGCTGAACGCGCGCTACGAGCTGATGTACGCCCAGTTCACGCTCTTGGCGCTCCACGCCGAGTCGGCCGTCGACGGCTGCACGTCGTTCGCTCTCACGCCCCCGGCGACGGCCGACGGCCACACGCTCCTCGGACAGAACTGGGACTGGATCCCGGACGTCAAGGGTGCGGTCGTCATCGAGCGCCAGCCGGACGGGTTCGCGCGGGCGGCGTTCACCGAGGCCGGCGTGTTCGGCGGCAAGATCGGCCTGAACAGCCACGGGCTCGGTCTGGCGATCAACGGGCTGACCAGCCAGGACGACGACTGGTCGCGGCCGGCGGCGCCGTTCCACGTCCGGTGCTGGCAGATCCTCGGCGAGCGCAACCTCGACGCCGCGGTGGCGCGCGTGACGAACGGACCGCGAGCGTGCAGCGGCAACTTCGTCATCGCCCGGGCCGGTCCTGGGGCAGAGGGAGGCGGCGCCGTCGCCCTCGAGGCGTCACCCATGACGACGTGCCGGATCGCCCCGGACGCGGGCGGGCGGCTCGTCCACACGAACCACTTCTTCGACCCCGAGAGCGCCGGCATCGCCGAAACGCCGAACGTCCAGCGGTTTGCCTCGCTCAACCGCTTGAACTGCCTGCGCTCCAGCCTGGCCGATCGCACCGGCGTCACGGTGGACGACCTGCAGACGATGCTGCGCGACCACACCGGCTACCCCTACTCCGTCTGCCGCCACCCCGACCCCGACGACCCGTCCGGCGACTACCGCACCGTGACGTCGGCGATCATGGACCTCGACGCGCGGGCGATGTGGATCACGGACGGGCCGCCGTGCGAAGGGGACTACCAGTGGCTCACGCTCTGATCGCCCGGCGTGCCTGCCGAACCGGCGCTGCGCCTACGAGACGTCGGCAGGACAGGTCCGAATGCCGAACAGCGTGTACACCGGGCACCGGCCCGTCAACGCCGTGAGCAGCGGCACCACGCCCACCCAGCCCCACGGGGTCTTCGGGCCGACGAACACCAGAGCGATCAGCGCAACGCCAATGACGATGCGCAGTGCGCGATCCCACGTGGCCATGTTGAGTTCCAGGAATTTCGACATCGACTCTGACCTTTCCGGGCGGCCGTTCGCTCTACGGACGGAACGACATGCGAATGCGGCAAGGATTGCCGACCTCATCCTATCGCGGTTGCGCGGTCCGTCAATCGTGCAGATGGCCGGTCGCCGGATTGGCCGACTGGCCAGTCCGGCGCTTCGATGCGCCGCCGGATCGCACCGCCGTAGCCGCGCATGAGCGATCCGCACGCGCGTCGCCCGCCGTCCGGGCCGCGCCCTCGCCGGGTCGGGCGCGGGCTGCCCCCGTCGCTCGTCGCGCTGCGCTATCGCAACTACCGCCTGCTGTGGGCCGGCCAGCTCGTCTCGATTGCCGGCAACCTGATGCAGAGCGCGGCGGTGCTGTGGCACGTCAAGCGCTTCTACCCGGGGGCCGACCAACTGGACGCCGCCGCCGTCGCCCTCGGCCTCGTCGGCCTCGTGCGGATCGGTCCGATCATCGTCTTCTCGCTCGTCGGCGGCGTCGTCGCGGACGCGATCGACCGGCGCAAGATGCTCATCATCACCCAGGCGTCGATGGGCACGGCGGCCGTCGTTCTGGCCGTTCTGACGTTCAACGGCCTGTCCGTCATCTGGCCGATCTACGTCCTGACCGCCATCGGCGCCGCCGCCGCCGCGTTCGACAACCCGGCGCGCAGCGCGCTGGTGCCCAGCCTCGTCCCCCCCGAACACATGGCCTCGGCCGTCAGCCTGAATACGACGATGTTCCAGCTCTCAGCCGTCGCCGGGCCGGCGCTCGGCGGCCTGATCATCGCCACGCTCGGCCTGGGCTGGGTGTACGCGATCAACGCCGTGTCGTTCGGCGCCGTCATCGCCGCCGTCCTGCTCATGCGCGACATCCCGGCCGGCGCCGGCGCGCAGGGCGGCGCGATCAGCCTGCACGCGGCGTGGGAGGGCCTCCAGTTCGTCTTCCGGGCGCCCCTCATCCGCGGCTCGATGCTGATGGACTTCTTCGCGACGTTCTTCGCCTCGGCCACGGCGCTCCTGCCGATCTTCGCCGAGAACGTGCTCGACGTCGGCGCCACGGGCTACGGCGTGCTCCAGGCGGCACCGGCGGCCGGGGCGTTCGTTACGGCGCTGATCATGGTGCCGATGATCCGCCGGATCCATTACCGCGGCTGGGTCATGCTCGGCTCGGTCTTCGTCTACGGCGCCGCGACGGTGGCCTTCGGCCTGTCGCGCAGCTTCTGGCTGACGTTCGCGTGCCTCGTCGTCTACGGCGCGTCCGACATGGTGTCGACCGTCATCCGCAACGTCATCCGCCAGCTGGCCACGCCGGACCGGCTGCGCGGTCGGATGACGAGCGTGAACATGATCTTCTTCATGGGCGGCCCGCAGCTGGGCGAGCTCGAGGCCGGCCTCGTGGCCAGCGTCTGGGGCGCGGCCGCGTCCGTCATCAGCGGCGGGATCGCATGCCTCGTCGCCACGGGTTGGGTGGCGGCGTCGACGCCGGAGTTGCGGCGGTACGAACGAGAACCGGAAGAGATCGCGTCCCATCTGTAGGGGCACCCCCCCGTGGGTGCCCATCGTCGCAAACCATGCGGCTTGCGGAACCATCGGATCGGCAAACCATGCGGATCGGCAAACCGTGCGGATCGCGTGGACGATGAAGGGCACCCACGAGGGGTGCCCCTACGAGGCGCGCTTCGCCAATTCCCACACCTCGTCCAGCATCCCCTCCGTCAACCGCCCCGTGAACGTGTTCTGCTGGCTGGGGTGGTAGCAGCCGATCAACCGCACCGCGCAGAGATCGACGTCCGCGCCGTGGCCGAAAGCGGGCGCGGGGCGGGGGACGGTCCAGCCGAGCGACGCTTCGACCCCCGGCCTGCTGTCGCGCCCGACATCGAGCACCTTTTGCCACGCGAACCCCCCGAGCGCGACGACGACGCGCACGTGCGGCAGCAGCGCGAGTTCCCGCGCCAGGAACGGCCGGCACGCGGCCCACTCGTCCGGCGCCGGCTTGTTCGCCGGCGGGGCGCAGCGCACGGCGGCCGTGATCCAGGCGCCCGTGAGCGTCAGGCCGTCGTCGCGCGCCGTGGCGACGGCCTGGGAGGCGAAGCCGGCGCGGTGGAGCGAGCGGTACAGCCACTGGCCCGAGCCGTCGCCCGTGAACATGCGGCCGGTGCGGTTCGAGCCGTGCGCCCCCGGCGCCAGGCCGACGACGAGCAGCCAGGCATCGGGGTCGCCGAAGCCGGGCACGGGGCGGCCCCAGTACGTCTGATCCGCGTACGCGGCGCGCTTGGTGGCGGCGATGTGCTCGCGCCAGGCGACGAGCCTCGGACAGAGGCGGCAGGCGGTGACTTCGGATTCGAGGGCGGTGAGGGCCGATCGACCCGCGGCCGTCACGGCTCCGGCGGCCGATCGGCGAGCATGCGATCCAGCCAGGTCCGCATCAGGCGGCGATGGACCGGCAACCGCGCAGCAACGTCGTCAGCCAGCGCATCCAAGTAGACGTGTACGATCAGGTTGCGGTCCTCGGCCATTCGCAGCGCCGCAACCGCTTCATCCTCGGTCAGCCAGCCCACCTGCAGTGCGAAGCGCGCCGCCATCTTCGGCGAGCCGACCGTGACCGCGTGTCGTTCCTCGGCCAGGCCCTGCGAGAGCTTCCAGATCGTCTCGAATGCCAGCTGGAAGCGAAGCAAGGCGACGTCGCGGCCGAGGACTTCAGGAATGGCCAGAGTCGCCGACTCATCGAATCGATCCAGCGCACGCGCAGCCGACGCGAACCGGGCGGCTAGGTCCACAGGATCCCACCTTCGTATACCGACTGCCGCAATGCGTCACCTGCGTTGGCGAGGTCGACGACTTCGACGACATATGGCACGGTGCTCTCTTCGAGCGCGTCGGCTATTTCGGACAGAATCGCGCCAGGAATGGGGCTGTCCGCCTCGATGGCCACGTCGATGTCGCTCCTCGGTCGTGCATCGCCCGTAGCGGACGAACCGAACAGCCAGATGCGGACTCGCTGCCCGTCGAGAGCCCGCAACACGATGGCCCGCACTTGCTCGAGCGCGGCGCGTCGGGTCGGCGACAGGGTGGCAGGGGCGATCATCGGCGGTGAAGATAGCACACAGGCTGGATCCGGATCGATCGCTCGGTTGGTGGGCGCACGGGCCTACGGCCCGACGCCGCGGAAGCCGTACCCCACCAACCCCGCGTCCTCCGTCAACACCCACGCCCGCCCCCGGTACAGCCGCAGCGCCTTCACGACACCCGGCACGCCGACGGACGTCAGCCATGTCGGGTGGCCGGGGTCACGCACGTCGACGAGGTCCAGCCGCTCGCTCCGCGCCAGCAGCACGTGCGGCCACGCCATCGCGACCGCCACCGCCTGCTCGTCCCCCTCGTCCCACGCACCGACCTCGCGCAGTGCGTCGACGTCGGCGATGTTGTACACGCGCAGGCCGCCCTTGCCGGCGGCGACGAAGGCGTGGGGGCCGTGGATCACGACGTCGTTCTGCTCGAACGGCGTGCCGATGCGATGACCGAGGCGCGGTTGCGCCGGATCGGAGACGTCGAACGTCTCGATTCCGCCCCAGCCGGCCGAGACCGTGTCGCAGTGGCGGCCCGCATCCACGCCGACGGCCACGCGCCCGTCCTCCGAGAGCGCGATAGCGCCGTAGTTCGCGCGCGGCGCCGGCTCCATCTGATGGTGTCTCCCGAGTACGAACGGGAATCCGCGGACCGCGAACAGGCTGCCCGGGGAGAGCCCCGGCTGCTGGATGTTCGTGATGTTCGTGCTCGCCACCGCCAGCACCGGACAGCCGGAGACCGGGAAGCCGCCGGCCATCACGATGCGCGTGCCCGCCACGGCGACGACGTCGCTCGCCCAGCCGTCGATGCCGCCCATGGCGTACTTCACGCCCGCTTCCGGATCGCGGAGCGTGTACTTCAGTTGCGGTCTCGAGGCGTCCGTCAGGTCGTGTGCGACGACGAGGTTCCAGGCATCGCCGCCGGCGCCGTAGACCGTCCTGTCGTCCACAGCCACGGCGCGTTGGCTGACGCCTTGGAACCGTCCACCTTCGCGGCGCGACGGTTCGACCATCGGGTTCGCCCCGACGGCGCGCGGGGCGGACGGGTCGCTCACGTCGAAGCGGTGGTCGCGGCTGAACATCGTCCGCCCGTCCGGCGCCCCGAAGAGCGTGGGCCACGTCGGGGCGCCGATGCCCGACAAGCGGAACACGACGTCGAGGGTCGACGCACCTGCCCCATCGACGACGTACGCGTGCCCGTCGACGCCGGCGGCGACGATAATCCGGCCGCGGCTCCAGGCGACGCCGTCCCCCATACCCTCGCCGTGGCGCGCCACGGCGAGGGTGGTCTTGGCCCGCATCGGCAGCGGGAGGAACGGGTTGGCGACGTCCCAGACATCGAGGACCCCGGCCGAAACGGCGATGAGCGGTCCATCGACCGCGAAGCCGGCCGTCGACGCCTCGAGGGCATCGATACCCGGGTACGAGATTTGTAGGAACGATCGCGGCTGCCGAGGCGCGCGCAGGTCGTAGACATGCACCTCCCCGTTGTCCGCCGCCACCCACGCCGTCTCCCCCACGCGCGTCACCCGCCGCGCCACCCCGTGCGCCGCGTCCTCGCCGACGACGGCGATGCGCGCCGGGTCGGCGACGTCGAGGACGAGGAGGCCGTGCGTCTCGACGGCGGCGTACGCCAGTGGGCCGTGCAGGGCGATGTCGAACACCTTCGCCGGATCGTCTCCGTCCGGCGGCGCCTGCCAGGCGCCCAGCTCGTCGAGGGTGGGCGACGCGGCGTCGAGGACCACGATGCCGCGCCGGCCGAGGGCGACGTACAGGCGCCCGGCGGCGAGGACGAGCGATCCCGACTCGCCCGGAAGGTCGCGCTCGGCCGTGAGGACGATCCGCGCCGGGTCGGCGACGTCGTACACTGCGACACCCGCGCCCCCGAGCGCGGCGTACAGCCGATCGCCGTCGAGCACGAGGTCGCGCACCGCCCGGCCGAGGACGGCGCTCTTCGCCAGCTCGGTGGGCGCGTCGCCCCGGTCCGTCGGGCGGAGGTCCCAGGCGACGATCCGCGGGCCGATGCCGACGTAGGCCGTGTCGCCCCGCGCGGCGACGGCCCACGTGGCGCCGCCGACTTGGCCCTCGACGGCGAGGTCGGGGGGCGGGGCGGCGTCGAGGCGGGGGAGGTAGACGGGGCGTGGGGGTGACGGGTCGGTCTGGACGAGGGCGGAGGCGTCGGCGAGGGCGGACGACGGCGGGGCGGGGGTCCGCAGCGTGCTGCGGGCGACGAGCGCGGCGAGGGCGAGCGTCGTCGCGAGGAGGATCGCGCGGGCGGCGGCTGCGGAGGAAGAGCGCCCGGGAATGCGTCGTTGGGACATCGAGCGGCTCCGTTCATCGATGGGGCAACGCAGGAGCGAGGGTGGCGCGACTAGGCGGAATCATACACATCCGTCGTGCTCCCTGGTATGGGCGCCTGCGAAGGCAGGCGCGCGGTGGCGGGCACCGCCACCCTCAGCGACGGCTTCAGCCGTTGATCGATCCGAGGCTGCCGTCGATCCGAGGCCCTCGTCTGCTAGTCCCCGCCGTCCCGCAACGCATACCCCACCAGCCCCGCATCCCGCGTCAACGCCCACACCCGCCCCGCCCCGACGCGCAGCGCCCGCGTCTCGCCCGGCACGTCCGCCGCCCCAACGACCTTCGGCGCGCCCGGCGACCGGATGTCCAGGACGACGATCCGCTTGCTGAGCGCCACCAGCACGTGCGGCCACGCGAGCACGACCTGCCGGGCCGTGTCGTCCCCGTCGTCCCACACGCCGACCTCGCGCAGCGCGTCCGGATCGGCGATGTCGTACACCCGCAGGCCGCCCTCGCCGGCGGCGACGAAGGCGTGGTGGCCGTGGATGGCGACGTCGAGCTGCTCGAACTCGGTTCCGATGCGGTCGGCGATGCGCGGGTTCGCCGGATCCGCGAGGTCGATCGCCTCGATGCCGCCCCACCCGTCCGCCCCCTCATCGCAATGCATTCCGTTGTCCACACCGATCGCTACCGCGCCGTCCGCGCTGAGCGCGAGGCCGACGTAGTTCGCGTTCGGTGCCGGGGGCTCGGTCAGCACCGGATCGTCCGACAGCCAGCCCAGGACGGAGAGGAAGCGCGGCCGGCTCGGATCGGCGGCGTCGAGGACGGCGAAGGTCGGGCAGCCCCAACCGTAGATGCCGCCGGACAGGACGATGCGGTCGCCCGCCTTGGCAACACGGTGGCCTGCCCATCGTCCCCCCCGCCACGCGTCCGTTGAGGAGAACGGAAGTCCGTGTGCAGCCGCACCGATCCGGCGCGGGGCAGCGGCGTTCGCGATGTCGTCGACGACGAGCTGTCCGTCGGGCGTGTCGCCCACACTGAAGGCGAAAGCGCCCTCGACGATGACATCGTCCTGCCAGTTCTCGCCGTCGGCATCGCGGAACGGACTCGGCGTCAGCCCCAGCATCGATGCGCGATCGACGGGACCGCCGAAGCGGCGATCGGCGGTGAACAGCACGCCGCCCGGCGCCTGGAACAGCACCGGCCAGTACTGATGGCCGAGGCCGATCTCGCTGCGGACGCGCACCGGGCGCGCCGGATCGGCCAGCGACCACGTCTCGAGCCCGCCGTCCTCGGCGGTGCCGACGACCGCGCGATCACCCGCGAGCGCGATCGCGTCCCCGCAGTCCTCGCAGTAGCGTTCGCGCGGCTCGGCGGCCCCGTCGAGCCGGCGCGGCGCGCGCGGGTCCGCGACGTTCCACACCGCCAGCTCGGCGCCGGACACGAACACCCGGTCCCCTTGCGCGGCCATGCCGGCGACGAAGTCGCCGCCGCCGTAGTGCGCCGGGTACGGCTTGGCCACGGACCGCAGCGCGCCCGGATCCCGGATGTCGAGGATCTCGACACCGCCGTTGTCCGCCGCCACCCACAGCGTGTCGCCGACCGCCAGCAGGCGCCGCGCCTCGCCTTCCTCCGACCCGACGACGGTGATCGCCGCCGGGTCCTTCACCGCGAGCGCGACGACGCCGGTCTCGTCGACCGCGGCGAACACGTGGTCGCCCTGCGGAACGACATCGTGCACGCGGTGAGGTGCCGTCCAGCTGCCGAGCAGCGGCAGCCCCGGCCGGCCGGCGTCCAGGATGCGCACGCCGCCAGCGCGATCCGCGACGTATACCCGCCCGCCGTCGATCGCCACGGACCGCGCGTCGCCGGGGGTATTGTGCCGATCGATGACCGTCATCTCCAGCGGCCGGGCGATGTCGAGCACCAGAACGCCCGAACCGCCGACGGCCGCGTACAAACGGTCGCCGTCGATGGCGAGGTCGCGCACGAGGCGCGGCAGGACGGGGCTGCGGCCGAAGACCGCCGTTCCGTCGTCCTCCGGATGCGCCGTGTCCCACGCGAGCACGCGCGCGCCGACGCCGGCGAACGCGTACGTGCCCTTCGTCGCCATCGCCGTGGTCAGGCCGCCGATCTGCTCGACCAGGGTGAGCGTCGGATCGGGCACCGCATCGAGGCGCGGGAGGTAGGCCGGGCGTGGGGGGGATGGGTCGGTCTGCGCGAGGGAGGAGGCGTCGGCGGGGGCGGACGAGCGGAGAGGGGCGAGCGGGGGCGGCGGAGCGGTGCAGGCGGTGATCCACGTGCCCGTGAACGACAGCGCGATGCACGCAGCGAGGGTGTTCGCTCGACGACAGCGCGCGGCGTTCATCCCGAACCCGCCGAACCGTCCGGCAGCACCAGCCCCGGCAGCGCCGCCTCGATCGCCCCCCGATGCACTTCCAACCACGGCGGCAGGATCAGCTGCTCCCCCAGGTGCGCCATGTCCTCGTCCCGCCCGAACCCCGGCCCCTCGGTCGCCAGCTCGAACAGCGTGCCGCCCGGCTCCTTGAAGTAGATGCTCTCGAACCAGAAGCGGTCGATGACGGGCGACGGCCGCAGCCCGGCGTCCTCGACGATTTCGCGCAGCGCCGTCCCCTCGGCCACGTCGTCCACCCGCCACGCCACGTGATGGATGCCGCCCGTGCCCCACGTCCCGCGCCGCTCCTCGGGCAGCTCGCGCACGTCGACGTACGTCCCCGAACCGCCGCTGCCGGCGGCGTAGCGGTGCCAGCCGTCCTCCACGCCCGCCGGCGTCATGCCGAGGAGCGTTGTGAGGGCGGCGACGGTCGGCCCGATGTCGCGCTCCCACATGCGGACGGCGTGCAGGCCGCGGATCTGGTGGGCGGCGGGCACGGCGCTGCGCTCCCACGGCACGAACGGGCGGTCGTCGTCCGTGGCGACGAGGGCGAGGTGGAGGCCGTCGGGGTCGCGGAAGGGGAGAGTGGTCTCGCCAAAGCGCGTGACGAAGCCGGCGCCGGCCGCTGCGTCGCCGCCCACGGATTCGCCGTCCGTCGGCCCGACATCGACGCCCGCCGCTCGCAGCCGATCGCCCCAGTAGCCGAGGCTGCCCGCCGGCACCGCCAGCGCGACCTCGACCGCCAAGCCGATGCCGCGCCGCGAGCGCTCCATCGCCGGCCACGGGAAGAACGTCAGGTCCGTGCCGGGCGTGCCGGCGCCGTCGGCGTAGAAGAGGTGGTAGGTGTCCGGGACGTCCTGGTTGACGGAGCGCTTGACGAGACGCATCCCGAGCAGGCCGGCGTAGAAGTCGACGTTCAGCTGCGGGTCGCCGGCGATGCACGTGATGTGGTGCAGGCCGTGGACGGTGGGGGTCATGGGCGTGCTCCGTTCCTTGGGATTGTTGGGTAGCCGACCGCCGATGGAACGATCATTGTTCCCGCGCTCCGAGGCTACGCAGGGTCGCGCGCGCATCCCTCATGTGAATCTGCCGAATCGCCCAGGCGATCGAGACGGATCGCCTATGGGATCCCGACGATTCACCCGGGCGATGCGTGGGGATCCCCGGCAACGACGACCACGCGCACAGCGACGTGGCGCGGCCAATGGTGCCGTTCAGTCCCCCGGCTCGCCGATCAGGCCCTCCGCGCGATCCTCGTCGAATGTGACGCGGGCGTAGACGTCGCCGAGTGCCAGCGTCACGCCGATGGCAGCGAGGTGAACGGCGGCGTCGCGGCCCTCGGCCGTCGTGTACGTCCAGACGTCGCCGGAACGCGCATACACCTCGATGATCGGTCGATGCTGATCGACCAGGACGAAGTGCTGCAATGACGGCATCTGCCGGTAGCGGGTCCACTTCAATCCGCGGTCGTACGCCTCCGTGGAAGGCGACAAGACCTCGAAGAGGGCAGTGGGGTTCGTCACGTTGTCAAAACCGTCGGGCGCCAGCTGGACTGCGCCACACACGACAACGAGGTCCGGGTACGTGTAGAAGCGTTCGTCGACCCGAACCCGCAGGTCGCTGTCGAACACCTCGCAGCCGCTGCCAGCCAACTGCCTTCCGACCGCCAAGGCCAAGTCCGTCTTGATCCGCGTGTGCTGGAGGCTGCCGCCGCTCATCGCAACGACCATGCCATCGACGTACGCGTGCTTGAACTCAGCCAGTACTTCGTCTGCGAGGTACGCCTCGGGCGTCACGAGGGTCACGGTCTGTGGTAGTGCCACGATGAATCGCCCTCCTCCCAGCTCTGCGGCCGCCAAGGTCGCTGCCCCGTTTCTGTGCCCGCCGAATCATACTCGCCAGCTGCGTCGGCGCGTATCGGGTTATGATTCGCCCGTGATCCCCTCGTTCCTCGGTTGGCTGATCCTCGTCGCCCTCGCCGGCACCGTCCTCACCGACGCCTGGCTGCCGTGGCGCGACCGAACGGACGCCCTCGAACGCGTCGTCCTCACGCTCGGTCTCGGCTACGCGTGGGCCGTCGTGGCGGGCATGGCGCTGAACGCGACGCCGTGGGGTGTGCGCGGGGCGACGTTCGTCGGCGCGACGCTCGTCCTCGCGGTCGTCGTCGCCGGAGGCCAGCGGTTGCGCCGCGCGCAGGCGTGCGGCCGCCCCCGCCCGCTCGACCGCCGCACCTGGCTCGCCGTCGCCGCCGTGATCGCCTTCGCCTCCCTCTTCCGCCTCCCGAACCTCGGGTGGTCGGAGTTCCAGGGCGACGAGGCCCTCGTCCTCCACAAGGCCGCGGCCACGATCGACGGCCGGCACGACGCGATCTACGTCCACAAGAAGGGGCCGGCGGAGATCCTGATCACCGCCGAGGTCTACGCCGTGCAGCGCCGCATCGACGAGGGCACGGCGCGCCTGCCCTTCGCGGTGGCGATGCTGGCCGGGCTCGCCGCGATGCTCGTCGTCGGCCGCGGTCTGTTCGAGGCGCGCGTCGGGCTCGCGGCGACGGTGATCCTGTCACTCAACGGGTTCTTCATCGCCTTCGGGCGGGTCGTGCAGTATCAGGCGTTGGTGTTCCTGTTCGGGACGTTGGCGGTGTGGTGTGCGTGGCGGTATCGGCACGCGGCGGACGACGATCGCGACGGGGCGGGACGGTGGCTAGTGCTGTGCGCCCTCTTCCTGGCCTGCGGCCTCCTGTCCCACTACGACGCTGCCCTCGTCGCCCCCGCCGTCGGCTATCTCGTCGTCGCCCGCTGGCGCGCGGTCCCCGGCAGCCTGCGCCGCGAGCGGTGGGCCGTCGCCGCCGGCTTCGCGCTCGGCACCGCGCTCCTGGCCGCGTTCTACGTCCCGCTCGTCCGCCACCCGTACTTCCAGTCCACGACGCTGAAGTACCTCGTCGAGGTCCGTCTCGGCGGGGGCGGCGGCGAGGGCGGCGGGGCGCCGTACAACGCGCTGTCGAAGTGGATGGGCCTCGCCAACTTCTACAGCAGCGCCTATTACCTGGTCGCCCTCGACGTCCTCGTGGCCGCCGCCGTCACGGCGCGCCTCGTCCGTCGCTGGCCCCGCGCCGGCTGGGCCGCCACCGCGTTCGGCGTGCTGGCGATCCCCGCCCTCGTCCTGCGCCCGGAGTGGTTCGCGCTCACGGACGACATCGAAGGCCGGAGCTGGGCCATCCTCGTGATCGGCGTCGCCTTGGCCCTGGTGGTCCTCGCCGCTCCGCGCGACCCCGCCTGGACCACCGCCGCCCTCTGGCTGGCCGCACCCGTGCTCTTCTACGCCACGCTCGTGGAGGCGCCGCGGACGCACTTCCACATCGTGTTCCCGGCGCTCAGCCTGATCGCAGCCCTGCCGATCACCGCGCTGTGGCATCGCATCCACCCCTCCCCCAGCATTGGGGGAGGGGTCGGCGAGCGCAGCTCGCCGGGGGCGGGGGCCTTAGGCCGCTGGGCACCCCCCATCGCCGCCTCCCTCGCCATCGTCGCCGCCTACAGCGCCTTCTACAGCTGGATGGTCTTCGTCCAACACGACGTGGCCTACAAGCGCGGCTACCCGGACGTGCAGGTGGCGGGGGCGTGGTATCCGTTCGCGGAGCTGCCGGGGAGCGGGTGGTTCGGGTTTCCGTACCGGGCGGGGTGGAGGGTAATCGGGTCGGTGGATGCGGACATCGCTGGCGACTACGACTCGAACGAGGAGCCGGCAGTAACGGCGTGGTACACGCGGGGTAAGCCCCGCTGCGGCGAGACGCCCCAGGATGTGTTCATCGCAACGCGTGTCCAGGATCGCCAACCCGTTCTCGATCCGGAGGCCGACGAAGCTCCGGATGCTCCTCCGAGCGCCGCCGAGCTCTCGGCCAAGGGCTATCGTCTTCTTGGCACCGTCGAAGGCGGCGCCGGCGATGAGATCGCACAGTGGGCGCGTAGCGCGACATTGAAGGTAGATGAACCGTACGCACCGTACACCATCCGCCAACCTGAAGGATTCGTCCACTCACCGTTTGGCAGCTTCCCGATCGGCTGGATGTTCGATCGTACAACGGACCCACGATACGATGCAGGTCTGCCGTTCGAAGATCCGGAGCGACTCATCGATCAGCGTCGCGATGACCGCTTCGGGCAGCCGGCGCTTGCTAGGCTGGCGGGCTGGCGCAGCGACGCTGGTGGCATTGGCGACGGTTCGTGGGTCGCGACGGACACTGTGGGGCACACCGGACCAACGGAAACCATTGGCGCGCTGCCAGGCGAGCGCCTCGTCCTGACGCTCGCCTGGTCTGCCATCGCATCATCTATCCCCCAAAGTGCCCAAGTCTTCGTCCACATCGAGCGCGAAGGCGAACGAACCGTCGGCCAGTCGGACGGCCCGCCCCGTCCGCCCGTCGAGACCGTATGCGGCAAGCCGCGCGCCCTGTCATCCCTAGGCGTCGGCGAGTCCGTTCTAGACCGCCGGGTCATCGATCTCCATCCGGATGCACCGCCAGGCGACTACGATCTGCTCGTGGGGATCTACGACTACGCGACCGGCGAGCGTTTACTGGTGACGGGTGGACCAGACACGGGTCGGAACCGGGTCCGCCTAGCCACCATCAGTGTCAGCGACACACCGTTCGAGGACTCCCCATGACCCCCCCCACCCCCCGCCTCCCCACCGCCCTCCGCCGCGCCACCGCCTTCTTCGCCCTCACCCTCGCCCTCGCCGCCGCCGCCGTCCGCCTACCCAAGCTCGACGTCTTCCTCACCCCCGACGAAACCCGCTGGGCCTGCCGCAGCACGAACTTCTACCACGCCCTGGCCACAGGCGACCTCGCCGCCACCTACCAGAAGGAGCACCCGGGCGTCGTCACGATGTGGCTCGGCGGCCTCGGGCAGCCGATCGACGACGACGCCGACTGGCGGATCGCGTGCCGGGACATCAACCCGAGCAACCTCGTCAGCGACGCACCCCGCCCGGCGCTGGACGAGATCACCGCCCGCCTCTTCCGCGGCCGCCTCCGCATCGCCCTGTTCATCAGCCTGGCGATCGGCCTCATGGTCTGGCTCCTCGGCCGCCTGTTCGACCACCGCGTCGCCCTCGTCGCCGGCCTGATCGTCGCCCTCGACCCGTTCTACGTGGCCCACAGCCGCGTCCTCCACCTCGACGGCGTGACGACGACGCTCATGACGCTGTCGCTGCTTTGGCTGCTGCTGTGGCTCCACCGTGGACGACGACGTCGCGATCTCCTCCTCTCCGGCGTGATGGCCGGCCTCGCCGCCGTCAATAAGTCTCCCGCGCTCTTCATGGCCCCCGTCGCCGGCCTCCTCATCGCCGCCGACGCCCTCGCGGTCCGACGCCCACGGACCGTGCGCGAAGCGTTCGGCCTGCTCGGACCATTGGCGCGCGTCGTGGTTGTCCCGGTCGCGCTGTGGGGCGCGGCGGCGACCGCCGCCTACGTCGTCGTCTGGCCCGCGATGTGGATCCATCCGATCGCGTCTTTGCGCGCCGTCCTCGGCGGCGCCGAGAGCTACGCCGACCAGGGACACGAGGGCGGCAACTACTTCTGGGGCCGGCCCGTCGTCGACCCCGGCCCCGCCTTCTACCCGGTGGCCTGGGCGCTGCGGACGACGCCGGTGGCGATGCTGGGGTTGGTGTTGGCGGCGTGGTTCGGATGGCGGCGCCGTGGTGCACTGCAGGGCGGTGCACCGGCGGAGGCCGGCGGTCATTCCGAGGCCCGCGCGGGGGCACGGCATGCCGTGCCCCTACACCACGGTGGTGGCGACAACGAGGGGCTCTTAGATGATGCGCGCCTGCCCGGCGACGATCCCGCGGACCTGGGGGTCCCCTCCCAGGACCGTGTAGGGGCACGGCATGCCGTGCCCTCGCCCGCCGCCGAACGCCTCCCCGCGGTCCCATCGCGCACCGCCCGCCCGATCCTCCTCGCCCTCGTCGCCTTCGCCCTCCTCTTTGCCCTCGTCATGACCGGCGGCGCCAAGAAATTCGACCGCTACCTCCTGCCCGTCTTCCCCGCCCTGAACATCATCGCCGGCTGGGGCATCGCCACCGCCCTGGTCGCCTGGGGCGAGCGCGGCATGCGCCGCAAGCAGGCGGACGATCGGGACGACACCGGCGCGTCGACGGCTTCGGCGACATCGGCGACCTCGGCGTCGTCGTCGTCGTCGTCGGTGGACGCCACGATGGCCGCCATCCAAGCCGAAGGTGCCATCGCCTTCGGCGCGCTCGCCGTCGCGTGGTCCCTCGCCTTCACACTCTATGCCCACCGCCCCTACTTCCTGGACGGCTACAACCCGCTCGTCGGCGGATCGCGGGCCGGTGAGTTCGCGCTCCTCCTCGGCTGGGGCGAGGGGCTCGACCAGGCGGCGGCCTACCTGAACGCACAGCCCTCGCCCGAGACGCTCCAGCTGGCCACGCGCTACCGATCCGTCGTCGGCCCGCAGTTCAAGGGCACGGCGTACGGCATGGACGACATCGACCCGGCCGTGACGGACTACTTCGTCTTCTACCGCAACCAGCTCCAGCGGATCCTCGACCCTGAGCTGATCAGCCGCTACTTCGGCCCCGAGGCCCGCCCCGACCATGCCCCAACGCCCGTCGTCGCGCCCGAGCTGACGATGAAGGTGGGCGATCTGACGTACGGCTGGGTCTTCGCCAACCGCAACTGGGAGCCGGCGGCCCACTTCATCGATGACCGCGCCGACGCTGCCCGCGACGCCGTTCTCGTCCGCTCCGGCTCCGGCTTCGCCCGCGGCTACACCGGCCCCCTCGTCGTCATCGAGGTCGATCCGGACGCGACGGACGAGGCCGTCGACGCGCTGCTCGAGGCAGCGTTCATCACGCACGAACGCCTCTGGTGGGTCCGCTACGAAGACGTCGTGCCGTACCGCGCCCTCCGCCGCGTCGACGATGCGCTGGCCGTGAACGCCTACCGCACCGCCGACAGCGCGTACGACGAGCTGCGCGTATCGCGCTTCGACCGGGCGCCGGAAGTCCAGACCGACACCGCCGGTCCATCCGTCGTCGATCCGCTGACGAGCGGCGGCGCGCCGGCGGGCGTGGACCCGACGGCGGACGGCGGCGCCTCGTCCGGCGTCAGCGCGACGATGCAGATCCGCACGACGTCGGCGTTGTCGGAGCCGATCGGCTACTTCGACCGTGATCCGGCGGATCCGGCCGTCGGCGTCGCCCTCGTCGGCATCGACGTGCCGACACGCGCGGCGGAGCCCGGGCGTGGGTTGCCGATCACGTTGCGCTGGGAGCGCCCGGCCGCGGTCGACACCGACCTCGTGGGCTTCTTTCATCTCGTTCCGGCCGCCGACGTCCGCGTGATCGGCGCGCGTCGGCTTGCCCAGGACGACCGGCCGCTGCTCGATGCCGCCGGTCACCCCACATCGCAATGGCCGCTGAACGAGACCTCGCTCGACCGCCGCGTCGTGTCCGTCCCGGCCGGCACCGTCCCCGGACGCTACACGCTGCTGATCGGCGTCTATGATGGCCGCACCGGCCGCCGCCTCGACGCCGCGGCACGTCCGGCCGGCGATCCGACGCCGTTGAAGGACGAGCAGCGGCTGCCGGACGGTGTCTTCGCCTTCCCGATCGACGTCGGCCGCGCCGCCGTCGCCTTCGACGACTCGGCGCTGGGCCTGACGCACGGCCACATCGACGCTCCGCTGGCCGACGCCGCCGCGCTCTGGGGCTTTGACGTGGACCGGCCGGTCGAGGCAGGCAACGCCGCGGCGGTGACCGCCGTCTGGTCCGTCCCGGCCGGCGCCTCGACATCGACGACCGCCACGGTCGGGACCCCCACGTCTCTGCCCGCCTTCGTCCACATCCGCATCACCGACACGATCGGCGCCAACGTCAGCGACATGACGGCGCCGATCGTCGCGCTGCCCGTCGACCGGTGGCAAGCCGGCGACCGCCTCCGAGCGGACTACTACGCCCCGATCTACGGCCGCGCGATGGCCGGCGAGGGCTTCATCCGCTTCACGCTGCTCGACGCGGATCAGCGGCCCTTGCGCGGTCAAGGTCCGGACGGCTGGGCGTCACTCACCGCACCGTTCACGATCGACGGCCCCCTCCGCATCTACGACCTGCCGCCCGACGTACCGTCCGACGCCCCGCGCGACGTCACGTTCGGCGACCTCGCCAAGCTCCGCGCGGCCGAGGTCGCCGTCAGCCGCGTCGACGCGAACGCCCCGGTGACGGTGACGTTGTGGTGGGAGGCGCTGACGCAATCCGATACCGACCAGCTCTTCTGGATCGGCTTCATGAATGGCGACGGCGACGTCGTGTCCGCCGAAGGCTTCGCCCCCGCCGACGGTCGGCGGCCGATCACGTCGTGGATCGGCGGCGAGGTGATCGCCGATCGCCACATCCTCGTCGCCGACATGCAGCATGCCGGTCGCTACGACATCGTCGTCCGCCTGACGGCCGCCGACGGGAGCGACGCGCCGGTGGCAGCGACGGGCGACGGCGCGGCGGGCAGCGACGGGTGGGTGAAGGTCGGTCGGGTGACGGTGCGGTGAGGGTCTCACGTGGTCGCATCGCGACCCCCCTCGCCTGCCTCGCCATCTTCGCCCTGGCCCTCGCCCCCCGCCTCTTCGCCCCCGCCCGCTTCATCACCTGGGACGAACCGACGTGGGCTGACCGGTCGGCGGCATTCCTCCAGGCGATCGAATCCGGCGACTTTGAGACGACCTTCCAGCGCGAGCACCCGGGCGTCGTAACGATGTGGGCCGGCGCGGCGGCGCTGGCGATCAGCGAAGGCTCTTCGTCCGCCGTCGACGATCCGGACGCGCATCTCGATTCGATGCGCGCCGCCATCGCCCTCCTCACTGCCCTCGCCATCGCCCTCGCCTGGTGGCTCGCCCGCCCCCTCGTCGGCACGCCGGCAGCGACGACGGCCGCCGCCCTCCTCGCCTTCGACCCCTACCTCCTCGCCCACAGCCGCGTCCTCCACCTCGACGCCGTCGCCGCCTCGCTCGCCCTCGTCGCCGTCCTCTGCCTGGCGCGCTGGCTCGACGTCCTGGCGCGCCGGCTCGACGGCGCACCCCCCGCGCCCTCGAAGCGCTGGCTCTTCGCCACCGGCGTCGCGACCGGCTTGGCCGTCGTGGAAAAGTCGCCGATGCTCGTCCTGGGCGCATTCGTCGCGGCGATCGTCACGGTGCGCATCGTCGTCGACGTCGTGCGCAGCCGGAGCCGGACGCGTGTGGGCGACGGCCTCGTGCGGTGGCTGGACGCCGGCGTCGTCGTCGCAGTTGCGGCCGCCATCACGTACGTCGCCGTCTGGCCGGCGATGTGGGTCGCACCCGTCGAGACATTCCAGCGCATGCTGGCGTACGCGGCCGAAGGCGCGGGGCAGGCGCGCGAGGCCGTGTTCTTTGCCGGGCGGGTCTCGCCCGACCCCGGCATCGGCCTCTACCTGGCCGCGATCCCGTGGCGGATGACGCCGCTGTCGCTCGTGGGGCTGGCGGTCGGCGTCGTCGCGGCCGGGCGCGAGGCGCGGCGGGGGCGGTGGACGGCGGCCTTGCTGCTGGCGTGGGCGGTGGTCTTCGTGCTGGCGATGGGCGCGGGCGCCAAGAAGTTCGAGCGCTACATGCTGCCGGCGCTGCCGGCGCTCGACGTCGTGGCGGCGGTCGGGCTCGTGGTCCTCGTCGACGCCGCGCGGCGGTGGCAGGCGCGGGAGGGGGTCGCGATCGATGCGCCCGACACCGCGACGCCTTCGCCGTCGGCGTGGGCCATGGCGGACCTCTGGGGCGTCGGCCACGTCGGGCGACAGGCGCGACGGCAGGCCGCGGTGTTGGCGGCGGCGGTCGCGCTGCAGGCCGCGTTCGTCGTGGCCCACCACCCGACCTACCTGGCGTGGTACAACCCGCTCCTCGGCGGCGGGCCGGCGGCGGCGCGCGTGCTGCCCGTCGGCTGGGGCGAGGGCTCGGACCTCGTCGTGGCATGGTTGCATGCCCAGGATCGCACCGGGTGGTCGACCGCGGCGGAGCACACCGTCGCCACAGCCAGCGACGTTCTGCTCGCGTACGGTTATCGTGGCCGCGTCGTGGCGCCCAAGAAGTGGCGCGAGGCCGGCTGGCTCGTCGTCATGATCGACGACCGGCAGATCGGCGAGCCGGAGGAGATCCTGTCGGCGGTCGAGGGGCGACCGCCGACGCACGTCGTCCGGCTGAACGGAATCGACTATGCCTGGATCTGGGCACGACCCCGATGATCGGAGGCCGGCAACGCGAACGGCACGGTCCCGATCAGGGCAGCACCGGCGTCGCGGCGCTGCCGGCCGGCACCGTGATCATCAGCGGCGCGCTGCCGTCGTCGGCAGCCCCCGCTGCGCCGGGATCGGCCGCACCGCCCGCGGCGGGCGGATCGACCGGATGGCCGGCGGACTTCCACGAGTTCAACCCGTCCCACATGACGACGACGTTCTTCATCCCCTTGTCCACCCACGTTTGCGCCGCACGGACGCTTTCTTGGGCGGACGGTCAGGCACAGTAGACGATGATGTCCTTGTCCGTCGGCAGCTCGCCCATGCGGGCCTCGGCCTCGGTGTACGGGATGTTCACCGCGCCCGGAATGTGCTCGTAGGTGAACTCACCGGACGCGCGCGCATCCACGAAGAGCGCGTCGCCCTGCTCGAATCGCTGGAACGCGTCCGCGATCTCGATCCGCGGCAGCTCGGCGAACGCCGGGTCGACGGTGGGGGCGCCGTCGATCGGCGCCACGGCGGATGTGGGCAGGGCGGCGGGGTCGGCCGGGGCGTCCACCTGGGCGGTGCTGCCCGGCGCGCCGGTCCCGCGACCGACCAGGAGGCCGACGGCCAGCGCCCCGCCGAGTGCGAGGACGGCCAGGGCGGCATAGAACACGCGACGGTCGATCTTGAAGGTCATGCGGCGTTTCCTTGGCGGAGGGACGGGCTTGCGAACCGGCATCTTAGCACGGGCAGCCGCTTTGGCGGACCGGAACTTCCGGCGTATCGTCGCGGCAGGGTCCGTATCCGTTGTCTCTCATGAGACGTTCTTATCGATGTGCCGCTGGTTACGAATTCGTAATGGAGCTTCCACCGCCCATGCGCCGCCGCCTCACATCGCCGTGCCGCACCGCCTGCCTCACCGCCGCCGTCCTCACGGCCGCGGCGTTCGTCGGCGCGTCGGCGGTGTCCGCGCAGGGCGCCCGTCCCACGTTTGCGGACCGCGGCGTCCTGCCGCGCGGGCCGATGGGCGGTGTGCCGATGGGCGGCAAGAGCCTGGCCGTTGCGCTCGGCGACCTCGACGGCGACGGCGACCGGGACGCCGTCATCGCCCGGATCGCGGACTGCCCGCGCTGCAAGGGCTTCAGCCAGATCTGGCTGAACGACGGCAAGGGCACCTTCACGGATACCGGCCAGCGCCTGGCGGCGGGCAATGCCTGGGACGTTGCCCTCGGCGACCTCGACGCGGACGGCGACCTCGATGCCTTCTTCAGCATGGGCGGCTTCGACGAGCTGATCCCGGCCTTCGCCGTCGACGGCGACCCCGACCGCTTCGGCGCCGGCGACCAGGTCTGGCTGAACGACGGCCGCGCCCGCTTCGCCGACAGCGGCCAGCGCCTCGGCCACGCGGACGGCCGCGGCGTCGCCCTCGGCGACCTCGACGGCGACGGCGACCTCGATGCGTATGTCGCCAACAACCACGAGACCGGACCCGAGGACCTCGGCGTCGTCGTACGCGAAGTGCCCGACATCGACCACCCGCTCCGCGTGAACCGCGGCCAGGCGGACAACGTCTGGGTGAACGTGGGCGGCGGGCGGTTCGCCGACTCCGGTCTCCGGATCGGCGAGCGGCGCGGCAACGCCGTGGCCCTGGGCGACCTCGACGGCGACGGCGACCTGGACGCCTACACCGCCGAGACCGGCTTGGACAAGCTCTGGCTGAACGACACGCCGCCTCCCGGCCCCGGCCCCGCCGGCCCGCTGTCCGCCCGCCCGATCCAGCTGCGCGACAGCACGCTGCGGATCGGCGAGCGGCACGTCAACGGCGACGGGCCGCACACCGTCGACATCGCGCTCGGCGACCTCGACGGCGACGGCGACCTGGACGTGTTCGAGGCGAACGCCGGCGCCAGTCCGGGCGAGAACCGCGACAAGGTCTGGATCAACGTCAGCGAGCCGGACAACCCGGCACGGCCGACGCCCGACCTGACGTATTGGCCGCGACAGTCCGGCACCATCGCGTTCCGGGACAGCGGCATCGTCTTCCCTGCCCTCTACAGCTTCGGGGTTCGCTTCGCCGATATCGACGGCGATCAGGACTTGGATGCCGTCGTCGCCGAATCGGGCGTCTGCGGCGCGCCCAACGTCGTCTACCTGAACGAGAGCCGGGGGAAGGACAGCGTCGTCCTGGTCGACAGCGGGATGCGGCTCGGCAACGCCAACACCTGGGGGCTGGCGGTCGACGACGTGAACGGCGACGATATCCCCGACCTCTTCGCCGCCAACTACGGCGCCCCGCCCGACGGCTTCTGCCGCTTCGACGAGGGCGAGGCCGACGAGGTCTGGCTGAACGTCAGCGCCACCGTCCGAACCTCGAGCAATCCCTCGCCCGACCTGTTCGAGGACACCGGCCAATCGATCGGCGGCCGGCGGATGGGCGGCGGCAACAGCGAGGGCGTCGCGCTCGGCGACCTCGACGGCGACGGCGACAGCGATGCCGTCGTCGCGAACATCGAGAGCGAGCGGGGCGGGCCGAGCGCGGGGGCGGACCTGCAGGTGCTGACGAACGACGGCGCCGGCAACCTGTCCGTCGCCCAGATCGCCGGACGCTACAATGCCAAGGACGTCGTGCTGGGCGACGTGGACGGCGACCGCGACCTCGATGCCGTCGTCGTGAACACCGGCCGGACGGGCGCGGCCGACGCCGTGCTCCTCAACGACGGCCGGGGCACGCTGCGCGACGGCGGCCAGCGGCTCGGCAACGACCGCGGCAACGCGGCGGCGCTCGGCGACTTGGACGGCGACGGCGATCTCGACATCTGGTTCGCGAACACCGGCCCCGACACCGTCTGGCGGAACGACGGCCGCGGCACGTTCAGCGACAGCGGGCAGCGGATCGGCGTCGGCACGTCGCCCGACTACCCGGGCGACCGCGACCGGGCGCCCTTCACCACGGACGTCGCGCTCGGCGACCTCGACGGCGACGGCGACCTCGACGCGTTCCTGGCGAACGCCGGAATCGCCCGCGAGGAAGACAAGGAGTCCGTCTGGCTGAACGACGGCCGCGGCGGCTTCACGGAGCGACAGCGCTTCGGCGGCGACTTCAGCTTCGGCGTGGCGCTCGGCGACCTCGACGAGGACGGCGATCTTGACGCCTACGTCGCCAACGCCAACCTGCGCGGCGCGGCCGACGCGGTCTATATGAACAACGGCAACGGGACGTTCGATCCGAACGCGCTCCGACTCGGCCAAGCCAACTCGACCGGCATCGCCCTGGCCGACTTCGACGGCGACTGCGACCTCGACGCCGTCGTGAGCACGCTGCGCTGGCTGCCCAACCCCGCCCTCGGCCTCGACGCCTGCCCGAGCGAGCGGGGCGATCTGGTGTGGCTGAACACGACACCGCGCGACGCCTTCCGCCGCCCGCTCGGCCCCGTCGCGTTCGACCCGGCCCCCGTCCGCCTCCTCGCCCCACCCGCCGGCAACCACGACGGCCTGGCGATCGCCGCCGCCGACCTGAACGGCGACCGCTGCCCGGACATCGTCGTCGCCAACGCGGGCGCGTGCGGCGAGCCGGAGAACGTCTTCCTCAACGACTGCATCAACGGTCCGTGCCAGACCGCCACGGCGACCCCGACGAGCTCGGCCACGCCGACGAACACGGCCACGCCGACGAAGACAGCCACATCGACCCCGACTGCGACCCCGACGAACACGGCCACGGCCACG
>Ga0138256_10000353_pt1 | contig 51861 bp, 60 predicted proteins | sample KNB2016incub_MG_FD_105486 | JGI IMG/M metagenome (GOLD analysis project Ga0138256, IMG submission 105486) | Active sludge microbial communities from wastewater in Klosterneuburg, Austria - KNB2014incub_MG | ecosystem: Engineered > WWTP > Activated sludge > Unclassified | place: Austria...
GCAACGGACCCTGGCGCCATATGAGCCAGGACGACGATGTCGTCTTTGCAATCGAGCAAAACATGATTGCCCGCCATATGCTCTCGATCCGCCTGCGGAACCGGCATGTCGGGCAGTCCATCCGTAGCGCCGACGATTACTCCAGCGCATGGAGCAAGAATGCCGGCACCATAAATCACATAGGCCTTTGGGTCGCGCGGCGCGATACCGTTCGCATGAAATCCAAGACTGTCGGCGCCGATCAGATCAACGGCGTAGCTCTGCCCTCGAAATGGAAGAAATCGCTCGCCAGTCAAAGTCATCAAATGCGCATTCACGGCCTCTGTGCGACCGCCGTTGATCACTATGTAAGTCCCCGGCTCCAAGGGCATTGCGAGGGAGACTGCCTCAGATGGGGTCGTACGCCCATCAACGACTGGAGCAAGCCCTGCAATGGCGAGTGCAATTCCTGCAGCGCCCGCCAAGGGTTCGCTCCAGATGATCCATGCCAGGCGATGAGTCTGACGCCTCTTTCGGAATTTCCAATACGAGAAGAGACTGCCGCACACATGCAGGACGAGAAAGCAGTATGGCGCCCAGACGGGCGGAAATAGCCAGACCCCGGCGGCCACGAGATAGACAATTGCGAGACCTATAGCGACGGAGCGAGCAAGCAGACCTGCAATCGACGTCGTGGGAAGCACGGCGTTCAGCGCGATGAGCCCAAGCGGAACCGCGACTTGGATTACAAGAAGTTGGAGCACCAGCTCGCTCACCCACCGCGCCTTCCAGACTCAATTCCAATCCTCGAAGGTGTCGCCCGCTTCAGCAAACGCGGCAATATGGCGAGCGTCCCAGACTTCCGACACGACGCTTCTCGTGTCCCTGGGCCATGACCCCCACTACACCAATTCCGTGGTGGGCCCGCAACGGGTCGAGGCTGTGTGAAAACTCCTGCGCCAGAAAAGTTGACGCAAATTTCTGCCACGCCTCGCGCAATCCAAGCCGAACTGCGCATAGGCCGGGGCGCGGAAGCATGCCTGGTGAAAGTCCAATTCACCGCCACGCGCGGTTGTTGAGTTTTCACACCGCCTCGGCCAATCTCAGACTTAGCTGAGCAACAACGCGAACGGCAGGACAGCGCAGGCTTTCCTGCCGTGTGTCTATGGGTCCAACTCCCAGACCAAAATCTGCGAATTGTTTCAGGAGATCACCATACCCCGCCGCCTTCGGCAGGGGAGGTGGATCGCTGCGTCTTCGCGGCGAGATGACAGGGCTCACGCCTCAAACTCCGTCCTAACCTAGCGCTCCACCAGCGCACCCAGTCGTGCCCCAACCCGGCCGAACGCATCCGCGCGCCCGCAACGCGCTAGGTCGAATACGTCGCGATCGAACGCACCACCTTGCCATCCGCGCCGAACACCAACGTCTCCGCGACATATTGCGAGCGTTCATTGGTATAGAGAATGGTCAGCGCATCCGATCCCGGCAGCACCTGGTCGATCTCGAAGTAGAGATTGCGCAGCCGGTCCAGCGCCGCGCCCCAATAGTCCCGCAGCTCCGCTTTCCCGCGAACGGAATCCGCATCGCGCCCCGTGACCATCCGTATCCGCGGCGAATGAAATACGACGTCCTCCGCATAGTGCGAAAGGATCGCCTCAAGATCATGATCGTTCCACGCCTTGCCCCATTCACGGGCGAAGGTTTGCGCTTTCTCTGCGTCCATGGCGGGCTCCTGCTTATCGTGCGGACGTAGCCCGGATTCTGCGGTTACGGACAAGCCGCCCGCATCAATTGCCTTGGAAGGGATCGTCCCTGCAACTGGCGTACAGCACCAGATTCACGCGGCTTGCGCGCCCTGCCTTGCCGATCTCATCGAGCGCTATGGCGTGCGTTCCCAGCCATCTGTCATCCCGTCCGGGATAATCGCCCATCATCCAATATACGACACGCTTATGCTGCATGCCGTGCCCGCCGACATAGATGAACGAGGCGTCCGCCGCTTCCGACTGCTCCGCGAAAGCCGCCATCGCCGCCCGCGCCTTCGGGGCGTCGGCGTCGAACACGAGCGTTGTTTCAAATCCCGCAGCCTTCAGCGCTTCGGGGATGCGCTTGGCATCAAACGCCGCGCCGGGGAGCGAGTAAACGCCTTCCGTCTTCGAGTAGTCAGCATTGATCAGCACAAGGGCGACGCGTCTCTCGCTCTCGCTCTCGCGCATGTTCCATCGCGGCAGCTTTTTCGGGAACTGCAGCTGTTGCCATCCGCCGCTATAATGCGCATTCGCACTCGCCAGCCGCGCTGTGAAATCCTGCAGCGTCTCCGGCTCTTTCCGCAGCACTTCCACCAGCGCGGACGCAAATGGATTTCCGCCCTGCCGGTCGCGATCCTGCGTCAACCGGCCTGGCTGGCCGGCATAAAAGAATAGCGGCGACGGCGCGGCAGGCGCCGCCTGTGCGAAGGCGTCGCCCGCAGAGATGGCTGCCAGACCTGCAATGAAGCCACGACGGTTCATGATGGCAAGTCTAGCGACAATGACCGAGGCGCCAAGCCCCGCAACAAGACGCAAAGGCCCCGACCTTGCGGCCAGGGCCTTAAACGGCTCAGAACTTCAGCACTTTCACGTAACGCACCTGCGGCAGGGACTGGATCGCTTCCAGCGTCCTGGCCGGCACGTCCTGATCCACGCCCACAATTGCGATGGCGTCCCCGCCAGCCGCTTCACGGCCAAGGTTGAACGTCGCGATGTTGATCTTCGCATCGCCCAGCAGCCCGGCCATTGCGCCGATGAAGCCCGGCTTATCGGAGTTGTTCACGAACACCATGAAGGGCTGGAAGTCGGCTTCCAGCTGCATGCCCTTCACTTCCACGATGCGCGGCTTGCCGCCGACGATGGCGCCCGCCACCGAGCGCCACTTGCCTTCGACCTTCACCTTTATGCGGATCAGCGAGTCATAAACCGGGCTCGCGTCGTTGGTGGATTCCTTCAGCGAGCCGCCGCGCTCCTGCAGGATCGCCGGCGCCGACACCATGTTCACTTCAGCAAGGAACGGGCGCAGCAGGCCGGCCAGCGCCGCGGACGTCAGCGGCTTGCGGTTGAGCTGCGTTACCTGACCTTCGTACTCGATCTCGACTTCTGACAGGCCGCCATCAGCAACTTGCCCCGCGAACTGACCCAGCTTCTCGGCCAGCGCCACGAACGGCTTCAGCTTCGGCGCTTCTTCCGCCGTCACCGACGGCGTGTTCAGCGCGTTGGAAACCGCGCCCGTCAGCAGGTAGTCCGCCATCTGCTCGGCGACTTGAAACGCCACATTGTCCTGCGCCTCGACGGTCGATGCGCCAAGGTGCGGCGTCGCCACAAAGTTCGGCGCGCCGAACAGCACATTGGTCTTCGCGGGTTCTTCGAGGAACACGTCGAACGCCGCCGCGCCGATATGACCACTGTCGAGGCCCGCGCGCACCGCAGCTTCATCGGCAAGGCCGCCACGCGCGCAGTTGATCAGGATCACGCCCTTCTTCGTTTTGGCGATGTTCTCGGCCGACAGGATGTTCCTGGTCTGATCGGTCAGCGGGGTGTGCAGCGTGATCACGTCGGCGCGCGCCAGCAGCTCGTCCAGCTCCACCTTCTCGACGCCGATCTGCGTCGCGCGTTCCGCCGTGAGGAACGGGTCGTACGCGACCACTTTCATCTTCAGGCCCAGCGCGCGATCTGCAACGATCGAACCGATATTTCCAGCGCCGATCAGGCCGAGCGTTTTCGCAAACAGCTCGACGCCGATATAATCCTTCTTCGGCCACTCGCCGGCGATGGTGCGCTGGCTGGCCGATGGGATCTGACGCGCCGCCGCGAACATCATGGCGATCGCGTGTTCCGCCGTGGTGATGGCGTTGCCGAACGGCGTGTTCATGACGATCACGCCCTTAGCAGTCGCCGCTTTCACATCGACGTTGTCGACGCCGATGCCCGCACGGCCGATCACTTTCAGTTTCGCGCCCGCCGCGATCACGTCCTTGTCCGGCTTGCAGGCGGAGCGTACGGCAAGGCCGTCATACTCGCCGATGATCTTGATCAGCTCGTCCTTCTTGAGACCGACCTTGAAGTCGACCTCGATGCCGCGATTCCTGAAGATATCCGCCGCGCCGGGCGCGAGATCGTCAGCGATAAGAACTTTCACCATGGGGTCAGTCTCCTTGAATCTGGGCGCGCCAGTCGGCGCGCTCAAGCTTGTGAACGAGGCAATCGTCTTCGTCATTGAACACCTGGCGGCCGACCGGCTTGAAGCCGAGCCGCTGGTAGAAAGCATGAGCACGCGTGTTGGAATTGAGCGGGTCGATCAGGATGGCGGTCACGTTCGCATCCTCGAAGCACGCCTCGATCATGCCCCACATCATCATCTCGCCGAGGCCGAGCCCGCGATCCGCGGGATCGCCGATCCAGATGTCGAGTGCGCGCAGATTGGGCTCGACGTCGCCCCAGTAATGCGTGGGCTCCAGATGCGGATCGATCACCTGCATCGCCCCGACGGGACGGCCATCGAGCTCGACCACATAGTACTGGCACACGTCCGATTGCATCGACAGTTCGTGCGCCCAGTCATGATCCTCGCCGAACGCTTTGGCGAGATCGCGGTTGTCGCTCGACGCCGCGATCACGTCGGGCTGCAAATCCCACACCTCAGCGTCGCGCGATCCGACATCTCCGCGGGCCTGAATGTCAGGATCAGCCCGTCATCGCGCTCGATGTGGAAGAGCCGCCAGTACTGCGTGTTGGGCTCAGACATGGCCGCCCGTTCCATCGCCGGCGGCCTTCCATGACCGCGCACGATTGATCGCCATCTTCGCGTCGACCTGGTCGTTCAGATCCAGTCCCGCCAGCGCAACCAGACGATGCAGCAGGATGACGACGTCCGCCGCCTCCCTGCCCGCTTCGGCAATATCGCCAGCGCGCATGGCCTCTTCCAGCTCGTCGAGTTCAAGCCGCGCGCGGGCGACAAGCGCGGCGAGGTCTTTAACCTCGCCGAACGTCTCGTCGCCCCACACGCGGATAGTGTTGCTGGTTTCAGTCGCCATGGCGACCTCCACAGATCTGAATCAGCCCAGCGTTGCGACTGTCTCGGCAAATGCCCAGTCGAGCCAGCGCGTCAGCTTTTCGAGATCGGCCGCATCAACGGTGGCGCCGCACCAGATGCGAAGCCCCGGAGGCGCCGCCTTGTAGCCGCCGATGTCGAACGCGGCCGTCTCTTTCTCCAGAAGCCCCGTGAACTTCTTCACGAACTCCTGCTGGCCCTTTTCGTCGAGCTTGGTGACGCGTGGATCGACGATCGAGAACGTGACCGACGTGTTGGAGCGGATCGCCTTGTCGGCAGCGAGAAACTCCACCCACTCCGTCTTCGCGACCCACTTCTCCATGACTGCAAGGTTCGCATCCGAGCGCCGGTAAAGCGCCTCGACGCCTCCGAGAATATCGATCCAGGTCAGCGCATCGAGATAGTCCTCGACCGCCAGCATGGATGGCGTGTTGATCGTCTCGCCCTCGAAAATACCTTCGGTGACTTCCCCGCCCTTCGCCATGCGGAACAGTTTCGGCATCGGCCATTTCGGCGTGTAGGTCTTGAGACGCTCGATCGCGCGCGGCGACAGGATCAGCATCCCATGTGCGCCCTCGCCGCCCAGCACTTTCTGCCAGGAATAGGTCAGCACATCAATCTTCGACCAGTCGATCGGCATCGCGAACACGGCCGAGGTCGCATCGCAGAAAGTCAGGCCCTCGCGATCCGCCGCGATCCAGTCCGCATTCGGAACCTTCACGCCGGACGTCGTGCCGTTCCACGTGAAGACAATGTCTGCATCCTTGCGGGCCTTCGACATGTCGGGAAGCTGGCCATAGCCGGCCTTGTGCGTCGTTGCGTCGACCTTCAACTGCTTGGTGATGTCAGTCACCCAGTCTTCGCCGAAGCTCTCGAATGCGAACACGTCCACGGGGCGGGCGCCCAGCATGGACCAGAAAGCAGCCTCGATCGCGCCGGTGTCCGAGCCCGGCATGATGCCGATGCGATAATCCGCCGGAATTTTCAGAATGGCGCGGGTCTTGTCGATCGCCAGCTTCAGGCGCGCCTTGCCGAGCTTCGAACGGTGCGACCGTCCCAGCGATTCAAGCTTCAGATTGTCTGGGCTCCAGCCAGGGCGCTTGGCGCACGGACCAGAGGAAAAGTGTGCGCGATCAGGGCGCACGGCCGGTTTGGCGGCGGTCGTCATCTGTTTTTCTCCCATCCTTACAGATGGGCTGGTCGCCGTTGGGGGCGACTGGCCCGGCCGCGGATATGCTCCTGAACCGGTTTCACGTCAATTAATTGTCTAGGGTGGACTGCCGAACGAGATGCGCCGCGGCCGGCGGTGCGCCACAGCCACGCCCGCCAGGATCAGCACCAGCGCCCCCGCTATCGACCATTCCAGCCTTTCCTGCAGGAAAACCACGCCAATCCCCATCGCCCACACCGGCGACAGATAGGTTGCAAACGAAACAAACATCGGCCCCGATTTCCGGATCAGCCAGACATAGGCCAGCGTCGCAAGGCCCGATGGCCCCGCGCCCAGCAGGATCACGGCGAGCCAGGAAGACCAGCTCGCATCCTTCGGCCACGGCACAGTCGCCAGCGCCACAACGGTCATCACGATCGCGCCGCTGCCCGTGATGATCAGGCTCGATAGCGCCATGGAAATGTGCGGCGCCATGCGCGTTGCAATATTGCCGGCTGCATAAAGCCCCGTGGCGCCGATCGCGCCCGTGAGCGCCATGGTGTGCAGGGGCTGTCCCGCCAGCAGGTCCGGAGCGACCAGCACAATCAGCCCGCAGAATCCCAGCGCCACGCCAGCCCCGCGCCGCCACGACATCCGCTCACCTGCCAGCAAACGGTGGGCCAGAAGCGCGGTGAAGACCGGCGAGGCCCCATTGCAGATCGCCAGCGCAGCCGACGGCTCCGTTTTCGATGCTTCCGCGAAAACGAGAACTGGCAGCGTCGTGAACGCGAGCCCGATAAGCACGAACCAGCCAATCGCCTTGCCGCCGCATGGCTCGACGCCGCGACCTTGTCCGCGAGCCAGCATCGCAGGCGACGCAACAGAGATCACCAACACCGCCGCCCAGGATCGCAACGCCACCACCCAGGCCGAATCAATCGTCTCGACACTGACGCGCAGCGCCGCAAACGCTGATCCCCACAGCACCACAAGCAGGGCAAGCACCAGCCATTCGGTCAGGCCATGGGTGCGATGCGCAACGCCTGCCGTTGGCAGCACCGCATTGGCCTGCGACTCCATGTGGATTCCCCGGAACACGTCCAGCCAAAGGGCTAGCAGCCCGTCGAGTCGCATACAAATGAATCGCCGTCACATTTCGGCGCGCAGCCGTGATCAGCCTTGCCGTGGCTTGCGGTTCGCAACTGCAACACCCGCGAGGATCAGCGCCAGCGCCCCCACCATCGACCCGTGCAGCGGCTCACCCAGGAACAGCACGCCCAGCCCCGTCGCCCACAGCGGCGACATGTAGGTAGTAAACGACACGAACACCGGTCCCGCCCGCTGGATCAGCCAGACATAGACAAACATCGCAAACGCGGTCGGCAGAAGGCCCAGCACGATCATCGCAGTGATCGAGGCGCCGCTTGCCTCCGTCGGGAACGGCTCCGTCGCCAGCGCAATCATCAGCGTCACGACGCCGCCTGTCCCGATCAGGACGAGGCTCGACATTGCCGGCTCAAGCCGTGGCGCCATCCGCGTCGCGACATTGCCAACCGCATAGAGCCACGCCCCGAAGATCGCGAGAAGGATGCCGACAAGGCTGCCCCCGCCTTCCGCGCCAAACTCAGGCAGAACCAGAACGACCAGTCCGGCAAATCCCATCATCACGCCGATCATCCGCCGCAGCGTCAGCGTCTCACTGGTCAGAAAATGTGCAAGCAGCACCGTCGCGAATGGCGTGCCGCCATTGCAGATCGCCATGACAGCCGATCCCACCGACTCCGCCGCGTGCGCATACATCAGGAACGGTAGGGCAGTCGCCACGACGCCGATGAACCCAAACCACGCAAGCGCCTTGCCTGTGACGCGCGCGCCTTCATGCGCCCGCGTCCGACCGTTCAGCGCGCCGATCACAATCAGCCACATTGCGAGAAAGATGGCCCCGCTCAGCATCCGCCCCGTGACCAGCCAGGCCGGACTGATCGTCTCGACGCCAACGCGGATGCCCGCGAACGTCGATCCCCAGATCACCACAAGCAGGATCAGCGCAGCCCAGCTAAGTCCATGACCCGTCAACCTGCGCGGCGCAGGCGTGGAAGCGTCAGTTGCCTGCTCGCCCCTTCGCACGCTGCGCCTCCGCCGATCGATGATGGCGCCCTGCTAGGGCATTTCACCAGGCCGCGCAAAGCGCAGTTGTGAAACGTGTGGTCATCAAACGTGAAAAGCCCTGTGCGCGAGCACAGGGCCTTCCAGTCAGATAGTGGGGTGGTCTAGGACCCGCGTTTTTCAGCTTCGCGGTTGGCGTCCTTGCGGGCGTCTTTCATATCTTCCTTGACGTCGCCGACGGTTTTCTGGGTCTTGCCCGCAACTTCTTTCATGCCGCCTTCGATTTGGTGCTTCGGGGAATCGACCACCTTGCCGAATTCCTTCTGCACCTTGCCAGCGGCTTCTTTCATGCCGCCCTTGATCTGGTCTTTGTTCATGATCTCTGTCCTCTGATTGGAAACGTCCCAAGCAGGTCAATAACGTTGGGAGCAAGACAGGGTTCCGGCGGCGACTAACCTGGGATCAGAGGCGAAAAACACCTTCAATCACCGTTCTCGCGCGGCCGATCAGCTTCACGCGATCCCCTGCCATGCGTGTGGTGATGTGTGCGCCACGACCCGGATAAGCCTGGAAGCAGGTGAGTTCGTTCTTGCCCAGCCGCTTCGAGAAAAACGGCGCAATCACGCAGTGCGCAGAACCGGTCGCGGGATCTTCCGGAATGCCATCGGCCGGAGCGAAGAAACGCGAGACTACGTCATGCCCGCTATCGCCCGGCGCCGCGCAGCACACAGCCATGCGACCGCCGCCCAGCGCCGCGACCTTCACCAAGTCAGGCGCCAACGCCCTGATCTGTGCGGCATTATCAAACACAGCGAGCAGATACTGACCCGACCACACCTCGCGCGGGGCAGCACCCAGCGCATCGGCCAAGCCCGTCGGCGCATCGATCCGTTCTGGCATGTTAGCGGGAAAATCCATCTCAAGCCGACCGTCCGCCAGACGCTTCACAGTGAGGCGGCCCGACTTCGTATCGAACCCGATTTCCGGCCCGTCAAAACCAAGATGCGCATAGAGCGCATGGGCGCTCGCCAGCGTCGCATGTCCGCACATCGGCACTTCCAGCGCGGGCGTGAACCAACGCAGGTCAAACGCGCCGCCGCCCTTTGCCACAACGAAAGCCGTCTCCGCGAGATTGTTCTCCGCCGCGATCGCCTGCATCACGTCAGCAGCAGGGAACGCATCCATCGGCATCACGGCCGCTGGCCCGCCCGCCATCGCCTTCTCGGCAAACGCATCGATCTGGAAAAATTTGTGCTCGCTCATCGCCATCTCCACGAGCAGCGCACCTACACCCGCCAGCGGATCGGGTGAAACGATACTAACTCAGCTATCGATGAGCCCTGCTTATGCAGGTCGCCATTTCGCGAACAGTGTCGCAAACGCTTCAGGATCGCGCGACGGCCAGCCATGATCGACCGGCCCATTGCCCTGACCGAGAACCGGCGCGCGCTCAATCGCCTCCACCAGATACGCTCGCGCCAGCGCCACCGCGTCCACCAGTGAGAGCCCTCGCGCCAGTCCCGCTGCGATCCCCGACGCCAGCGTGCATCCCGTCCCATGCGTCGCCTTCGTCGCGATGCGCGGCCCGTCAAAAAAATGCTCCCCGCTCCCGGTCGCCAGCACATCGACAATCACCTCGCCCGGCACATGACCGCCCTTCACCAGCGCCGCCTTCGCGCCCATGTCGAGCAGCTTCTCCGCCGCCCGTCTCTGGCCGTTGAGCCCGTCCACCGCCTTGCCCGTCAGCACTTCGGCCTCAGGCGCATTCGGCGTCACCAGCGCCGCGCCGGGAATCATCAGCCGCCGCACCGCATCCACCGCGCCCTGCGGCAGCAGCACATCGCCCGACGTCGCCACCATCACCGGATCGATCACGCGCGGTATTCCCGCCGCCAGATCCTCGAACGCCTCGGCAATCGTCTCGACCAACAGCTTCTCGCCCAGCATGCCCGTCTTCAGCACATCGGCGCCGATATCCTTCAGCACTGCTTCCATCTGCGCCCGCACCGCCTTCGGCGGCGTCGCCACCACGCCGTTGACGCCAAGCGTGTTCTGGATCGTCAGCGCGGTGATCGCCGTCGCCGCATACCCGCCCAGCGCCGTCACCGTCTTGATATCCGCCTGTATGCCCGCGCCCCCGCCGGAATCCGATCCGGCGATAATCAATACGCGTCCGAGGAGTTTGGGGCCCGTGGGCTTGTCTCTTTTCGTGTCAGCCATGAACCCTCATAGCCGCAGAGTCGCTTTTGGGGAAACGCACGCCTGCCGCTGGAAAGAAACCCGCGGCCCGCGTCACGCCGGTGAAAGCCGTTCCCGCCTCCACGCCTTCCTGGACAAGCATGCCGCCACAATGCCCCGCGTCGTTCTTCGCTACGCGATCGAAAAGCTCAGTCCTGCGGACAAGAAGAAATACATGGCAATGGGCCGATAGCAGACCAGCGGCTTGAGCCGAAGGCGGCGCCGGGTCATGGTCCGCCCATGGCCGAGCCACCCGAGCATCTACCCGTGATCGATGTCAGCCCCTTATTGGGCCGGGACGAACGCGCACGCGCGAGGACCGCCGAAGAGATTGGCGCCGCCTGCCGAAGCCTCGGCTTCTTCTACGCAACCGGTCACTCTATTGCCCCGACCATTCTCGATCAGCTCGACGGCGCCAGCCGCACCTTCTTCGCCCTGCCGGAAGCCGAGAAAATGAAGATCGCCATGTCGCGCGGAGGTCGGGCCTGGCGCGGCTTCTTCCCGGTCGGCGGCGAACTCACCTCCGGCAAGCCGGACATCAAGGAAGGCGTCTATTTCGGCGAGGAGCTTGGGCTGGACGATCAGCGTGTGAAGTCAGGTCTCGTCCTGCACGGCGCAAACCTGTTCCCGGAAGCCGTGCCCGAGCTCAAGCCCGCCGTTACGGCGTTCATGCGCGAGGCCGAGCGGTCGGCGCATGCGATCATGGAAGGCGTCGCCCTCAGCCTCGGTCTCGATGCTCAGTATTTCCGACGCGCCTATACGGACCGTCCCACCTTGCTGTTCCGCGTCTTCCACTACCCCGCCTCCACGCACGAGGGTTGGGGCGTGGGCGAGCATACCGACTACGGCCTCCTTACCCTTTTGGCGCAGGACGCGAATGGCGGCCTCGAAGTGAAAACGCGGGATGGCTGGATCAACGCCCCGCCCATTCCGGACGCGCTCGTCTGCAATATCGGCGACATGCTCGACCGCCTCACCAGCGGCCTCTACCGCTCCACGCCGCATCGCGTGCTCAACACATCCGGCCGCTCACGTCTGTCCTTCCCCTTCTTCTTCGATCCCGGCTTTGACGCCCGCATCGTGCCCCTCCCCGGGCACGACGCGCGCGAGGACAGCGACGAGCGTTGGGACAAAGCGAGCGTGCACGCGTTCAGCGGAACCTATGGCGATTACCTTATGTCCAAGGTCTCGAAGGTTTTTCCTGACCTCGCTTCTCAGCAGATCAGATGATCAGGCGCCCGGCGCCGCAAACGCCGACCTGAAGTCGAACGCCTCCGCCGTCGGCCCGACGCGCCCGATCAGCTCCAGCTTCGTCAGCCCCTCACTGAGCGTGGGCACGGTCCCAGATCGCACCCACCACAGCGCCAGATAAGCCGGCATCTCGACAAACCATTCCGCCCGCCTCCGCATCACCGTGCGATGCCTCAGATTGCGATACGCAAACGCCGCCAGCTGCTCGAGGCTTTCCCACACCGTCATGTTGATCGTCAGCGCCGCGTCGTCGCTATCCCCCTCGCCGATCATCCGCCAGACAAATCCTGGCGAAGCCTCCGCCAGCACATTCACTTCATCCAGCGCCGCCTCGAATTCCGCATTTACCGGATGCTCACGCGCCTCGCGAAACCGCGCCACGTTGATTTGCGCAATATGCCAGCCAGCACTCACGCGCACGCGTCAAGCACAGGCGCCACATCAGCCCCGCTCGGCGCCGCGAAAGGCTGCCTGAACGTGAACGCCTCCGCGGTTGGCCCACGCAGCTCCAACAGGGCCAGTTTCGCCTTGGCTTCAGCCACAGTGGGCGCGTGGCCCACTGGAACCCACCACAGCGCCATGTAGACCGGCATCTCCTCGAACCATTCGCGCCGCCGCCGCATCACGCCGCGATGGTCCATGTTGCGATAGACAAACGCCCCCAGCGCCTCGACGCTCTCCCACACCGACATGTTGATCGCCATGTTGGGATCGTCATACGGCTTCAGGTCCATCGCATTGTCGCCCTCGCCCTTGAGCCTCCAGATAAATCCCGCCGACGCCTCCGCCCGCGCATTCACATGATCCAGCGCGTTCATGAAATCCGCATTGGCGGGATCTTCCACCGGCTTGCGAAACCGCCCGACATTCACCTGAGCAAGATGATAGGCCTGCGCCACTGTCGCCTCCCCCTTGGGGCGGTCAGTGTCCGCCCTTCGCGCTCGAGACAGCCATACCCCTGTAGAAGCTGTCGAGCGCCATCTTGTTCACCGCGTCGCCAAAATCGACAATGCCCATCTTCCGATAGTGCTCCAACTCGAAGATGCACTTCTTGTCGCCAATCGTCATGTCGGCGCCGACATCGGGAATCTTTGCGCCATCGACCCAGCGAAACCGCCCATAGATCGCGACCGAACACACCTTGAAGTTCAACCCGCTGCACGTTTTGAAGTAGAGATCGTTCCGCACGTCATCGAGAAACCTGGTCACGTCGACCAGGACGAACGGCATGATCAGGCGATCGAGATATTTGTTCTCGTCCAGCGGCTTCACGATATCGACCTGCCGCCCGTCGACCAGCGCTGGCCATCCCATGTTCTGGCGGAAGCCGGCAATCGTCGCCACCGGCTTGCCGATGATGGTCGCCGCCTTGTCGTAATGGCAGATGGCGTCGACATGCGCCTGCAGCCGCTCGAACTCGATCGCGGCATAAGCCTGCCCGTCATAGTTCTGCGTCTTGGCGTCCTTGAGGATCGTGTCGTCCCACTGCCCCGCCGGCGTCTCCGGCATCGGCGTCACCGGCGCGGCTGGCGTTGTCTGCCCCGGCGGCTTCGCCGCCGCTGGCCCGCCGCCCGGCCGCTGCGCCTCCGCTGGCGCGCAAACCGCCGCAATCAGAACGACCAACCCGATAACCAGCCGCACGAACCCCTCCCGCGCAAAGCATCGCTAACAGGTAAGCGCAGTGGGGCGGGAAAACGGGCCATGCGAATGTGGGACGTTGCAGCTGGAAGGCTTAACCGCGCTTCAGTTCGACGTCAGCGCCATAAACACGTCCTCGAGATCCGGCTCTTCCGTCGCCAGGTCGCCGATCTTCACACCCGCATCGCGCAGCTTGGCCAGCAGCTGCTCGATCGTCGTCGCGTCCGACTTGTAGGCAATCGCCAGCTGACCGTCCTTGCGGATGCTCGCGTCCAGCCCGCTGAACGCCGCCGGCACGCCCGTCAGCTCGGTCTCCGGCCGCACCACCAGCGTCTTGTAGTTCAGCCGGCGCAGCAGTTTCGGCGTCGGCTCGCACGCCGCCACCGCGCCGTGATTGATGATGGCGATCTGGTCGCACATCTCCTGCGCTTCCTCGAGATAATGCGTCGTCAGCACCACGGTCGTGCCGTTCGCATTCAGCTTGCGCACATACTCCCAAAGCGACCGCCGCAGCTCCACATCCACGCCCGCCGTCGGCTCGTCGAGGATCAGGATCGGCGGGGTATGCACCAGCGCCTTGGCCACCATCAAGCGCCGCTTCATGCCGCCCGACAGCTGCCGCACATAGGCGTGCTTCTTGTCGCCCAGACCCAGCGCGTCGAGAATCTCGTCGGTCCGGCGCTCGGGCGCGGGCACGCCATAGAAGCCCGCCATCAGCTCCAGCGTCTCGCGCGGGGTGAAGAACGGGTCCATGTTGATTTCCTGCGGCACGATGCCCAGCGCCGCCCGCGCCTCGCGCGGCCGCTTGTCGGCGTCGGCGCCCCAGATTTTCACCGAACCGGACGTCTTGTTCACCAGCCCGGCGAGGATGTTGATCAGGGTCGACTTGCCCGCCCCGTTAGGTCCCAGCAGGCCAAAAACCGACCCGCGCGGCACCGCCAGATCGACCCCTTTCAGCGCCTGCTTGGCGGGCATTTTCTTGGACGCCGCATAAGTCTTGGTGAGACCCGTGACATCGATAGCCAGGTCGGGAAGCGCGGAGGACGAATCGGGCAAGGGAGGCGACCTTCTGACTGGCATGCGGCGCATTGACGGCGGCGGCAGGCAGCCCATAGGTAAGGCGCATTCCGCCGCCCCGCAAATCAGCCGGGCTAATGAGAGAACGAAATGGCCTCGCCCCCCGGAAAGAACTCTCCGCCTGCCTCTCCGGCCGCTCCCCCTATCCCTGAAAGCCAGCGCTGGTTCATGGACCACCCCGAAGTGGTCGTGGTCGCCACGAAAAAGGTCGCCTGCGACGGCGTTGGCGGCGCGCTGGGCCATCCCAAAGTCTGGTACGACATGTCCGAGCAGGACTATGTCGAATGCAAATACTGTGACCGGGTGTTCGCCCTGAAGGGCGGCAGCCGCGATCCGGGGCCTGGGGCGAAGTAGCTGCCGCACTCGCGATATCGCCGTTTCCGCCTGTAACACGCCGTGTAACGCCGTAACACTGCGCGCCGTTACGGTAATTCACCTGCCGCGGCGTTCGTCCAACCGCCAGAAGCCATCCAACAGCCTGTGAAACGGGCCGGGCAACCCGCCCGACGATGTGGCCTGGAGGAGCTTCCCGAATGAGGACCTGGACCCGCACACTGATGGGCGGCGCAGCGATGCTTGCGCTGCTATCGGCGGCGCCCGCATTCGCTCAGACCCCCGCCCAGACCACGACGGTCCAGGCCGGGCCCGCCGCTGAGGAACCCCAGGACCAGCAGCGCGACACTGTCGTCATCTTCGGCCGCGCCGAAGAACAGATCGGCGCCGCCACGTCCGCCTCCGAAGGCGTCGTCGGCTACAAGGACCTCTCGACCCGTCCGATCAGTCGCGCCGCCGAATTGGTGGAAGTCATTCCCGGCATGATCGCCACCGAACACTCCTCGGGCGGCAAGGCCAACCAGTACTTCATGCGCGGCTTCAACCTCGACCACGGCACCGACTTCGGTGGCTTCATCGACGGCGTGCCGATCAACCAGCGCTCGCACCCGCACATGAGCGGCTATCTAGACCTCAACCTCCTAATGGCCGATCTGGTCGAGCGCGTCGAATTCAAGAAGGGCATCCAGTACGCCGAAAACGGCGACTACACCGCGGCCGGCTCGGCCTCGTTCGTTCTCTACGACAAACTCCCCGAAAACTACGTCAATCTGCGCGTCGACGCGGAAGGCGAATACCGCGTCACCGCCGCCGGCTCAGTTGCTATCGGCGACGGCACGCTGCTGGCGGCCGTGGCGCAGGAAGGCGGCGATGGCGCGTTCGACCTTCCCGCCGAACTCGACAAGAGCACCGTCTACGTAAAATACACCCAGCCGCTCGGCGATGCGAAGCTCCGCCTCGGCTTCATCGGCTACCAGAATGATTGGGTCGCCGCCGACCAGATCCCGCTGCGCGCCGTCAACGACGGCGCGATCAGTCGCTTCGGCTTCATCGACCCCGCCAATGGCGGCAGGAGCCGGCGCTATATCGGCTCGGCCGGCCTTGAATGGGATGACGCCAGCATCCTCGCCTATTACCAACGTTCAGAACTGAACCTGTTCCACAACTTTACCTATTTCATCGATCCCGTGCTCGGCGACCAGGTTGAGCAGGTCGAACGCCGCAACGCGGTCGGCCTGCGGGGCAAGATGGATCGCGAATTCGACCTCTTCGGCATCCGCTCGGAAGGCCGCATCGGCGCAGACATCCATATGGACTGGCTGGAACCTGCCGCCCTCTATCGCACCACCGCTCGCGCCCGCACCTCGGCCATCGCCGACGACAAGGTCGATGTCATGGCCGCCGACGTCTGGGGCGAGCTGACGATGCACTGGACAGACCGCCTCCGCACCACGTTCGGCCTCCGCGCCGACTACATTGACGGCCAAGTCGACGGCCTCGTCGCCGCCAACGCCGGCTCGAAGTCCGGCGTCCAGTACAGCCCGAAGGTCAACATCGCCTACACGATCAGCGACGATCTTGAGGTCTATGCCGGCGCCGGCATCGGCTTCCACTCCAACAACATTGTTGGCGTCGTCCAGTCACAGGACCCCGTCACCGGTGATCCGATCGATCCGGCCACCCTCTTCGCCGAGAGCCGCGGCGGCGAGCTTGGCGTGCGTTGGGAGCCGAACAAGACGTTCAACCTCTCCGCCGCCCTCTTCATGCTCGATTTCGATAGCGAACTGATCTATGTCGGCGACGCTGGCGTCTCCGAGCCCTCCGATCCGACACAGCGCTACGGCCTGGAGGTTGCAGCGTTCTGGAACCCGGTCGAGTGGCTGGCCTTCGACGCTTCCTATGCCTTCTCCCACTCACGCTTCAAGGATGCGCCCTCTGACTTCGACCGCATTCCCAATACGGTCGAGGGCGTCGCCGCCGCGGGCGTCACCTGGCTGCCGGGCGATGGCTGGGAAGGTTCGCTCCGCGTGCGCTATCTCGGCCCCGGGCCGCTGATCGAGGACAACTCGGTCCGCTCGCCGTCGACCACGCTGGTCAACGCCGGCATCTCCAAGGATTTCGGCAGTTTCAAGATCGGCTTCGAAGTCCTCAACCTGCTCGATGGCGAGGGCTATGACATGGTCTATTTCTATGAGAGCCAACTCGCGAACGAAGCAGCGCCGGTGGAGGACATCCACTTCCACCCGGTCCACCCGCAGACCTTCGTTCTCAACCTGAAGGCGAAATACTAGAAATCGGCAGTTTCCCTACCCAGATACGAGGCGTTCCGGCAGGCTTGTGCTGAAAAACCGAGTCTTGACATCGCCATCCGCGACTCATCCGCCCGCGGAATGTTTTGCATATGGAATGTGACAACGGATTCAGTTAAGGCCTCGCTCGGGAACACTGAGACTTTTCAGGGCTTAGGGCTTGATGCGGGCTTCCACGTCCAGATTTGTGTACTGCCTGGGCCTCCTCGTCGTGACGGCCTGCGCGCTGCTGCCGGAAGCCATTCCGGGCGCGGTGGCGACTGGCGGGGCAAGGGCTGTCCCGCTGACCACCGAAGTCCGCCTCGCCCAGGCGATCCGCGGCCGCGTCGAACTTGCCGCCGCCGTGACGCCCGACGATCCGAGCATGCGTGAAGCCGTGGCGACCGAGGCGGCGCTGCGCAACCTTGCCTTCGCGGACGATGTCGCAGCGACCCGGCGCGATCTCATATACGCGCTCACCAACGAGCTGTCCGACGCCCTGTCCGACCGCGAGCAGATTTCCGCGCGCTACGAAGGCGCCCACGCGGAACGCGTACAAGCCGACGCCGTCGTCCTCGGCCTGACGGCTGCGATCAACAGCGAAGTCCACCGCAACCGAATCTAGGTTTGCCGCTAGGGCGGTCATTGACGCCCGGCCTGCGCGCGTCAACCTTCCCCAAACCACTATCGGGGAAGAAACCATCATGAAGCGCATCATCGCAAGTCTCGTCCTGCTGGCGTCAGCCGCCTGCGCCACCAGCGCGCCGCTGCCTGATCTTGCCCAGACAGCGCCGCCCCGCGCCCCGCGCTTTGATGATGCGATCGCCGCATTCGATGCATCTGACAAAGCGGCCATGCCGCCGAAATGCGCCACCCTGTTTGTCGGGGCCTCGTCGATCCGGCTCTGGAAATCGCTGAAGGAAGACTTCCCCGACCGCACCGTCATCAATCGCGGCTTCGGCGGCTCGACCGTGTGGGAAGTCGATCACTATTTCGACCACGTCGTCGCGCCCTATCATCCTAAGGAGATCGTGTTCTACGCCGGCGAGAACGATCTCTGGATCGACAAGCGCACGCCGGACGAGATCTACGCGGATTTCGTCCAGTTCATGCGCCTCAAGGAAAAGACGCTGGGCGCGACGCCCGTCTGGTATATTTCCGCCAAGCCCTCGAAACAGCGTTTCGAACAGCTCGGCCTGCAGGCCACGCTGAATGCGAAAGTCAAAGCTCTCGCCGACACGCGCGATGATCTCGCCTTGATCGACGTCGTGCCCGCCATGCTCAAGCCCGACGGCAAGCCGAAGGACATCTTCGTCGAAGACAACCTCCACATGACCCCCGCCGGCTACGCCCTCTGGACCCCTATCGTCGACGCCGCCCTCGATGCGGGGCAGCCCGCCAAAGCCCCCGGCTGCTGACAGACGCCCCTCGGCTAGGGCCATGCCCATCCAAGGCTGAAACAACCCCGACGGTGAGCGCGCCGGGCGGACAGGGAGATCGCCCCCACGCCCACCTATGCTAGAGACCCGGCATGCCGCGCCTTCCGCCCCTGCCCGATCTCGACTGGCCCGACGCAGAGAACCGCGCCGCGCCCTTCGCACGCGAGCATGGCGACGTCTATTTTTCTGGCGAGGGTCTCTCTGAAAAGCGCGCCGTCTTCCTTGCCGGCTGCGGCCTCCCCGAGGCCTGGAGCGGCCGCGAACACTTCACTGTCGGCGAACTCGGCTTCGGCACAGGCCTCAACCTGCTCGTCCTCTGGGATCTCTGGCGGCGCCATCGCCCCTCTCCGACTGCCCGCCTCGACTACCTCACCTTCGAAGGCGCCCTCATCGCAAAAGCCGACGCCGCAACAATCCACGCCCCCTGGCCCGAACTCGCCGCACTCTCACTGCAACTTCTGGCCAGCTGGCCCGATCGCGCCCGCGGTTTCCAGCGCATCCACTTGTCCGATGGCCTCACGCTCACCATCGTCATCGACGACATCGCCGCCGCCCTTCCACAGGCGCGGGCCAGCGCCGACGCCTGGTTCCTCGACGGCTTCGCCCCGTCGAAAAACCCCGCCATGTGGGCAGCCGAAACACTCGCTCACGTCGCGCGCCTGAGCGCGCCCGACGCCCGCGCCGCCACCTACACCGTGGCGGGCGACGTGCGCCGCAATCTGCAAGCCGCCGGCTTCACGCTCGCCAAGATGCCCGGCCACGGCCGCAAGAAGGAACGCCTCGAAGCCCGCCTCACCGCACATCGCCCCGCGCCCGGCAAGCCGCCCAAGCGCATCGCCATCATCGGCGCAGGCGTCGCCGGCGCCTGCGCCGCCCACGCCTTCGTGCGCCGGGGCTGCGACGTTGCGATCTTCGACCGCGCCAACGCTCCCGGCGCCGGCGCGAGCGGCAATCCCCTCGCCCTTGTCATGCCCCGCCTCGACGCCGCCGATGGGCCGACCGCCCGCGCGCTGATCGAAGCCTGGCTTTACGCCCGTCGCTTCTACCCCACACTCGGACCCAACGCCGCCCAATCACTCGATGCGATCCATCTCCCCCGCAGCGAGAAGGAACAGCTGCGTTTCGCCAAGCTGCTTGCCGACCCGCCGCTGGACAAAACGCTGCTTCAGTCATCCGACCAAGGCATCCGCCATCTCGGCGCCATCGCTGTTCGCCCGCACGCTGCTCTCGCCAGCCTGATGCAGGGCGCAACGGCGCGCTTCAACGCCGACATCGGCTCGATCACCGATCTCGACGCAGACCTCATCATCGCCTGCGCCGGCATGAGCCTCGCGGACCTGTCGGGACTGCACGCGCCGCCTCTAACCGGCCGCCTTGGCCAGCTCGAAACTATGCCCGCAGGCGCTAGCCCGAGCGCGATCGCCGATGGCGGATACGCTGTCGAAGCCTTCGGACAGCTCGTTTTCGGGGCAACGTTCGAGGCGGCAAACGGCGCGCCGCAGATCACCGAGGCCGCCCGCACGCAAAACCTCGAAACGCTTGCCCGTCTTCGCCCGGATGTCGAACCGCACGACATGACCTCGCGGGCCGCCATCCGCGCCACCACGCGCGATCGCCTGCCCTTCGCCGGAGCGCCGCCAGATAAGGAAAAGGCGCCGGACGGCACTCCGGCGCCTCTCAGTCCTTACCGCCTCATCGGCGGCCTCGGTTCGCGCGGCTTTCTATGGGCGCCGCTACTCGCCGAGTTAGTCGCTTCGGAAGCCTTCGGCGAACCCTCGCCCGTTGAGATGGGCGTCGCCGAATGCCTTGACCCCGGGCGATTTCAGGCCCGCGCCCTCAGACGCGGGAACTAGTTTCGGCGCGCCGCAGGCCTTCGATCTCGCTCGCCAGCCTGCGATCGTCGTCAGTCGCGAGCTTCTCCAGCACGCGCACCCTGTCCTTCAGCTTGGTGATGTCGGCGTGCATTTCGCCGATCACGCCGCGAAGCTCCTCGGCTTCCTCGCCATATCCTCGGCCCTTCGCCCTGATCTTCTCGCGCTCAAGCTTCAGTCCGCCGGTGACGACGCCCGAAACCGTTCCGATCACCACAAGCGCAAGCACGAATTCGAAGACGCCCATTTCCGTCCCTCCTCAGCGGCGCAGGTCGTCACTGCGCAGGCGTTCGATTTCGCCCGCCAGCTTGCGATCATCATCCGTCATCAACCGCTCAAGCACAGCGACGCGATCCTTGAGACGCTGCAGCTCGGCGACCACCTCGCCATTCGCCGCATCTGACCCACGCTGCTCACGCATCATGTCCAGTTTCAATTTCTGCGCCTTGAGAAGATGGCTGCCGATGATTGCCGCGAGGCCGCAGAGAATGCCGAGGATCGGGATCAGAACGCCAACCGAGTTCATATCAGCTCTTCCTCGTGTCGATATCGCGCAGCTTCTCGATTTCCGCAGCCAGCCGCCGCTCGTCATCGACCGCAAGCTTCTCCAGCACGATCACGCGCTCACTCAGCGAGGCAATGATCTTCTCCATATCCGCGACTTTGGCCTTTAGCTCCGCGACCTCGGAAGACGGCTCGGCGCCCATGCCCCACTGCTTCATGCTTTCCGGGTCGAGGCCCCAGAATTTCGGATCGCCGAAATGACTCCAGTCGCCGCGGCCCGCATGCCGCGCCGCACGCCTGGCGCGCCAGGCCGCGCGCTTGGCTTCACGCTCGAGGCGCCACGCCTCGCCATGTTTGTCGAACCCGCCGTTACAATCATGGTTATGCATCAGGGGTGCTCCTCCACATGCTCAATCGCGCAGCTTCTCGATTTCCGCGGCGAGGCGCGCTTCCTCATCCGTCCGCAACTTTCCAAGCACGACAGCGCGGCCGTCATTGCTATCTAGAAACTTCGCGGGCGTCTTCGCCGGCTCGTGCGTTGCGGGAGCGTTTGCGGCCTTTGTCGTCTCGTCGATCATGCCGTTCTCCCTTGCCTCTTGTTCAGCTGTCAGACCGGCGGCCGGTCGCGGCCGCGCAGGCTATCGATCTCGCGAGCGAGGCGCCGGTCGTCATCTGTCACCAGGCGCTCGAGCACGGCGACGCGATCGGTCAGCTTGTCGATCTGCGCCTGCATGGCGCCCATGACCGCGTCGTCTTCCCGCGAAGGCCCGCGGGAGAGTTCGGCCCGGCGCACCTTGCCCTGCTGCACGATCCACACGATGGCGACCACCATCGCGAAGGGAGCGGCGACCGCGATAACACCTTCCATCTTACAACCCCGTGGCGGTCAGCGACGCCATGGGGCGCCAGTCGACGTTGAAATTGCAGTGCGGCGGGCAGCCTCGCGAAGCCACGCCCATGGTCAACCCCCGGTCGCCGCCGCCGAACACCAGCGTCATTTCGCCAGCTTCGAGATGGACGACGCCGAACCGGGCGCCGATGAGAAGTCCCGCCATGCCAGTCACCAGCAGTGCAGCGGCGCAGGCAAGTCGTATCTGAAGTGCGCGAGCCATCATGTCCCTCTTATGCTGGGGCTCTTGATCGGGATCGTGGTGTCGGCGTCCGAGGAGATGTCCGCCGCTCGTCCTATCTCTCTAGCGTCCTTCGAGGTCGCGGAATTCGCGGCGCAGTTTCCACTCTTCGGAGGTCACCGCGCGTTCCATCCGCGCCAGCCGGTCGTCCATGTCCTTGAACTTGTACCGGATGTTCGAGAACGTTTCGCGGGGACGATCAGAGACAGATGTCCAGAAGCGTTCTTCGTCCGGCGTCAGGTTGCGCGGGCGATAAGGCTGGTAGGGCGTGATCGCCCAGATCACCAGATAGACCGGGATGATGAAACCGACGCCGCAGAAGAGAAGCACGGCGGCGCCTGCGCGGGTTAGCGTCGGATCCCAGCCCATGCGGTCGGCGATGCCGCCGCAGACGCCGGCGATGACCTTGTCACGGGAGCGATAGAGACGCTTGGGGTTCGGGGAGGAAATGTAATCGTCGCGCATCAGTTGATGTCTCCACGGGTGCTGTGGGTCGGGCGAGGACGAACCGGAGCTGCGTCAGGCTCGACCAGCCGCTCGAGGGTCTCGATACGGCGCTCCATCGTGCGGGCGGAGCGCCAGAGATCCTCGAGCATTCTTTCATCGTCCTCCGTCAGGTTGCGGTTCGAGCGGTTCTTGGAGATGTAGTGCAGGATCATCCATGGCAGGATGACGAAGAGACTGACGATGGCCACAAGGCCAAGGCTCATCCCCATGAGCGCTTCGATAGGCATCAGGCGCCCTCACCTTCAGACTTGCGACGCACCGGCGTCGGAGCGGGAGTCGGGGCCGGAGCAGAACCGCCGCGGCGGCGCTTGATCTCGGCCAGTTCCTTTTCGATCGACTCTTCGGCGGCCAGTTCCTGGAACTGCGCTTCGAGCGAGTGGTCGCCGACATTGATCAGATCGGCATAGGCTTCCATCTCGTCCACCTTGCGTTCAATCTGGCCGTAGCGACGCATCGCCTCGTCGACCTTGTTGACCTCGATGCGCGAGCGCATTGCGATGCGATGTTCGGCGGCTTCACGGCGGACGACGAGCGCGCGATGTTTCGTCTTCGCTTCGTCCAGCTTGGCTTGCAGCTTCTCCAGATCGTCCTGGCGGCGAACCGAGATTTCCTCGATCGCTTTCAGCGCCTGACGGCGGCTGTCGATCTCGCGCTCGGCGCGCTGTTTGGCGGAGAGGGCGCCGCGGGCGAGGTCTTCGCGCCCCTTTTCCACGGCGAGCTCTGCCTTCGCCGCCCAGTCGAGACGGGTTTGTTCGAGCGTGACGATGTCACGGTCATATTCCTTCTTGTCCGCCATGGACCGCGCAGCGGCCGAACGGACCTCGACAAGGCAGTCTTCCATTTCCTGGATGATCAGACGGGCGATCTTCTCGGGATCCTCCGCCTTATCCAGCATGGAATTGATGTTCGAATTGATGATGTCGGAGAGTCGGGAGAAAACGCCCATATCAGAACCTTTCGTCTAATCTTCTCGGGGGATGGTCTTCTTGTTTTTCTTCAGTGTGCCGATGAAGAGGAGGATCAGAAGAGGATGCGAGCCACGATAAAGCCGGCGAGGAAGAAACCCCAGCTTTCGAACGGCCTACGGCCGAGCCAGCTTCCGAAACGACCCAGTGGGCTGGGCTTCTGGTAAGGATTCTGGCGGTCGTAGTAGCTCATCGTCTTCTCCTGTTTGTTGCCAGTGTTGTCCCGGCATGGATCACTTGATTGCAACTGCCGTGCCAGTTTCGCGGTAACCAATAAGAGCCCTGTTTAATCAAGATTTTTGCTGTTTTCTCCACAGCCAAATTCATCATTTTGGTGAAACCCGCCACGAAAAGATTGGCGTATTCGGCTATCAAGTGGTAATTCTCGCCAAATGGCGTCGCCCTCCCCTCCCGAGCTTATCGGCCAGTCGGCGATGTGGCTGGAATCGCTTGAGCGCGTTTCGCTCGCGGCTCTGGTCGAGCGGCCAATCCTGGTGATCGGCGAACGCGGCACCGGCAAGGAGCTGATCGCCGAACGTCTGCATTACCTTTCGCCGCGCTGGGGCAAGCCGTTCGTCAAGGTCAATTGCGGCGCCCTGTCGGAAGACTTGCTCGACAGCGAACTGTTCGGCCATGAGGCGGGCGCCTTTACCGGCGCCACCAAGCGGCGTCAGGGCCGCTTCGAACAGGCCGATGGCGGCACGCTCTTCCTCGACGAGATCGCAACCGCCTCGATGCAGGTTCAGGAGAAACTCCTGCGCGTGGTCGAATACGGCCAATTCCAGCGGCTGGGCGGGGAAGATACGATCACCACCGATGTACGCATCGTCGCCGCCACCAACGTCGATCTTCCCGCCCGCGCCGCCGACGGCCGCTTCCGCGCCGACCTGCTCGATCGCCTCGCCTTCGATGTCATTACGCTTGCGCCGCTGCGCGCGCGGCCTGAGGACATTATCCTGCTGGCGGAGCATTTCGGCCAGCGCATCGCCCGCGAACTCGAAGGCGATTTCCCCGGCTGGTCGCGCAATGCGCTGGAGGCGATGTGCGCCCACTCATGGCCCGGCAATGTGCGCGAGCTTCGCAACGCCGCCGAGCGCGCGACTTTCAGGACGATGGCTGCGCAAGCCAATGGCGCGCCGATCGGCCCCGTTGGCGTCACGGCGGATCTTCTCGATCCGTTCAACTCGCCCTGGCGTCCGCCGCGCGAGCTTTTCTCAACGCCCCCGACCCAGACCGTTGCGACAGGGTTAACGCAAACCGCGCCGACGGAGGCCCGGCCCGCCCCTAAACCTGCGGTCGAGGGAGATCCTGTCGACCTCAACGCGGTCGTCGCCGAACTCGAAAAACGCCTTATCGAGGCAGCACTTGAGACCTGCCGCGGCCACCAACGCAAGGCTGCCGAACACCTTGGGCTCAGCTATCACCAGATGCGCGGCCTGCTGCGCAAATATGGTTACGGACGCGACGCGGCAGCCGGTGAAACAAATTCTTCGGGTTCGGGCAACGGGACGCTAACCGAGACCGAGTAGACCGCGTGCATGGCGCGCACTCCCGGTCGTACCCAATTCCTTGGCCTGGCCTTCGATCCGATCGGAGCGGAAGAAGCTGCACGCACCATCTCCGCTCGCGCCCGCAGGGTTGAATCATTCGCCTATGTCGCAACGCCAAATGTCGACCATATCGTGCGGCTCGACCGCAAGCCTGAGCTTCGCCCGTTCTATGCCGACGCCTGGCTGAATCTCAACGACAGTCGGATCCTCGAAATCTTCGCCGAACTCTCGCGCGTCTTCGTGCCGGCCGCGCCGGGCGCCGACATCGTCGAGCAGTTGTTTCGCAACCACATCGGCCGCAACGACACGATCGTGGTCATCGGCGCCTCCAACGCCATCGTCCAGGCGATGCGTAACCGTCACGGCCTGCACGACGTTCGCTGGTTCGATGCGCCCTATGGCCTGAAGGACGATCCCGCCGCCCGGGCGCAGTGCGTGAGTTTTATCCGCAACAACCCCGCGCCCTTTGTCTTCCTTGCGGTCGGCTCGCCGCAGCAAGAGATGATCGCGCATGAGGCCATGACATCGCGCGACGCTGTCGGTGTTGCGATCTGCTGCGGGGCCGCGCTGGAATTTCTCGCCGGCGAGACCAAGCGCGCGCCGGGCTGGATGCGCGCAAACCGCCTCGAATGGCTGCATCGTCTTGGCTGCGAACCGGGCCGGTTGTGGCGGCGCTATCTGGTTGATGGGCCGCGCATCCTCGACATTTGGCGGCGCTGGTCGGCGACGCCGCACTGATCTTTTGCACGACTTCCGCCTCGGCGGTCATGAACACGGGCGGTTCTGGCCAGTGGGGCATCCATCGGTGTTCTCGAACGACACCTGGCATCTCGAAATCACCGCGGGCCAGCGCATCGTCCTCGCCTACACGATGGGCATGGACGGGGCGCCGATGTCGCATTCGGTGACGGTCACGGAATTCTTTCCCGACGGGCCCAATGGATGCCGACTCGTCTTCACCGAGCAAGGCGCGTATTATGGCGGCCCGGACGATGTGAAGAACCGCCGCGGCGGTTTCGAGGACCTGCTCGGCAAGCTTGAAGCCGAGCTTGCGACACACGCCTGATCCCAACCTGCCTGTTCCCCGGGCGCCAGACACGGACGCATTGATGACGCTTCGGCTCTATTACCATCCGCTCGCTTCTTATTGCTGGAAGGTGCTGATCGCGTTGTACGAGACCGGCGTGCCGTTCGAGCCGGAATTGATCGACCTGCAGGATCCCGATGCGCGCGAGCGTTTCGTGCGGATGACGCCGCTGGGCAAGTTTCCGGTTCTCGTTGACGAAGCGGGCGGAAAGGGTTTTCCGGAATCGAGCATCATCGTCGAGTATCTTGCCGGCAAATATCCGGCGGCGGCGAAGCTGATCCCCGCGGATCGTGATCTTGCCTTGCGAGTGCGGCTGTCGGATCGCTTCTACGATCTCTACGTGCACGAGAAGATGCAGAAGATTGTGGGCGACCGGATCAGGCCTGCGGGCGAGAAGGACCCTTCGGGCGTCGCGCGCGCGCGGACCGAGCTTGAGATCGCGCTTTCGCTGGTCGATCGCGACATGGGCGAAGGCGGCTGGGCGACGGGGCTGACTTTTACCATGGCCGACTGTGCGGCGGCGCCGGCGCTCTACTACGCCAACCAGGTTGCGCCGTTTGGCGAGCATCATGCAGGTGCGGCGCGTTACCTCGAGCGGCTGATGTCGCGGCCTTCTTTTGCACGCGTGTTGGCGGAAGCAGAACCTTATTTCGCGATGTTCCCGAAATCCTAGCGGCGCTTGGCTTCTCCCGGAAGGGTTGAAAGCCCGGGCGGCATTGGCGCCCCCTGCCCGCGGCCGGGGATCAGGCCTTCGAACTGACGCTCGGCGAATGCCTGGCCGGTCAGTTCCTTCCAGAAGAAACCGCATCCAAAGCCGACGGCCCAGATCGCGACGAGCACTTAGAACACGAAGGAAATCAGCCTAATCCGCCAGGCGCCGCTGGCGACCAGATCATGGCGGGCGACCATCATGGCGGTGACGACGAACAGGGTCATCGCCAGGTGAAGGCGAGTTCGAGGAGGCACAGCTCGCCTCTATCAGTATTGGCGGCGCGGAGGTCGGCGAAACCGGGGCCGGTGGCGAGACCGGAGAGCAGGGAAGAAACTAGCAGTGCGAAGCCCGAAAGCCCGATGCGAGAAAACGGCGCGGTCAGCCGCCGCCACGCGCGCCGATTGGAGTCCGTTTTGGCGCTGGCGCCGCAACGCTGGGCAGACTTGACCGGTCTACTGCTTTTTTATCGGCGATCCTGCCCCGTCTTGCTCTATGAGCAGGACTTCGTCCGCGTCCTGACATTAGTGTGTGTTTGTCCGTAGAGAAAAACACTGGCGGATATGTGGGTGTAGATTGGGGGGCGAAGAATTGGCTTCGCCTGAGCTCGAGACAGGATCGGCGCGCATTATGCCTAATTCCAAGAGGCAGCAGCGCTTCAAGTCACGGCGGGAAGCCGAACTCGTGCTTCGCGAAATCGTCGAAGATGGCGGTGTTGCATCCGAATATCGCATTGAGGCCATGCCGGATGGCGGCTTCGTGATTGTGGTGCTGGACGACAACGGCCAGGGCGTCACCGGGATGCTTGGCGCGTAAATGCGCAGACTAGGGCGATCTCGCAGATGCGTGCGAGTTTGCGCATTCTCGAATTTCTGAAAATGAGACGAGGAGGCTGGCTTCGCGCTTGCGGCCCGGGCGTTCGGCGCGGGGGTGCGCGAGGCGCTCGCGATCCTCGAAGCGGAGCACCAGAGACGGCGGAAGCTGCGCCGGCAGGTCACGGGCGTGTGGCGGCCGGTGTGGGTGAAGTTGGGCTCGAAGCCGCGGCTCTGGGAGCGAACGCTGCCGATCGCGCAGGCGCAGAGATAGATCATCAGGTCGAGCCTGGCGCGGCCGTCGGCGGTAGCCGCAGCGATAACGGCGCAGTGATCGGGATCGCCGGCCATCGCCTCGAGGCTTTCGTCATGACTGAAGAGCGCGAAGCCTGAGCCGATGATGTCGATAAGCTTCCTCTCCCCTGCCATGGCTCAGCGGAGGGGCCAGAGGATGATCTGCGACAGCGCGTATATGCGGACGCGTATCGCTTAAGGCCGGACGGGCGGGGATTTTCGGTTACGCCTGCCCTCCAGTTCAGAGGCAGTTGAACCTTCTGCTCCAGCGGTTTGGAAATTGGCCGTCCCCCAATTAGGGCGTCGGAATTGGGGGATGGAGCGGGATGACAAGCGCGGGGGCGCGCTTTAAGCGGATTCCATGAGTGAGGATCTGCCTTCGATTGGACGCATCGTAAATGGCGAGCACCTATTGCCGGTGCGGGTCTATTACGAGGACACCGATTTCACCGGCGTCGTCTATCACGCGACCTATCTCCGGTTCTTCGAACGGGGCCGGTCGGAGATGTTGCGGGTGATGGGGACGCCGCCGGACCGGGAGGATCATGGCGCGTTCGCGGTCACGCGGATCGTGATCGACTACAAGGGCGCGGCCCGGATCCATGATGCGCTGGTCGTGCACACGGCATTTACGGGAATGAAGGGACCTCGCCTCAATTTCAGGCAAACTATCACGCGCGACGCGATGACGCTGACCGAAGCGGAGATCGTTGCGGTGGCGATTCACCCTGACGGGCGGGCCCGTAAACCTTCCGCCACGGAATTGTTGCATTGGGAGGCCTACAAGACCCCCTCGCTGAATGGCCGCTGAAGCCCCGGGGAATCGCCGGCATTGACCTTCATGTCGCCTAATTTCGTAACCAGAAGCGGTGCAATGAGGCTTGCGCCGGCCGGCATTTTCGCAAGCTATCCGGCTGAAACCTGAGGATTTGAGAGACTGTAATGGACCCCACCGCGCTGGCCCCTGTCGTTACCGCAGAGGATTTCTCGCTTCTCGCGCTGTTCGTGCGCGCCGACCTCATCGTGAAGATTGTAATGGGCATCCTGGCCTTCGCGTCGATCTGGTCGTGGGCGGTGGCCATCGACAAATGGTTCACGGTGGGCGGCGCGAAGTCGCGCGCCAAGCGCCTGGAGAACGCCTTCTGGTCAGGCCAGCCGATGGAAGATGTCGACGGCCGGGTGACGGAGAAATCATCCGAGGCGATGGCGCGGGTGTTCGCAGCCGGCGCGCGCGAATGGCGTGAAGGCCGTCGCGGCGGCGCCCCGGATGAATCGAAAGCGATCATTGAGCGCGCGAGCGCGCAGATGGACGTTGCGGTGAACCGCGAGACGGCGCGAATGGAAGCGGGCTTGTCCACGCTGGCGATCATAGCGTCTTCGACGCCGTTCATCGGCCTGCTCGGCACGGTCATCGGCATCATGAATTCGTTCCGCGACATTGCGGCCAAGGGCGAGACCAATCTCACCGTCGTCGCGCCAGGTATTGCCGAGGCGCTGTTTGCGACCGCGCTTGGTCTCTTCGCCGCCATCCCTGCCCTGATTTTTTACAACAAGTTCTCTTCCGACATCGGCGCCTTCTCCGAACGCATGGGGAATTTCGCGTCGGAAGTTTCGGTGCGGCTGTCGCGCCGCCTGCACGAACGCCGGGACGCCTGATCGATGGCCATGATGATGGGCAATTCGGGACGTGGACGGCGCGGGCGGCGACGCCCGATGGCCGACATCAACGTCACGCCGATGGTCGACGTCATGCTGGTGCTGCTGGTCGTGTTCATGATCACCGCGCCGATGCTGGCGACCGGCGTTGCGGTGACGCTGCCCAAGACGGCGGCCGAACAGCTGAAGACCGAAAAGGAACGCCCGCTCGTCGTGACCGTGGACAAGGACGCCAAGGTCTATGTCGGCATGGAGAAGGAGCCGATCCCGCTGAAGGAGCTGGCCCCGATGCTGATGGCGCTGGCGGAGAACAATCTCGAGAAGCGCGTCTATGTGCGCGGCGACGAGGCCGTTCCCTATGGCGCCGTCGTGAGCGTGCTTGCGCTATTGCAGCGCGCCGGATTCAAGAACGCTGGCCTGCCGGTGGACGCCAATGCGGCCGCCCGCATCCTTGAGCAGGGGGGCTGACCGGAGAGATGCGACTTAGCGCGTTCTTCTCTCTGGCGGCCCACATGGGCGTTGTCGCGGCAGGTCTGTGGGCGGCGCAGGAGACGGCGTATAAACCTGAGCCGTCGACGCCGATGATTGTCATTCCGCTCGAACTGATGACGATCGGCGAAGTGACGGATATCGCGCCGGTGGTCGCCGAGGCGCCGAAGGAAGAGGAAGCCGCCGCCGAGGAAGAGGTGACGGAGACATTCTCATCCGCCGCCGCGCCCAAGCCCGAGGAAGATACCGTCAATCTCGACGCGGCCCCGCCGCCTCCCCCGCCGAAGCAGGAAGAGGTCAAGAAGCCCGAAGCGAAGCCTACGCCGGCGAAGAAGGAGGAGGATCTCAACTCCTTCCTCGATTCGATGCTGACCGATGTGAAGAAGGACAAGCCCAAGGCAGCGCCCGCCCCGGCCGGCAGGACCGCAAGCCCGGAAAACGGCCCGGCCCGCATGGGCGCTGGCGAAATGCGGCGTACACAAGTGACCGTGCAGGACTTCATTCGCGCGCAATTGATCAACAAACGCTGCTGGACGGACCATTCGGACATGGCGGATGCGGCGCGCCTGCAGGCGACATTCCGGGTGCGGTTCAGCAATAATGGCAAGTTCGCCTTGGAGCCGGAACTGCGCGAACCCGCGCGCGAGCCGATCAACGATCCGCCCATGCAGGTGTTCATCCAGCACGCGCGGACGGCGCTGCAGAAGTGCAACAACCTTGGCTGGCAGCTGCCGCCGGAATACTTCAAGCTTGAGCCAGCTCCGTACTGGATCGATCTGGTGTTCGTGCCGAAGATCGGAGCCCGCTAGAATGACTGCCCGGAAGACCCTTATCGCCTTGAAGAATGGGAAAGACCCGATGCGTCAGTTCAAATCCTTCGTGATCGCGATCGCCGCGATGATGGGCATGATCACCCCTGCGGCGGCGCAGCTGCGGGTGACGGTGGTGGGCGAGGAATATGTGCCGATGCGGATCGCGGTGCCGGATTTCGAAGCCGATGGCGCGGGCGCGGCGGAAATCGCGGCGCAGCTGAGCGATGTGCTGCGCAAAGACCTCGCCTCCTCCGCCGTGTTCGAGCTGGTGGACAAGGCGGCGTTCATCGAGCGCGATCTTTCGTTCGACATGGCGCCGCGTTATCCGGACTGGCAGGTGGCGGGTGTTGCAGCCCAGGCGCTGATCGTCGGCAACGTCATCATCAATCCGGCCAACAACAACATGACGGTGCAGTTCCGTCTCTACAACGTGTTCGGCCAGACGCAGCAGTTTGCGCGCCAGTACACGGTGGCGACGCCGCTTAACTGGCGCAGGCTGGCCCACCGCGTGGCGGACGACATCTTCACGCAGCTGACGGGCGATGCGGGCTACTTCGACAGCCGAATGGTGTTCGTGTCGAAGACGCCGGGCGAAGACCCCGTGCGCGGGCGCCTGGCGATCATGGACCAGGACGGCGCGAATGCGGAATTCCTGCTGGCCGGTTTCACCTCGGTGATCAACCCGCGCTTCTCGCCGACCGATCAGCGCATTCTCTACGGCGCCTATGTGCCTGATCCGAAATATCCGGGCGCAACGCTGCTGCGGACCTATCTCTACGATATCGAGACGGGGCGGCAAGAAGTGCTCGCGGAAGGTCCGAACTCGATGGATTATTCGGCGCGTTTTTCGCCCGACGGCCGCTCGATCGCGCTTTCGCGCGCGGTGGGCGGGAACTCGGACATCTATGTGATCGAGCTGGCGCGGCGCACGCAGCGGCGTCTGACCAATGACGCGGCGATCGATACATCGCCTTCCTTCTCGCCCGATGGAAAGATGATTGTGTTCGTGTCGGACCGTGGTCTCGGGCCGCAGCTTTACATCATGCGCGAAGACGGCGCGCAGATGAACTGCCCCAAGGGCGGTCGCGACACGACCTGCCGCATCACCTTCGACTCAGGCCGGTTCACCGATCCGGTGTGGTCGCCGCGCGGCGACTGGATCGCGTTCTCGCGCCAGGGCGACGGCAAGTTCTCGATCGGCGTCATCCGGACGGATGGGTCGGGCATGCGCATCCTGACGGACGGCTATCAGGACGAGAGCCCGACCTGGTCGCCGAACGGACGCGTGATCGCGTTCGAGCGAACGGCTTCGCGTGGCGCTGGTCCCAAGCTGTGGAGCGTTGACCTTACGGGACGCAACCTCCGCCGGATGCCGACGCCGCGGGACGCAACCAATCCGACCTGGGGTCCGTTGCTGAAGGTGGAAGCTGCCCAGCAGTAAGGCGCCCCCTGCGTCAGGTCTGGACGGGGCATATTTGCTGTCGAAGACAGATGAATGGGACTGAAATGCCACCTGATCTGGCAGGCGAATGAATTGCATTGGGTTTCGCAGGCAAATTTGATTACCTGATTGCAATCTCACCTCGCCTTTGCCACAAAAAACCCCAACGTATATTGCTTCTACAATGCTTCGTGACGCCCGGCGGACTTGCAAATCCATTACAAATCGCAAGTACTGACGAGGGAAACTAGATGCGCGCCTTCTTGGGGGGCGCGACGGGAACAAGGAGTTTTAAATATGCGGTCACTCGGTCTCACACTTCTCGCCGGAGCCTCGATGCTCGCCGCGGCGTGCGCTTCCAACCCGCCGCCGGAGCCTACGCCTCCGCCGGTGGTCGCTGAAGCTCCGCGCGTCGCGCCGACGCCCCCCGCCCCGATCCCGACCCCGCGGCCCTCGGGCCCGGCCGCCGGCTCGAAAGGCGACTTCGCCGCCAAATCGACGGACCGCGTCTATTTCGATTACGACCAGTACAATCTGGATGACGCTGACCGCCGCTCGCTCGCGACGCAAGTTGCGTGGCTGAAGCAGTTCCCGTCCACGCGTGTCGAAGTCCAGGGTCACGCCGACGAACGCGGCACCCGCGACTACAACATCGCGCTCGGCGATCGCCGCGCTCAGGCCGTGTCGCAATACCTGCAGCAGCAGGGCATCACGTCGACCCGCATCCAGACGATTTCGTTCGGCAAGGACAAGCCGCTGGACATGGGCCATGACGAAGCCGCCTGGGCTCGCAACCGGAACGCCTTCTCGAACATCATCGTCGAGGCGATCTCGTAACCTAACGCAAAAGTGCAGTCCGCCGCCCGCTTCGCCTTATTTCCGGCGCGGGCGGCGGATAGCTTTTTGACCATGAAACGCACGAATCCGAGCACCAGAAATTCGCGGGGCCGCGCAGTTGCATCGACTGCTGACGGCCATGTCCGGGCGGTCCTGATGGCCGCACTGACCGGCTTCGCCCTGCTTACCACCGCCCTTGTTGTTGCGCCTCTCGCCCACGGCCAGGTTTTCAATTCCCAACCCTACACCGCCGCGCCTGACCCGGCCGTCGAGCAGTTGCGCAAGCGCATCGAGCAGCTCGAGTCCGACCTGCGCAAGGCGACCGATCGCACGGAAGTTCTCGGCGCCCAACTGAGCGATGCGCGCCGCACGGCTGATGAAGCCAATGAAGGCCGCAAGAAGCTTGAAGCGGATCTTGCCGCCCTGCTGATCCGTATTGAAACACTTGAAGATGCTGCAGGCGGAGCGGTTTCGGCCGGCGGCGGTTCGGCTGCTGCGCCGACATCCCTGCAAACCGCGCGTTCAGTCGACCTCACTGGAAGCGCGAACAACGCCTCGCCTGCCCCGGCGCCGGGCGCTGCTGCGCCCGTCGATCTCGCAGCCTTCCCGCAGGATGAGGAAGGCTTCTTCAATTCGGCGCACGCGCTTCTCCTGGGCGGCGACTTCCCGGCGTCCGAGCAGGCCTTCACCAGCTATCTCGCCACGTATCCCAAGGGCGCCAAGGCCGCCGATGCGCAGTATTATCTCGGTGAATCCCTGCTCTATCAGGACAATTTCGCTGACGCTTCGGGCGCCTATGCCAAGCTGATCAAATCCTATCCGAACTCGCCCAACGCTGCGACCGGCATGGTCAAGCTGGCGCGGGCGATGCGGGGCATGGGCAAGACGTCCGACAGTTGCAAGACGCTAGACGTGATGGCGAAGCAGTTTCCGAAGGCTTCCGCAGTCGCCAAGCAGATGGCCGCGCAGGAACGCCAATACGCCAAGTGTTCTTAACGGTCTGCCCGTAACGGTTTCGCTCTGAACCAGAACACGGACCTGTCGACGTGCTGAACCGCCCCCCTTTTCATCGCTTGAATGGCTTTCTCGCCTCATGCGCCGCCGCTGCTTTGGCGGCGTCGGCGTTTTCGACGGCTGGGGCGCAACAGCCAACGCCATCGGCCGAGCGCGTGCGCGGGGGCATGTTCGATGCGTCCGACCCGGCGGGGCTGGCGCGCTTCATGGAGAAGACGGGCTATCGCGTCGAGCTGCGCGCCGACACCAAGGGCGATCCGGTGATCACGGGACGCATCTCGCGCTCGGACTACGTCATCCAATTCTATGAATGCGAACAGGGCCTGACCTGCAATTCGGTGCAGTTCATGAGCCAGGCGGCCAAGCCGGCGACGCTGACCGGGGACAGCGCCAATGCATTCAACGCGCGCTGGCGCTATGTGCGCATCACATTCGATGCGACGCAGGTGAAGCTCCAGATGGACGTGAACCTCGATGCGGGCGTCACGTCGGACAATTTCGAAGATACGCTCGACATCTGGCGTCAGCTGCTTGAAATCTACGAGCGTGACATCCTCGGGCTCAAATGACGCTGACGACGCCGGGGCCTTGCGCCGCCGGGCTCTTAACGCGTTCGATCTTCTTGCCGGATACCACCAGACGCTGGGCCTTGCCGTATCGGGCGGGTCGGACTCAAGCGCCCTGCTGATGCTTGGCGCCGCGTGGGCGCGGGCGCGCGGGCGCAAAGTCGTGGCCGCGACGGTGGATCACGGATTGCGGCCGGAGGCGCTGGCGGAGGCGGAGGGCGTCGCTGCGATCTGCGAAACGCTGTCCGTGCCGCACACGATTCTGACCTGGAGCAGGTTTGGCCGATCGGGCCGATCGCCCGGACAGGCGGAGGCGCGGCGGGCGCGTCATGCGCTGCTGGCGGGATGGGCGATTGCGCAGGAGATCGGGATCATTGCGCTCGGACATACGCGCGATGATCGGATCGAGACCTTCCTGATGCGCGCGCGGCAGGGATCGGGCTGGCACGGCCTCGCGGGGCCGCTGCCGCTAGCGCCCTCGCCCGTGTGGCCGGAGGGGCGCGGGCTGCAGCTATGTCGGCCGCTGCTGGCGTTCGCGCGCGAGGAGCTCCGCGCGGAACTGCGCGCGCAGTCTTTGACATGGGTCGAGGATCCATCGAACGAGGCTGAGCGGTATGAACGGGTGCGGACGCGCCAGCTTGTGGCGCGCCTGGCGCTCGATGCGCGCGAGCGGATTATCCGCATCATGGGCGCAGCGATCGAGACACGCGTAGCGGCGTTGGCTGACGCGCGGGCGGCGCTTGACCTGTGTCAGCACGAGGGGAGCGAGACAATCCTACCGTTGAGCGTGATTGCCAGTCTCAAGGGAGATGCAAAATTACGGCTGATCGAAGCGCTGGTGATGGCTGCCGGGGGCGGGGAAACGCTGCCGCGTCGGGAAGCTCTCGAGCGGCTGGCCGGACGGCTCGCGGAGACTGGCGGAATGTCCGGCGGTATGACGCTCGCCGGCGCCTGGGTGCGCAGAAAAGGCTTGTCCATTGGGTTTTCGCCTGCCCCGGCGCGACGGGGGGCGGACGAACCGGCGCCGCCCGCCTGGGACCGGGCGCACGCCATGCTGGCCGATCCGGTGGCGGCGGCGCTTTACCAATAGGGCGATTAGCAACCGGGAAGGCGAAAAAGACGCAGGAAAGTGACAGCCGCTTAACGGTTCAGCACTCGTTTTCAGCGATTATCGCCCCTATCTTGATCGTTCTGAACACCCCTATGAAAGGCTGTCGCTGATGAATATGCGCAACCTGGCGCTTCTTGGCGTCGTCCTCTTCCTGCTGATTGCGCTTGTCACGGTGATGACCTCGTCCTCCGGCACGGCCGGCGCGCGGGAAATCTCCTATTCGGAGTTCATGGCTCAGATCGACAGCAAGCAGATCAAGGATGTCTCGATCAAGGGCGACCGCGTTACCGCCGACATAGGCGGCAAGAAGGTCGTCATGGTGCGCGACCAGCTGGAATTCGACTTCGGCCAGAAGCTCACGGCCAAGGGCGTCAACGTGAAGTTCGAAGACAGCGAGGGCGGCGGCACGATCCTCGGCTACATCTTCTCGGCGCTTCCCCTGCTCTTCATCGTCGGTCTGTGGTTCTTCCTGATGCGCCAGATGCAGGGCGGCGGCGGACGGGCCATGAGCTTCGGCAAGTCCAAGGCGCGACTGCTGACTGAAAAGCATGGCCGCGTGACGTTCGAGGACGTGGCCGGCGTGGACGAGGCCAAGGAAGAACTCGAAGAGATCGTCGACTTCCTGAAGGACCCCTCGAAGTTCCAACGCCTCGGCGGCAAGATTCCGAAAGGCGCGCTGCTCGTTGGCCCGCCAGGCACCGGTAAAACCCTGATCGCGCGTGCGGTTGCGGGCGAAGCCAACGTCCCGTTCTTCACCATCTCGGGCTCCGACTTCGTCGAGATGTTCGTGGGCGTTGGCGCGAGCCGCGTGCGCGACATGTTCGAGCAGGCGAAGAAGAACGCGCCGTGCATCATCTTCATCGACGAAATCGACGCTGTCGGTCGTCATCGCGGCGCCGGTCTCGGCGGCGGCAATGACGAGCGCGAACAGACGCTCAACCAGCTGCTGGTCGAGATGGACGGTTTCGAAGCCAATGAAGGCATCATCATCATCGCTGCGACCAACCGTCCCGATGTGCTCGATCCCGCCCTGCTCCGTCCGGGCCGTTTCGATCGTCAGGTGACTGTGGGCAACCCGGACATCATCGGGCGTGAGAAGATCCTGAAAGTGCACATGCGCAATGTGCCGCTGGCCAAGGATGTCGAGCCCAAGACGATCGCGCGCGGCACGCCGGGCTTCTCGGGCGCTGATCTTGCCAACCTCGTGAACGAAGCCGCGCTGCTTGCGGCGCGTCGCGGCAAGCGTTCGGTGAGCATGCGCGAATTCGAAGACGCCAAGGACAAGGTCCTGATGGGGCCTGAGCGCAAGTCCATGGTGATGTCGCAGAAAGAGAAAGAGCTGACGGCCTGGCACGAGGCGGGTCACGCCATCGTTGCGATGAACGTTCCGTCGGCCGATCCGGTGCACAAGGCGACGATCATTCCGCGCGGTCGCGCGCTGGGCATGGTCATGCAGCTGCCGACCGACGACAAGCTGTCGATGAACAAGACCGAGATGATCTCGCGTCTCGCCATCCTGATGGGCGGCCGGGTTGCCGAAGAGCTGAAGTTCGGCGTCGACAATGTGACGGCGGGCGCGGCTTCCGACATCCAGCAGGCGACGCGTCTGGCGCGGGCGATGATCACGCGCTGGGGCTTCTCGGAGTCTGTGGGTCCCGTCGATTACGCGGAAGATCAGGGCGAAGTCTTCCTCGGCAACCAGCTGGTGAAATCGAGCCACGTCTCGGAAGAGACCTCGCGCAAGATCGAGGAAGAAGTTCGCATGCTCGTGGTTGGCGGCATCACCGATGCGCGCCGCGTGCTGACAGAAAGACATGCCGACTGGGTCACGCTGGCCGAAGGTCTGCTCGAATACGAGACGCTGTCGGGCGAAGAAATCTCCGACCTGATCAAGGGCAAGCGCCCGGATCGCCCGGATGATACGCCCACAGGCCCGACATCGGCCGTGCCGGTGATCAAGAAGAAGCCGCGCGAAGGCTTTGGCGGCCCCGAGCCGGAACCGCAGGGCGCTTAATCTGAAGCGTTGCTAAAAAGCACGTAAGCGCGGTTACAGCCAAACAAGTGACGGCGGCCCTTTCGGGGGCCGCCGTTTTCGCGTGCGAGATGTACGGCGCAGATCGGCATGCTATTCGAACGGCTGCAACCGGAGAGCGCGCCATGTTCCGACAGATCCGCCAGACAACGCTCGCCGCCATCATGCTTGGCGCATTGAGCGCGTGCAGCGGGGCGTCCGAGCAGGCGCAGGCCCGTGGCGAGGCGATGGTGGCGGCAGCCGACCCTTATGCGGTCGAGGCCGGGCTGGAGATGTTGCGGGCGGGGGGCGCGGCGATTGATGCAGCGATTGCGGTTGAAGCGACCCTTGGCCTGGTGGAGCCGGATTCGTCCGGCATCGGCGGGGGAGGTTTCCTGATCCACTACACCGGCGGCAGCGAGAAAATCGACGCCTATGACGGGCGTGAGTGGGCGCCGGCGGGCGCGACGCCCGACATGTTCATGCTGGACGGCAAGCCATTTCCCTTCGAGCTGGCGCAGGCGAGCGGACGCTCGATCGGAACGCCGGCGCTGATCCCCATGTTGAAGCTGGCGCATGAGCGCCATGGCCGCCTGCCCTGGGCGAAACTGTTCGAACCCGCGATCAAGCTCGCGGAAGAAGGTTTCACCATCGGGCCGCGCGTAAGCCAGAGCCTCGCCTCGAACAAGGCCATGTTCGCGCAAGACCCCGAGGCGCGGTCGATCTATCTGGATGCTGCGGGAAATCCCTGGCCGCTGGGGCACAAGCTGAAGAACCCCGGCTATGCGAAAACGCTGCGCGCGATTGCAGCCGATGGGCCCAAAGCGCTTACGCAGGGCGCGATTGCCGATGCGATCGTGGCCGCGGCGCAGCGTGAGCCGCGCGCAGGAACATTGACGGTTAGGGACCTGCAGGCGTTCAAGCCGCGCAGGCTTGATCCGTTGTGCGGGCCTTATCGCATCTATCAGGTCTGCACGATGCCCTCGCCGTCTTCGGCCAATGCGATGCTGTCGATCCTCAGCCTTTATGAGCGTGCACGCCCACAGCCGGACGGTCCCAACAATCTCCAGGACTGGGCTGCCTATGTGTGGGCGAGCCGGCTCTCCTATGTCGACCGCGATCACTACATGGCGGATGACAGGTTTGTTGAGGCGCCGACGAAGGAGCTGATCGCGCCGACCTATCTGGATGCGCGGGCCAAGCTGATTGACCTGTCGAAAGGACCGCAGACCATTCCGGTGGGGACGCCGAAGGGCGAGGCGCTGCGCAACAAATGGGGCAGCGAGGCGATGCAGGAGCATGGCACGACGCACCTCTCCGTGGTGGACGGCTATGGCAACGCCGTGTCGCTGACGGCGACAATCGAGTCCGAGTATGGATCGCACCGGATGGCGGGGGGTTATGGCTTCTGGCTGAACAACCAGCTGACCGATTTCTCGGCTGTGCCCGTGATCGACGGGAAACCGGTGGCCAATGCCGTTGCGCCGCATAAGGCGCCGCGTTCGTCCATGTCGCCATCGATCATCACCGACAGGCAGGGTGAGCTGGTCCTGGTTGCCGGCTCGATGGGCGGCAGCACGATCATCGCATCCGTCTCGCGCACGATTATCGGCGTGATCGACTGGAAGCAGACACCGCTCGAGGCGGCCGGCACATCGGCGGTGTTCGCGCGCACGCCGGACATTGCGGTCGAGAAATCCCGAATGGCGCCGGTGATGTCGGATGCGCTGCGCAAGCTGGGGTGGAAGATTGTCGAGGAAGACCTCTATAGCGGCACGCATGTGATCCAGGTGACGCCGAATGGCCTCGTTGGCGGCGCGGACCCGCGCGAGGAAGGCGTGGCGATCGCCCTGCCCGCGACGCGTTAGTTTCATATGCGACAACAAAAAGCGGCGGCTCTCGTTCGAGAACCGCCGTTCTGTTTCAGCCTTCTTCGGACGAAATGATCCAGTCGATGATCTTCTCCGAGAAGCCGTCGATGCGGCGCCAGGGGCCGTGGCCGACGCCGTTCTGATACGAGGCGACGTTGACCATGTAGCCCACGCCCTTGGGCGCGGGCACGACGTCGTGCGACTGTTCGTCGGTGAAGACGATGAGGCGCACGCCTTTCCGGTCGACCTCGGCGATCGCCTTGCCGAGTTCGGTTCCGCCGTGAGGTTGCGAGTTCACAATGGCGTCGCGCAGGGCGAAGCCACGGCGGGGCGCAACCTTCTTCACGTCATTTGAGAACGTGAAAATCTCCACGTCCTCGCCGATCTCGCGCGCCAGCACGGCAAGGCCGCACGCAGCATCGAGCCGGCGCATCTCGGACTTGGCCGACATCTGCGCTTCCATCGAGCCTGACACGTCGACGAGCAGACGCGTCTTGCCGGGCAGACGGGCATGACCTTCGATCGATCGGAACATTGCGTGTTCCAGTTCGGGCTCGAGGTCGGGGGCATACTGCGCGGCCGCGATGAAGCGGTAGGGCAGCACGCGATCCGTGCGCATGGCGTCGAGCGCCTTGCCGATCACCGACTTGGTCACGCCGGCGACCTGCATGCCGCGCAGGTTGCGCAGCAGGGCAAGGGCGCCGAGTTTCCTCTCGGCGATCAGGCGTTCGAACGTGGCGCGCTTGTCGGCCCCGCCGGACAGGTTGACCTCCCAGGTGTCGGGCGCGGCGAGCTTGCCGTCGACCAGTTCCTTCCAGACCTTTTCCTGCGCCGCATCCTTGGGTTTGGCGTGGGTGAGGAACAGCACGTCGCGAATTCGCACGGCGCCGTCGCGGTCGTATTTGGCGAGCTGATAGGCGTCGAACTTGGTCAGCGCGCGTGCGAGGCCTTTCTTGACCTGTGCGGAGACGGCGCGCGTCTTGCGCTGCTGCATGGGACCCAGCGCATCGGCCCAGTAGATCGCGAGGAACTCGGTGAGTTCATCGGGTCGCTGGACGATCCGTTCGAGCGTGTCGGCCACGAGGGCCTTGTGGCCTTCATGGCGCGCCATCTCGCGCACGATGAGCAGAGGCGCATGACGCAGCTTCATGTCTTCGCGGGCTTCGATCGCCATGGCGGCGACCTTTTCCGCGTCGACCTGAGGCACGAGCGCGCCGATGCGTTCGGCGATGGAGACGCCGTCCTCATAGAACTGGTCTTCCCACAGCATGCAGCTCATCAACGCGCGACGCAGCTGCTGCTCGGGCGCGAAGGCGCGGCCCTTGGCCCCTTCGTGCGTGTTCGCGGATTGGGCTTTGTTGATCTTCGCCATTTCAGTCCCCTCTCAACTTTATCTCTTCAACATCAAACAACACAAACACGACAGGCAGAAGCGCCCTCGCACTGTCAGACACTCATCCAGGGCCGGCCGGGGAACAGGCGATACCGCCTATACGCGCTCTGCCTTTGAGCTACGGGCCCCCATGATGGACCCGACGGGATTCGAACCCGCGACCTCGTGCGTGGAAAGCGAAGGAACGGATATCTTCACCACCGGCCGACTCTGGATGTGTAAACGGGGTTGGCGGGGAACTGGCGAGGCCGCGAGCCCTCCCTTTTGGGGAGGCGGAGCGCGCGAGGAGGGACACGCCCTCGTCCGCCTTCACCGACCCGAAGAACGCGACCTCTTCACCACCGCCAAACTTGGTCTGCCGACCGGGGAACAGGCGAAACCTGGGACGCCGCGTCCTCCTTTCGGACTTTGCGGCACGTGCTCTATCCACTGAGCTACAGGCGTTTCCGCCTGACGGGATTCGAACCCGCGACCTCGTCGTTAACAGCGAAGCACCAGATCTCTTCACCACCGCTCGACAAAGCGGTCCGTCGGGGAACAGGCGAGAACGGAGTGGCGGCCAATCAGAGCGCAAGGCGCGCTCCCTTGCGAGAGCGAACCCGGGACCCGCGTCGCGACGCCCCTCGCGAGGGCGCCTCCACGGTACGCTGATGATCGCCGCCGTGAACCGCAGATAGTGGAGCGGTCTTGGAGCGAAGGAACCGTACTCTTCACCACCGACAGATGGTTTCCAGGGGAACAGACGACGCGGCTCTTTTTTGCCGAAGGAATCCGCGTCTTCACCACCTGGAATTCGAAAATGAATCTCCTCTGTTTCCAACTCAGGAGCTTCGTGGGGCTGGAAACAAAAACCCCTCCGGAGCGTGGGCTCGGAGGGGTTCGATCAAATCGAACTGCGGAAGAGCGTCAGCTCATCCTGCCCTCGCGAGAAAGCGCGCGCGTTGTACCGCACAGGTCGAGCGACCCGTCGGTATTCGGCTTCGCGATGAATGGCGCGGCGCGCATCATCAGTCTCTCTCGGCTGTTGCAGGCGACAATCGCAAGCAACGGGCGCGGTGTATGATTGGAGATCGTGGCGAGGTCAAGGCGTGCGTTCCTAAAAAGTGGGACACACGTTCGCAGCGCGATCAGCCTGGGTTGGAGGGGCGCGGATGTTCCGGCTGAGAAACGCCGACCTTGGCGGCGATGGCCGAGATCGACGTCGGGGAAAATGCATGACATCGCGCAGGAAAGCCCGGTCGGCCTGCGCATCTTTGGAATAGAGGATTGAATGGGCGCCGACCAGTTTCATGGTGCGGCCTCTTCTGCTGACCGTGGCTCGCCTTGGGCGGGCGCATCAGGATAGTGTGCCGGCGCACGATAAACGCATGCCGGATTTGCGGGGAGAGAGCGATGACCTGGCTGAAGATAACGACGGCGGCCGCAGCGATTTCAATGCTGGCGATGCCGGCGTTTGCGCAGAGCAACTGGAACACGCCGACCGAACCGTTCCACATTGCGGGGAACATCTACTATGTCGGCACCGAAGGGTTGGGCGCGTATCTGTTCACGGGGCCGAAGGGGCATGTGCTGCTCGACGGCGCGACGCCGCAGGGCGCGCCGATCATCGAGGCGAACATCGCAAAGCTCGGTTTCAAGCTGAGCGACGTGAAAATCCTGCTGAACAGCCATGCGCACTTTGATCATTCGGGCGGGTTGGCGCAGCTCAAGAAGGATACGGGCGCGCAGCTGGCCGTGATGGACGGCGATGTTTCTGCAATCGAGGGCGGCTTCTATCTCGGCAGCGAAGATAGCAAGACCATGGGCGCGCCGCCGGTGAAGGTGGATCGCGTGCTGAAGGATGGCGACAAGGTTACGCTCGAGGGCATCGCGCTGACAGCGAACCTGACGCCGGGACATTCGCGCGGTTGCACGTCGTGGGGCGCTAAGGCGACCGAGGCGGGCAAGACTTACGACGTGCTGGTGTTCTGCTCCGCGACCGTGGCGGCGAACCGCATCACGCCGCCTCTTCAATATGCCGGAATCGTCGAAGACTATCGCTCGACCTTCGTGAAGGCGAAGAGGCTGAAAGCTGACATCCCCCTCGCCCCGCATCCGGAATTCTTCGGGCTGTTGGAGAAGAAGGCGAAGGCCAAAGCCGAGAAATCCGCCGCGCCTTTTGTCGACCCTGCCGCCTTGCCCGCGCTTATCGACAAGCTGCAGGCGGACTTCGAAAAGACGCTGAAGGAACGTACCGCGCACTAGCACGGCCAGCGCGCCCAAACCGCAGTTTACCGCTTGCATTCCTCGCCGCACACATGTTCAGTCTAGTTGCGACTTAGTCGCATGTGTAGATCGAGTCGTATGCGCGACAAGGCGTTAGCAGCATCGAGGCCCGATCTGAGGATCGACGGGCGCGGCGAGCCCGCGCCCCAGAGGAGATATCTCATGCAGGATTTCGAGCTCATCCCGGGCGTGATGCTTGAGGCGCTGGGCGCAAGCGAGCGGCTGATGATTGGATCGCTGAGGATGATCGCGGCCGGGCGCGGACGTTGCCCGGTGCTGACCGAAGCATTCGAAAACCATCTGGGATCGCAGGGCGTAAAGGGCGCGTGTGGCGCGATGATCCTGGCGCATTCGCTGTCGTCGGACAGCCAGCGCAAGCTGACGCTGGGCTGGCTGTGCGTGCGCGGCGTCACATGGGACGAGGCGGCGATCCTCGCCATGTTGGAAGCGGCGCAGCGGTCGGATTCGCCGGCAATTGCAAAATGGCTGTCGCGGCTGGGGATCGGCCGGCCCAGCCCGATTCTCCAGCGCGGGATCGCATAGGAAGCGGCGGCGTTCGCGCTCGCCGGCCGGCCGTTCGATCGCGATGTGGCCAACCTGACGCGCGCGAGCACGTCGCCGCTGGGACAGGTTCGCGAACAGATCGAAACCCAGTTCGGAAATCGCGGAGCCTGAGGCAGCCCCCACCCTGCAAGACAGGATGAGGGCTGAACCTTCAGCGTCCTAGTTGCGCGTCGCCGGAGCGGCGGGCGCAGCAGGGGCCGGCGGCGGCGGGAGCGTGCCGCCTTCGGCAAGGGTCTTCATATTGTTCATGGCGCGGGTGAACGCCGTACGACGGCGTTCAATGTCCGCGGTGCGCGCGGCGTCGTCAGCCAGCATCGAGTTGTCGAACATCAGCGTGTAGACGAGTTTCGAGGTGGTCGCCGTAACGGGGCGAGCCTCAAGCGTGCCGTGATAGAGGTTGTAGGGGCGGCCATCGCGCGCCGGTTGCGTATAGGTGTAGGAAAGCTCGGTCTTGCCGACAAGAATTTCGTCAGCCACTGAACGCACTGCGCCGAATTCACCGTCCTTGCCGGACTTGATCTTGCAGCCGGCGGCGATCTGCAGCCATTCCGAAATATCGCAGTATTTGCCGATGCGGGCCCACACATCCTTGGCCGACTTGTTGATCATGATCTCGAGCGGGATCGTGGCGTAGGTCGGGTTGGCGACGAACACAACCGCAGGCGGCGGCGGGGCAGCCGGCGTTGCGGCGGCGGGGGCCGGCGTCGCGGGAGCGGCTGGCGGCGGGAGCGTGCCGCCTTCGGCGAGCGTCTTCATATTGCCCATGGCGCGCATGAACGTGGTGCGGCGACGCTCAAGGTCCGCCGTGCGGGCGGCGTCATCGGCCAACATCGAGTTGTCGAACATCAGCGTATAGACGATCTTCGTCGTCGTCGGCGTCAGCGGGCGCGCCTCAAGGGTGCCGTGATAAAGGTTGTAGGGGCGACCATCACGCGCCGGTTGTGTGTAGGTGTAGGAGAGCTCTGTCTTGCCGACGAGGATCTCCGCGCCAACGGTGCGAACGGCGCCGACTTCGCCATCCTTGCCAGCGGTGATTTTGCAGCCCGAGGCGACAGGGAGCCATTCGGAGATATCGCAATACTTGCCGATGCGGGCCCACACATCTTTCACGGGTTTGTTGACCGTGATTTCCATCGGGATGCTGACATAGGTCGGGTTGGCGACGAAGACGGCCACGGCAGGGGCTGCGGGGGCGGCAGGGGCTGCCGGAGCGGCGGCGACCGGAGCGGGTGGCGCAGCGGGTGCGGCGGCTGTCGCCATGGGGGCGGCGGCTGTCGGGGCCGCTTGTTCAGCGGCCGTCATGCAGCCTGGCAAAAGCGCCGCGAGCGCCAAGGCGCCGATCGTGCGAATATAGGTCATATCTGTCTCCTCCCGGGATTTCTTGTTGGCGCCATCGATAGCTGCGCCCGAACCTGCGTCAAGCAACCTGCATTGGGCATGGCCGTTTTGCTGTGAGACACAGCCATTCATGGAGACAAATCAATGCCCCGCCCCTCCGAGCCGAGCATGCACGACGCCGCGGACAAGGACATTCACAGCAAGCGGGGGGTTGATCCTTATCCTGCGCCGAACAAGGCCGAGGCCGCCGAGCATTCGCCGAGCGATGAGATGACTTCGACGCCCGACAACTCTTTCGAGCGCGGGCTTGAGCACGAGGACGGCGAATACCTTGATGCTGTCGACAGGATGAAGAAGACGCTGAAGGATGACGGCGATCTGGAAGACTGGCGCAAGGGGCGCACACAGGGCGCGCCGCCCAAACACTAGGCTTCGTCGTTGTCTTCCTCGAACAGCGGCTGCTGGACAATCGCCGGCGCCTTGAGGCCGATACGCTCCCAGGCTTTGGGCGTGGCGACGCGGCCGCGCGGCGTTCGGGCGACAAAGCCCTGTTGCATGAGATAGGGCTCGATCACTTCCTCAATGGAATCGCGCGCTTCGGAGAGCGCGGCGGCAAGCGTATCGGCGCCGACGGGACCGCCGCTGTAGGTTTTGACCAGCGCCTGGAGATAACGGCGGTCGAGCGCATCGAGCCCGTCTTCATCGACTTCGAGCCGAGCCAGAGCGCTTGATGCGCCCTTGCGGTCGATCTTCACGCCGTCCGCTTCGCAGAAATCGCGGACACGGCGCAGCAGCCGGATTGCAATGCGGGGCGTGCCGCGCGAGCGGCCAGCGATCTCCTCGGCGCCATCCTGCGTGATTTGCGCCTGCACTTTCAGCCCTGCCCGCTTCACGATCGAGCCGAGTTCCTCACGCGTATAGAATTCAAGCCGGATCGGGATGCCGAAGCGGTCGCGCAGCGGCGTCGACAGGAGGCCCGCGCGCGTTGTTGCGCCAACGAGTGTGAAGGGCGGCAGGTCGATCTTCACCGAGCGGGCGGAAGGTCCTTCGCCGATGATGAGATCGAGGGAATGATCTTCCATCGCGGGGTAGAGGATTTCTTCCACGTGCGCCGGCAAGCGGTGGATCTCATCGATGAAGAGCACGTCGCGCGGCTCAAGGTTCGTCAGCAGGGCTGCAAGGTCGCCCGCCTTCGCGATAACCGGGCCGGAGGTGGCTCGAAAGCCCACGCCCATTTCGCGCGCGAGAATCTGCGCCAGCGTCGTCTTGCCAAGGCCCGGCGGACCCGAGAGCAGTACATGGTCGAGCGCATCGCCGCGCTTGCGGGCGGCCGAGACGAAGATTTTGAGGTTGGTCTTGGCGGCCTGCTGGCCGGTGAAATCATCGAATGCCGTCGGACGCAGCGCACGGTCAAGGGTCTCGCCGGGCTGGCGTTCGGGATCGGTTATGTCGCCGTCTCTGGCCATGATTGTCCTTGTCTACGATCCCGAACGAAAAGGAAACGTTGACGTCAGCGCCCTCCACAGGCCGGTATTGATTTTCGATATGGGGCGGCGCACGACTAGGCCTGTCTTGGGGTCATTTTCGAGGATTTTGGGTAGATGACTGCGAAACTGCGAAACAAACGATCCTTAGGCCTCCTCGCTGGGGCAGCTGTGGCCCTGGCGCTGGCTGCGTGCTCGCCCGAGAAAGCGCCCGAGCCTGCGGCGGCGGCCGCATCGGCTGACTGGCCAAAGCTTGTGGACGCGTGGCTGGCCGAGGACTTCAAGGCCAATCCCGGCTTTGCGGTCTATCAGGGCAAGCACGAATATGACGGCGTTCTGTCGGACGTGAGCGAGGCCGGCATTAAGGCCGAGATCGCGCGGCTGCATGCTTGGAAGATGAAAGTCGAAGCGATCGATCCCAAGACGCTGGACGACGCGCAAAAGTTCGAGCGCGACTATTTCATCGCCAACATCGATGGGTCGCTGTTCTTTCTCGAGGACGCCGACTGGCCGCACACGAACCCGACTTTCTATGCGATCGATCCGGGCGTCTATCTGGACAGGCCCTATGCGGATGCGGCGACGCGGATGAAGGCGGTTACGACATGGGCGTCGAACGTGCCGGCCTATCTTGAGCAGGCGAAGGCAAACCTGAAAGGGCCGCTGGCCCGCCCCCTGATCGACATGGGCGTCAACTCCTTCGCGCCACTGGCTGACTTCATGACCAAGGACGTCGCCGCCGTCTTCAAGGGCGTGGGCGATGAAGCGGCGCAGGCGGAGTTCGCCAAGCAGAGCGCAGGTGCGGCGGCGGCTTTCACGGACTTCGGCAAGTATCTCGAAACGCTGCGCGCGACGCAGACCGAGGACTTCGCCATGGGGCCCGAGCTGTTTTCAAAAATGCTCTACGCGACCGAGCGGGTGGACACGCCGCTCGCCGAGCTTGAGCGCATCGGCCGCGAAGACCTTAAGCGCAACCAGGATGCAATGGCGGCCGAGTGCAAGATCTATGCACCGGGCAAGACGATCCTTCAATGCGTCGAGAAAGCCAGCGCCAACAAGCCAGAAGGCGGCGTGGTCGAGTATGCCAAGAAGCAGCTGGTCGACCTGCGCAAATTCGTGGTCGACCATGATGTGGTGAGCGTACCGGGCGAAGAGCTCGCGGACGTCAAGGAATCGCCGCCCTACAACGCACAGAACGGCGCTTATATCGATATCCCCGGCCCGTACGAAAAGAACATGCCGTCTTTCTACAACATCTCCCCGCCCGATCCGAAGTGGAGCAAGCAGGAGCAGCTCGACTATATCTCGGGCAAGGCCAATCTCCTGTTCACCTCAGTGCATGAGGTCTGGCCCGGGCACTTCCTGCAGTTCCTGCACGCCAATCGTTCGAAGTCGATCTTTGGACGCGTCTATGTCGGCTATGCGTTTGCCGAAGGGTGGGCGCATTACACCGAAGAGATGATGTGGGACGAAGGTCTCGGCGCGGGCGATCCCGAAACGCATATCGGTCAGCTCTACAACGCCACGCTACGCAATGTGCGCTTCCTGTCCGCTATCGGCCTGCACACGCAGGGCATGACGCAGGCCCAGTCGGAAAAGATGTTCATTGACGATGGCTATCAGGATAGCGGCACGGCCAAGCAGCAGGCGGCGCGCGGTACATATGATCCGGCCTATCTGAACTACACGATGGGCAAGCTCTTGATCCGCAAATTGCGCGATGACTGGTGCGCGGCGCATCCCGAACTGGTGAAGGATGGCGAGGTGAAGACGTGCTGGAAGCCCTTCCACGACGCCTTCCTCGCCTATGGCGGCCCGCCGATCCCGCTGGTGCGCGGCGCGATGATGAAAGAGCCAGCGAAGGCTGCGTTCTAGTTTCCCGACCGTGATGTGCGAGAGGTCATGACCTCCCGCACCTTCATGCTCAGGATGATAGAGGCCAGAACGACCGTTACGGCGTTGGCGATGATGATCGACCATTGCATCGTCATGACGCCGTAAATTCCCCAGAACGTGACGCCAGCCGTGAACATCGAATACATGACGAGCGAAATCGCGCCGGTTTCGCGCGTGCGCAGAACCTTGATCGCCTGCGGCAGGAATGAGGCTGTCGTGAGAAAGGCTGCGAGAGAACCGACTATTTCCGCCAGCGGCATCCAATTGACCCCGGTTGAACCCCGACCATGAGGCGCGCCCAGGCGTTATAACCTGTCGCGCCGCCAAACCGGATCAGGCTATACCATGCCTTATGAACACAACGACCATGCCCCTGACCGCGGCACGATGACCGACACCACGGCTAAGAAACCGGAAGCCCCGGACAATGGCTATGTGCGTCTGATCCGCATGCGAAGGCTGGCGAACGGCTTGCTCGTGCTGATCATGGCGCTGTTCGTGTTCTCGCACCTGTGGGAGCCGCCGGGCCAGGATTGGGACATGCATTGGCGCTTCCTGCGCGCCTTTGCGGAAGCTGCGATGGTGGGCGGGCTCGCCGACTGGTTTGCGGTGACCGCGATCTTCCGCCGGCCGCTGGGCCTGCCGATCCCGCACACCGCGGTGATCCCGAACAATCAGGACCGGATCGCAGACGCAGTCGGGCGTTTCATCGCTGACAATTTTCTCAAGGGCGAGCTGGTCGCCGAGCGGGTGAAGGACAAGGATCTTTCAGAGACGCTGGCGAAATGGCTGGCGGACCCGGCCCAGTCGGGCGCGCTTGCGGGCGGCATTGTGCAGGCCGTGCCTGCCCTGCTTGATGCCATCGATGACGAGACTGTCTCGGCCTTCCTGCGCCAGCAGGCGGCCGAGGCCGCGGAAGGCGCGCGCGTGGCGCCGGCGTTCGGATCGGTGCTGGAAGCCCTGGCCGAACAGGGGCGGCATCAGGCGATGCTCGATGCCCTGCTGAAGCAGGGCTATCATCTGATGGAGGAGAACAAGGATCTCATCCACGAAAAGATCCGTGGCCGCTCGGGCTGGCTGATGCGCTTCGTGAGCGCCGACAAGAAGGTTGCTGACACGGTGATCAATGCCGTGAATGACCTGCTTTACGATGTCGCATCTGACCCGCGCCATCCGCTGCGTGCGCAGCTCAACGAGCTGGTGGTGAAGTTCGCAAATGATCTGCGTGATGACCCGGTCCTGCAGGCGCGTGTGGGCGCGTGGCTGAAGGAGGCGGCGGCTCATCCGACGGTGACGGACGCTTTCGAAGCGGGCTGGAACGAATTCAAGACGGCGCTGCGGCGCGATTGCGCGGCGCCGGACGGACGGCTGAAAGCCTGGCTCGAAGGCGCGCTGACCAATCTGGGCGCAGGGCTGATGCGCGAGCCGGGCGTGCGCGCGGCGCTGAACGCGCGTCTGCGCTCACTGCTGGTCGAGTTGGCCGACAGGCATGGCGAGGACGTTGCGCGGCTCGTTTCGGAGACGATCCGACGCTGGGATTCCCAGACCATTGTCGAGAAACTGGAATCGAATGTCGGACGCGACCTGCAATATATCCGGCTCAACGGCACAGTGATCGGCGGCCTCGTGGGCTTGCTGCTTCACGCCGCCGCCGAGATTGCACGCGCGGCCTAGCTGGCCGGCGCAAGCGCTTTCAGTGCAGCGCGAATGAGCGCCGCTTCCTTCGCATCTTCGCCGGCGTCGCGCGCGGCCTGCGCCACGGCGCGGGAGGCATCCGCGGAATTGTAGCCGAGATTGACCAGCGCGGAGATGGCGGCGGCGCGGGCGCCGGTGGCGATGGGCGTCGGCGTCGTCGATGCAGTCGTAAAGCCCGATGCGAACAGGCCCATTGGCGGGGGCTTGCCCTTGAACTCGGTGACAATGCGCTCGGCCAGTTTCTTGCCGACGCCGTTGGCGCGCGAGATGGCGGTGGTGTCGGCAAGCGCGATAGCGTCCATCAGTTGAGGCAGCGTCAGCGTATCGAGAATGGCGAGCGCGGTTTTGGCGCCGACGCCGGGCGCATCCTGCAGGCGCGCGAACCAGGCGCGTTCCTCGCCCGCCACGAAGGCAAACAAGCGGATCGCACTTTCGGACATCTGCGTTTCGACGAACAGTTCGGCAGGTTCGCCAATGGTCAGTTTCTGCAGTGTGCGCGAACCGGCATGGACGAGATAGCCGACGCCAGCGACGTCGATCAGCGCCTGCCCTTCTCCGACAGCGGCGATGGTTCCTCGCAAACGGCCGATCATGCCTTGAGCCTCTGATGGGCGAGCGGACGATGATGCGCGCCACAAATGGCGACGGCGAGCGCGTCGGCGGCGTCGGCCGTGACGTCGCCCGCCTTCGGCAACAAGCGGCGGACCATGAAGGCGACCTGCGTCTTGTCGGCCGCCCCGGTGCCGACGACGGATTGCTTGACCTTGGTGGCCGCAAATTCAGCGACCTTGAGCTTCGCCGCGGCCAGCGTAGCGAGAGCCGCGCCACGCGCCTGGCCCAGCAGCAGGGTGGAGCGCGGGTTGATGTTGACGAACGTCTCCTCGACGGCGGCTTCCTGCGGCGTGTGAGCTTCGATCACGGCGCGCAGTTCATCACACAGGATGGCGAGCCGATAGGCCATGTCGGCCGTCGTGTCGGGCTTGATGACGCCGTGCGCGATCCAGATCAGACGCGGACCGTCCATGGCGATGACGCCCCAGCCGGTGTGGCGCAGGCCCGGATCGACGCCGAGGATTCGAATCATCTGGTCCATTCCCGGCACTCTGGCGCCTGTCGAACGAATTGAGAACACGCCAGGAGTTAACAAGGCGGAAACCAGAGCGGCACAGGGTTTGCGCACCATGACGCTTTCCCGCCTCACCTTGACGCGCCGCGCCGCTCTTCGCATGGGCGCGACCGCGCTTGGCGGCCTGATGCTGACGCCCGCTGCGAGGGCGCAGAAGGTCGTGCAATGGCCGCTGCGGCTGGCCTATGCGCGCATGAGCCCGGACGGCTTCGTCGCCATTCGCGGCGATGAACAATCAACCTGGCAGGCGATGCAGACGCGGCTTGGCGGGCTGATCGA
>Ga0138256_10000354_pt1 | contig 51719 bp, 42 predicted proteins | sample KNB2016incub_MG_FD_105486 | JGI IMG/M metagenome (GOLD analysis project Ga0138256, IMG submission 105486) | Active sludge microbial communities from wastewater in Klosterneuburg, Austria - KNB2014incub_MG | ecosystem: Engineered > WWTP > Activated sludge > Unclassified | place: Austria...
TCATCCCTTCGGGATTTTGTTGGTTTCCTATTTTATCATTTATAATATTTTCATCCCTTCGGGATTTTGTTGGTTATTTATTATTGTTAACCCCGAAGGGGTGGCCATTAGCTTAGTTTGCTGCATCTATGGGGAGACGTAAGTTATGGCGACGATTTTGTTGGTGATAATCCTCCACAAAGAGATTTAGTTGCAGGATGTCCTGATTATTTTCCATATTACGAAGGACATTGTCCTCAAAATTCACCAGAGAATACTATAAATGGATTAATGTTTATGAACTTTATGCAAGAAACAAATGATAATTATAAAAACTTATTTACAAGAGGTTAAGCTTACGAATGCGAAGTATGTTTGCAGTTGTAAATGCAATTCAGGGGCTTAGGGCCTCATTTATTGAAAATTATTTTAGAATTGTTGCACCAACTTCTTCCATTTGCAATACTGGGATTGTAAATACCACAAATCCCACATGTTTACCCATTACATGGGCAATTGTATCAGGTCCGGCAACAATTAATTCAGGACAGGGGACTTACTCTGTTACATTACAACGAAAAAGAAATGGCTCTGGCTCAGGAATAAACTCCTGGGCTCATTTTTATATCAAGGCAGCTATAAGGGTAATGAATTAAAATAACATATAACATTTTTATCATTTAACTATGGGGAAAAACCCCCATAAAAATTAGGAAAAACCCCGTTGTTTGAGTAAATGAGTTGTGTCATCTTTATGTTTGGAAAGCAAAATATTAAATGATGGAAACAAATGAAATTTTTCTTACCCGTCGGGAGCTCGAAATAATTGAAGAAGTCTCCAATGGATTGATAGATAAAGAAATTGCGACAAAAATCTATATTTCAACCGGTACGGTAAAAAAACACATACAAAACATCTTTAAAAAGATGGGTGTAAGAAACCGGGTAGAAGCTTCGATGAAATATCAATTTGAACTAAAGGTTAATGCTGCCTGATAAATAAGTTCCGTTTTTACATCTTACCCTCATTCACGTATCTTCTTACCTCGGTAGCAAATTTTAGGTCGGTGGTAGTTTTACATCTATCCACCGGCCTTTTTTTTCTCCCTCATACTGCCATTTCCATCTTTTATGGCTCCAAAGATAATTATCGGGTTGCTCCCGGATGGTTTCTTCTACAAAGTCACGGTAGGCAAGGGTAAACCAACCTTCAGGTTTTTCAGCAGCATTTTCAGATATCAATATAGGTTCAAAGCGATAAAATCCTCTTTTTACAATGATGAATCGCACAAAAAATACTGCAGTATTGTTAAGCCGGGCACCTTTATCTGGCCCCGTAACAAAGCCAGCCGGTTTAGAAAAAAAATACAACCAGTCTGCCAAACCCGGACGGCCGGGATTTTGATCAGCAACCAATCCTAATGCATACTGCCCCTGAAAAACAGAGTGCCTCCTGTTTTTAAATTCCTGGGCTGCTACCAGCCTGGTTCCATACTTTGACCTTAAGTTATAAAAAATTTTATCCAGCGCTTTATTGTTGATGCGCATATACACACCAATAAAGGGGATATTTATGTTCCGGGCAACTGTATAGTTTGCATATTCCCAGTTCATTTGGTGGCCACTGTGTAATTGTATATTTTTCCCTTTGGCAGCTATTTCGTTAATTTTCGAAATATCAATAACAGCTCTTTTGTCAAACCTCCCGGCCGGTAGGCTTAATAATTTTATAGATTCCAAAAAAGTATCAACCAAGTTACGATAAAATTTACGGGCAATGGCTTTAAGTTGTTGTTCAGTTTTATCAGGAAATGCAATTCGTAGGTTTTGTAAAACAACTTCCCGCCGGTAACCCAATATCCGGTATAGCAAGAAACTTAAAACATTACTGATACCATACAAGATAAAGAATGGTAATAAAGAGAAAAGATACAATATACCGTAAATGAGATAATACATTAAATAATGCCAGTTTGCCGGGATCTTAGCCGATCAGTTATCGGTTTTTATTTTAAAATCTCACGGCTAATTACTAATTTTTGAATTTCGCTGGTGCCTTCGCCAATGGTACATAATTTGCTATCCCGATAATATTTTTCTGCAGGAAAATCTTTGATGTACCCATATCCTCCAAAAATTTGAACAGCATCGGTACTAACTTCTACTGAAACTTCGCTGGCATAATATTTCGCTATTGCTGCCTCTTTGGTCATAGGCAGGTTTTTAATTTTAAGATCACATGCCTGATCAATCAATAATTCTGCGCCTTCTATTTTAGTTGCCATATCCGCCAGTTTAAATGAAATGCCCTGGAATTCAGAAATAGGTTTATCAAACTGGTGCCGTTCTTTTGAATACGCCAAAGCTGCTTCATATGCACCTTTTGCAATACCCAATGCCAAAGCTGCAATAGAAATACGGCCACCATCCAGCACTTTCATAGCTTGTTTAAACCCTTCTCCTACATTTCCCAATCTATTTTCATCCGGAATGATACAATTATCAAAAATCATTTCGGCCGTTTCACTGGCACGCATACCCAGTTTATCTTCTTTTTTTCCTCCACTAAAACCGGCAGTACCCCGTTCTACAATAAATGCAGTGGCATTGTCTTTTGCCCTGGCTTCGCCGGTACGGCAAATTACTACTGCTACATCGCCACTTTTACCATGCGTAATAAAATTTTTAGTTCCATTTAATACCCACTGACCCCCATTCTGTACGGCCGTAGTTTTCATATTACCTGCATCACTCCCGGTATTGGGCTCTGTAAGCCCCCATGCACCCAACCATTCGCAGGTTGCCAGCTTAGGTAAATATTTTTGTTTTTGTACTTCGTTACCGAAACTTAAAATATGACCGGTACATAAAGAATTGTGTGCCGCAACGGATAAACCAATAGATCCGCAAACTTTTGCAATTTCTTGTATCACGGCGCTGTATTCAAAATAACTCAAACCGGCACCACCATATTTTTCAGGAACCAACACACCCATAAAGCCCATCTTTCCCATTTCTTTAAATATTGCTATTGGAAATTCCTGGCTCTCATCCCATTTCATCATATCGGGCTTTATATATTGCAAAGCAAAGTCCCTGGCACTCTGTGCAACCTGCTGCGTAATCTCACTGTTTGAAAAATTCATAATGGCTTTTATCAGTTCAGGCAAAAATAATGTATTTAATATGAAAGCTTTTTAATGATTCGATGCAATAATTTTTTAAAAAAATTACTTTTTAAGCGCTACCCGGTAAAGTATGAATGCTAATGCTGCAAAAAATAATACACCCATAAGATAATAACCATATTCGCCAAGCGAAGCAAGCAATCCATTTTCGATGCTCACAGATCGCAGGAACCTGTCCCCCGCTTCGGTGCCACTTAAAATTGCAATGACTACCCCTGCTACGGCACCACCTGCCACCAAACCTGTAGCAAACAAACTTCCCTTACCCAACTCTTCATCCCCCGGATTTTCCTGGATATCTTTTTTCTTTTTTACTACATCTACCAAACCTTTAATACTTCCTCCAATAAAAATGGGAAGCGTAGTAGATAATGGCAGATAAGCCCCTACAGCAAAGCTTAATGATTTTACTCCGCAAAGCTCCATTACTACTGCTACAAATACACCTACAAATACATATTGCCAATCTAAGTTAAAAGACAATATTCCTTTTATGAGGGTAGCCATTAAAGTAGCCTGGGGAGCAGGGAATTTTTCAGAGCCAATAGCATGATGCACTCCCTGTGCAATCATTTCAGCCGAAGGCTTATCTAAAAATTTTATGGTAAGCCCAATTACAATAGAAGAAACAATGGCACCAATAAATAATGCAATTTGTTGATTACGGGGAGTGGCTCCAACAATGTAACCGGTTTTTAGATCTTGTGAAGTAGCCCCTGCATTGGCGGCAGCAATACAAATCATTCCGCCTACTACCAATACTAAAGGTTCATATGCTTTACCTGTCCAGCCCACGGCCATAAAAATTAAACTGGTTCCCATTACAGTTGCAATGGTCATACCACTGATAGGATTATTAGATGAACCTATCAATCCTACTATACGGCTGGAAACGGTTACGAATAAAGCGCCAAAAATAAGTACCAGGATACCAATTAATATTTTTTGTAAAATACCATCTCCGGGTATCTGCGGTAGTACAGCAATGAGTGCAACCAATGCCAGGCTACCAAATCCTACTATTTTTAAATTAAGGTCACGTTCTGTTCTTACTACTTCATTTTTTTTATTGCCCTTATTATTTTTAAGTGAGGTTACGCTGCCTTTAATAGATTTTACAATGGTGGGAATTGTTTTTATCAATGTAATGATGCCACCTGCTGCAACTGCACCGGCACCAATTTGCCGGATATAAGCATAATACAAAGCAGAAGAGTAATCATTAAAACTATGGGTAGCTGCATCCCACCCTCCTTTTCCGCCATCTGTGGTAACCGATGCCATATAGCCAAGTTTTACTAATTGAACGGCAATAGCATCTGGTGGAACCAATGTACTCAATAATGGGATAAGTACCAACCAGCTTAACACACCACCTGCCACCAATACACCTGCAATACGGGGCCCAATAATATAGCCTACTCCCAGATATTCCGGTGTAATTTCACCGCTTAGTTTAGCCGATGGAAAAAACTTGTTAGTGTAAGCCGTGATATAGGCAGGAGACTCAGCAATTAATTTTATTATTTTTTGCAAAATGGCATATAAAAATGCCACACCCAATCCCCAAAAAGCAGTCTTGGCTACATCGCCCCCTTTTTCACCTGCTTTTAATACATCACCACATGCTGTGCCTTCCGGGTAAGGCAGGCTATCATGTTCATTTACGATAAGTGCTTTTCTTAATGGCACCATTAATAATGTACCCAGCATGCCACCAACAATGGCTAAAATTAAAATAGTGATATAATTAAAATAAGTTGCACTATCGGGTGACGATAAAAATAAAAAGCCCGGTAAGGTAAATGCCACACCTGCAGCAATACTTTCACCGGCACTACCGGTGGTTTGAATAATATTATTTTCCAGGATCGTGGTTTTAAAAAACTTCCTGCCAAGTGTAATAGCAATTACAGCAATGGGAATAGATGCTGATACCGTAAGCCCCGCTTTTAATGCAAGGTAAACAGTTGCGGCACCAAAAATAATCCCGAATACAGCACCCAATAAAATAGATTTTATGGTGAGTTCCTTCATGTTTTGCTGCGCCGGAACATAAGGTTGAAAGTTTTTATTCTCTGCCAAAATTTTTAAGTTTAAAAAGAAAGATAAATAAAAAAGGCGATACAAATGTATCGCCCTTATGATATTGTTAACCCGGTTAAGCCCGGCCTGTTTTTTCTTTTACAATCGCATTTAAAGATTTTAAACGGGAATAGATTAATATTCCTCCTATGAATGCGGCAACAGCAAGCATGAGGAAGAACACTTTTTTATCGGTAAAATCATCCCAAAAACTTGTCATCACTCCGGCTATTTTACCACCGATAGAAGTAGCCAAAAACCAGCCACCCATCATCAGGGCAGTAAGCCTTGCAGGCGCTAATTTCGATACCAGTGATAAGCCAATGGGACTTAAGAAAATTTCACCTACTGTAAATACAAAATAAGTAAGCCATAGCCAAATGGGTGCCGTTTTATGGGTATAAACAGAGGGCACCGACATGATGGCAAAAACCATTACTAAGGCAGATATTCCTGAGAGGAACATGGCCATTGCAAACTTAGAAGCAGTTGTTGGTTCTTTATTTCGTTTTCGCAAATAATCAAATAATGGAACAAATACCAATGTAAGCAAAACAATAAAAAGTGGATTGATAGATTGGAACAGTTCGGTATTCACCAATTTTTCAGTATGGCTTGCAGGCCATTGATCTTTTGGTACATTATTAAAATACGGATCCGGGCCCATTGCCAGTATGTTTTTCGATTCCGGGTCAATTTTATTTCCATTTTTGGTAATACCAAAAACCTGTTTAGAAGTATCAATCCGCTCACCCGTTGGGGTTATCGTAATAATGCTATCGTAACTTACAATTTCACTCTTGTCTTTTATACTCGCAAAGTGTTCATCTAATTTCCCGATAAGTCGTGGCGTATCTGAAACTTGTTGCAGTGGAAAAATATTTCCGGTAATCCTGGCGGTGGTTTCAGAAGCTGTTCTGTCGGTATGTTTTTCGGCCCAAATTGTAAGGCCTGTTGAGTTTTGATTATATATTGTCCAAAAGATAATACTGATCCCAAAAATAAAAAGTAAAGCCCCAATACCCCTTTTATCCTGCCCCTCGGCTTTTACCCAAAGCGAAATATAAAAAGCGATAATTGGTAAACAGGCAAAAATAAATGCATCATTTGCCTGGCTTCCCATAATGGTGCCTCCAAAAATTAGTTTTGGAACTATCCAGCCAATAATAGCCGCTATGATGGCAGGAAGAAATACATAAGAGAATATTTTAGAAATGGGCATATCACCCGGCTGGGCTTCTTTCTTAATATCGCCTTCTTTTACATGTTTTAAATTTATTGCCAATACAATCAATCCAATGATAAGCCCAATACCTGCCGCTGCAAATGCATATCCCCAACCATATTTATTTCTTAAATAGGCAGCTACAAAATTGCAAACAAAAGCGCCAATATTAATACCCATATAAAATATGTTATAGGCATTATCTTTCAGTGGCTTTAAATCTTCCCGGTTATAAATATTACCAAGGATGGTAGAAATATTGGGTTTAAAAAATCCATTCCCCACAATAATAAGGCCCAGCGATACAAACATGGCTGTATTACCCGGCAATGATAAACCCAGGTATCCTGCTGCCATTAATATCCCGCCAATAAAGATAGATTTAATATATCCCAGGTACCTGTCTGCCAATAGACCGCCAATAAACGGGGTAAGATAAACAAGGGCAATGAAGCTACCTACTACATCTGCTCCCACACGCTGAGAGAATCCTTTACCCCCTGTAGTGGTATCAATCAAATACAATAATAAGATACCCACCATTAAATAATAAGCAAAGCGCTCCCACATTTCGGTAAGAAATAAAACAAAAAGTGCTCTTGGATGTTTTCCTGTTTTTATCGCATCGGTCATAAATAATTATTTAGATATTATAGGATGTATGTAATCTGCAACTGTATATATTGGCAGGTTGCAAATTAATTTTAGTGGCTCAATATAGTTCAAAAATGAATATATAAAGCGTAATTTATAGGGTTGGTTGAAAAAAAGATGTTCAAAAACCGATAACAGCCAGTAATTTAGCCGGGCAAATTTTATTCAACATTTCTTTCGTTTTTATTAATTCATGAATATTCTTTTAATCGGTTCCGGGGGCAGGGAACATGCACTGGCCAAAAGTTTGAAACAAAGTAAAAAATGTGAAAACCTTTTTATAGCACCCGGAAATGCAGGTACGGCCTTATGTGGCACTAACTTATTGGTAGCCATAACCGATTTTGAACAAATAGCTTCGCATTGCATATTACATAAGATTGATATGCTAATAGTAGGGCCAGAAGAACCATTGGTAAAAGGGATTGTAGGATACTTACAACAAATTCCCGAATTAAAAAATATGGCCATCATTGGCCCTGCTGATAATGCTGCCCAGTTGGAAGGCAGTAAAGCTTATGCTAAAATTTTTATGAAGCACCATGGTATTCCTACAGCAGCCTATAAAAAATTTACACAGGAAAGCTATAAAGAAGGCGTGGAATATATAAAGAAACATAGTTTACCAATTGTATTAAAAGCAGATGGGCTGGCCGGTGGCAAAGGGGTTGTTATTTGTCAAACACATATTGAGGCTATTTCAGAATTTGAACTGATGCTCTTAAAATCAAAATTTGGCGAGGCGGGTAAAAAAGTAGTGGTAGAAGAATTTTTAGAAGGGATAGAAATGAGTGTATTTGTTCTTACCGATGGAGAAAATTATGTTTTACTGCCCGAAGCAAAAGATTATAAGCGAATTGGCGAAGGCGATACCGGGCCCAATACAGGTGGTATGGGAGCGGTAAGCCCTGTTCCTTTTTTTGATCAAACACTAAAAGAACAAGTCATTCAAAGAATTATTCAGCCTACCATTGATGGCATAAAAAAAGATAAATTGGAATACAAAGGGTTTTTGTTTTTTGGCTTAATGATTACCACCAAAGGTCCTTATGTAATTGAATATAATTGCCGGATGGGCGATCCTGAAACTGAAGTAGTAATACCCAGAATAAAAAATGACCTGGTAGATTTATTGTTAGCAACTTATAACAGCCACCTAAGCGATGTAACAATAGAAACAACAGATCAGCAGGCGGTAGCAATTGTTGCCGTAAGTGGGGGATACCCGGGTATCTATGAAAAAGGCAAAACCATTTATAACCTTCAAAATGTAATGATGGATAACAGCACAATATACCATGCTGGAACAAAATATGAAGGAAATGAAATTATAACCAACGGTGGCAGGGTGCTTGTAGTTACTTCATTTGCCGATACAATTGAAGAAGCTACATTCAAATCAAATTATATTTTACAACACATCAATTTTGAAGGAATGAATTATCGTTCTGACATAGGTTACGAATTTAAAAATTAACAGAATCCACATTTATTTAAAAAAAGTTTAAAAATAATGTGCTAAAAATAAAAATCTGACGTTGTTTATCCAATAAATTGCTCCAACTTTGCCCACATTGTATTAACCTCCAAATATTATTATAAAGCTCCATGGGAATTTTCAACTTTTTTACACAGGAAATAGCGATAGATTTAGGAACAGCAAATACATTAATAATTCACAATGATGAAGTTGTTGTGAATGAACCTTCAATTGTAGCATTAGACAGAAATAATCCTAAAAATTTACTGGCAGTTGGTAAAAAAGCACTAATGATGCATGAAAAAACACATGAAAGCATCCGCACTGTTCGTCCACTGAGAGATGGCGTAATCGCCGATTTTAATGCTGCAGAACTCATGATCAGGGAACTTATAAAATTAGTTTATCCCAAAAAACCGTTGTTTGCCCCCAGTTGGCGTATGATGATATGTATTCCCAGCAGCATAACCGAAGTAGAAAAAAGAGCTGTACGGGATAGTGCAGAACAAGCCGGGGCCAAAGAAGTTTATTTAATTCATGAACCGATGGCAGCGGCTTTAGGTATTGGGATAGATGTAGAAGAACCCGTGGGAAATATGATCATAGATATAGGAGGTGGTACTACTGGCATTACTGTAATTGCTTTGGCAGGTATTGTATGCGATCAAAGTATAAGAGTAGCCGGAGATGAATTTACCGCTGATATTATGGAAGCATTACGCCGTTACCATAGCCTGCTGATTGGTGAACGTACTGCCGAACAAATTAAAATACAGGTAGGCGCCGCCATGAAAGATTTAGATAATCCCCCCGATGATATTCCTGTAAATGGACGTGACCTGGTTACCGGTATCCCCAAACAAGTAATGGTAAGCTACCAGGAAGTAGCAGAAGCATTAGATAAAAGTATCTTTAAAATAGAGGAAGCTATTTTAAAGGCGCTGGAAACAACTCCCCCGGAACTGGCAGCCGATATTTACAGAAGAGGTTTATATATAACCGGTGGTGGTGCATTACTAAGGGGCTTAGACAAACGACTTGCTGCCAAAATAAAATTACCAGTGCATGTGGCCGACGACCCACTTAAGAGCGTGGTAAGAGGTACTGGTATTGCACTGAAAAATTATGAAAGATACCCTTTTGTAATGCGATAAACCCTATTCGGTCTTGGTAATCACTTAATACTTTGCCGCTTTTTGAACCTATAAAATATTTACTCCAGGTTGCGTAACATTTTCCTTTTTATACGCCGTTATTTCAACTTATTAGTATTTATACTTTTACAGGCTTTTTGTGTTTTTTTAATTGTACAATATAATAGATTTCACCAGGCGGCATTTGGAGCTACTGCAAACCGCATTACCGGAGCCATCAACCAACGTTATGATGATGTCGGCTATTATTTTCGTTTAAAAAAAGCAAATGATTCACTCCTAAAAGCAAATGAATTTTTATACAATAAATTAAAAGAAAATTATACCCTACCCGATTCAGGTTATAAAACAAAAATAGACAGCATCCGGGTTGACTCAATCCTCCAATTTAGAACTTACGGATACTACGCTGCCAAAGTGGTTTCAAATTCTGTAACAAGCCAAAATAATTTTGTAGTGGCTTACGGCCCTAATATTAAATACCTGAATGAAGGAGATGGTGTAATAAATATGAATAACGCCGTAATAGGCATCATTACAAATATTACCGGCGATTATGCAGTAATACTAAGCTTATTGCATGAAAGCAAAGAAAGTACTATTACGGCACGATTATTTAAAGCCGGCGAAGTAGGCACTATAAGTTGGGATGGTAAACAACCCAATGTGTTAACCTTGAATAATATCCCTAAAGGTACTAAAGTTGTAAAAGGCGATTCGGTAGTAACCAGCGGCCTCAGCACCACATTCCCAAAAGGTTTACTGGTAGGTTATGTAGATGAAGTGTACGAGGAAAAAAGCAGTAGCAATTATAAAATAAAATTACATACTGCTGCTGATTTTACAAGCCTGGAATTTGTGTATGGAATTTCCAGTAAACACACAGATGAAGTAAAAGAATTAGTAAAAAAAGCAAAGGCCAAACTTTAGTGTAAGAGCATGAAAGAACTTTTAAAATATATTGTCCGGTTTGCGCTTTTCGTTTTGGTGCAGGTTTTTGTACTAGATAAAATACATCTTCACCAAATGATTACGCCGTACATCTATTTTCTTTTTATCATCTGGCTTCCTTTTAAAATGCAACGCACCCCATTAATGCTTGTTGCTTTTTTACTTGGTTTTAGTATTGATAGTTTTCGGCATAATCCCGGTTTTCATGCAGCTGCCTGTGTGTTAATTGCATATATAAGGCCTTTTCTTATAAAAATGCTGGTGGCACAGGATATTTCTGAAACCAACTATAATGAACCCTCTGCTAAAAGTATGGGGGGTACCGGGGCATATTTATTCTTAGTACTGGTATTAACTTTTTTACATAATGCATGGCTGTTTTTCCTGGAGGCCTGGCAATTTGGGGATATTTGGTATTTCATTGTAAAAACGATGCTGAGTACCGCTATCAGCATGCTGCTGATCATCATAGTGGAATTAATTTTTAACAGGAACCAGAAATTCCGGACTAATACAGCATAATTTTGTATTTTTTAGCGTTTATTTTTTTACTTACTGATCATAGAGCCACAACCCCATGCCTGTATTCAATCAATCCCGAAAAAATGTAATCCTGCTTGTATTCATAAGCATGATATTGGTGATTATTGCGCAATTGGCAAACCTGCAACTATTTTCTCCTAAATATAAAATCATGGCAGACGACCAGGGAAAATTTAGAAAAGTAATATACCCTGACCGTGGTTTGGTTTTTGACAAACACAATAGAGCCATCCTTCAAAACAGTATCATCTATGATCTCATGATCACGCCTAACAAACTTAAGGGCATTGATACGGCAGCACTCTGCAATATTTTACAAATAGATTCTGCAATGTTCATGAAAAAACTGGTAGAAGTAATCATCAAAAACGGCAGGAGCCGCCCCTCTGTGTTTGAAGCCATGCTCAGTAATGATAAGATGGCCATGCTAAATGAAAAAATGTATCGCTTTGTACCTGCATTTTACTTGCAGGAAAGATCTATTAGGCGGTATCCTTATAAAGCTGCGGCAAATGTATTAGGTTATACCGCCGAAGTAGATACCGGTTTTTTGCGCCGGCATAAAGGCGAAGGATACCAATCCGGTGATTATGCCGGTATGACGGGCATAGAAAGGTCCTATGAAAAAGTATTAATGGGCCAGCGGGGTATTGAATATTGGAAAAGAGATAATAAAAACAGGCTTACTGAAAAACTGGACAATGGAAAATTTGATACAGCAGCCATTGCCGGCCAAAACCTTTATACATCTATTGACATCGAACTCCAGGAACTGGGAGAAAAATTATTACAAAACAAACTAGGTTCAGTAGTGGCGATTGATCCGCAAACGGGTGGTATACTGGCCATGGTAAGCGCCCCTACTTACGATCCTAACGCTTTAATTGGTGCAGATAGAAGAAAACATTTTTCTGATCTTTTCCTAAACCCTGCCACCCCATTGCTTAATCGCACAGTAAGTGCAACCTATTCGCCGGGTTCTACATTTAAAACATTGCAAGCTTTAGTAGGGCTTCATGAAGGTGTAATAGATACAAAATTTACAGTTACCTGCCATGGAGCATTTTATGGCTGTGGTACAGGCCGGCCCATGAAATGCTTAGACTATGGCACATTTGATTTAAGAAACGCCATTCGATTTTCTGATAATACCTATTTTGCTACAGTCATGCAAAAGGTAATTAATAATCCAATTTATCCTAATATTGATAGTAGCCTTGCCGTATGGGACAATTATATGCATGCATTTGGCCTGGGCCATAAATTAGGCGTTGATATTCCATCAGAAAAAAGTGGAAGAATCCCCACACCTGCTTATTATAACAAATCTTTTGGTGAGGGAAAATGGAATTATTGCAGTTTCCGTTCAGTAAGTATTGGCCAGGGAGAGGTAGATGTAACACCGCTACAAGTAGCAAATGAAATGGCATTCATTGCAAATAAAGGTTGGTATTACATTCCGCATGTGGTAGATTCTATTGCGGGTGGCGATACTTATGGTATGCTGGATAAATACAAAGTAAAAAAACAAGCCATTGATATTGCTGATAGCATTTATGAAGCGGTACATGATGGTATGCAAGGTGTGGTGGATGGTGGCACCGGTATGAATGCCCGGGTAAAAGATATAAAAGTGTGTGGTAAAACAGGAACCGTTGAAAACTATATACGAGGTACCCTAAAGCAACCCAATCATACATTTTTCTGTGCATTTGCACCAAGGGATAATCCGAAAATTGCCATTATGTGTGTACTGGAAAATAGTGGCCGGTTTGGTGGTACCTGGGCAGCCCCCATTGTGGGCTTAATGATTGAAAAATATTTAAAGGATTCTATTACAGATAAAGCAAGGCTGGCACAAATTGAAACTTTATCAAAACTTAACCTGATCCCTAAAAGGATCAATGATGAAATACGGCGTTTAGATTCTATACGCCATTCAAAAGATTCAGCCTATTTAGTTGCAAAAGGATTTATTCAAATAATAAAAGATACTTTAGAAATAGAACAAGGGCCAGAAGAAATCAATAAAGAGGAAATTGAAAAAGTTACCAAGGAATTAATGGAACAAAAGAGAAATGAGAAAAATGATTCATTCCCTAAATTGCCCAATAAAGATGCTTTATTGCCGAATGATAAACTGAACCAAAACCTAAAAGCCGATACTACTAAAAACTAATTGCATTCATGTATCAAAAAAATGTTTCCATATCAAAGGGGGTAGATTGGGTTTTGATCTGGCTTTACTTAATAATTGTAAGCTTTGGTATCCTATGTATTTTTTCAGTAGAATATAAAACCGGGACCGATGTTATAAAAACCTTCCTGGGTTTTAAACAAAACTACAGTAAGCAACTGTATTTTTTTGGCGCATGCATCATATTGGCCACTTTCATTTTACTTATGGATAGTAAATTTTTTACTGCCACTTCAAACCTTGCATATTTAATAGGCATTGTACTTATTCTCGCCACTTTTGTGGTAGGCAAAGAGATAAAAGGCTCTAAAAGCTGGATACCACTTGGCTTTATGAATTTGCAACCGGTAGAACTTTGTAAAATTTTCACCGCACTGGCACTGGCCAAATACATGTCAATGCCCAACCTGGATTTTAGTAAAGCAAGATCTCAACTCATTGCTGCTGCTATTGCCTTTACGCCGGCCGCACTTTCTATATTACAAGGCGAAACCGGGCTGGCCATCGTTTATTTTGCATTTTTATTCCCAATGTATAGAGAAGGGTTACCCGCCATTTACCTGGTAGTGGGTGTAAGCATGGCAGTACTATTGGTAATATCTTTATTGTTTCCTACCCAAACCCTACTCATTGCTTTTGCTATATTAGCCATCCTGTTTTTATTTCTCAACCGCAGGCAATTAAGAAGAAATAATTCACTGCTCATTGGCACCATTGCAATTTGGTTATTTTGTTCTTTTTTTGTGGGCCTAGCCATACCATTCGTTTTTAAACATGTATTTAAACCTTACCAGGCCAGCCGTATATTTAGTATGGTGGGGGTAGATAATCCTTTCCAGGATAAAACGGTAATACTAACTCCTGAAGAAGAAAAAGAAAGAAAAAAGAAAGCTGAAGGGCAGGATTATAATGTAAAACAATCAAAGATCGCCATTGGTTCCGGTGGGTTAGTTGGGAAAGGTTTTTTAAAAGGCACACAAACCCAGGGCGACTTTATACCAGAACAACATACTGATTTTATTTTTACATCGGTAGGCGAAAATTTTGGATTTGTAGGTTGCACCCTATTAATTTTATTATACCTGGTGTTACTTATCCGAATAATAAAAATTGCGGAACGACAGCGAAGTATATTTAGCCGGGTATATGCTTATTCCGTGGCGAGTATCATATTTTTTCATGTTGCCATTAATATTTGTGTAACCATTGGGCTGGCTCCTGTAATAGGCATCACATTGCCCTTAATGAGTTATGGCGGTTCTTCATTGATCACATTTACCATTCTCATTTTTATTTTGGTGAAGCTGGATGCCGACCGACAAATGGTTTTACGATAATATTTTTTTAGAGTATTTTTACTGCATGACTATTTATCCTTTAAAAGAAGGTGTATTTTCAATTGATACCAGTAAAAAATTTATTCCCTTTAACCTGGAGACTGATCATTTACGGGACCGGCCGGGTAGTTTACTGGTAGAAATACAACCCTTTTGTATTGTTACAAAAAAAGACATCATTCTCTTAGATACAGGCCTGGGCCATTGTCTTGAAGATGGAACCCTGCAATTGCATCAGCAATTATTAATGCATGGCATTAGCCCAATGGATATCACCAAAGTTTTATTAAGTCATTTACATAAAGACCATGCCGGTGGGATTGCTATTGATAATTTTTCGTTACCCGCCTTCCCCAATGCAGTGTATTATGTAAATAATGCTGAACTTACATATGGGCTCCAAAAAAACAATGCCAGTTATATTGCCGGTGAATTCTTACTATTAAAAGATGCAAATTTTTCAGAACTTTTGCCCGAACAATCGGGCAGTATTGATGGGTATATACATTATCAACATTCAGGTGCCCATTGCCCACACCATATTGTTTACCGGATAGAGGAAGATAGACAAATAATTTTTTTTGGCGGTGATGAAGCTCCGCAATTGCAGCAAATGAAAAATAAATTTATTGCCAAATATGATTTTGATGGAAGAAAAGCCATGGAGCTAAGACAAAAATGGTGGCAGGAAGGATTAGAAAAAAAATGGACTTTTTTGTTTTATCACGACCTGAAATCACCGATATATAAAGGTTAGCAAAAAAAAGGCCTGCCCTAAAAAGAGCTGGCCGTTGCTAACCTATGAAAAACACCTAAAGCAAATTTAGGTGAATTTTAATAATCCTTCACATTTATTAGTTTTTATTTCTAAGTATAACAATATTGCCAGGTAAGGCATTATATAAAATTAAACAGCTACCCGGCAGGTAGCTGTTTAAACAATTATAATATTGATAACTAAACGCTTATAGTTAATTCATCCATTTATTATTTCTACGATTGGGGCCTTGTTGTCGTAATTTTTTAAGTCGTTCCACCATTTTTTTTCTAAACTCTGAATCCGTTTTGTAAAAATCATTGGTACGATCTGCTCCAATAATTTTCGTAAACCGATCCTGGTATTTTTTCTTGATATTTAATACACTTTGCTGGCGGTCAAGTTCATTGCCTCCGAGGCCTACTGCTTTTATCTCTGCATCATATTGGCTATGCACCGGCCAAAACTTTTGTGCTTCTGCTTCTGTTAATTTTAATTGCTGGGTAATATAAGCTACATATAAAGCCTGTATTTTTTGAACTTTTGTTGCATCATCGCCCGGTTCTTGTGCCGAAACAAAAGAGATGCTTCCCAAAATTAAACTTACTATTAATAGAATTCTTTTCATACTGGTGATTTTAATTCGTTAAATTAAATTGTTGTAACACATTATCAAGGGTCTTATCATTTAATAGGTATTCTTCGGGGCCGGGTAAAGCATTATCATCCGCAGCCGCAGAAAAAACAAGCGCTGCATCTACATCCTGGCCTTGAGCGGTTAAATATTTCTCTATATCAGATTCCGATAAAGAATTTAATACTTCATCAAAACTTTTATTTGCAATTATTTTATTTGCCTGAGCCAGCACCACTTTATCCATTCCCGGGGTACTGTTAGTATTTTTTTGTAACATCAAAAAGATACTCAATCCAAGCAAGCCGGTTATTACTGCTGCTGTAGCATACCGTAAAATATTTTTAAATGGGTGTAAGGAAATCACTTTTGCCTGGCGTGGTATTTTTGCTAAAATTTCTGTTGATAAGTTATTAAAATATCCATCGGGCACTGTAAATACATTTGTATTGCCAATGTTCTTCAATATGGCAGAGGTTTCTTCCTCTTCATTTTTAACCCTTTCCAGTATCTTACCGGCGAGTCCCTCAAAATAGCCTGCCGGAACATCACCAGGCATTGTTTGTATTTTTGGCATTAAAACATCCGGTATGGAATGTAATTGATGAAGAACCTGTGCAGGAACTTCATCAAAATACCCGGCCGGTACAGAAAATATATTCTTATTCCCAATTTTCATTAAAACGGGGCTTAGGCTCTCTAATTCTGTTTGTATGTTTATTTTTTCGTTCACAATATTATAGACTAAGTATTAAGATAAAAGTTTAACGATTAAGAATATAATCTTCAATTTTCTTTACCGCATGATGATAGCTTGCTTTTAACGCTCCCTCGCTGGTTTCCAACACTTTACTCATCTCTTCGTAGGGCATTTCATCAAAATAACGTAAATTAAATACGGCTTTTTGTTTTTCGGGTAGCTCCTGTATTGCCAATTGCAGTTTCCATTCTAATTTTTTACTGTCAAAATCTTTATCAGCCTTTAGTTTATTGCTATAATAATCTTCATTATCACTCATAGAAGTGGTGGCTTTTCGCTTAACCTGGTCTATAAAACTAAGCGACTCATTGGTAGCAATTCGATAAAGCCAGGTGTACAATTGGCTGTCTTCCCTGAAATTATCTAAGTTTTTCCAAACTTTAATAAACATATTTTGCAACACATCATTGGCATCATCGTGCCCTACCACTAAGCGGCGGATATGCCAGTAAAGCTTTTCCTGATATTTTTTAATGATTTGGGTATAGGCGGCTTCCCGGGTACTTTCATTTTTAAATTGTAGCAAAAGCTCCTTATCGTCTGGTTGTGGACTCATATAAATTATTGTTGTTGCAAAAATAACCAAACCCAAAGTTTGATTGGTACTAAACTTAAAAGTTTAATCTATTTTAATGTATTTGAAGCTTTCAATTTTATATTTATGCAGTACTATTGCATTTAATTATTAAAACGGAGAATGATAAATGGAATAAAAAAGATCGCATATAAACTGCTGGGGCAGGAAAAATATCTGCGTTTTTTACAAATAGGTTTTTACCGGTTGTATGCGGCAGGATTGCTCAAAAATGATGAAACATATAAATTTCACTATTTTGTTCAGAAACTTATTAAACCCGGAGATACCATCCTGGACCTGGGGGCAAACCTGGGCTATTTTTCAAAAATTTTTGCTATACTCACAGGTAGCCAGGGCCGTGTTATTTCAATAGAACCGGTAGTACCCTTTTTTACATTAATGAAAGCTGCCTTACAAAAATATCCGCAATGCCATTTCTATAATTATGCTTTGGGGTTCGAAGAAAAAAAAATTCAAATGACAATACCCATGCAAGCAGGATATTTACGTACCGGCCTGGCGCATATAAAAAGAGATATAGATGAAGCCAAGGATAATTATACCTTTGAAGTGGAAATGAAACAGGGTTCCCAATTATTAAATCACCTGGATGCCCTGCATTATATAAAATGCGATATAGAAGGATATGAAGATGTGGTGCTACCGGAAATAAAAAATATAATTGATCGCCACAGGCCCTTACTCCAGGTAGAAACCTGGGGAAACCATAAATCTATAGTGAATGCATTGATGAGTTCTTTACATTATAATTGTTATATGCTCATCAAAAACAAACTGGTAAAGAAACAAAATGAAAAAGCTGATGATGGTTATGCAGGTGACTTTTTATTTGTACCGGTAGAAAAAGAAAATAGTTTATTGCAATCTCTTTCATAAAAATTTACTTAAAAATATTTGCCATGATAAAGAAAATAATATTCCCACTGTTCATCATTGCGGCCCTTTTTCTGCCACAACAAGTGGGGGCTTGGGGTTTATTGGGGCATCGGGTGGTTGCCCAAATTGCAGAAAGTTATTTAACCAAAAATGCAAGAAAAGAAATTCATAAAATATTGGGTAACGAAACGATGGCTATGTGCGCCAACTGGCCAGACTTTATAAAGTCTGATTCTACTATGAAAATGTATGATCCCTGGCATTATGTAAACCTGGAAACCGGTTTAACTGCCGATTCTGTACACCGATACCTGGAAACTTCTTCTGGCCCTAATATTTATAACCGAATCAATGTACTGGTTGCCGAACTTAAAAGCGGTAACTTATCACAAGAACAAAAACAATTCGATTTAAAATTTTTAATACACTTAATTGGCGATTTGCACCAACCCATGCATGTGGGCCAACTCAGCGACCGGGGAGGCAATAGTATTAAACTAAAATGGTTTGGTACCAATACCAACCTTCACCGGGTATGGGATGAAGAGCTGATAGAATTTCAAGAACTGAGTTATACTGAGTATGCCAATGCTATTAATTTTACCACACGGCAACAAAGAGATGCATTACAAGCGATACCATTAGAAGATTGGGTTTACCGCAGTTATCTTTTGGCACAAAAACTTTATGCTGATATAACAGAACCTGACCAAAGAATAAACCCGTATAATTATAATTATAAATACCAGGCCATTCTCAATAACCAATTACTGGAAGGAGGCTTACACCTGGCTGGTTTACTCAATTCAATTTTTAGATAAGATCAGGTAGATTCTCTAAATTATTTTATATTTAGTACATGAAAGCCCCTGTGCATGTACCCGAATGGAAGGCCTCCCCATTTGTAAGGCTACTCCTGCCTTTTGTGGCTGGTATTATGCTGCAATGGTATTTGCGATTTCAATTATCTTTTTTAACCATTACCTTTTTTAGTATTGCAATAGCCTTTTTTGGCATCCAATTTTTACCCTTTCATTTAAAATATTATTTTAGAAAATACCAGGGCCTCTTACTTAATTTCCTGATTGTATTTGCAGCGATGCTGCTCACCCTTTTACAAAGTGCAAGAGATAAGCCCGGCTGGTATGGAAACTTTATTTCTAATAACAGTAATTTAATATTACAAATAGATGAACCGCCCCTGGAGAAACCCAATTCATATAAAGCAGAAGCCAGGGTATTATTTGTTCGAAATGGCGATACTACCATACCTGTAAATGGTAGGCTTATCTTATATTTTGCAAAAACAGGTTACCCTTCCTTATCGTATGGCAGCCGTATTTGGATAGATGCCAGTATCCAGGCTATTAAAAATACAGGAAATCCAGGTGCATTTAATTATGAGCGCTATGCAGCGTTCCAGGGTTTATACCATACCAGTTACCTGCGGCCGGGAGATTATAAAGTGCTGGAAGGGAAACAGCAAAACTGGTTTTATTCTTTTATCTATCAATCCAGGAATGCCGTACTTAAAACACTCAAAACTTATATTACCGGCAATAAAAACGTAGAAGGTATTGCTGAAGCCTTATTAATAGGTTACAAAGAAGACCTGGATAAAGACCTGGTGCAAGCGTATAGCAATACCGGTGTGGTTCATATTATTGCCATTTCTGGTTTACACCTGGGCTTAATATATGCCGTTTTGTTTTGGATTTTTACAAAGATCCCCTTTGTAAAACGTTTGAAAATATTAAATCTGGTAATCATACTTAGCTTTTTATGGCTCTTTTCATTTGTTACAGGAGCCTCTGCTTCGGTAATACGGAGCGCTGTGATGTTTACTTGTATATTAACCGGTAAAACATTTTTTAAACAGGCTTCTACTTATAATTCACTGGCAGCATCCGCATTTTTAATGCTCAGCTATAACCCTTATTATTTATGGGATGTAGGGTTTCAACTAAGTTACCTGGCAGTATTTGGTATCGTGTGGTTGCAACAGCCCATCTACCATTTGTTTTACATAAAGTTCTGGCCATTACGGCAAATATGGAGCCTGATGAGTGTAACATTAGCCGCACAAGTTTTTGCTTTTCCGGTATGCCTATATTATTTTCACCAGTTTCCCAATACTTTTTTATTTACAAACCTGGTTGCTGTACCATTATCTACCCTTATATTATTTGGAGAAATTGCGATGCTGGTTTTTTCGTGGTGGCCAGTCCTGGCTTCTCTCTTAGGAATAATCATTAGTTGGCTAATTCATGTTATGAATAAAGTGATTGAAACATTTAATGAACTTCCTTATTCGTTACTGGACCAGGTATATGCCAATGTAGTTACCACCTGGCTACTTTATATATTCATATTATGCTGTTGTTCCTGGCTTTTATACAAGAAGAAAAAATGGTTGTATGTGGGTTTTACAGCTTTTGCCGGTTTTATTGCTGTTCAAACTTTGGCATATTTTACTTTATTACATCAGCAAAAAATAATTGTTTACAATGCATCAAAATATGCAGCCGTAGATATTATTGAAAGTAACAAGTATTATTTTAAAGGTGATAGCGTACTGCTCCTGGATGCATTACCCCGCAATTTTTACTTAAAACCTGCTCGGGTATCATTGCAGGTAAACCCTGCAGGTGCCCTCAAACATTTACAAGTTTTAGCGCCTCAAATCCTGAAATTTAAAGAAAAGTCTATTTTTTTTATAAATGATCAATTAGATTCATCTTTTCATGCCAATTCAATAAAAGCCGATATCCTCATCATTTCTAAAAATACAAAAGTGGATATTAAAAAAATAATACTTGCCTACCGCCCGTCTATAGTGGTTTTTGATGCTTCTAATAGTATGTGGAAAATTGAACAATGGAAAACAATATGTGAAAGTTTAAATTTGCGCTGCCATTCAGTTCCTGAACAGGGAGCTTTTGTACAAGACCTCTAACATGTAAGCGCTTTATGCAAAAAATTAAATCTGCACTTATTTCTGTTTTTTATAAAGATGGGCTGGAACCTATTTTACAAGAACTGAACCAACTCGGCATTACGATATACAGTACCGGTGGTACCCTGGATTTTATTGAAAAGAGCGGCTTTTCCTGCCAGCCAGTGGAAACACTTACACAATACCCGGCAATTTTGGGAGGAAGAGTTAAAACACTCCACCCCTGCGTGTTTGGTGGTATTTTAGGCAAACGGGATGATGGCCGGCACCTGGAAGAGATGGATAAATATAATATCCCGCAAATAGACCTTGTGATTGTAGATCTGTATCCATTTTCTGAAACTGTAAAACAAACGAATGATGAAAGTTTAATTATCGAAAAAATTGACATCGGCGGTCCTTCAATGATACGTGCCGCAGCAAAAAACCATAAAGATGTATTGGTAGTAGCTGATAAAAAAGATTATCCTTCTTTATTAGAAATACTACAATCCCAACAAGGCAAAACCAATTATGAGCAACGGCGGCAATATGCAATAAAAGCTTTTGATATTTGCACTCAATATGATACTGCCATATCTGCATATTTTCATAAAACAAACATCAATAGCCCATTTGGAAATATAAAAAAGATATTGAGGTATGGAGAAAACCCGCAACAACAGGCATCTTTCATCGGTAACCTGGATGAACTCTTTTTGCAATTAAATGGCAAAGAACTATCGTACAATAACCTGGTAGATACAGATGCGGCCTTGCAACTCATAAAAGAATTTGAAGCTGATGAACAAGCTGTTTTTGCCATCATAAAACATACAAATGTATGTGGTGTTGCAAAACGCAATACTGTTAAAGAAGCCTGGGATGCTGCACTTGCAGGAGATCCGGAAAGTTCATTTGGTGGGGTATTGGTGTGTAATAAACCTATTGATGAAGAAACGGCATCCAGTATTCATGAACTATTCTTTGAAGTGCTGATAGCCCCGGCATTTGATGCAAAAGCATTAAATATACTTAATCAAAAAAAGAACCGGATCGTTTTACAGATCAAAAATTACCCTATGCAACAGGAACAATATAAATCGCTGTTAGGGGGTATCTTATTGCAACAGGCCGATGATAAGAATTACGAACAATGGAAAGAAACTGGAGGAAGGGAAAGTACAGAAGATGAAAAAAGAGATTTAGTTTTCTGCAATATCATTTGTAAACATTTAAAGAGTAATGCCATTGCACTTGTAAAAAACAATCAACTTTTGGGCAAGGGTTGTGGCCAAACGAGCCGTATTGATGCCCTAAAACAAGCAATAGAAAAAGCGGCACAGTTTGGCGCCAGCCTGCAAGGTGCCGTGCTTGCCAGTGATGCCTTCTTCCCATTTGATGATTGCGTTACTATTGCCCATAAGGCAGGTATCACCGCATATATACAGCCCGGTGGTTCTATAAGAGATAAAGATTCTATAAATTATTGCCAGCAGCATAACCTGGCCATGGTACTTACATCCACCAGGCATTTTAAACACTAATCACTTGATACAAAACATTAAAAATAATGTAAAGGCAAAAGCATACCTGGCCTTATTTGCAACCAGTACAATTTGGGGAACCACCTGGGTTGCCAGTAAAATGGCTGTTGCAGAAGTACCGGCATTGCAAATGTCTGCCATACGCCAGTTTATAGCAGGCAGTATTTTTATATCCTATTTTTTATTTTTAAAAAAAATGAAATGGCCCAGCATTACAGAATTTAGGTGGCTAACGGTAATGGCATTACTGATGTTTGTTTTTGCAAATGGGTTTAGTACCTGGGGTGTAAAATACATTCCAGCAGGTATGGCTGCTTTAATTGGTACACTTTACCCGCTAAGTGTTGTTATTATAGAAGCATTATTTTATGGTAAAAGAAATATAACCCCGCTTACACTTACCGGTTTAATATTAGGAATAAGCGGAGTTGCTTTGGTCTTTTATGAAAATGCTTTTCAAACAAGGGGAGAAAATTATTTATTTGGCATCCTTGTTTCATTACTCGCTATGATTTCCTGGAGCCTGGGCACCGTGTTCCTTATCAGGAACAAAAGAAACATCAATCCGTATTATGGAACAGGATGGCAGATGTTTATCAGTTCATTTTTTTTATATGCATTAGCCTGGTTCAATCAACCGCTCCTGCCATTATCAAAAATTTCATGGCATAGTTATGGACTCATTTTTTACCTGGTATTATTGGGTTCTATCCTTGCCTTTATTGCCTTTATTTATACTATTAGAAAATTGCCGGCGCCCATTGCATCTCTTTATGCATATATCAATCCGCTGGTGGCCATGGTAGTGGGCGCCATATTGCTAAGCGAAAAAATAACAGTCACTATTATTTGGGGAGCTATTGTTACCCTTACCGGTGTCTTTTTAGTAAATTATAGTGTTCGGAGGAATGCTGCAAAAATTATTGCAGAAGCTGAGATATAAACTGTTCATACATAGTTCGCCAACCTTCAAAACGGCTATCATAACCCAATATATTATTGTGAAAAATAGTCGTTAATTCCGCATTGGCTTTTTTACATTGATCAGTAAAATACATTAATTCCTGCAGCGCCTGCTCCGCAGTATCATGCTGTTCAAAAAAACTATTGGCATCCATAAAACAAAAGGGATGAATACGAAGTTTGCTGATTTTTTCTTTTTCTACATTATACCATGTAAAAGAACTGGCTACTGATGCCCTGAATCCATTGATGCTGCCATAACCCATACTGTAATCGTCTGTGATGCCGGTTGATTCTAAAATTTCAAAACTTTTAGGAAGTAAAAACCTGATATAATGCTGCCTGGAATGTAAAACCCTCTTATTGATCAAAGTAGAAAGGACTTCTTTTTCTGCCTGCAAAATTTCTTCATTTAGATAACTGGCCCAGGATGGATGCAAACCAATTTCATATTTTGCAGATTGCTTTTTTAGTAAGTGCTGCATAGCAGCATTCGATGGAGGGATGTTTTTATCGTACAAGCCGCTTGATGCTGCTACCAGGTAAAAATATCGTGGTTTTAATGCATGTTTTTCGTGCAGTTCATCTAAGTAATCATATATATCATAAGGGTCGCCTCTAAATCCCGATAAAACTTTTAATCTTGTTAAGGAAGGAGACAACAAAAAGCCACCCAGGTTCCTCAATAACCCTTTATATAAATAAGCGTATGCAATATCAATATCGTAAGTGGGGTTAAATGTAAAAGAAGCGGTTGTAATTTTTAATGCAGGATAATGTTGTTGTAATATTTTTATAAAATCCTGTATCCAAAAATTTACTAACGGGGTTTTTAAAAAATCTTTTTGATAAGCTATTGAATTGGTATGGGCATAGCGGCCATACTCATCTTCGGCATTAGGCAGGTATTCCTCGTACCGGCTTATTAAATAAAAGCAACCACTTAAAATATCGTAGGGATACTGGCCACCGGTTTTAAAAAAATATTTATTCCCTGAACCCTCATCACAATGTATTTGTTGTGCATGAATGCCATTTTGCAATAACAACCCCTGTGGAATTATTTGCAGGCTGTTATCTTTAAATGACCGGGAACTATAATTAATTTTAGGGCCATCATGTTTTTCAAAATTCTCTGCATCAATGGTAATACTACAGCTATTGTTTAATTGCTCCCCAAAAATAAATTTGCAGATGTACTGAAGCCTCGTAGATGATTGTTCGCAAAATAATAATATACTCATGAAAAAAGGGGGTCAGTAAATGTAAATGATATTTAGATCCTCTTTCTTATTTTTTGAATTGGTCTTTCCACATTTCATTAAATGTCCTTGGGCTAAAATCTAAATCTGCCCGATGACGGCTCCATTGTTTAAATAATCCGTTCACCACTTTTGATTTCATGTTGCCATTACCCATATTCATCATACGCCTGTTCAGGCTTGCCAAACGCCACATTTTCCAGGCCATTTTTTCTGACAAGGCTGCCATTCCTTCTTCTACCGATTCTTTCCTGTTTTCTAATAAAAGCTCATGAATATTAATATGCACTGGGCATACCTCAGTACAATTACCGCATAAGGACGAGGCATAACTTAAATGCTTATATTCCTTCATGCCTTGCAAATGTGGGGTAATTACACTTCCGATAGGCCCGCTATAAGTAGCACCATAAGCATGACCGCCTATATTTTTATATACAGGGCAAGCATTTAAACAAGCGCCACAGCGAATACAATATAAGCTCTCCCTTTGTTTTGGATTTTTTAAAATATTCGTACGGCCATTATCCATTAAGATCACAATCATTTCTTCAGGGCCATCTGTTTCACCCGGTTGCCTTGGGCCACTAATAATACTGCTATATACCGTAATTTTCTGGCCTGTACCAAATGTGCTGAGCATGGGCCAAAATAAGGCAAGGTCAGTAAGGGATGTGAGCATTTTTTCTATACCAACCACTACAATATGTGTTTTTGGAAATGCACAACTTAATCTTGCATTTCCTTCATTTTCTGTAACAGCTACAGCGCCTATCTCGCTAATAATAAAATTGGCGCCGGTTACGCCCACTTCGGCTTGTACATATTTTTCCCTTAAAATATTTCGGGCAACCCCCGTAAGCTCCTGGGGTGTAAGTTTAGGATCGGTCCCCAGTTTATTTGCAAAAAGACGAGCTACATCTTCTTTGCTTTTATGCATGGCAGGTGTTACAATATGATAAGGAGGTTCATTATCTAATTGTTGTATATATTCTCCCAGGTCAGTCTCCACACTTTCAATTCCATTTTTCTCCAATGCTTTATTCAGGTGTATTTCTTCGGTAACCATGCTTTTACTCTTCACCAGCATTTTGCAATTTTTTTCTTTGCATATCTGCAAAATAGCTTCTGTAGCCTGTTCAGCATTTTCGGCCCATAATACTTTCCCGCCTCGGCGGGTAAAGTTTAGTTCAAAATCTTCTAATTGTTTATCCAATGTTTCAATAGCACGCCATTTCAAATTTTTTGCACGTTGCCTGGCCAATTCCAGGTTTGCAAATTGTTCTTTTCCTTTTGGCACGGCACTATTATAGCGTCCCATATTAAAATTAATGGTTCGCCGATGATCTAAATCGGCCGACTTGATCGTACTCTTTGCTAAAAATATTTCGGATGATTGAGACATATAATTTTTGGTAACCGGCTTTTGTACAATGGGCAGCAACAGTGGCGACGCTCCGTTCAACACCCAAATGTACGATCGCCTTTTTTTAAGCTATAAAGATAACATATACCCTGCAATGTATGCTCAGTGTAATAATCCTAACATGGAATATCAAATTACTTTTTTTACAAATAGCCTTACTGAGTTTAAACCAAGTACCACATCGCTTAATCCCATGGCCAATGCCGAAAATGTAGGACTTAATAAGCCAACAGATGCAATGGGTATTGCTACAATATTATATGCAAATGCCCAAAACAGGTTTTCTTTAATAGTAATATAAGTATGTTTACCCAGGCCTAAGCTTTCCGGCAATTTTTTAAGCCCATTGTTTAGTAAGATCACATCTGCGCTTTGCATGGCAATATGAGAAGCGCCACTCAATGAAATACCCAGCGTTGCTTTTGCAAGGGCCGGCGCATCATTTATACCATCGCCCACCATCGCTGTGGGCATTAAGGAATTGAGTGCTGCAATTTTTGCTAATTTTTGTTCTGGTGTTTGTTCGGCAATTACTTCGTCAATACCCAACACAGCAGCTACTTGTTTACATTTTTCAAGCCGGTCCCCACTCAATAAAATGGTTTTTATTTTTTTTGTATGAAGCCAATCAATTACTTGTTTTGCTTCTTCCCGAATGCTATCTTCTACATTTACCCAACCGATGGATTTTTTATTTTTGAGCAGGTAAATAGTATGTGGCACTTCAGGTTTTTCTGCCAATAATTTATAAGAGCCCGCTTCGTAAATATTTCCTTCTGCATCTTCGGCCCGTACACCCAGGCCTTTTATTTCTTCTACTTTTGCCCATCGTATTTCTCCATTTCCTTTAAAAGCATCTACAATAGATTTTGCCAATGGATGATTTGAATATTTTTCTAATGAATACATTATTTTTTTAAACTCAGTTTCATCCCCTTCACTATGCAATTCAGAAATATGAAAGTCGCCGGTGGTGAGTGTACCGGTCTTATCAAAAACAACTTGTTTTATATCTTTAAAAGTTTCTAATGCTGAGGCATTCCGGTATAAAATTCCTTTTTTAGCTCCCCTTCCCAGCCCCACTGCAATAGCAGCAGGTGTAGCCAACCCCATGGCACAAGGGCACGAGATCACCAATACTGCAATACTACGCATGAGTGCTGTACCTGCTGTTTTATCAAAAAAACTAAAGTTTACAAAAAATGTAATGATTGCCAGCCCCACTACTACAGGAACAAAAATAGCGCTGATCTTATCTGCCATTTTTTGCATGGGTGGTTTTTCAGCTTGTGCATGGCGCACCATTTGTAATATGCCACTCAGCACGGTGTCTTTACCGGCGGCCGTAACCTGTGCTTTTACCAAACCCTCTACTATCAGGCTACCCCCAATGAGGCTATCCTTTTTTTGTTTGTACACCGGCATAGATTCGCCGGTAATAATGGCTTCATTTACCTGGCATTCTCCCCATAAAATTTTACAATCTGCCGGTACTTGTTCCCCGTTTTTTATTAAAAGCAGATCGCCGGTTTTTAAAAATACATTCTCTATGGGAAATATTTGCTCCTTGTGTTCATCATCAAAAGCAATCATATTCGCCATCACCTTTTGTGATTTTGCCAATTCATTTACTGATCGCTGAGTTGACTTAATAGAAGATTCTTCTAAAAAATTACCAAAAAATACCAGGGTTATAATGGAAGCGGTGGTTTCAAAAAATAAATAATCATCTCCCAGGTGAAGCACCGCCCCTGTTAAGCTATACACAAAGGAGGCCAATGCACCCAATGCAATCAACACATCCATATTGGGGACACCGGATTGTAAACTACTGATAGCACTCCGACCAAAATGCCATATTCCCATTATAAAAACGGGTAAGCACAAAGCCAATTGCAGCCAGGGGTTCATAAGCCAGTGCATCGGCATCCAGCTATGAAGCATGTGCAACATTAATACAGCGGTAAAAGGCAGACAAAAGAAAAATCTTTTTTTATTGCTATTTAAAAAACCGGATCCTGTAGCATGTGTATGATCGTGTTGATCTGTTTCTTCGGCAACCTGGTACCCCAATTTCTTTATTCCTTGTTTTATTACGTCTTTATCATACACATCAGAATGTGTGAAGCTAACAGCTCCACTTATAGGATCTACTTTCACCTCTTGCAACCCTTGTTTTTGCAGGTATTTTGTAACACTCAATGCACAATTGCTACACGTCATACCCTCTACCAATAAATCTTCTCTTTGCATAATACAAATTTACCGTGGGTAACTTATAAACAATTCCTAATTATGAAATTTATCTTTGCATCATGGATGTAATTTTTTCATTGGCCGAGATCAACGATGTTGCAAAATTATTATTAGAAAAAATTAATAAAAAGACGGTATTATGCTTGTATGGAGAAATGGGTACAGGAAAAACTACTTTGGTAAAAGCCATTGCTGCGGCGCTTGCGGTAAAAGACACAGTGAGTAGCCCTACATTTTCTATTATAAATGAATATATGCTGGCTGATGGGGAAAGTATGTACCATTTAGATTTATATCGTATTAAAAATGAAGAAGAAGCTATAGCCGCAGGCGTGGAGCATTGTTTATATTCGGGCCGGTTTTGTATTGTGGAATGGCCCCAACATGCCCATCAATTGTTGCCTGAAAATGCGGTTATATGCGCTTTAACTTTACTTCCCAATAACCATAGAAAGCTGGAAATAAATTTGTAATTTGTATCTTATTCCATTTACAAATCATGGCAACATCAAAACCTTTTGTATCCCCCTCTTTAGCATATGAAACGCTGGAAGAAACACTTGACGTAAAACCAAAAACAGAAAAATTATTTATTGGGATCCCCCGGGAAGATTCATTTAATGAGAATCGTGTAGCCCTTACACCGGAAGCAGTAGGGGTTATCATTGCCAATGGACACGATGTGCAAATGGAAACTAAAGCCGGTGAAGGCGCCAATTATAGCGATAAAGATTACAGTGACGCAGGGGCTAAAATCGTTTTTACAAAGAAAGATGTTTATGAAAGCGATATCCTGGTAAAGAGTGCCCCCGTAAGTGAAGAAGAATGTGAATTTTTAAGGCTCAACCAATCCATTATATCCCCAATTCACCTTTCGGTAATGAAGAAAAATATTATCGAAAAAATGATGCAAAAAAGGATAACGGCACTCAGTTTTGAAAATTTAAAAGATGGCAGTGGCCACAACCCGATTGTTCGTAGTATGAGTGAAATTGCGGGGAGCGCCATCATTTTAATTGCAGGCCAATACCTGAGTAATGCCAATAACGGTAAGGGCGTTTTAGTAGGAGGCATAAGTGGGATACCGCCCACGAAAGTAATTATTATTGGTGCCGGCATTGTAGGTGAATATGCAGCCCGGACGGCCTTGGCCATGGGTGCCAGCGTAAAAGTTTTTGATAATAGTATTTATCGCTTAAAACGAATGCAAAATAATATAGGCGTCCGTATGTGGACCTCTGTTTTAGAGCCTAAAATTTTAGCAAAACAACTAAAGAGTTGCGATGTGGCCGTAGGCGCATTGGGAGGAAGTGGTGGCCGTACACCCATTGTAGTTACAGAAGAAATGGTGAGCAACATGCGGCCAGGCAGTGTAATTTTAGATGTGAGTATTGATCATGGCGGATGCTTTGAAACAAGCATGGTGACTACGCATAAAAAGCCTGTATTTAAAAAATACGATGTAATTCATTATTGTGTACCCAACATACCCAGTGGCTTTGCCCGTACTGCTTCCCAGGCTATCAGCAATGTACTGATGCCCCTATTATTAGAAGTGGCAGAAGATGGAGGGATTGATAATGTGGTTTGGCATAAGCTCAATATCAGGAGTGGGATATATTTATTTAAAGGAGCGTTGACAAATTTTCATCTCAGCGAAAAATTCGATTTAAAATACACCGATTTAAACCTGCTTATCGCCAGCAGGCGTTAGTTATTTGTAATCCAAAATAGAAATTTGCTCATCGCAAAAATGATATTCCTGTTTGTCGTTACTGGCAATAATGACCAGCCTGTTATGGGTATGATATTCTATTAAGCGGGCATATAATTGTACGCCTTCTATATCCAGATTGGTGGTAGGTTCATCTAAAAATAAAGCGGGGGTATCACTAAAAAAAGCCTGGCCTATTTTTAATCGCTGCTTCATGCCGCTACTGAAATAACGAATTTGTTTATTGGCCGCTTTTTGTAATTGCACCGTTTCTAAAAGCTCAGTGATGCTACAGGTAAGGGTTTTAAAAGAAAGGTGGAAAGATAAAAACTCAGTAGCAGTCATTTCTTCAATAAGCTCAAGATAAGGCGCTGCCATCGTTACAAAAGAATAAGGTTCTTCTATTTTATTGTTTGATTCATCGCTGTATTGTAATGTTCCTTCAGAATGTAATAAAGACCCCATCAATACCTGGAGTAAAGTAGATTTACCTGAACCATTTGACCCGGTAAGTGCATATTTTTTACCCGGCAAAAATTCATAACTTAGGTCACGGAATATCCACTCCCTGTTAAACCTTTTTCCTACCTGTTGTACACTAATTTGCATAATGCATTAAATAAAGGAATCAATCGTAAAAACTATTCTTCCTCATTATTGGTTTTGCTGAATTTTTTGATGATGCCACGGCCACTTTCCTGTATGAAAGTAACAATCTCATCTCTTTCGTCTGTAGCGGGCAGTTCTTCTTCAATATAATGTAATGCCTGTGTGGTATTTAAATTTCGGTTATAAATGATGCGGTAAATATCAAGGATTTGATTGATACGGTTTAGTGAAAATCCTCGCCGCTTAAGGCCCACTGAATTTACTCCCGCATAACTTAATGGTGTGCGTCCTGCTTTTATGTAAGGCGGCACATCTTTACTCACCAATGAACCTCCGCTTACAAATGCATGTTGGCCAATTTTTACAAATTGGTGTACTGCACACATACCTGCAAGTATGGCAAAATCGCCCAACTCCACATGCCCGGCAATTTGTGTATTATTGCTTAAAATACAATTGGCGCCAATCTGGCAATCATGGGCAATATGGCTATATGCCATAATAAGGCAGTTATCTCCCACTTTTGTTGTCCAGCGGTCTTTGCTTCCCCGGTTGATGGTTACAAATTCCCTGATAGTAGTATTATCTCCAATTTCTACCGTAGTGGCTTCGCCTTCAAACTTTAGATCTTGTGGTATGGCAGAAATTACAGCACCGGGAAAGATCCGGCAATTTTTTCCAATACGGGCGCCTTCCATAATAGTAACATTGCTACCTACCCAGGTACCTTCTCCAATTTCTACATTGGGATGAATTACCGAAAAGGGATCAATCTTTACGTTGGTAGCCAACTTGGCATTGGGATGGATGTACGTGTGGGGATGAATCATTTGTTCGCTTCTCCTACCAGGAGAAATATTTAAAGTTTCGTTTAGCAATATTACTAAAGTCTTAATTTCTTTTTACAAGTTGTGCGGTAAACTCGCCTTCTGTACAGAGTTTATTGCCTACATATACGCTGCCCCGCATTACACAAATCCCCCTTCGTATCGGTTCTATTAATTCCATTTTTAAAATCATGGTATCGCCGGGTACCACTTTTTGCTTAAACTTACAATTATCTACTTTTAAAAAATAAGTATCATAATCTCCTTCCGGCATGCTATTGATACAAAGTATGCCACCGGTTTGTGCCAGCGCCTCTACCTGCAAAACACCCGGCATTACAGGGTTACCGGGAAAATGGCCCTGGAAAAAATATTCATTGAAAGTTACATTTTTTATACCCACAATTTTTTTATCTGAGAGTTCAATCACTTTATCTACTAATAAAAAGGGGTACCGATGAGGTAGTGTCTTTTCTATTTGTTCAGTATTATAAATTGGGAGTTGGTTAGGATCATATACAGGTACATCTTTAGTATGCTTATTTTTCTTGATGTACTTTTTTATTTGCCTGGCAAACTCCACATTGCTGCTATGGCCGGGCCTGTTAGCAATGATATGGGCTTTAATAGGGTACCCGATGAGTGCCAGGTCGCCTACTACATCTAATAATTTATGCCGGGCCGCCTCATTGGCAAATCTAAGTTCCAGGTTATTTAAATATCCCTCTGTTTTTACTTCTACTTTATCTCTTCCAAAAGCTTTTGCCAGCCTTTTCATTTCAATGGCTGTAACCGGTTTATCAACTACTACAATGGCGTTATTGATATCGCCTCCCTTTATCAGGTTATTATCCAGCAATGCCTCAAGTTCATGCAAAAAGCAAAATGTACGGCAGGGTGCAATTTCATTTTGAAATTCTTTAATAGATTTTAAGCTGGCATGTTGTGTGCCTAAAACGGGGCTATTAAAATCAATAAGGGTAGTAATATGATAACTGGTGGCAGGCAGGGCCGTCATTTCTACTCTTTTCTTATCATCATAAAAAGAGATATTGGTATCCAGGCTATACCATATTTTAGTAGCATCTTGTTCTACAACGCCTGCTTTATCAATTCTATCTACAAAATCTTTACTACTCCCATCTTTAATCGGCATTTCAGGCCCATTTACTTCAATGAGGCAGTTATCTACCCCCATGCCTACCAATGCGGCTAATACATGCTCAACCGTACTAATTTTTACGCCATCCTGTTCTAATGTAGTTCCCCTTGCAGTATCAGTTACCAGGTCGCAATCGGCTTTAATAATAGGTTTATTGGGTAGGTCACTACGTTGAAATTGATATCCAAAGCCCGGGTTTGCCGGGTGTAAAATCATATCTACATTGATGCCTGTATGTAAACCTGTACCGGAAATATGAATGGGTTCGGCTATTGTATGTTGCTTATCCGCATTAAAATTCTTATCCATACTTATTTTAAACTTTGCGCAAAGATATTTAATTTCTGTTGCTGTTCAAGTAGGTAAAAGGGTAGAATAATGGCAGCGGTTATTCCTTACAGCTTATTTTGAGTAGTAAGGTTTTTAATAAATACTTCCAGTTCTTTCAGTCTTTTTTCAATTTCAGGAAGATTGCGGCTCACGGCCTGGCTTCTTAAGGCAGAAGTATAATCATAAGCGGGTGATCCCGTTACTGCACTATTGGGCTCTTTGATTGATTTACTCACACCGCTTTGTGCATTAATTTTAGAACCATCGGCAATTTGTATGTGGCCTACAATACCTACCTGTCCTCCTATCATTACATTTTTACCAATTTTTGTACTGCCACTTATTCCTGTTTGAGCAGCTATTACACTATTGGCGCCAATTTCTACATTATGGGCAATTTGAATCAGGTTATCAAGTTTTGCACCGGTTCTTATTATTGTACTACCAATAGTAGCCCGGTCAATGGTTGTGTTGGCACCAATTTCTACTCCATCTTCTATTAGAACATTTCCAATTTGAGGTACTTTTTTTAAAGAACCATCTGTTTGCGGGGCATAACCAAAACCATCACTACCTATTACAGTTCCGGCATGTATGGATACATTTTCCCCGATAATGGTACCATGATATATTTTTACACCGGCATGTATAATCGTGTTTTCTCCAATAGTTACATTTTTACCAATATAAGAATTCGGGAAAATTTTTACATTATCTGCTACAATTACATTTTCTCCCAGGTACACAAATGCGCCCAGGTAAATATGCTCGCCTAATTTTGCGGTAGGATGAATAAATACCGGATCTTCTACACCACTAAGTTGTTGCTTTTGTATTTGCTGATACTTATCCAGTAAAAGTGCAAAAGAACTATATGGATCTGTTACCCGTATGATCGTTGCAGCTATCGGTTCTTTTAATTGCAGGTTATTATTGATAATAACAATGGATGCTTGCGTTTGATATAAATATTCTTCATACTTGGGATTGGCTAAAAAAGCCAACTGCCCGCTTCGGGCCTCTTCTATTTTTCCAAAAGCGCCTACCGATATTTCACCGGGGCCCTCTAATGTGCCGCCGATCATTTGTGCTATTTGTGTTGCGCTAAACTCCATAAATTATATCCCTTAAAGTTAAATCCTTATATAACAAAAATAATGTTTTTTAATCTTGCCCCTCAAATTTTCACTAATAAGGGCATTATCTACTTCTGATATTCCTTTTACCTCACCGTCTTTAAAAAGAATATTGATGTGTTCATCTTCAAAATTATAAGTACTACTCACAGCTTCTCCCGTAAATACAAGCCAACCGGCATCTTCTTCAGTAATGCCCAAATGTTTTGCAGTTTCATTTTGTTTAGCCGCTACTATTTCAGGGCTTACTGCTTCGGCAGTATATTGTACTTTAAGCAACCGCCGGTCCACAAGTCCTTTGCATAATAAAGATAATACCTTGTCATCAGCATTACACCAACTTTTTATAGCCATCATTACATCCACATCATCAATACTGCAAAACTGTTGTAAGGTAATATTCTGCAGCGGTTCATGAATAAAACTATTGAGTGGTTGCTGGCATTGGGCCTTTACCAGCCTCGCCCTTTTAATAATTCTTTGCAACATTTGTTCTGCACTTAAAACGGTTTTGTGCAAATACACCTGCCAGTACATCAGCCGCCTGGCCACTAAAAATTTTTCTATGGAATAGATGCCTTTCTCTTCTACCATTAATTCACCATGATGTACCGTAAGCATTTTTAAAATTCGGTCATAAGCAATTACGCCTTCATTTACACCGGTAAAAAAACTATCTCTTGTTAAGTAATCCATCCTGTCAACATCCAATTGCCCCGAAACCAATTGGTGCAAAAATTTCTTTTTATATTTTCCGGTAAAAATATCAAGGGCCATTTGTAGCTGGCCACCAAACTGCTCGTTTAATTCTTTTATGAGCAACAAAGAAATTTCTTCATGATGCATATTCTCTGCAAGTACATGCTCCAGGGCATGTGAATATGGGCCATGGCCAATATCATGCAGCAAGATGGCAATCTTTGCCGCTTGTTCTTCTTCTTTTGTAATCTCAACCGCTTTACTCGTTAATTCCTGCAGGGCACAGCGCATTAAATGATAAGCACCCAACGAATGATGTAAACGGCTATGCACCGCACCCGGGTACACTAAATGTGCCATTGCCATTTGATGGATACGCCTTAACCGCTGATAGTAAGGATGCGCAATGATCTCGCTTATGAGTACATCATCAATGGTAATGAATCCATACACCGGGTCGTTTATTATTTTATGAAATGCCATATTGCAAAGCTCGTTGTTATATGTTAAAAGTATTACAAAGTGAGGTAAAGCTACTAAGCATCTTTTTAAAAAATTAAATTTGCATGTACAGGTTCTTTTGCTTTTCTTGCTTTCACTTTAAATACAAGCACGGGCCATAAATTCCATTTTATATGAGTTTAGCTAAAATACTTTGGGTAGATGATGAAATAGACAGCCTCACTTCGCAAATCTTATTCTTAGAAAATAAGGGCTACGAAGTAGCCACTAAAACAAATGGGTATGATGCGGTAGAATACGTAAAAGAAAATTTTGTAGATGTGGTTTTACTGGATGAAACGATGCCCGGCATCACTGGTTTGCAAACCCTGCAACAAATCAAAGAAAATAAAAGCACGCTGCCTGTGGTACTCATTACCAAAAATGAAGCAGAGAATATTATGGATGATGCAATTGGCAGCCAGATAAGCGATTATTTAATAAAACCGGTAAATCCAAGCCAGGTATTATTGAGTTTAAAAAAATTGATTGATAACAAACGGCTCATTGCAGAAAAAACTACTTCTGCATATCAGCAAGAATTCAGGAGTTTATTTATGGCACTAAATGATAATCCTGATTATAATGAATGGATGGAACTGTATCGCAAATTAGTATATTGGGAATTGGAAATACAAAAAAGCGATAGCCCCGAAATGCAGGAAGTTTTTTATACCCAAAAACAGGAAGCCAATAATGAGTTTTTTAAATTTATATCTAAAAACTATGCCAGGTGGGTATCTCCTAAAAGTACCGAAGCGCCGATTATGAGTAATACCCTGCTTAAATATAAAGTACTGCCACATCTGGAAAAAGGAAAGCCACTTTTTTTTGTATTAATAGATAATCTCCGCTTTGATCAATGGAAAGCCATAGAACCCTTATTTGCAGCCAGCTTCAGGATTTATGAAGAAGATACCTTTTATTCCATACTTCCTACAGCCACACAATATGCACGTAATGCAATTTTTTCCGGGCTCATGCCTATCGAAATAGAAAAGCAATTCAACAGCCAATGGAAAAACGATGATGATGAAGGAGGTAAAAATCTTTATGAAGAAGAATTTTTAAAAGCCCATTTAAAAAGGGCCGGTAAAGGCGACTTAAAATTTTCTTATACAAAAATTACCAATAACCAGGACGGGCAAAAATTAGTTGACAATATTCACAACATGTTACAAAACGATTTTAATGTGATCGTATATAATTTTGTAGATATGCTTAGCCATGCCCGTACCGAAATGGAAGTTTTAAAAGAACTTGCCGGCGATGAAACAAGTTACAGGAGCCTTACCCAAAGCTGGTTTGAACACAGCCCATTAAACCAGGCGCTAAAAAAAGTAGCCGATAAAAATATAAATGTAATTGTAGCAACCGATCATGGAAGTACGAGGGTAAAAACACCTGCAAAAGTAATAGGAGATAAACAAACCACAGCAAACCTCCGTTATAAACATGGCAGGAACCTGAATTATGAAGAAAAAGATGTTCTGGCATTCCGTGATCCTAAAGAGGCAGGGTTACCAGTTCCCAATGTAAATTCATCATACATATTTGCAAAAGGAGATATCTTTCTTTGCTATCCCAATAATTACAATCATTTTGTAAACTATTATAAAAACACCTTTCAGCATGGCGGCATAAGCCTGGAAGAAATGATCATTCCTGTAATACGAATGGGTACAAAATAAATACACTTATACACCTTTGTGAATAACCTTATTTTGTCATTCTTTACTATTAATGCAAGTTGCAGGTATTAATTTGTATGATTAACACCTTTTTTTATTATGAAGTTCACACAAACTAATTTAGATAAGATTGAGAGGATTATAGAAGAAAGCGGCTATATTATCCGCTATGAAAGAGGCACATTTCAAAGTGGCTACTGCATCCTGCAATCAAAAAAAGTAGTTGTACTCAATAAATTTTTTCAAACAGAGGGGCGTATCAATACCCTTATTGATCTTATGCCCGAACTGGATATTAATATTGATTTACTTACCCACGAGAGCCAAAAACTTTTCCTGGAGCTCACAAAAAAAAATGAACTAGCCTTCCAGGATTAATCTACCTATATTCATTTTACAACAAAATGCTTTGCCGATAGTTTCTTAATTTTGCTTTTTATAGCAATGCATTGCCCTCCACTTACCATAACTTTTTTAGGAACGGGTACCAGCAGTGGTGTCCCTATGATCGCATGCCCATGTGAAGTATGCCATTCGTACAATTCAAAAGACAAGCGGCTTCGCAGCAGCATTTTAGTACAAAGCGCTACTACTTCTTTGGTTGTTGATACCACCCCCGACTTTAGGTATCAAATGTTGCGTAGTCATGTTACTAAATTAGATGCCGTAATTTTTACTCATCCGCACAAAGATCATATTGCCGGCCTGGATGATATACGGGGATATAATTTTTTTAGCCATAAAGCCATGGAAGTATATGCCAATGAATTAACCCAACAGGCTTTGAGAAACGAATTTCATTATATTTTTTCAGATCAAAAATACCCGGGTATCCCCGCTGTCAATCTTCATACAATAACCGGAGAATCCTTTATCGTAGGCGATATCCCGGTGCAACCCATAAAAGTGTGGCATTTAAAAATGCCTGTACTAGGCTTTCGTTTTGGGAATTTTTGCTATATTACCGATGCAAATAAAATTGATGCTGAAGAAAAAGAAAAAATAAAAGGAAGTGAAATTTTAATATTGAATGCACTTCGGCATAAACATCATATTTCTCATTTTACACTTTCAGAAGCCATTGCACTGGCAGATGAATTAAAAATTCCTCAAGCCTATTTTACGCATATCAGCCACCAGCTTGGCCTGCACGAAAAAATAAATAAGACTTTACCCACACAACGGCAACTTGCTTACGACCTGCAGGAAATTATTTTGTAACCGGCAATATCTCTTTGTGGATCGGCATTGGCGACGCTCCGTTTTGACTTATGAACAATTATCATCATTGTTTTTACAATGGCAACCTACCATGCCTGGATGCCTACATTATTATGGGTATGTATTAATAAAAATAAAACAAGCTACCCAAAGTAGCCTGTCATAAAGTATCTATCAAAATTATTTTATTCTGTTACTACAAGCCTAAAGCCGTTGCCATGAATATTTACAATTTCTAATTTACTATCTTCCCTTAAGTATTTACGTAACTTGGCAATATACACATCCATACTACGGCCATTAAAATAAGTATCGCTTCCCCATATTTTTTTAAGGGCTGCTTCCCTGGGTAAAAGGTCATTTTTATATTCAGCAAGCATTTTCAATAACTCATTTTCTTTGGGCGACAAAGTTTGGGTTTTACCATCAATAGCCAGCTCACGCAAGCGTGGGTTAAAATGATAACGGCCCAGGTCGAACTCAGCATTGGTTTCTTCCTTGTGCAATTCTTCGTTGCGCTTTAATATCGCTTTAATCTTATGCAGCAACACATCACTATCAAAAGGTTTGGTGATATAATCATCAGCGCCCAGCTTATACCCCTGGATAATATCATCCTTCATGGTTTTTGCACTTAAGAAAAACAAAGGAACATCGGGGTTTACATCTCTTATTTCTTCAGCTAATGCAAAACCGTCCATATTGGGCATCATTACATCCAGCAGACAAATGTCAAATTTTTCACGTTGAAAGGCAGCCAGGCCAAGCCGGCCATCCCGTTCCAGGATTACATCGTATTCATTTAATTCCAGGTAATTCTTTAATACCATACCCAGGTTTGGATCATCTTCGCACAATAAAATTTTGGGTTTAGCTGCTTCCATGTCTTATTAGTTTTTTACAAATAAAATTAAATCAAACTATATACCACTAATATAATGCCTAATTTTTTGTTAACCATCATTTATTATTAATTGACACACTGCAATATATAAAAAAAGCCACCTAAAATGGTGGCTTTTAAACAAATGTAAATCAGCTATTGAAAGTCGGCATCTGTAACGCCTTCATTAAATTTTACTGAAGTGATGGTAAGCGGAATTTCCTGACCACCGGAATTACGTACAATGGAGAATGGAAATAAAATATTCCCCACTTTTTTGTAATTGCTATAGTTAACAGTTTCTACTTCTCCTTTAGCATCCGTATTTTCTTCCTGTAACAATAAACCGGTCTTAGTAGAATATTGCTGTACAGAAGTTTTGCCACTTGGCATTACAACTTTTAACCGGTAAGTAGGTTCTCCATCTACTTTACCGGCTCCCAGGTAATCTAATTTATAATCGGATGTGGTATAATAAAGTTGTGGAAATACAGCTTTTTCATCGGCCATTCCTTTTATTTGGTCTTCGGTCATATCTATTTTTTGTCCGCCTTGCACCATATACCCGTTAGTACCATTAAATACTTGTTTGAAAATTGTCATAGCCCCCATCTTTAATTCAGTGCTTACTTTATTAGGGTTCATTTGTTTTGAAGTGCCTTCAAAACTACGGCCCATCATGTCTAAAGAAATATCAGAATTAATAGCAGTGATTGCTTTTACCGCTTCTTTACCACCAATAGCTTTCAGGTAATCTTCCACAATGCTATAGGCAGAAATCTTATCGGTAGTTTTAGGTGTTTCAGATACATTTACATCAGCCGGTTTCTCTACTACCGGTTCTGCATAACGGTCATATTTTTTTATAGGATAGCCCAGGCGCATTAGGTTTGGAATGATGCGGTCGGCATTACCGGCTATTACAATGCGGCTTCTTCCTTCACTAAAATATTCCTTTGAAACTCTTTTAATATCGTCAATACTTATTGCGTTAATTTTTGTAAGATATGTTTTGTAAAAGTCTTTAGGCAGGTCATTTATCAAAATATTGCTTGCCAGCTTGGCGCTGCGGGCCGGGTCTTCCATACTTAAAGCAAAATAGCCATTATAGGCAGCTTTAGCAGTTGCCAGTTCTTCGGCAGTGATATTACCATCCCGCATACCTATAATTTCTTTCGCAATTTCTGCAACGGCGCTATCTGTTTTATCGGTACGAACGGCAGCGCTTGCATCAAACATACTTTGAAAGCGGCCGCTACCCAGCGATGAGTAACTTCCATAAGTGAACCCATGTTTTTCTCTCAAGTTCATAAACAATTTGGCATCGGCGCTACCACCTAAAATATAATTTGCTAATAATGCTGCATGATAGTTAGAGCCATTCATGGGGTTGGTAACCAAATTACCCATTCTAATTTCGGCTTGTACCGCAGTAGGTACATTTACAATATCAATTTCTGAACTTGCCGGGTTTTCTGCATCTGCAATTGATGGCAGGGTTAATTTTTTACCAGTCCAGTTGCCAAGGTATTTTTCTACCAATGCTTTAGCAGCAGCGGGTGTAATATCACCTACAAATGTGAGATAGCTTCGGCTTGGAGTTATATAATTATTGTATGCATCTTTTATATCCTGCAGGGTAATTCCTTTTATGGATTCTTCTGTTTCAAATTCACCCATTGCCGTATTTTTTCCATAGGCAAGTGCATTATTTACACGGGCTGCAATTACCGGCGCTGATTTTTCCTGGCTTTTTAAACCGGTAAGGGTTTGTTTACGCAATTTTTCCAAAGCTGCTTCAGGAAAAGAAGGATGCCTTAATGCCTGTGCCATTAATTCAAAAGCTTTTGGAAAATAACGGGTAAGGGCACTGGCAGAAGCACCGCTGGAAGATAAATTTACATTCGCTCCCATTTGATCTATGGCTTCATCAAAATCAGCTTTAGACATTTGAGTTGTACCTTCTTCTAACATTTGGCCCATTAACCCCAAATGCCCGGCCTTACTACCTTCTTTAATAGGGCCCGCATCAATAATTAATGAAGCAGATACTTTGGGTAATTTATGATCTTCCACTACCAGTAATGTCATCCCATTGGGCATGTGGTAAATTACCGGGTCTTTTAAGTTGATGATGGGGGCTGGCCCTGCAACCGGCCTTTTAGACCTGTCAATTTTTTTTACCTGTGCATCTGCATTCATAAAAAAGAAAGTACAGAGCGCAAGTATTAGTATTTTTTTCATGTTAATTCGTTTAAAGTTTGCTGTTATCCTTTTTTAGGTAAATAATAAAGTACTACACGCTGATTTTTATTCAGGTATTTACGAGCAACATCCTGTACATCCTGGCGTGTAATTTTTCTTATTTGTTCCAGTTCTGTATTAATGTTATTCGTATTGTTATAAAAAGTATAACCATCTGCTAAGTTTTCGGCTATACCAAGCATGCGGGTATTTTTATCTAAAAAGTCATTTTCAAACTGGTTTTGCAGTTTTGTGAATTCGGTTTCGCTCATCAGGGTAGTTTGCAATTTTTCTACTTCTTCGTCAATGTCAGCAATTAAAGTATCTAATGCAACATTCCCATTGGGTAACCCGTAAATAATATAAGCGCCATAATCTTCCAACGAATAATTAAAGGCGCCTACCTGTAATGCTTCCTTTTTATCATCTACCATTTTAGTATAAAGGCGGCTGCTTTTTCCACCGCTTAAAACAGCAGATGCCATTTCAAGAACTTTTGAATCCCTGCTAGTCATAGGGGGGGTACGATAAGCAATCATAACTGCCGGTATTTGAATATTGGCATCGTATGCAGTATCCACAATTTCTTTAGTAATGGGGTCTTCTTTTTGAGTAACCCTTGGTACCGGGGCGCCTTTAGGAATATCAGAGAAATAAGCATCTACCCATTTTTTAGTTTTTTCAATATCAATATCTCCCGCAATTGACAATACCGCATTATTGGGTACATAAAATTTTTTAAAAAAATCTTTAAACTCTTGTAACGTTGCGGCATCCAGGTCGGCCATGCTGCCGATGGGTACCCAGGTATAAGGATGTTTGGTGAATAACCTTTTCATGATCTCAGCAATGAACTGGCCATAAGGTTGATTATCTACCCGCATCCTTTTTTCTTCTTTTACTACTTCGTTTTGGGTTTTTACACCAATTTCATTTATTACAGGGTGCATCATTCTTTCACTTTCAAGCCATAAACCTGTTTCTAACTGGTTAGCTGGGAATACTTCGTAATAAAAAGTTCGGTCCTGGGTAGTATTTGCATTATTTTGTCCGCCATTTTGGCTTACAATTTTCATAAATTCACCCCGCTTGATGTTTTCGGAACCTTCAAAAAGTAAATGCTCAAAGAAATGGGCAAACCCGGTACGGTTTGGTTGTTCATCTTTACTACCTACATGATACATTACTGAAACGGCAACAACCGGTACAGATTTATCCTGGTGTAATATTACATCTAACCCATTCTTTAGCTTGTACTCCGTATAAGCTACTTTTTGCGCCGTTGCATTCATACTAAAAGTCAGCAGTGCAAAATAAATTACTGTTTTTTTCATATTTCAAAAATTAGGATAACAAAAGTAAGTACTATGCCTGTATTTTCAATATTTGCAGCTTCCAGAGTGATAAACGGTAATCATAAAAATCAAAAATTCAGAATTTTTAAAACTTATCCTTACGCTTCGTAACTTTCCATAAAATTTTAGACAATGGCCGTTCGTGAAGATTTTATTAAAACAATTACAGAAGGATACACTTTTAAAGGGGAATCCATTCAATTGGGTTGTGGTATGCTTAATGGCGAAGTGATAAGCGATGCCATAGTACGGCTTCCCTTTAAAACATTAAACCGGCATGGGTTGGTTGCCGGCGCTACCGGTACCGGAAAAACAAAAACCTTACAACTGATTGCAGAGTTTTTAAGTGATGCCAGTATCCCGGTATTGTTACTCGATATTAAAGGCGATTTAAGCGGCATTGCAGCAGCCGGGGCAATGAATGATAAAGTTGCAGAAAGATATAAGAAACTAAACCTTACCTATACACCGGAAGCGTTCCCCTGCGAAATGTTATCTCTTACGGGTAAAGATGGTTGTAAATTAAAAGCGACAGTGAGTGAGTTTGGCCCTGTATTATTAAGTAAAATTTTAGGGCTAAATGATACCCAGGGCGGCGTGGTATCGCTCATTTTTAAATACTGCGACGATAATAAATATCCTTTACTGGATCTTAAAGATTTTATAAAAGTATTGCAATACATCGGTGATGAAGGAAAGGCTGAAATAGAAAAAGAATATGGTAAAATTTCTACTACTTCTACAGGTACAATTTTAAGAAAAGTAATAGAACTACAACAACAGGGCGCTGATGAATTCTTTGGTGAAAAAAGTTTTGAAGTAGATGACCTGATGAGAGTGAGTAATGATGGCAGGGGGATGATTAATATTTTAAGAACCGTTGATATACAGGATAAGCCAAAATTATTTTCAACTTTTATGCTTCAAATGCTGGCAGAAATATATGCTACCTGCCCCGAAGAAGGTGACCTGGATAAACCCAAACTGGTAATGTTTATTGATGAAGCCCATTTAATTTTCCAGGAAGCCAGTGCCGCCCTTTTACAACAAATAGAAACGATCATTAAATTGATACGCAGTAAAGGGATCGGAATTTATTTTTGCACCCAAAACCCAATGGATGTTCCTGCATCGGTATTGGGCCAGTTGGGTTTAAAAATTCAACATGCCTTAAGGGCATTTACAGCCGCAGACCGCAAGGCTATTAAACAAACGGCAGATAATTACCCTACTACATCTTTTTATAAAACGGATGATTTAATCACCGGCATGGGGATTGGTGAAGCTATGATAACATTGCTGAATGAAAAAGGGATCCCTACCCCATTGGTACATGTAATGCTTTGCTCGCCCAGGAGCCGGATGGATGTATTGAGCCAGGCCGAATTGGATGCCATTAATGCAAAGAGTAAATTAATTAATAAATACAACCAGGAAATTGATAGCCAAAGCGCTTATGAAATACTTACCAGTAAACTTCAGGAAGCCGCAGAAAAATCGCCTCCCCCGGTAAGTGGGCGACAAGAAAAACCTGAACCCAGCACTTTTGAGAAAGTAGCCAACAACAGTGTTGTAAAAAGTATTGTTCGTACCGCAGGCAATACCATTGTACGGTCGCTCCTGGGGTCACTTGGCCTGGGTGGAAGATCCAGTAAAAGCAAAAGTTTCTTTTAAAAAGCATCAATCATTTACTTTAAATTTTTTAACCGGATAAGCATGAACCCGATATTTAAAAACCGGTTTGGACCGGTATTCCTGGTAATAATATTAGTAATAAGTTTAAGTTTTATTACCCGTGTGGTATTACTGGTTTCGAGCTGGAGCAATATTGATTTTAGTTTCCTGAACCTGTTAGGCATTTTTTTTATCGGCTTGTTTTATGATTTCATTACAGGTTTGTTTTTTGCCTTACCCGTTGCGCTTTATTGCTGGCTGATGAAAGATGCATGGTATCAAAAAAAATGGAACCGGGTTCCCCTTTTTATTTTATTTTTCATCATCCTGCTCATCCTTGTTTTTAATGTGGGTGGTGAAATTACATTTTGGAACGAATTTAGTACCCGTTATAATTTTATTGCCGTAGATTACCTCATTTACACTACCGAAGTAATTGGCAATATACAGGAATCTTATAATATGCCGTTGATCCTGGGCGCTGTACTCATTGGCGTTATTGTTTTGCTTTACCTGGTACGTAAAAAAATAACGCTGTCTCAAACTGTGAGTATGCGGTTTGCTCTTCGAAGTATTTATTTTTTAGGCTTCCTGGCATTGGCTGCTGCCGGATATTTTTTTGTGAACAACAGTTTTAAAAATTTTAGTCGTAACACTTACGTAAATGAACTTTCGGGTAATGGTGTGTATGAATTTGGCGCTGCATTTTGGCACAATGAAATTGACTACCCCAGCTTTTATAAAACCGGGAATCATGAAGAAAACTTTAGTATTATAAGAAACCTGCTGCAGCAACCCGATGCCCGTTTTACATCCAACCCTCTAAGTATAGAAAGAGAAATAGTCCCCGGGCTACCGGAACGGAAATGGAATATTGTACTCATTTCTGTAGAAAGTTTAAGTGGTAGTTATTTAAAATATTTTGGCAATACAGAAAATATTACCCCATACTTAGATTCATTAATACCACATAGTTTATTCTTTAAAAATTTTTATGCCACCGGCACCCGCACCGTAAGGGGTTTAGAAGCTTTATCTCTTTCCATTCCGCCTACGCCCGGCCAATCTATTGTACGCAGGCCCAATAACGAAAATATGTTTACGATCGGTAACCTTTTAAAAGATAAGGGTTATGATACCCGTTTTGTGTATGGTGGCAATAGTTTTTTTGATAATATGGGTTATTATTTTAGCCACAATGGCTATAAAGTGATTGATGAACGGGATATCCCGGATGTTGCCAATAAATTTAAAACCGCCTGGGGCGTAGCCGATGAATTTAGTTTTGACCTGGTAATTAATGCTTGCGACAGCAGCTACAAACAAAACAAGCCGTTTTTTAACCATATCATGACGGTAAGTAACCATCGGCCTTATACCTATCCAGATGGTAGAATTGACCGGCCATCGAAATCAAAATCTATTCAGGGCGCTGTAAAATATACCGATTACAGTATTCATAAATTTATACAAGATGCTAAGTCGAAGCCCTGGTTTGATAGCACCGTATTCATTATAGTAGCCGATCATTGTGCCCGAAGCGCCGGAAAAACAGAACTCCCTTTAGAAAATTATCATATTCCCTGTTTCATATATGCCCCGGCATTAATCCCGGCAAAAATAGAAGATCGTTTTACCAGTCAAATAGATTTGCTTCCAACCCTTTTAGGATTGATGAACCTCCATTATAAAAGTAAATTTATGGGCTTTGATATTTATAATAGCCCACCCCAAAACAGCCGGGTATTTATAAGTACCTATCAAAAATTAGGGTATTTTAAAAATAATGACCTGGTTACCCTGGCTCCTTTAAAGAAAACCGAAATGGAACAAATAAATCCCAAAAATGGAGATACCAAACTTGTAGTAGCCGATAGTAATTTAATTAAAGAAGCGATTGCCTGGTATCAAACAGCGAGCTATCTTTTTAATAATAATGGGTATAAAAAGAATTAAATAATTCAATTTAGCACACTAAATTCATTAACAATCATTTAGTTACTAATATTTTGCTAATATTCGACAGTTTGTAGTATAAATTCTACAAATAAACCTTAAATTATTTGGAGATTCAATGAAAGGCAGTTACTTTTACATCGGTTTTTCATAGGATATTGGATTTTAAAGCGGGACTAGATTTCTATCTTGGTCCCTTTTTTATTTTATAGCTATACGCTTATTCTCATCAACAGTAATTTTTTCTTCGGCCATCAAAAAATTCAATACCATCCATATATGATCTTCTTTTACCGGCTTAAGTATTTGAATGATACGGGTAGCCGATAATGTATCTTGTTGCAATAAACCCATTATTTTTTCTCCTAAAATTTTTATTTCGCCGGCGGGCATACTGGGTATATTATTATTAATACAATTATCACATATATGGCAATTGCCCGCTTTTAAATCTCCAAAATAAGCAGCTATTTGTTTGTTGCGGCATTGGGTTTTATCATTTATATAATTTGACATGCCCGATACCCGGTGCTCATAATGTTGCTTTTGTTCTAATAAAAAGCGGGTATTAATAAATAAATCATCAGTATATACCCGGTTTTTTAATAAAATTATTTGTTGGCCTGCATAAGATGGTTTATAAGATACAATATTGTATTGATGCAACAGTTTTAATTGTTCAATAAGCTGCTCCACCGGAATTTTAATAAAGGCTGCCAGTTTTCTTTCTTCAATCGTAACTGGGTAATCCATGACGCCTTCATAGCTACGCAACAAACCTTTAATAACAGGCTCCAGGTTTGGATGCATTTTTTCAAAATCCTGCAAACTCCTTCCACTTGTATTAAATATTAGGGTTGATAATTTTAAAAGCTTATCAGAAAAACTTATAAAGCCTAAAAAAGCCAGTGCCTGAATTCCAAAACTGGTATTATAGGCATTCAATTTATATTTTTCAACAAAGTCTGCCAGGTCAAAATCATAGCTAACGCTATCTCCCATCCCTGCTGGAACCTGCAGGTAATTCATGAGTTGAATATAGCGTTCTTTTAAAAATTCTTCATTAGGATATTTAATTGAAGATTTAAAAAGTAAATCCTGCACTTCATTATAATCATGCAATAAAACGGCATACGCTCTTTTGCCATCCCGGCCTGCCCGGCCTGCTTCCTGGTAATAATTTTCAAGGCAATCCGGCATATCGTAATGTAATACCACCCTTACATCTGGTTTATCAATACCCATTCCAAATGCATTGGTACAAACCATTATGCGCACCCGGTTATTTTTCCAGTCTTCCTGTTTTTGAGAGCGTTCTTCGCTGCTTAATCCGGCATGATAAAAGTGTGCCTGTAAGCCATTTGCCTGGAGCATTTGGGCAATTTGCAGGGTATGTTTCCTGCTTTTACAATATACAATGGCGCTACCGGGTACATGGGTTAATACCTGCAGCATTTTTGTTTGCTTGGCCTGTGGCATAAAAACGCTATAAGATAAATTGGGCCTTATAAAAGATTGTTCAAAAACGGCATATCCCTTGCTGAACTTAAGATTTTCACAAATATCTTTTTGTACACGGGGTGTAGCCGAAGCTGTGAGCGCTATAACAGGAACCCCGGGCAAATGTTCCCGTAAAGCAGCTATGCGTAAATAAGGCGGTCGGAAATCGTAACCCCATTGTGAAATACAATGGGCTTCATCTACTGCTATCAACACGGGGCTGATGGCGGGAAGGTATTCTAAAAACAAAGCCGTTTCCAGCCGTTCGGGAGAGAGATATAAAAATTTAAAATTACCGAAAGCCGCATTTTTAAATGCTTGTATTACCTCATGTTCCCGCATACCGGAATAAATGGCTAAGGCCGGTATGCCACGTATCTTTAAGTTTTCTACCTGGTCTTTCATCAATGCAATGAGCGGGCTCACTACCAGGCAAATACCTTCCATCGCCATGGCGGGCACCTGGAAGCAAATAGATTTGCCGCCTCCTGTAGGCAGTAATGCCAGGCAGTCATTTTGTGCCATTACGGTTTTAATGATATCGAGTTGTAATGGCCGAAACGCTGTATGGCCCCAGTATTTCTTTAATATTTGTGTATAGTCGGCCACGGGTTAAAATTAAGCTGAAGTTGTAATCATAACAATTTAATCAATTAAATATTTTAACTGAAGAAAAGCATCTCTCAAGTTGGTAGGTTTGAAATAGGCATAATTGTTTAAATTAAATTCTTTAAATTCGTTAACACAAATCTAAACCTACCCGTTTATGAAACTCATTACTTTCTGTAAATTAATTTTACCATTTGCCCTTTCCATTTTAATACTATCTGTGGTAAGATGTAAAAAAATGGATTCTTATCAGATTTCTGCCGATAATATTACCATTACAAATAATTTCTTTAAATTATCAAATAGTGCTGACCAATTAATAAAAAGGATAAATAGTGCATTGCAAAGTAAAAACAGGGAGAATGAATTTGTTATTGATTTTGCCAAAAAAAATGGATACCCAATTTGGGATAAAACGCTTGCTACAATTAAAAATGCAAGTACTACTGAAAGTTTCTTACCATCCAATATGGGAAATTTAACTCAGGATACGATTGTATGCATTCCTTTTGTGAAACAGGGAAACCAACGTGTGGCAGGTTTTATAGAAGCCAAATTAAGCCCAGGAGACAGTATTGATTTTAGATACAGGCTTACCCAGGATTACAAATTATTAAATTATAATGTGAGTAGCACTTCTTCTGTAACAGCAGAAAATTATGCAAGCCTGATTATGCATTTCGAAAAAATGATCTTTGGTTATAATGAATTTAAAATTTCAGATTACAATCTATTCAGGCAACAGGCTGCTGATACAACTACGCTGTTTGTTGATATTTCAGATTCAGTAAGCGGGCAAAGTTTATCGCAAAATAATGTAACCACTATATACCAGTGTACCAACTCACAAGTATATGTAAACTGGAGTTGTAATAATAATTTTAATATTGTTCCCGGCTGTGGTATATTTTTTTCCTATAATAATTGTTATATAATTGGTATTGAGTGGGATGATGGTGAAACAACAGGCGGTGGGCCGGAAGGGGTACCTACAACCGGTGGAGGTTCTGGTGGAATACCCTATTATTACCTGTGCAACCCTGCTGGCAATTTTCAAACCAACCAGGTAGTACAGCCGGGAAATTTACCTGATTGCCCGCCGGCAAACGAAGATCCGGGGTGGGATCCTTTGCCTATGGATGATCCTGCTCCCCCGGTTCCTTGCGATCCGTTTATTCAATCACTCAATCAAAATGCAAGTTTTATATATTATCTTAAATACTTAAACTCTACGCCTATTAAAACTCAGCCTTACGAAACTGGTTTTGCCGTTACTTTTCCAGATAATTATCAGTTTAAACAGGGCAGTTATAATGATGCATCCATTACCTGGAATAATTTAAATAATATAGGTGCTATTATGCATTGTCACTATAGTGGGTTGGCGGGTATATTTACACCAGATGATATTGTTTTAATGGCTCAGATTTATATTGGAAATTATGCTCAAGATCCTAACAACTTATTCTTTGCACTTACCACCCCAACGGGCAACCCAATAATCATGAAAGTAAAAGACCCGCTGGCTTTCAGGGCATTTGCTTTAAGTATAGTAGGCGATGGAGTGGGTGGATGGGATGATATTAAAATGGAACAATTTGAACATGATTATGCCGATAAATTTAGAAGCCCCAATCAAGAAACAAATATGGTCGCATTTTTGAATATGCTGAAAGAAAAAAATGCGGATAATGCCATTGGCCTTTATCAAAGTGATAAAAACTGTATAAACTGGAACCCCGCATCCCTTACAGCTTTAGGAAGTTTACAGGTTGCCCCCTGCCAATAATTATAATAAAATTAAAAAACAAATTTATGAAATACTTTCTCATACTATTATTTACCGCAATTACGGCTACTGCAAATGCCCAGCTCCCGCTCGAATATGATACCTGCAATACATTACAACAATATCAGGGTGAGTGGATGAATGTAACGGGCACAGATACTTTACGCATTTATTTGAAGCCTGTAAGAACATACGAAACCGTGTACAATAATATTAAAGACAATTTATGGGGATGGATAGAGTATAAGCGGGGCAATAATATTGTAATGAGTAACTATGCCAACCGAAACCTACCTGTTTCTAATGATTGGCTGTATATGTTTAATATTACAAATCTAAGGATAAAAAAATATGGATGCAATTCTGAACAATTAGTAGGTAGGTTTATAGATTTTAATCACCATCGTGGAATGATAAACTGGTCAGCAGATATTATTGTAAGCCCTACTGATGTAAAAATGAATGTTTTGCAACAACGCACTCCATATTATAACTTAAATTTAAACGATACGACAATGACACTGCCCAGCAGGTTTACGCTTATTAAGCAATAATATTTTGTTGTTCATCCCTCCGCCGCAGTTCGTGACTCACGAAACGCAACATAAGACAGCTCAACGAAGGGGTTTTCACACACGCACCTGAATGATTATTTAGTAAATTCAGTGAATCCTGATGGAGTTGAAAAAAGTGAATTAAAACAACCCGTCCGTATATTTACGCCTGCAGATGTGGATGTATTAATGAAGGTTATCAATATAAACCGCAACTCCGGCAATTTTGCCGATTACTATGTTACCATGGCGGCATCCAATGGCACCTATACACTTAAATTTACCGGCACTTCTGCCGATATAAGAGTGGGATATGGTACTGATGAATGGAAAGATCATTTTAATGATTATTGTAAAACCTGGAAAAAAAAATATGGTTTTGAAAAAACATTTTTAACCTACTTAAGAGACGTAATGCAACTATCGGGGATAAGCTTATATAAAATAAACAGCAATGA